>Ga0078972_1001719_pt1 | contig 79301 bp, 72 predicted proteins | sample YelNatPaOPGAMG01_FD_67568 | JGI IMG/M metagenome (GOLD analysis project Ga0078972, IMG submission 67568) | Hot spring thermophilic microbial communities from Obsidian Pool, Yellowstone National Park, USA - OP-RAMG-01 (SPADES assembly) (version 2) | ecosystem: Environmental > Aquatic > Thermal...
GGGCCGCCTCGGACCAGGTGCGCCAGGACCTGGGCGCGACCACGAACCCCGGCTGATCAGCGCGGAGTGCCCGGTTCCGGGGCCAGCACGAAGACCGGGATCGACGGCGCGGCGGCGCGCAACTGCTCGTCACCGGAGTCCGGCGTCAGCCGCCCGGGGACGAACCCCCTGACCTGCCAGTACCACCTGGCCAGGTAGCTCCGCAGGACGTCGGGCTTGGCCGCGTCGTCCAACTCGCGCGCAAGGGCGCGCTCCCGGTGCCAGCGCGGGCCCACCTCGACGACGCCCGCGGCCCGGATGTTGCGCGCCCACTGCGTGTTTCCACGCGGTGAGACGAGATAATCCACGCCGTCGACGGTCAAAAGATTGACCACCACCGACCGTGGCCGTCCGGTCTTGCGGCCCCGGATCCGCAGCGCGCGGGTCCCGGCGATGCTGATCCCCATCTCGGCCAGCCAGCGGATCGCAGCGTTGGCGGCGCGGGCGGCCCGGTTCGGCTGCTGGTATTGCGTGACCATGGTGGGTCCTTTCGGCCGGGGTGCCCGGCATTCCCTTGAGAGCACCGCTCTCGGTGTTCGACACGCTGCCACATCCAACGTCGAGAATCAAGAGCGGTGATCTCGGTTGTGCGAGACTGGTCGCGTGGGCAAACGCCAGGAGTCGCGGGAACAGATCGAGGCGCGGATCGTCGAGCTGGGACGCCGCCACCTGGTGGACCGCGGCGCGGCCGGCCTGTCGCTGCGCGCGATAGCGCGCGACCTGGGCATGGTGTCGTCGGCGGTATACCGCTACGTGTCCAGCCGCGACGAGCTGCTGACGTTGCTGCTGGTCGACGCCTACTCCGACCTGGCCGACACCGTGGACCGGGCCCGCGAGACGGGCGGCGAGCTCTGGAGCGACGACGTCGTCACGATCGCGCGGGCCGTGCGGGGCTGGGCGATCACCCACCCGTCCCGCTGGGCCCTGCTGTACGGCAGCCCGGTCCCCGGGTATCACGCCCCGGCGCAGCGTACGGCTGCGGCCGGCACCAGGGTCGCCGGTGCGTTCCTCGACGCCGTGTCCGCCGGCATCGCGACCGGGGACATCCGCCTGACCAATGATGTTGCCTCACAACCGACGTCGGCCGACTTCCAGCGGCTCCGCCAGGAATTCGGCTTTCCCGGCGACGATCGCGTTGTCACCAAATGCTTTTTGCTGTGGGCGGGGGTGCTGGGCGCGATCAGTCTGGAGGTGTTCGGCCAGTACGGCACCGACACCCTGACCGAACCCGAGGCGGTTTTCGACGCTCAGCTTCAGTTGCTTGTCGACGTGCTGGGCCGGCCCTGACCGGCGGCCATCGCGCCCGTCACCGCAGCTGAATTAGAACGTGTTCATCCGGCACCGGAGGACTCGACTAGGCGGGCCGCGGCAAATGCCCCGCGCCCTTTCTGGCGGTCGGCACGCTGGGCTATCCTGCGAGACGATGACCCCCTCCGTTTCAGCGCCCACGCAGATCGCCTGGGTCACCTCGGACCTGGACGCCACCGAAACGGCCCTTACCGGCCTGTTGGGCGCCCGGAAATGGATCCGGATTCCGGACGTACACTTTGCCCCGGACAGCTGCAGCTACCTCGGCGCGCCGGCAGATTTCGTCGCCAGCATTTCCCTGAGCTATCTCGGGGACATGCAGCTGGAGTTGATTTCACCGGTCCGCGGCCCGAACATCTATAGTGACTTTTTGCGCGACTCCGGACCGGGACTGCACCACATCTGCACGGAGGCCGACAGCCCCGAGCAGTTCGACACGGCCCTGGCGCGGGCCGCCGACCGCGGCGCCGCCGTCGTGCAACAGGGCGTGATGCCCGGCGGCATTCGGTTCGCTTATCTGTCGGCACCCCGGGCGGGCGTGCCGTTTTTGGAGATCGCCTACATCTCACCCGAGATGCGGGCGTTCTACGACTACATCAAAGAGCAGCAGCGCTGAGCCGCGCCGGCGACGATGCAGAGCGCAGCGATGAGGAGGAGCGGCGCCAATGAGCAGCGCCGCCGACGATGCAGAGCGCAGCGATGAGGAGGAGCGGCGCCAATGAGCAGCGCCGGCGACGATGCAGAGCGCAGCGATGAGGAGGAGCGGCGCCAATGAGCAGCAAGACACCGGCAACGATCAGCGCGGACGACGTGACGTCGTGGTCGGATGACGTCGACGTCATCGTGATCGGATTCGGCATCGGGGGCGGTTGCGCCGCGGTCAGCGCGGCGGCCGCCGGCGCGCGGGTGCTGGTGCTCGAGCGCGCCGCCGCGGCGGGCGGCACCACTTCCCTTGCCGGAGGGCACTTTTACCTCGGCGGGGGAACAGCGGTGCAGCAGGCCACCGGTCATGCCGATTCGCCCGAGGAAATGTACAAGTACCTCGTCGCGGTGTCACGCGAACCCGAACTCGACAAGATCCGCGCCTACTGCGACGGGAGCGTCGAGCACTTCAACTGGCTGGAGGACCTGGGTTTCCAGTTCGAGCGAAGCTACTACCCGGGCAAGGTCGTGGTCCCGCCGGGCACCGAGGGCCTGAGCTACACGGGCAACGAAAAGGTGTGGCCCTTCTGCGAACAGGCCATGCCGGCACCGCGCGGGCATTCCGTGCCGGTGCCCGGCGAGTTGGGCGGTGCGTCCATGGTGGTGGACCTGCTGGTCAAGCGTGCCGACGCGTTGGGAGTGCGGGCCCAGTACGAGACCGGGGCCACCAACCTGGTCGTGGACGACGGGGCGGTGGTCGGCGTCGCCTGGAAGCATTTCACCGAAACGGGCGCCGTCAAGGCCAAAGCGGTCGTCATCGCGGCGGGGGGTTTCGCGATGAACCCGGACATGGTGGCCGAGCACACGCCCGCCCTGGGCCAGCCGCGCCGCACCAAACACCACGGGCTCGTGGCGCCCTACATCCTGGGCAACCCCAACGACGACGGGCTGGGCATCCGACTGGGTGTCTCGGCGGGCGGGGCCACCAAATACATGGACGAGCTGTTCATCACCGCGGCGGCCTATCCGCCGGAAGTCCTGCTGACCGGCCTGATCGTCAACAAGGAGGGCAAGCGGTTCGTCGCCGAGGACTCCTACCACTCGCGCACCTCGGCGTTCGTGCTGGAACAGCCGGACCACACCGCATACCTGATCGTCGACGAAGGGCACACCGAGATGCCCGAGATGCCGCTTATCCGGTTCCTCGACGGCTACGAGACGATCGCCGAGTTGGAGACCGCGCTGGGCATCCCCGCCGGCAACGTCGCGACCACGCTGGACCGCTACAACAAGTTCGCGGCCGCCGGCGAGGACCCCGATTTCCATAAGCAGCCGGAATACGTTGCGCCACAAGACAACGGCCCGTGGGCGGTGTTCGACTTGTCGCTGGGCCGGGCGATGTACTCGGGGTTCACCATGGGCGGCCTGGCGGTGACCGTCGACGGGGAGGTGCGACGCGGCGACGGCACGGTGATTCCGGGGCTGTACGCGGTCGGGGCGTGCGCGTCCAACATCGCGCAGGACGGCAAGGGCTATGCCAGCGGCACGCAGCTGGGTGAGGGTTCGTTCTTCGGGCGCCGCGCCGGAGCGCACGCGGCCCACGGGGCGCTGGGCGCGAAGGAGCGTTGAAACCCCGCGCCGAGAATGTGATTCTGCAGAGCAAATACAAGCAGAGGTCTGCAGCCGGCTAGACCTGCGCGGGCTCCTTCTCCACCGGGCCCAACCGCCAGTCACCGCCGCCGAGCAGGTGCAGCTTTCTTTCGTGGTGCTGTTCGACGGCGGGCCGATGACTGACGCTGACCAGCACGCAGTCCGGCAACTCGGCGCGCACCAGCTGATACAACGCAAACTCCAGCCCCTCGTCGAGCGCCGAGGTCGCCTCGTCGAGGAAGACCGCCTTGGGCTTGGTCAGCAGGATGCGGGCAAAAGCGACGCGCTGCTGTTCGCCGGGGGAGAGCACCTTGGCCCAGTCCTGCTCCTCGTCGAGCCGGGCGATCAGTGGGCTCAGCGCGACTTTGCCCAGCACGTCGCGCAACTCGGCGTCGGAGACCTCCTCGGGCGAGTTCGGATAGCACACCACGCTGCGCAGGTCGCCCAGCGGCACATACGGCAACTGGGACAAGAACATCGTCGCGTTGGCCCCCTCAGGGCGGCACAGCGTCCCGGACGCGTACGGCCACAACTCGGCCAGGCTGCGCAGCAGCGTGGTCTTGCCGGACCCCGAGCGCCCGGTGATCACCAGCGACTCGCCCCGGTCCAGCTGCACGTCGAGCGGGTCGATCAGCTGGTCTCCGGCCGGGGTGCGCACTTCCAGGCCGCGGAGTTCGACCGCCGACTGCTCACTGTCTTTGACCAGGATCGTCGGCAGGGCCCGGCCCTGCGTGTTGGCGTCGACCAGCCCGTGCAATCGGATGATCGCGGCCCGGAAGGCCGCGAACGCGTCGTAGTTGTTGCGGAAGAACGACAACGAGTCCTGGATGTTGCCGAAGGCCGTCGCGCTCTGCCCGACATCTCCGAAGTCGATGCGGCCCGCGAACAGCCGCGGCGCCTGAATCACCCATGGCAGCGGCACGATCGCCTGCGACATCGAGAAGTTCCATCCGTTGAAGATGATGGTGCGGCGAACGAACCTGCGGTAGTTGTCGATGATCGGGGTGAAGCGCCGCCACAGTTGCACCCGCTCGATCCGCTCACCACGGTAGAAGCCCACCGCCTCGGCGGCGTCGCGCAACCGCACCAGGCCGTAACGGAAGGCGGCGTTGAGTTTCTCGTTGTTGAAGCTGAGCCAGATCAGCGGATGACCCAGCCAGATCGCGACGACCGTCGCGATCAGCACGTAGACCAGGACGACCCAGAACATCGCGCGCGGGACGGTCACGCCCAGCACGTCGAGGTCTCCGGACAGATTCCACAGGATCGCGGCGAACGAGATCACCGAGGCCACCGCGTTGACGGCCCCGAACAACAACGTGCTTCCGGTCCCGTTGGACGGGACGTTCGGTGTGCCGCCGGCATTGGTGGTGAAGATGTCGACGTCCTGCTGGATGCGCTGGTCGGGGTTGTCGATGGTGTTGTCGATGAACAGGTCCCGGTAGTAGGCCTTGCCGGCGAGCCAGTCGTCGGTGAGGTGGGCGGTCAACCACACCCGCCAGGCGATGATGAAACGCTGCGTCAGATAGATGTCGGTCATGATGCGGATGACGTACAGCGACGCCAGCACGCTGAAGATCACCAGCGACATCCAGAAACCGTGCACCCCGGACTGCCGGACCCTGTCGTTGCCGGCCGCCAAGCCCTGAACCGCGATCTGCACGGACGTGTAGAGGTCGTTGCCCTGGTAGCTGAGCAGCACCATGATCCGCACGGACAGCACCACCGACAGCAACAGCACGCCGAGCATCGCCCAGACCCGAACGCTGCGCGCTCCGACGAAGTAGCCGCGGGTGATCCGCCAGAACTGCCGGCCCCAGGGCGTGAAGTACCTGAACGCGACCAGCACGAGCAGCACGCAGACGGCGCTGATCACCCAGGCCTCGGCGACCCAGTGCAACGACTCCACGGGTGCCGTCGACCAATTGATCGACGGCTTAAACGGTTTCGCGCCCAAGCTCGGAGTCTCCTTTGTATCCGGAAGGCGGCGGATAGGCTGCGGTGATGAGCACCGACGCCGTCTCCACCCAGACCATGCATGCCGGCCGGCTCGTCGCGCGGCGACTCAAGGCCAGCGGTGTCGACACCATCTTCACGCTATCCGGCGGCCACCTTTTCTCCATCTACGACGGCTGCCACGACGAGGGTATCCGGCTGATCGACACCCGCCACGAGCAGACGGCGACCTTCGCGGCCGAGGGCTGGTCCAAGGTCACGAGGGTGCCGGGCGTGGCCGCGCTGACCGCCGGGCCGGGCGTCACCAACGGGATGAGCGCGATGGCGGCGGCACAGCAGAATCAGTCGCCCCTGGTCGTGCTCGCCGGCCGGGCCCCGGCCGGGCGCTGGGGGATGGGTTCGCTGCAGGAGATCGACCACGTGCCCTTCGTGGCGCCGCTGGCCCGCTTCGCCGCCACCGCGCAGTCCGCCGACGCGGCCGGCCGACTCGTCGACGAGGCGTTGCGCGCCGCGGTGACCGCCCCGTCGGGCGTGGCCTTCGTCGATTTCCCGATGGACCACGTGTTTTCGATGACCGAGGACGACGGCAGGCCCGGGGCTCTCGCCGACGGGGCATCCGCAACCGCGCCGGCCCACACGGACACCCGGGCGCTGGACCGTGCCGCGACGCTGCTGTCCGCGGCGCGCCGGCCGGTGATCATGGCGGGCACCAACGTGTGGTGGGGGCACGCGGAGGCGGCACTGCTCCGTCTGGCCGAGGAACGGCAGATTCCGGTGCTGATGAACGGCATGGCCCGCGGCGTGGTGCCCGCCGACCACCCGATGGCATTCTCGCGGGCGCGGGCGAAAGCACTGGGCGAGGCCGACGTGGCCCTGGTCGTCGGGGTACCGATGGATTTCCGGCTCGGCTTCGGCGGGGTGTTCGGACCGCAGACCCAGCTCGTCGTGGCGGACCGTGCCGAACCCGGGCGCGAGCACCCGCGTCCCGTCGCCGCCGCGCTCTACGGCGACCTCACCTCGATCCTCTCGGCCCTCGCCCGGGGGGCGGGCGGACCCGACCGCCACGACTGGATCGGGCAGCTGCGCGCGACCGAGACCGCCGCCCGCCATGCGGAAAAGGCCGACCTGGGCGACGACAGGATCCCGCTGCACCCGATGCGCGTGTACGCCGAGCTGGCGCCGATGCTGGACCGCGACGCGATCGTCGTCATCGACGCCGGCGATTTCGGCTCCTATGCCGGCCGGCTGATCGACAGCTATCTGCCCGGCTGCTGGCTGGACAGCGGACCGTTCGGGTGCCTGGGTTCGGGCCCGGGTTACGCCATGGCCGCCAAGCTGGCCCGCCCGGACCGTCAGGTCGTCCTGCTGCAGGGCGACGGCGCGTTCGGCTTCAGCGGCATGGAATGGGACACCCTGGTCCGGCACAACGTGCCGGTCGTGTCGGTGGTCGGCAACAACGGAATCTGGGCGCTCGAGAAGCACCCCATGGAGGCGTTGTACGGCTACTCGGTGGCCGCCGAGTTGCGTCCGGGCACGCGGTACGACGAGGTGGCGCGCGCCCTGGGCGGCCACGGCGAGCTGGTGTCCGCGCCCGCCGAACTGCGGCCCGCTCTGGACCGCGCCTTCGCCAGCGGCCTGCCCGCCGTCGTCAACGTCCTGACCGACCCCGCCGTCGCCTATCCGCGCCGCTCCAACCTGGCCTGACGGGGCCGCCGGGCCGCGATGGTGCGCAGATTGCCAGGGATTACGGCGTGTCGCAGTACAGACACGCACCCTCGCGCCCGGCGTCGGCCCGCGTACGGTTGTGCTGTGCCCAAGACCAGCCGCGCCCAGCCGGGGCGCCTGACCAGCCGGTTCTGGCGACTGCTCGGCGCCAGCACGGAAAAGGACCGCAGCCGCTCCCTCTCCGCGGTCACCTCCTCGTCCGAGTACGACGAGGAAGCCGCCGGTCTCACCGACGAGCAGCTCCGCAAGGCCGCAGGGCTGCTCAAACTCGACGACCTCGCCGAGTCCGACGACATCGCGCAGTTCCTCGCGATCGCCCGGGAGACGGCCGAGCGGGCGACCGGGCTGCGTCCCTTCGACGTGCAGTTGCTGGGGGCGCTGCGGATGCTTGCCGGCGACGTGATCGAGATGGCCACCGGTGAGGGCAAGACCCTCGCCGGGGCGATCGCGGCGGCCGGGTACGCGCTGGCCGGCCGACACGTGCACGTGGTCACCATCAACGACTATCTGGCCCGCCGCGACGCGGAGTGGATGGGCGCCCTGCTCAAGGCCATGGGCCTCACCGTCGGCTGGATCACCGCGGAGTCGACGCGGGAGGATCGCCGGGCCGCCTACGACTGTGACGTCACCTACGCCTCGGTCAACGAGATCGGCTTCGACGTGCTGCGCGACCAGTTGGTGACCGACGTCGCCGACCTGGTCTCGCCCAACCCCGATGTCGCCCTGATCGATGAGGCCGACTCCGTGCTCGTCGACGAGGCGCTGGTGCCGCTCGTGCTGGCCGGCACCACGCACCGGGAGACGCCGCGGCTGGAGATCATCAAGCTCGTCGGCGAACTCGTCGCCGGCACCGATTACGACACCGACGCCGACAGCCGCAACGTCCATCTGACCGAAGCGGGTGCGCACAAGGTCGAAAAGGCGCTCGGCGGCATCGACCTGTACTCCGAGGAACACGTGGGCACCACGCTGACCGAGGTCAACGTCGCCCTGCACGCCCATGTGCTGCTGCAGCGCGACGTCCACTACATCGTCCGCGACGACGCGGTGCACCTGATCAACTCCTCCCGCGGCCGCATCGCCCAACTGCAGCGCTGGCCCGACGGCCTGCAGGCCGCCGTGGAGGCCAAGGAGGGCATCGAGACCACCGAGACCGGCGAGGTGCTCGACACCATCACGGTGCAGGCGCTGATCAACCGCTACGCGACCGTGTGCGGCATGACGGGGACCGCGCTGGCCGCCGGCGAGCAACTGCGCCAGTTCTACAAGCTGGGCGTGTCGCCGATCCCGCCCAACAAACCGAATATCCGCGAGGACGAGTCCGACCGCGTCTACATCACCGCCGCCGCCAAGAACGACGCGATCGTCGCGCACATCAGCGAGGTGCACGCGACCGGCCAGCCGGTGCTGGTCGGCACCCGCGACGTGGCCGAGTCCGAGGAGCTGCACGAACGCCTGCTGCGCCGCGACATACCGGCGGTGGTGCTCAACGCGAAGAACGACGCCGAGGAAGCGCAGGTGATCGCCGAGGCGGGCAAATACGGGGTGGTGACGGTGTCCACCCAGATGGCGGGGCGGGGCACCGACATCCGGCTCGGCGGATCCGACGTAAGCGACCACTCCGCCCAGAAAAAGCAAGTCGCCGAACTGGGCGGGCTGCACGTGGTGGGCACCGGCCGCCACCACACCGAGCGGCTGGACAACCAGCTGCGCGGGCGCGCCGGACGCCAGGGCGACCCGGGGTCGACGGTGTTCTTCTCCAGTTGGGAGGACGACGTCGTGGTGGCCAACCTGGACCGCAATAAGCTGCCCACCCAGACCGACGAAGACGGCCGAATCCTCAGCCCGAAGGCGGCCGGCCTGCTCGACCACGCCCAACGCGTCGCCGAGGGCCGGATGCTGGACGTGCACGCCAACACCTGGCGCTACAACCAGCTGATAGCCCAGCAGCGCGCCATCATCGTCGATCGGCGAAACACGTTGCTGCGCTCCGTGACCGCGCGCGAGGAGCTGGCCGAGCTGGCGCCCGGGCGCTACGCGGAGCTGTCGGAGAAGATCTCCGAGGAACGCCTCGAGACGATCTGCCGGCAGATCATGCTCTACCACCTGGACCGGGGCTGGGCCGATCACCTGGCGTACCTGGCCGACATCCGCGAAAGCATCCACCTGCGTGCGCTGGGCCGGCAGAACCCGCTGGACGAGTTCCACCGGTTGGCGGTCGACGCGTTCGCGTCGCTGGCCGCCGACGCGATCGAGGCGGCCCAGCAGACGTTCGAGACCGCCAACGTCCTGGAGGAGGAGCCGGGGCTGGACCTGTCCAAGCTCGCGCGGCCGACGTCGACGTGGACCTACATGGTCAACGACAACCCGCTGTCCGACGACACGTTGTCGACCCTGAGCCTGCCCGGGGTGTTCCGCTAAGGACGGCCGCACGCCCGGGCATCGGCTCTCGGACGTCGGCCCTCGAGTGTCGGCTAAGGTCACGGCTCATGGAGCCGCTGCCTCCGCCCGACCGGGTGCTGACAGTGCCGAACGCGCTGAGCGTTCTCCGCCTGGCGCTGATCCCGGCGTTCGTCTACGTCCTGCTGTTCGCGCACGCCAACGGTTGGGCGGTGGCGATCCTGATGTTCAGTGGCGCCTCGGACTGGGCCGACGGCAAGATCGCGCGGCTGCTCGACCAGTCCTCGCGCCTGGGCGTCCTGCTCGACCCGGCGGTCGACCGCCTCTACATGGTCAGCGTGCCGATCGTGCTGGCCTTCGGCGGCATCGTGCCCTGGTGGTTCGTGATCGTCCTGCTGGCGCGCGACGGGCTGCTGGCCGCGACGTTGCCGTCGCTGCGCAGCCGTGGACTGTCCGCGCTGCCGGTGACCTACCTCGGCAAAGCCGCGACCTTCGCGCTGATGGCTGGCTTTCCGCTGGTTCTGCTGGGAACCTGGGACGCGTTATGGAGCCGGGTGGTGTGGGCCTGCGGATGGGCGTTTCTGCTCTGGGGCATGTACCTGTACCTGTGGGCGTTCGTGCTCTACGCGGTGCAGGTGACCCTGGTGGTGCGCCGGATGCCCAGGCTCGCCCGGCCCGCCCGTCAAGCGGTCGCGCAGGAGCGGGGTGACCATGGCAGAGGCTGACCGCAGGCTCGGGGGCTACGACCCCAACGCCGGCCGCAGCGCCCACGCGGCCGCGCGGCCGCAACACATCCCGGTGCCCTCCCTGCTGCGCGCCCTGCTGTCCGAGCACCTGGACCCCGGGTACGCCGCGGCGGCCGCCGAACGCGGCCGCTCGACCACGCCGCGCACCGCCCGCGAGCGCGCCGTCGGCTGGATCTGGCAGACCCTGGCCGCGCTGTTGATCGCGACGGTGTTCGCGCTCGCGGTCACCCAGGCCCGCTCCGTTGCGCCCGGCGTCCGCAGCGAGCAGCAGCTGCTGGTCCGGGGCGTACGTTCGGCGGAGACCACCGCCGGCGAGCTGGCACAGCGACGCGGCGCCCTGTCGACGCGGGTCGACGACGTGCAGCGCCGGGCGCTGGCCGACGACGCCGCGGGGCAGCGGCTGCTGGCCCGCCTCGACGCGCTGAGCCTGGCCGCCGCCAGCACACCGGTCATCGGGCCGGGCCTGAAGGTGACCGTGACCGACCCGGGTGTCAGCCCGAACCTGTCCGACGTGTCCAAACAACGGGTCAGCGGCAGCACCCAGATCATCCTGGACCGCGACCTGCAGCTGGTCGTGAACTCGCTGTGGGAGAGCGGCGCCGAGGCCATCTCGGTCGGCGGGGTGCGGATCGGTCCGAACGCGACCATCCGGCAGGCCGGCGGGGCGATTCTCGTCAACAACAATCCCACCAGCAGCCCCTACACGATCCTGGCGGTCGGGGCGCCGCACGCGATGCGCGACGTGTTCGACCACAGCCCCGGGTTGCAGCGTCTGAGGCTGCTCGAGGTGTCCTACGGTGTGGACGTCGCGGTCGACGTCGCCGACGGCCTCTCGCTGCCCGCCGGATCGATCCGGGACGTCAAGTTCGCCAAGCAGATTGGGTCGCAGTGAGCGGAGTCCTCGTGGCACACCACCCCCGAGAGCGGCTGCGGGCGGGAACCCGCGCATGATCGGTATCGCGGCGCTCGCCGCCGGCATCCTGCTGGGCCTGGTTTTCCACCCCGCGGTGCCCGAGGCGATCCAGCCCTACCTGCCGATCGCCGTGGTCGCAGCGCTGGACTCGGTGTTCGGCGGGATGCGTGCCTACCTCGAGCGGATCTTCGACTCGAAGGTGTTCGTGGTGTCCTTCGTCTTCAACGTGTTCGTGGCCGCGCTGATCGTCTATGTCGGCGACCAGCTCGGCGTCGGCACCCAGTTGTCCACGGCGATCATCGTCGTGCTGGGCATCCGTATCTTCGGCAATGCCGCTGCGCTGCGCCGCCGGTTGTTCGGTGCGTGACGGGGAGGGGACCGGCGTGAACCAGGACCCTCCCGAGCGCGCCGCCGAGGAACCCCACGGCTCCGGGGCGGAGCAGCGGGGCGGCCGCCACGAGTTACCGGCCCACCGTCCGCGGCCCGAGATCGGGGTGGTGCACCGTAGCGGGTGGTCCGGATTCCTGCGCGGTGACCGCAGCAGTCCGGCCTTCGGGACGCTGGCCATCGTGTTGTGCCTGCTCCTGGGGATCGCCATCGTCACACAGGTCCGCCAGACCAAGACGGGCGACTCCCTGGATACGGCCCGCCCCGCGGACCTGCTCGTGCTGCTGGACTCGCTGCGGCAGCGCGAAGCCACACTCAACACCGAAGTGAGCGAGCTACAGAACACCCTGAATTCGTTGCAGGCGTCGGGAAACACCGACCAGGCCGCGATCCAGAGCGCGCAGGCCCGACTCGCCGCGTTGTCCATCCTCGCCGGCGCCGTGGGGGCCACGGGGCCGGGCGTCACCGTCACCATCGAGGATCCCGGGCCCGGGGTGTCGCCGGAGGCGATGCTCGACGTCATTAACGAGTTGCGTGCCGCCGGCGCCGAGGCGATCGAGGTCAACGACGCGCGCCAGTCGGTGCGGGTAGGTGTGGATACCTGGGTAGCGGGTGTGCCCGGCTCGCTGACCGTCGACAACAAGACGCTGTCGCCGCCGTATTCGGTTCTGGCGATTGGTGATCCGCCGACGCTGGCCGCAGCGATGAACATTCCGGGCGGCGCAGAGGACAGCATCAAGCGCGTCGGTGCGCGGATGTCGGTGCAGCAGGCCGACAGGGTCGAGGTGGCCACCTTGCGGCAACCAAAACCGCACCAATACGCTCAGCCCGTCAAGTGAACCCGACCAGAACAGGATTACCGTGAGCGATATCCCGCCCGATCTGCACTACACCGCCGAACACGAGTGGGTTCGCCGCAGCGGGGACGACACCGCGCGGATCGGGATCACCGACTTTGCCCAGGCGGCGTTGGGGGACGTCGTTTTCGTCCAGTTGCCGGAAGTCGGAACCGAACTCACCGCCGGCGAGCCCTTCGGTGAGGTGGAGTCGACGAAATCGGTGTCGGACCTCTACGCCCCGGTCTCGGGCAAAGTGTCCGCGGTCAACGGCGACCTGGACGGCAGCCCGCAACTGGTCAACTCCGATCCCTACGGCGCCGGTTGGCTGCTGGATGTTCAGGCCTCGGACGTGGCCGGGCTGGAGTCGGCGATTTCGGGGTTGCTCGACGCGCAGGCGTACCGCGGCACGCTGACCGAATGACGATTGCTAAGGTGCCTGCCAGCCGTGCGCGGCGACCAAGCGTGCGGCGCGGCGAGCTCGATCATGGGGGTGTCACTCCCGCTTGCGGGGGTAGGTCTGGGCAGGGGCTGCCAATCCCGCGGCGGTGGGCCCATTGTCACGCGGCGCGCGGTACGGTCGACACATCAGGATAAGCAGGCAGTGCCGAGCAGGCAGTGCCGAGCAGGCAGTGACAAGCAGTACGGGGCGAACAGAAACAAGTGGGTGACCGGCCCGAGCGGCCCGGTCAGACAACGCCACAGCGGCCAGTGAGGAGCAGCGCGTGACGGACATGGACTCCGGTATGGGCAAAGACCAGACTTCTGACGAAGTCACTGTGGAGACGACCTCCGTCTTCCGGGCCGACTTCCTCAACGAGCTCGACGCCCCCACGCAGGCGGGGGGCGAGAGTGCGGTGTCCGGGGTGGAGGGTCTCCCGGCGGGCTCGGCGTTGCTGGTCGTCAAGCGCGGACCGAACGCGGGATCCCGCTTCCTGCTCGACCAGCCGACCACGTCCGCCGGCCGGCATCCCGACAGCGACATCTTCCTCGACGACGTCACCGTCAGCCGCCGCCACGCCGAATTCCGGCTGGAGAACCACGAATTCCATGTCGTCGACGTCGGCAGCCTCAACGGGACCTATGTCAATCGCGAGCCCGTCGATTCGGCGGTGCTGGCGAACGGCGACGAGGTGCAGATCGGCAAATTCCGCCTGGTGTTTCTGACCGGGCCCAAGCAAGGCGACGGCGACGGAGGTTCTTCAGGACAGTGAGCGCGCCCGATAGCCCGGCTCTGGCCGGGATGTCGATCGGGGCGGTACTGGATCTGCTGAGGCCGGACTTCCCCGATGTCACGATCTCCAAGATCAGGTTCTTAGAGGCCGAGGGACTGGTGACGCCGCAGCGCGCCGCGTCGGGATATCGCAGGTTCACCGCCTACGACTGCGCGCGGTTGCGGTTCATCCTGACCGCCCAGCGCGACCACTACCTACCGCTGAAGGTGATCAGGGCGCAACTGGACGCCCAGCCCGACGGCGAGCTGCCCGCCGCCGGATCGCCCTACGGCGTCCCGCGGTTGGTGTCGGTGACCGACGACGGGGAGGTCGCCGGATCCGACACGGCCGCGGTGGCTCCGACTCGCGTGCGGCTGAGTCGCGAGGACCTCCTGGAGCGCTCGGGGGTCGACGACGGCCTTCTGACGGCGCTCCTGAAAGCCGGGGTGGTCACCACCGGCCCGGGCGGATTCTTCGACGAGCACGCCGTCGTGATCCTGCAGTGCGCCAAGGCGCTGTCCGAATACGGTGTCGAGCCGCGGCATTTGCGGGCTTTTCGCTCCGCGGCCGACCGGCAGTCCGACCTGATCGCGCAGATCGCCGGCCCGGTGGTCAAGGCCGGCAAGGCCGGCGCCCGCGACCGCGCCGACGATCTCGCCCGTGAGGTCGCGGCGCTCGCGATCACGTTGCACACATCGCTGATCAAGTCCGCCGTTCGCGACGTTCTGCGCCGCTGAGGACTAGACTTCTAGCGAAACTTGGTGTTCGGGCGCTACGTCGCGCCGAGTATGGGTTGTAGACGGCGGCAGGTTGCGGAGGTCAGACACAAATGGGCGAAGTTCGTGTTGTCGGCATTCGCGTGGAGCAACCGCAGAACCAGCCGGTGCTGTTGCTCCGCGAAGCCGACGGCGACCGGTACCTGCCGATCTGGATCGGCCAGTCCGAGGCCGCGGCCATTGCGCTCGAGCAGCAAGGCGTGGAGCCGCCCCGCCCGTTGACGCACGACCTCATCCGGGATGTGATTGCGGCGCTTGGACATTCGCTGAAAGAAGTGCGGATAGTCGACCTGCAGGAAGGCACCTTCTACGCCGACCTGGTGTTCGACCGCAACATCACCGTGTCGGCGCGCCCGTCGGACTCGGTGGCCATAGCGCTGCGGGTCGGCGTTCCGATCTACGTGGAGGAAGCCGTGCTCGCCCAGGCGGGGTTGCTCATCCCCGACGAGAGCGACGAGGACGCCAACGCCCCTGTCCGCGAGGACGAAGTGGAGAAGTTCAAGGAGTTTCTCGACAGCGTGTCTCCCGACGACTTCAAGGCCTCCTAGCCTGCGGGATCGATTCCCCCGTCACCGCGGGTCGCACCCGGTCCCGGAAACGTTCGCACGGTTGACCGCCACCCGGATGGGGACGTCACGGACGGGTCTCAACTCGCCGCGATCTCGACACGCCTGGCGGATAGCACACCTACTCACCGTTGCGGCGGCCATACTTTGAGGACCAGACAGGGCACGGCGGCGACCGAACAGCGTAAGCTCTCTAGCACTCGGGCCCGAGCAGGCGTGGCTGCCGGTGCAGCCAGTGACGAAGCTAGTACGAGAGCGCGATCGGCGAGAGGAAGCACCGTGAGCGAGCAGCCACGTCAAGGACAGCTGGACCTAGCCGACCACGCGGACGCCGCAAGCAAGGGGAATCAGAGCGCGACCGGGCCGTACGAGCCCGTGCAGCCCGGATTGTTTCCCGACGACTCGGTGCCCGACGCCCTCGTGGGCTATCGCGGGCCGAGCGCCTGCCAGATCGCCGGCATCACCTACCGCCAGCTGGACTACTGGGCGCGGACCTCGCTCGTCGTCCCGTCGATCCGCGGCGCGGCCGGCTCGGGCAGTCAGCGCCTGTACTCGTTCAAGGACATCCTGGTTCTCAAGATCGTCAAGCGGCTGCTGGACACCGGCATCTCGCTGCACAACATCCGGGTCGCGGTCGACCATCTGCGCCAGCGCGGCGTCGAGGACCTGGCCAACATCACCCTGTTCTCCGACGGCACCACCGTCTACGAGTGCACCTCGGCCGAAGAGGTGGTCGACCTGCTGCAGGGCGGCCAAGGGGTGTTCGGCATCGCGGTATCCGGTGCGATGCGCGAGCTGACCGGCGTCATCGCCGACTTCCCCGGCGAGCGCGCCGACGGCGGCGAGTCGATTGCCGCCCCGGAAGACGAGCTGGCGTCCCGGCGCAAGCACCGCGACCGCAAGATCGGTTAGCCGCGCTTTTTCCTGGCGCGAGCCCGCTCGCGTCGGCGCGAGGGTGCGCAATTGCACACGCTCTACGGCGTGTCGCCGTACGGACACACACGCTCGCGGCAGGGACGCCCGCGCGAGTAAGCTGGACGACGCGTCGCACTCGGGCGGGAGAGTTCCGTGGCTGCCAGTCACGGGCGCCGAAGGAGCAAGACCTCTCCACCAACCTCTCAGGCACCCGGACCGCGCGAGTTTACGACGTCTCTGGAAAGCGGTGCGGACCCGGATCGGTCCGCACCCGCCGATGGGGAAAGGCGCTCCGAGCATCAGCGGCGCCGAATCTCTCAGGCGCCTGGCGAACGGGCGAAGACAGAGGGAGAGGGCCGCATTCCTCTTCCTCCGATGCCTCTGCAGGCCGTCCAGTCAGGAGTTCGCCAGTGCCAGACCACGCACCCTTCGCAACGCGCCACATCGGTCCCGACGGCCGGGCCGTCGCCGCCATGCTCGCGGTCATCGGTGTCGACTCGCTCGACGAGTTGGCCGCCCGGGCGGTGCCGAGCCGCATCCTCGACAAGCTGACCGACAGCGGTGCCGCGCCCGGTCTCGACGGGTTGCCGTCGCCGGCCGGCGAGGCCGAGGCGCTGACCGAGCTGCGGGCGCTGGCCGACGCGAACACCGTGGCCGTGTCGATGATCGGGCAGGGCTACTACGACACGCTCACCCCACCGGTGTTGGTGCGCAACATCATGGAGAACCCGGCGTGGTACACCGCGTACACGCCGTATCAGCCCGAGATCAGTCAGGGCCGCCTGGAGGCGCTGCTGAACTTCCAGACGATGGTGGCCGACCTCACCGGGCTCGAGATCGCCAACGCGTCGATGCTCGACGAGGGCACCGCGGCCGCCGAGGCGATGACGCTGATGCACCGCGCGGCCCGGGGCGCGTCGAACCGGCTGGCCGTCGACGTCGACGTCTTCACCCAGACCGCCGCGGTGCTGACCACGCGGGCCCGGCCGCTGGGCATCGAGATCGTCACCGCCGACCTGCGCGAGGGATTGCCGGACGGCGAGTTCTTCGGGGTCCTCGCCCAGCTGCCCGGCGCCAGCGGCCGGATCACCGACTGGGCGGCCCTGGTGACGCAGGCCCACGACCGCGGGGCGCTGGCCGCCGTCGGCGCCGACCTGCTGGCGTGCACGCTGATCACCCCGCCCGGCGAGATCGGCGCCGACGTGGCGTTCGGCAGCAGCCAAAGGTTCGGCGTCCCAATGGGATTCGGCGGACCTCATGCCGGTTATCTCGCGGTGCACCCCCAGCATGCGCGCCAACTGCCGGGCCGGCTGGTCGGCGTGTCCGTCGACGACGACGGCACCCCGGCGTACCGCCTGGCGCTGCAGACGCGCGAGCAGCACATCCGCCGCGACAAGGCGACCAGCAACATCTGCACCGCGCAGGTGCTGCTGGCGGTGATGGCCGCCATGTACGCCGCCTACCACGGCGCCGAAGGGCTGACCGCGATCGCCCGCCGGGTGCACGGTCACGCCGAGGCGATCGCCGCCGGGCTGGGCGATGCGACCGTGCACGACACGTACTTCGACACCGTCCTGGCCCGGGTGCCCGGACGCGCGGACGCCGTCGTCGCCGCGGCGAAGGCCAAGGGCGTCAACCTGTGGCGCGTCGACGCCGACCACGTGTCGGTGGCGTGCGACGAAGCAACCACAGCCGACCACGTGGCCGCGGTGCTGGAGGCGTTCGGGGCGTTGCCCGCCGAACCGGTGTCCGCCGATATCGCCACCCGCACATCGCAGTTCCTGACCCACCCGGCCTTCACGCAGCACCGGACCGAGACGGCGATGATGCGCTACCTGCGCACCCTGGCGGACAAGGACATCGCCCTGGACCGCAGCATGATCCCGCTCGGCTCGTGCACGATGAAGCTCAATGCGGCCGCCGAGATGGAGCCGGTCACCTGGCCGGAATTCGCCCGCCAGCATCCGTTCGCCCCGGCCTCCGACACTCCGGGGCTGCGTCGCCTCATCGCCGACCTGGAGAGCTGGCTGGTGCAGATCACCGGCTACGACGCGGTCTCGCTGCAACCCAACGCCGGCTCGCAGGGCGAGTACGCCGGCTTGCTGGCGATCCGCGGCTACCACGCCAGCCGGGGCGAACCGCACCGCGACGTCTGCCTGATCCCGTCCAGCGCGCACGGCACCAACGCCGCGTCGGCGGCGCTGGCCGGCATGCGGGTGGTCGTGGTGGCCTGCCGCGACAAGGGTGGTCAGGCAGGTGACGTCGACCTGGACGACCTGCGCGCCAAGGTGGCCGAGCACGCCGACCGCCTGGCGGCGCTGATGATCACCTACCCCTCCACGCACGGGGTGTTCGAGCACGACGTCGCCGACATCTGCGCGGCCGTACACGACGCCGGCGGCCAGGTCTACATCGACGGCGCCAACCTCAACGCGCTCGTGGGACTGGCCCGGCCCGGCAGGTTCGGCGGCGACGTCAGCCACCTCAACCTGCACAAGACGTTCTGCATCCCGCACGGCGGCGGGGGCCCGGGCGTCGGGCCGGTGGCGGCGCGATCGCACCTCGCGCCGTTCCTGCCGGGTCACCCGTTCGCCCCCGAACTGCCCGGGGGCCACCCGGTGGCGTCGGCGCCCTACGGCTCGGCCTCGATCCTGCCGATCACCTGGGCCTACATCAGGATGATGGGCGCCGAAGGACTGCGTGCGGCCTCGCTGACCGCGATCGCCTCGGCCAACTACATCGCGCGGCGTCTCGACGAGTACTTCCCGGTGCTCTACACCGGCGAGAACGGCATGGTCGCCCACGAGTGCATCCTCGACCTGCGGGGCATCACCAAGGCGACCGGCGTGACCGTCGACGACGTCGCGAAGCGGCTGGCCGACTACGGTTTTCACGCGCCCACGATGAGCTTTCCGGTGGCCGGCACGCTGATGGTGGAACCCACCGAGAGCGAGACGCTGACCGAAGTCGACGCGTTCTGCGACGCGATGATCGCCATCCGACGCGAGATCGACCGGGTCGGCGCGGGGGAGTGGACTGTCGACGACAATCCGCTGCGGGGCGCACCGCACACGGCCGAGTGCCTGCTGGTGGCCAACTGGGACCACCCGTACACCCGGGAGGAGGCCGCCTACCCGCTCGGCAAGAACTTCCGGCCCAAGGTGTGGCCACCGGTGCGCCGCATCGACGGCGCCTACGGCGACCGCAACCTGGTCTGCTCGTGCCCGCCGGTGGAGTCGTTCGCCTAACCCGGCGACGAGGCCGGCTCAGCCCAAGAACGTGTTGACCGCGGCGGCGAGGTCGGGGGAGGCCGACGTCGCCAGGTTCTGGTAGCCGCCACCGCTGAGCCGGGCGACGGCCTCCCAGGTCGCGCGGTCCGGGTCGGCGCCGAAGTCGATGACGTTGACCGCGATGGGCCTGGCCGGATCGGCGCCGGTGCGGATGAATTCCTGCAGCCCGGCACCGTCGAGCGTCTGGTCGGTGTGCGGCCCGGCGGTGATGACCAGGATCGAGTTCGTCTGGCCGACAAGGTAGTTGGCCTGCCTCTGCTGGTAGAGCATGCGCAGGGTCGTGAACGACACCGCACCCCCCGGCGAGGAGTACTGCTTGTCCAGCGCGGCCAGCAGCGCCGCCGTCCGCGGCCGGCCGTCGACCGGGTCGGACAGCGGGCCGGTCGTCACCTCGGCGCGGCCCTCGTGGCCGTCGAAGGTCCAGAGCCCCAGGACATCGGAGGGCGGCAGCGACGTGATCTTGCCCGTGAGCGCCGCGATGACGTTGGCCAGCCGGGTCTTGCCGCCGTCGTCGGCGGGCATCGACTGGTCGAGCATGATCGTCGCGGCCAGCCCGTTGGACGGTGCGGCCATCGCCTCGGCCAGCGTGGCGCGCAGCCCGTCATCAACCAGCGACAGGGCGGCCGGAAGCGCGGGGAAGCTCGTCACCGGGCTGCTCGGCGGCTTGACGCCGTTGACCCGGAACCCGGCCGCGGCCAGCTTCTCGAGTTGCTCGGGCTTGCGCATGAAGTGGGCGAACTCGCTGCCCGCGGCAACCTGCTCCTGTGTCAGCCACTCGCCGCTGAGCAGCACCGTGGGATAGTCGGCGACCGGCGGCGGCCCGGGCGGCAGCCAGGCGCCCAGCTTGCCCTTGGCATCCGGCAGCGACTCGCCGCGCCGGAACACCTGCTGTTCGGTGGTGATCACCGCGTGCACCGGCGCGGACGCGGCGTCACCGGCGCCCAGCAGCGCGTTCATCGCCTCCACCACCGAGTTGTCCGCCAGTTTGGGCTGGGAGCCAACCAGTGTGTGGACCGCGCCGATCCCCTGGGTGGCCGGGGCACCGGCAGGCGCCGAGGCGACCGCGACCGCCTCTCCGGCCAGGAACGAGGCGTCACCGTTGCCGCTCGTCGGCAACGCCAGCCGCAGCGACCCCCAGCCCGGCAGCTTCAGCCCGTCCAGGGCGTTCGGGTCGGTCTGCAGGCCGGGCAGCGCGGCCCAGGTCTGGTTGCCCAGGGCCTGCTCGAGTTCGGGACGGACGGCGACCACCACCGGCGACGTGACCAGCGACCGGCTGTCGCTGATCGTCTTCGGGCCCGTGGCCGCGGCGAGCCGCGCCACGGACACCGAGCTACCCGGGAGCCACAGCGCCGGCCGCTCGCCCAAATCGGCCGGCCACTGGCCGATGAAGCCGGTGAGGACGGCGTCGCCGTTGGCCGCCTTGATCTTCACCACCATGCAGTGGTCACCGACCGGACCGGCCGACGAGTTGTAGCTATCCGCCAGCTGCTGCACCGGATCGGCGATCGACGGGTCGACGATGACCGCGACGTCCTCCTTGCCGCCCACGCAGCGGACCGCGGCGCGGTGCGAGCGGTTGGACAACGCGTCGCCGAAGAAGCTCCACAGGATCACCGTCCCGACGACCAGGATGACGGCCACGAGCGCGACGATCACGCCGACGCTGACGCCCCGGCGCCCGCCGACGCTGCGGTGGCCGCCGCGCCAGTCGCCGAGGCCCCGGTGCCCGCCCCGGAACACCGACGGTGCCGGGCCGCGCGGCCCGGCGCCGTCCTCATCCGCAGGGCGCGGCGCGAACTCCGGATACTCGTCGGGCGTGCCCGCGCCGAACGCGCCGTCGGCCGGGTAGCGATCTTCGGCGTCGGGCAAGTCGTCCTCGTCGGCGCCGGCCTCCGCCGCCGCCTCGCCGCCGGGCTCGCGCGGCGAGAACTCCGGCGTGGGGTGGCCGAGGCCGCCCCAGGGGTCGGTCGTCCACGGCCCGCCCGTCGCGAACCCGTCGCCCGGGCCGGGCTCGCCGGAGGGTTGGTCGACGGGTTCGTCGGGGCCGGGCCTGCTGTGCCTACCCATACCGGCGTCCGCCGCCTTTCCGTCGACTGGTCACGTGGGTCATCGCATGGGGCGCCCGGTCTCGGGCAACGGCGATTTTACTGCGCGTCGCGGGCCTTGAGCTCCCGCCGGCGCCGATGCAGGATCGGCTCGGTGTAGCCGTTGGGCTGCTGCGCGCCCGACAGGATCAGGTCCTGGGCGGCCAGGAATGCGATGCTGTCATCGAAGTGGGGCGCCATGGGCCGGTAAGCCTTGTCGCCGGCGTTCTGCTGGTCGACCAGCGGGGCCATCCGCTCCAGCCCGGCCCGGACGTCCTCGCTGGTGATGATGCCGTGACGCAACCAGTTCGCGAGCAACTGACTGGCAATCCGCAGGGTGGCGCGGTCCTCCATGAGGTCCACGTTGTGGATGTCGGGCACCTTCGAGGACCCGACTCCCTGGTCGATCCAGCGCACCACGTAGCCGAGGATGCCCTGGCAGTTGTTGTCCACCTCCTCGCGGATCTCCTCGGGAGCCCAGGCGAGTTCCTTGGACAGCGGGATGGTCAGCAGCTGGTCGACGGTGGCGCGCCGCTTGCCCGCCAGTTCCCGCTGCACCGCCGCCACGTCGACCTTGTGGTAGTGCATCGCGTGCAGCGTCGCCGCCGTCGGCGAGGGCACCCAGGCGGTGCTGGCACCGGCGCGGGGCTGGGCGATCTTCTGCTCGACCATGTCGGCCATGAGCTCCGTCATCGTCCACATGCCCTTGCCGATCTGGGCGTGGCCTTCGAAGCCCGCCGCCAGGCCGACGTCGACGTTGTTGTCCTCGTAGGCCAGGATCCACGGCTGACTCTTCATGGTGCCCTTGCGCACCATGGGGCCGGCCTCCATCGACGTGTGGATCTCGTCCCCGGTGCGGTCCAGGAAGCCGGTGTTGATGAACACGACCCGGTCGGCGACGGCCTTGATGCACGCCTTCAGGTTCAGCGTCGTGCGCCGCTCCTCGTCCATCACGCCGACCTTGAGGGTCTTCTGCGGCAGCCCGAGCACCTCCTCGACCCGGCTGAACAGCTCGGCGGTGAAGGCGACCTCATCGGGGCCGTGCATCTTGGGCTTGACGATGTAGACCGAGCCGGTGCGGCTGTTGACCAGCGCGCCGTGGGAGTCGCCGGCCGTCAGTCCGTGGACCGCGCACAGCCCGGTGAACAACGCGTCCTGGATGCCCTCGAAAACCTCGTTACCGTCCGCGTCGACGATCGCGTCGTTGGTCATCAGGTGGCCGACGTTGCGCACGAACATCAGGCTGCGGCCCGGCAGGGTGAGCTCGCCGCCGTCGGGGGTGGTGTAGCTGCGGTCCTGGTTGAGGACGCGGGTGAACGTCTTGCCGTCTTTGCTCACCTCGGCGGCCAGGTCGCCCTTGTTCAGGCCCAGCCAGTTGCGGTAAGCGCCGACCTTGTCGTCGGCGTCGACGGCGGACACGGCGTCCTCGAAGTCGATGATCGTGGTGACCGCCGACTCCAGCACCACGTCCTTGACGCCGGCGGCGTCGGTCTTGCCGATCGGCGACTCCGGGTCGATCTGGATCTCGACGTGCAGGCCGTTGTTGACCAGCAGCACCGACCAGTTGGGGGAGCCCAGCTCGCCGCTGTATCCGACGAACTTCTCCGGGCTCGCCAATCCGGTGGACTCCGAACCGAGGTCGATCCGCAGCCGGCCGTCGGCGATGCTCAGCCCCGTCGCGTCCGTCCACGAGCCCGACGCCAGGGGCGCCGCCTCGTCCAGGAACTTGCGCGCGTAGGCGATCACCTTGTCGCCGCGGACCCTGTTGTAGCTGCTGCCCTGCTCGGCGCCGTCGCTCTCCGGGATGACGTCGGTGCCGTACAGGGCGTCGTAGAGGGAACCCCAGCGGGCGTTGGCCGCGTTGAGCGCGAACCGGGCGTTGGTCACCGGGACCACGAGCTGCGGCCCGGCCGTCGTGGTGATCTCGGGGTCGACGTTGGCGGTGGTGATGGTGAAGTCGTCGGGTTCCGGCAGCAGGTAGCCGATCTCGGTGAGGAACTCGCGGTAGGCGTCCGGGTCGAGGGGCTGGATGACGCGTTGCCGGTGCCACTTGTCGATCTGGGCCTGCAGCTCGTCGCGGCGGACGAGCAGGTCCCGGTTCCGCGGGCTGAGGTCGGTGACGACCTTGTCGACGCCCGCCCAGAAGCTGTCCGGGTCGATGTCGGTGCCAGGCAGGGCCTCGTTGTTCACGAAGTCGTAGAGCACTCGGGCGACCCGCAAGTTCCCCACCGACACGCGATCAGTCATTTCTCTCCTCCGTAACGGGCCTGCTCGCACCTCCGGCCCTCAGCTGGCAATGGCGTCAGCCTACCGACAAGCAGCCTGACGATCGTTCTCCGGCCGACCCGCAGCAGCAGGTCACGCCCCGCTGACCGCCTCGCCGATGACACCGCGGCGGGCGTCGAGCACCGCTCGACGGCAACGCTCGCACCGCGGCGCGGAAACCTCGGCCCTCCAGCACGTTTCTTCACTGGCAGCCGTAGCGATCATACGGGTCCGGACCGGTCTACCCGCCGGCCACTCCCACCGCGCCGGCAGGGGCCCCGCCGAGGCTTCCCGCTACGCCTCGTTCATGGCGCCGACCAGGTCTTCGACCAGATCTTCCATGGCCACCATGCCGATCACCCCGCCGGCGCCGGAGCCGTCGGCGCCGGTCACCAGGGCCAGGTGGCTGTTGCTGCGGCGCATCCGGGACAGGGCGTCGGCCAGCGGCAACGAGGCGGGCACCCGCGGCAGCGGCCGCACCACCGCCAGGTCGATCGCGGTCCCGGGATCGCCGCCGAGGGTGAGCACGTCCTTGATGTGCAGGTAGCCGATGAAGTGGCCGTCGGGGCCCGCGACCGGGTACCGGGAGTACCCCGTCTCGGCCAGGGCCTGTTCGACGCTGCCGACGGTGGGCCCGGAGCCCGTGGCGGCCACCGGCACCGCCCGGATCGCGCCCAGCGGAACGACCACGTCCCCGACCACCCGGGTACGCACCTGCAGCGCCCGGGTCAGCCGGGAGTGCTCCTCGGGATCCAGCAGCCCTTCCGAGACGGACTCGGCGATCATCTCGCTGAGCTCCACGGTGCTGACCGCGATCTCGAGTTCGTCCTTCGGCTCGACGCCCAGCATCCGCAGGACGGCGTTGGCGCAGCGGTTGTAGAACGCGATGAACGGCCGGGCGATCCGCACGTAGGCCAGGTACGGCGGGACCAACAGCATGGCCGTGCGCTCCGGACCGGCCAGTGCGATGTTCTTCGGCACCATCTCGCCGAGCAGCACGTGCAGCGTCACCACGATCGCCAGCGCGATGGCGAACGCCACGGTGTGCAACGCCGTCGGGGGCAGACCGGTCAGCCCGAAGCCCGTCGCCAGCAGGTCGAACACCGCCGGCTCGCCGATCCGGCCGAGCAGCAGCGAGGCGGCCGTGACGCCCAACTGGGCGCCGGCCAGCATCGACGGCAGCTGCTCACCGGCGCGGATCACGGTGACCGCCCTGGTCCTGCCCTGCTCGGCCAGCGCCTCGAGGCGGTCGCGGCGCACCGAGATCAGCGAGAACTCCGCCCCGACGAAAAAGGCGTTCACCCCGATCAGCAGGACCGCCAGCAGCAGTCTCATCGTCTCGCTCATCGGCGTCCCCGCCCGGGGGGGCCGCCGTGGCCGCCCAGCTCGGTCAGCTCGAGCTGGTCGATGCGGCGCCCGTCCATCCGGACCACCGTCGCCTGCCAGCGCCCCGGCGTGTCCGACAGCCCGTCGGAGTCCAGCGACGTCAGCTCCACGGTCTCGCCGGCCGTCGGGATGTGGCCGAGCTCGCGCAGCACCAGCCCGCCGATCGTCTCGTAGGGCCCCTCGGGCCCGCGATAGCCGGTGGCGGTGGCGACCTCGTCGATGCGCAGCAGGCCCGCCACCCGCCAGCCGCGACCGGCCGCCATCACGTCCGGGGTCGCGTCGTCGTGCTCGTCGCGGACGTCGCCGACGATCTCCTCGATCAGGTCCTCGAGGGTGACCATCCCGGCGGTGCCGCCGTACTCGTCGACGACCATCGCGGTCTGCAGGTCGCTGGTGCGGATCAGCGCCATCACCGCGTCGCCGTCCAGCGTCGACGGCACCACCGGAACCGGCCGGGCCAGCGCGGTCAGCGGCGTGTGCGCGCGGTCGGCCGACGGGACCGCGAACACCTGTTTGACGTGCACGATGCCGACGGTTTCGTCGAGGTCGCCGTCGACGATGGGGAAGCGGGAGAATCCGGACTCGGCGGCCGCCGCGATCAGGTCGGCGACGCTGTCGCCGCTCTGCAGGGCCACGATCTTCGACCTCGGCGTCATCAGCTCCTCGGCGGTGCGCGTGCCGAACTGCAACGATCGCCGCACCAGCGAGGCGGTGGCCGCGTCCAGGGCGCCGCTGCGCGCCGAGGTGCGCACCAGCGACAGCAGCTCCTGCGGCGAGCGCGCCGACCGCAGGTCCTCGGCCGGTTCGATGCCCAGCTTGCGGACGATCCAGTTTGCCGCGCCGTTGGTCAACCGGATGGCGGGGGTGAGCAGCAGTGAGAACAGCAGCTGCACGCTCACGACGGCGCGCGCGGTCGCCAGCGGGCGGGCCACCGCGAGGTATTTGGGGACCAGCTCGCCGAACACCATCGACACCGACGTCACGACCACCATCACCAAAAACGCCATGATCGCGTCGCCCGCCGGATCGGACACCCCGAGCGCGTCCAGCCACGGGTGCGGCAGGTCGGCGAGCATGGGCTCGGTCAGGTAGCCGGTCGCCAGCGTCGTGATGGAGATGCCGAGCTGGGCACCCGAGAGCTGGAACGACAGCTTGTTCTGGGCGCGCTGGATGAACCGGTCGCGGCGCGCCCCGGCGCGGGCGTTGGCTTCGACGGTGCTGCGGTCCAGCGCGGTCAGGGAGAACTCGGCCGCGACGAAGACCGCGTTGGCGATGATCAGCACGGCGATGGCCAGCACGCCGACCAGGCTGGCGGTGAGGTTCACGGTGTTCCCGGTGTCCCCGGGAACGTCGCGGGCGGCGGCTTCACCCGCGGGTAAGCGGCCTTGAGGCGTGCCTGCGGCACGTCATCCCCTTCGCTCGATGCCGCGCGGCGGTTTGCTGCGGGCGGGAATCACAGGAATTGCCATGGTAGCGAACGTCCCGCCCCGCCCGGGTCACCAGCCCTGGGGCAGCGGATGGCCCTCGGCGAACCCCGCGGCCGACTGCACGCCGACGACGGCCCGCTGGTGCAGTTCGGCCAGGTTGGCGGCGCCGACATAGGTGCAGGTGCTGCGGACGCCCGCGGTGATGTGGTCGATCAGGTCCTCGACGCCGCCGCGGGCGGGGTCCAGCCCCATCCGCGACGTCGAGATGCCTTCCTCGAACAACGCCTTGCGGGCCCGTTCGAAGGCCGTGTCGGCGCCGCTGCGGGCGACGACGGCCCGCTTGGACGCCATCCCGTAGCTCTCCTTGTACGGCTGGTTGTCGCGGTCCCGCATCAGGTCGCCGGGCGATTCGTAGGTGCCGGCGAACCACGAGCCGATCATGACGTTGGACGCGCCGGCGGCCAGCGCCAGCGCCACGTCGCGCGGGTGGCGGATCCCGCCGTCGGCCCACACGCGGCCGCCCAGTGCCCTGGCGGCGGCGGCGCATTCGACGACCGCGGAGAACTGCGGGCGGCCCACCCCGGTCATCATCCGGGTGGTGCACATCGCGCCGGGCCCGACACCGACCTTGACGATGCCCGCCCCCGCCTCGAGCAGGTCCCGGGTACCCTCCGCCGACACCACGTTGCCCGCCACCAGCGGCAGGTCCAGGTCCAGTTCGGAGACCACCTCGGCGACCGCCGCGACCGCCTCCAGCGTCTTGACCTGATGCCCGTGCGCGGTGTCGATGACCAGCACGTCGACGCCGGCCTCGGCCAGCGAGCGGGCCCGGGCCCCGACGTCGCCGTTGATGCCGACGGCGGCGCCGATGCGCAGCCGCCCGCGCGCGTCGGTGGCCGGGGTGTAGAGCCCGGCGCGGATCGCGCCGGTGCGGGTCAGCACTCCGGCCAGCGTGCCGTCCGCATTCGTCACCACGGCGACCCCGATCGGGGCGTGCTCGAGCAGGTCGAAGACCTTGCGCATGTCGGTGCCGACCGGTGCGGCGACGAAGTCGCTGACGGCGACGTCACGCACGCGGGCGAAGCGGTCCACGCCCACGCAGGACGCTTCGCTGACCACGCCGATGGGGCGGCCCTCGAAGACCACGACCGCGACCCCGTGGGCGCGCTTGTGGATCAGCGCGACCGCGTCGGACACCGAATCGTCGGACTCGAGCACGACCGGCGTGTCCAGCACCAGGTCGCGGCTCTTGACGAACTCCACGGTCTGCTGCGCCGCCGGGATCGGCAGGTCCTGCGGCAGGATCACGAGGCCGCCGCGCCGCGCGACCGTCTCGGCCATGCGCCGCCCGGCGACCGCGGTCATGTTGGCGACCACGACGGGGATGGTGGTGCCCGAGCCGTCGTCGGTGGACAGGTCGACGTCGAAGCGCGACGCGACCTCCGAGCGGTTCGGCACGATGAAGACGTCGTCGTAGGTCAGGTCATACCCGGGTCGATGCCCGTCCAGAAACCTCATCGTCGCCCCACTTCACCGTCGCCCCACTTCGTCACGCGCTCCGTCCGGCCCGGTACGGGCTAGGCGGGTACCTCGGTGCGGTCGCCGCTCCACAGTGTGTGGAACTTGCCCGGCTCGTCGATCCGCCCGTAGGTGTGGGCGCCGAAGAAGTCGCGCAGACCCTGGGTCAGCGCGGCCGGCAGCCGCTCGGCGCGCAGCGCGTCGTAGTACGACAGCGCCGACGCGAAGCCCGGAATCGGGATACCCAGCCGGGTGGCGCTCACCACGACGCGGCGCCACCCGTCGATTGCCGCTTCGATCGCGCTGCGGAAGTAGGGGGCCACGATCAGGGTGGGCAGGTCGGGCTCGGCGTCGAACGCCTCCTTGATGCGGTTGAGGAACTTCGCCCGGATGATGCAGCCGCCGCGCCAGATGGTCGCCAGGTCGCCGGGGGCGATGTCCCAGTCGTATTCGGTGCTGCCGGCCTGGATCTGGTTGAAGCCCTGCGCGTAGGCGATGATCTTCGACGCGTACAGGGCCTGCCGGATGTCTTCGACGAATTGCTCTGCATCGGACGGCTTTGCGCCCAGCTCGCCGGAGGCCAGCCCGATGGTGGCCGTGCGCTGGGTCACCGAACCCGACAGCGCCCGGGCGAACACGGCCTCGGCGATGCCGGTGACCGGGACCCCGAGATCCAGCGCCGACTTCACCGTCCAGCGTCCGGTGCCCTTCTGCTCGGCCTCGTCCAGGATGACGTCGACGAGCGGCTTGCCGGTCTTGGCGTCCGTCTGGCGCAACACCTGCGCGGTGATCTCGACCAGGTAACTGTCCAGCTCGCCGGAGTTCCACTCGTCGAACACGTCGGCGATCTGAGCGGCGTTCTTGCCGAGCCCGTCGCGCAGCAGCTGGTAGGCCTCGCCGATCAGCTGCATGTCGGAGTACTCGATGCCGTTGTGCACCATCTTGACGAAGTGACCGGCGCCGTCGGGGCCGATGTGGGTGCAGCACGGGACGCCGTCGACGTGCGCGGAGATCTCCTCGAGCAGCGGGCCCAGGGATTTGTACGACTCGGCCGGACCGCCCGGCATGATCGACGGACCGTTGAGCGCGCCCTCCTCGCCGCCGGAGATGCCGGCGCCGACGAAGTGCAGGCCGCGCTCCCGCATCGCCTTCTCGCGGCGGATGGTGTCGGTGTAGAGGGCGTTGCCCCCGTCGATGATGATGTCGCCGTGCTCCATGGCGTCGGCGAGCTCGTTGATGACCGCGTCGGTCGCCTCGCCGGCCTTGACCATGATGAGCACCCGGCGTGGCTTCTCCAGCGCGTCCAGGAATTCCGGGATGGTCTGGCAGCGCACGAATTCGCCGTCGCCGCCGTGCTCGGCGAGCAGCGCGTCGGTCTTGGCGACCGACCGGTTGTGCAGCGCCACCGTGTAGCCGTGACGGGCGAAGTTGCGCGCGATGTTCGAGCCCATCACGGCAAGGCCGGTGACGCCGATCTGCGCGGTACCGGTCGTGGAATTCGGATTGGCATCCGACGAACTCATGTCTTCGCGCCTCTCAGTTTGGAGAACTTCTGTTGCAAGCCTTTGCGACACACTGTGGCACAGCGGCGTGTCGGCGCTCCGGGGAGTTTCGGTTTGGCCGCCCGCTACAGATCGAACAGTCGCCGCAGTTCGGTGAGCCACGGCACGGCCAGGGCGACGGTGGGAACCACCAGGATGGCGGCCGCGGCCAGGTAGGCGACCGCCGACAAGGCCAGGCTGTTGCCGCGCCCCGCCAGCCGGCGCACCCGCACCACCGTGCTGGGCCCGCCGACGGCCAGCGCGCCCGAGGGCGCCCGCCCCGACGCGCAGGCGACAAGCGCCCGGGCCAGGGGAGCGCGCCCGGCGGCGCGCACCGCGGCGTCGTCGGCCAGCAGTTCGACGAGCAGCGCCACCGCGCGCAGCGCGCTGGAGCTCCGCACGAGCCGGGGAAAGGCGGCGTGCACGGCAGTGAACGCCTCGAGCACCAGATCGTGGCGGGCCCGAAGGTGCGCCCGCTCGTGGGTGAGCACGGCCGCGACCTCGTCACCGGTGAGCGCGGTCAGCGCCCCTTCGCTGACGACCACGCGGCTGCGCACTCCGGGCAGGCAGTAGGCCAGCGGCTGCGCCACCCCCAGCACGCGCAGGTCGCGGGTCCGCGCGCACGGCTGGACGCGGGCGGCGTCGTGGTCGACCCCGACGAGGTCGACCACCATCCGGTGGTGCGCCCGCCGGCGCCGGTTGGGGATCACGACGCGCACCACGGCGACCGTCAACCGGGCACCCACCAGCACGGTCAGCGCGAAGGCGGCGATGCACGCCGTCCACAGCGGCCAGCCCAGCGTGCCCTCGGCTGCGACGACGCCGGCCGTGGGCCGCCCGTCGGGACCGGGCATGAGCAGCCGGCTGGCGATCGCGATGCCCGCACTGAAGGTGGAGAGGACCGCGGCCAGGGCGATGGCCTGCCACAACACCATCGCCGCCCGCGGGGCGCGCAACGGCCACGTCGCGCGTGCCAGGACGGCGGGCGCCGGACCGACCAGCAGCACCGCGAGCAGAGTGAAGGCCAGCGCGGACACGCTGCCAGTCTCCCTCAGGCCTCCGCTGACACGCCAGCAGGTGGCGCGGGGCGTTGGTTTGCTTGCAATTCGGCGAGCGCACGCCGCAGGGCCTGCGCCTCGTCCGCGCCGACACGCTCGACGAAATGCACGAGCGCCGCCTGCCGGCCCCCGGAGTCCTCGGCCTGCGCCAGCGCGTCGACCATCAGCCCGGCGACCAGTTCGTCGCGGCCGTGCACGGCCGCGTACCGGTGCGCCCGGTCATCGCGGATCTGCGACACCAGGTTCTTCTTTGCCAGCCGCTGCAGCACGGTCATCACCGTCGTGTACGCGAGGTCGCGGCGCGCCGACAGCGCCTCATGGACCTGGCGCACGGTCTGGGGTTCCGGCGCGGACCACAAGTGGTCCATCACGGCGCGCTCCAGTTCTCCCAACCTGGTCAGCTTGGCCATAGTCTGCTCATCTCCTCAAGAGTAAGGACAAGCGTACCCCGGCGTACTACCGGCCGTCGTACCAAAAGCCGGCCGCGTTGCCCGCCGGACTTGCGAATTTAGGGCAGCCTTGCCTATGCTAGCCCGTGATCGAGCGACAACGGACCGTGACGGAGTCCTGAGGGCTGCAGTGACCCCCGGTCCACTCGATCGGCGAGCCCCGTGCCCTGCGCACGGGGCTCGCCCGTTTCCGGGACGGGATCCGGCGCCGGCCGCCGCGCGCGCCGATGGTGTGGACACCATGGTGTAGACACAAGGACGTGCAACCGCCAGACACGGTCACCCCCGGCAACATCCCGGACTTCACCGCGCCGTTCGACACCGAATTGGGCCTGCGCTACACCGAACTCGGCCCGGACGGCGTCCGGGCGCAACTCGAGGTCACGCCGAAGCTGCTGCAGCCGATGGGTCTCGTGCACGGCGGCGTCTACTGCTCGATGGTCGAGAGCATGGCCAGTGTGGCGGCCTACACCTGGCTCGCCACCCAGGGCGGCGGGAATGTCGTCGGCGTCAACAACAACACCGATTTCCTGCGTTCCATCGGGTCGGGAACCGTGTACGGCCGGGCCGAGCCGATCCACCGCGGCCGCCGCCAGCAGCTGTGGCTGGTCACGATCACCGACGCCACCGACCGGGTCGTGGCGCGGGGCCAGGTGCGGCTGCAGAACCTCCAGACGGCGGCGGACACGGGCTGAACGGCGCCCCGGGGTGTCGGCGGCCCCGGCACCGCGGCGTGGCAGGATCACCAGACATGCGCCTGACGCCACACGAGCAGGACCGCCTGTTGGTGTCCTACGCCGCCGAGCTCGCCCGGCGCCGCCGGGCCCGGGGGTTGCGGCTCAATCATCCCGAGTCGGTTGCGATCATCAGCGACCACATCCTCGAGGGCGCCCGTGACGGCCGCACGGTGGCCGAGCTGATGGCCAGCGGCTGCCAGGTCCTGACCCGCGATGACGTGATGGAGGGAGTGCCCGAGATGCTCGCCGACGTGCAGGTGGAAGCGACGTTCCCGGACGGCACCAAACTGGTCACCGTCCACCACCCGATCGCATGATTCCCGGCGAAATCCTCTACGGCAGCGGCGACATCGAGATCAACGAGGGCGCCCCGCGCCTCGAGATGGAGATCGTCAACACCGGTGACCGTCCGATACAGGTCGGCAGCCACGTTCACATTCCGCAGGCCAACAGGGCGTTGTCCTTCGACCGCGAGGCGGCCCACGGCTATCGGCTGGACGTCCCGGCCGCGACCGCCGTGCGCTTCGAACCCGGTGTGCCCCAGCAGGTGCGCCTGGTCCCGCTGCGCGGACGGCGCCAGGTGCACGGGCTGACACTGAATCCCCCCGGAAGGCTGGACGACTGATGGCGCCACTGTCCCGTGACCGCTACGCCCTGGTGTACGGGCCCACCACCGGCGACCGGGTCCGGCTCGCCGACACCGATTTGCTGGTCGAGATCACCGAGGACCGCAGCGGCGGGCCGGGTCTGGCCGGCGACGAGGCGGTGTTCGGCGGCGGCAAGGTGCTGCGCGAGTCGATGGGCCAGGGGCGCGCCACCCGGGCCGAGGGCGCGCCCGACACCGTGATCACCGGCGCGATCGTCCTCGATTACTGGGGAATCATCAAGGCCGACATCGGGATTCGCGACGGCCGCATCACCGCGCTGGGCAAGGCCGGCAACCCCGACATCATGTCGGGGGTGCACCCGGACCTGGTGGTCGGGCCGTCCACCGAGGTCATCGGGGGCAACGGCCTGATCGTGACCGCGGGGGCGATCGACAGCCACGTGCATCTGATCTGCCCGCAACTCATGCCCGAGGCGATCGGCGCCGGCGTCACCACCATCGTCGGGGGTGGCACGGGGCCCGCCGAGGGCAGCAAGGCCACGACCGTCACCCCGGGCGCCTGGCACCTGGGCCGCATGCTGGAAGCGCTGGACGGCTGGCCGGTCAACTTCGCGCTGCTGGGCAAGGGCAACACCGTCAGCGCCGAGGGCTTGTGGGAGCAATTGCGCGGCGGCGCTTCGGGTTTCAAACTACACGAGGACTGGGGATCGACCCCGGCGGCCATCGACGCCTGCCTGACGGTCGCCGACGCCGCCGGTGTGCAGGTGGCGCTGCACACCGACACGCTCAACGAGATGGGCTTCGTCGAGGACACCCTGGCCGCGATCGCCGGCCGCTCGATCCACACCTACCACACCGAGGGCGCCGGCGGTGGCCATGCGCCCGACATCATCAGGGTCGCCGGCCAACCCAATGTGCTGCCCAGCTCCACCAACCCGACCCGCCCGTACACGGTGAACACCCTCGACGAGCACCTGGACATGCTGATGGTCTGCCATCATCTGAACCCCGCGGTGCCCGGGGATCTGGCGTTCGCCGAAAGCCGGATCCGACCGTCGACGATGGCGGCCGAAGACGTACTGCACGACATGGGCGCCATCTCGATCATGGGCAGCGACTCACAGGCCATGGGCCGCATCGGCGAGACGGTGATGCGGACCTGGCAGACCGCGCACGTGATGAAGCGCCGCCGCGGCGCGCTGCCCGGGGACCCCTCGGGCAGTGAAGCCGCCGACAACAACCGGGCGCGCCGCTACGTCGCGAAGTACACCATCTGCCCGGCGGTCGCCCACGGCCTCGACCACGAGATCGGTTCGGTGGAGCCGGGCAAGCTCGCCGACCTGGTGTTGTGGGAGCCGGCGTTCTTCGGGGTGCGCCCGCACATGGTCATCAAGGGCGGCATGATCGCCTGGGCGGCGATGGGCGACGCGAACGCCTCCATCCCCACCCCGCAGCCCGTGTTGCCGCGGCCGATGTTCGGCGCCGCCCCGTCCACCACGAAGGCGACCTCCGTGCATTTCGTCGCGCCCCAGGCCATCGACGCGGGCCTGGCCGACAGGCTCGCGGTCGGCAGGCCGCTGGTGCCGGTCAGGGATGTGCACGCCGTGGGCAAGGCGCAGCTGCCGCTCAACGACGCCCTGCCCGACATCAAAGTCGACCCCGACACCTTCACCGTGCGCATCGACGGCGAGGTCTGGCCGGAACAACCGCCGGCCGAACTGCCGATGGCACAACGTTATTTCCTGTTCTGACATCCGCGACCGTTCGGCTCAGCTACTCCCACGGCCGCGACGGGGCCATCGTCGGCTCGCTGATCTCCACCCATCCGCTCGACCGGCTCATCGGGGCGGCGCAGCCGCCGATCCCGCAGCGCTGAGCCCCCGGGCGTCGGCAGCGGTGGCACCGGGGCGTGGCAGGATCGACGAATATGTCCACCCTCCTCATGCCGAGCCCGCCGGAGCGGCCGCCGTCGACCAATGCCGCGGGAACGACCGTCGCCCGATGATGTCCCTCGCGGTGCTACTGACCCTGGCGGACTCGCGGCTGCCCACCGGCGCGCACGTACACTCCGGCGGCGTCGAAGAGGCCGTCACCAGCGGCCTGGTGACCAACATGGAGACGCTGGAAGCCTTCCTGCGCAGGAGGATTCGCAGCCACGGGCTGGTCGCCGCATCGATCGCGGCGGCGGTGCACCGCGGCGAGCTCACCCCGGACGACGCCGACCGGGAGGCCGACGCGCGCACCCCGTCCCCGGCGGCGCGCCGGGCCTCGCGCAGCCAGGGCCGGGGGCTGACCCGGCTGGCGCGACGGGTCTGGGCGGACGCGGACTGGGACGCCATCGGCTCCCACCCGCACCTCGCCGTGGCGGCGGGCCGGGTCGGTGCCGCCGGCGGGCTGAGCCCCGAGCAGGGCGCGGTGAGCGTCGTCTACACCACGATGACCGGCTCCGCGACGGCCGCGCAGCGGCTGCTGGCGCTGGACCCGGCCGACGTGGCGGCGTGCACGTTCCGGCTCGCGGAGCTGTGCGAGCACACCGCCGCCGAAGCGACCAAGGGACTGGCCGACCTGTCCGACCCGCTGCTCGACACGCTCGCAGAGCGGCACGCCGAACGCGAGCGGCCTTTGTTCGCATCCTGAAAGGCTCTACATGACAACGCATTCCCACACCCACACCCACACCCACGCCCCCATCGACCGGCCCCGGCGCGTCCGCGGACCCGGTGAGCCGCTGCGCATCGGGATCGGGGGACCGGTCGGCTCGGGTAAGACGGCGCTGGTTGCCGCGCTGTGCCGGCAGTTGCGCGACGAGCTGTCGCTGGCGGTGGTGACCAACGACATCTACACCACCGAGGACGCCGACTTCCTGCGCAGGCACGCGGTGCTGCCGGACGACCGGATCGCGGCCGTGCAGACCGGCGGCTGCCCGCACACCGCGATCCGCGACGACATCACCGCGAACCTCGATGCGATCGACGACCTGGTCGCCGCCCACGACGCGCTGGACCTGATCCTGGTCGAGTCCGGCGGCGACAACCTCACCGCCACGTTCTCGTCCGGACTGGTCGACGTGCAGATCTTCGTCGTCGACGTGGCCGGCGGCGACAAGGTGCCCCGCAAGGGTGGGCCGGGGGTGACCTTCTCGGACCTGTTGGTGGTCAACAAAACCGACCTGGCACCGCTGGTGGGCGCCAGCCTGCAGGTGATGGCCCGCGACGCCGACGCGGTGCGCGAGGGCCGTCCGACGGTGTTGCAGTCCCTGACCGAGGACCCGGCCGCGACCGGGGTGCTGGCGTGGGTCCGGACGCAACTGCGCGAGGCGGCCCGCCGCTGATGCGTTCCGAGCTCCTGCTGGTCGCCGCCCCGAACCGGTTGCCGCGCATCGAATGCCGGGGCGGCGGTGTGACCGCCCGCTGCACCAGACCGGACACGGTGCACCTGGTTTCCACAGCCGCGACCCCGCTGGGCGGCGACGCCATCGACATTCGCGTGGTCGTCGAGCCGGGAGCCCGGCTGAAAATCCGCAGCGCCGCGGCCACCGTCGCGCTGCCGGGACCGGCGACCCCGACCTCACACGCACGGTGGGCCATGGAGGTGGCCGGTGACCTGGACGTCGACGTCGAGCCGACGGTCGTCGCCGCCACTGCGCGTCACCTGTCCGGCATCTCGTTGCGGCTGCACGACGAGGCATCGATCCGGCTGCGTGAGCGGGTCCAGATCGGCAGATTCGGTGAGCGGGAAGGGTTCTGGTCGGGGGCGCTGTGCGCCGACCGCAACGACCGGCCGTTGACGCGACACCGGGTGGAGTTGGGCGCCGGATCCCTGGCCGACGACGCGCTGTGCGCCCCGCGCGCCAACGTCAGCGAATTGCGTTATCCGGCAATCGCTTCCGCTGCGCCGGCCGACTCCCGCACGACGGTGCTGGCCTTGGCCGACGGCGGGACGCTGAGCACCTGGCAGGGCGACCGGCTGTCCTGCTAGCCGGTCCCCGCCCGGTGCGTCGCTCAGCGTGCGGGAATGGCGTCGTTGTGTGGGGCGTCGCTGTTCTGGTCGGCCCGGGTGAGCACCAGGTACACGGCGCCGAGCCCGACGACGGCCACCGACAGAATCGCGATGATGTAGTCGTCGTACCAGGGCTTGTAGGGCTCCCGGGGCCAGGCGAGGTTGACGATGGCCGCGACACCGTAGATCAGCGCACCGATGTTGACGGGTAGTCCCCAGCGGCCCAGCTTGTACTTCCCGGGCGCGCAGGTCCCGAACAGATTGGTCGAGGACCGTATCCCCATCGGACCGACGTCGTCGGGGCTAACCGGGGCTAACCGCGAGGGCGAAGGAATCGGCCCGGCTCAGCCCGCGGCAAGCCCCCGGCTTACTGTCGGCTAACTGGCGACCCGGGTGTTTTCCGAGCGGTGCGCCTCGGCTGCCAGTTCGGCCAGCTGTTCGAGCCGCGTGCGCGCAAAGGCCTGCTGCTCGGTGATGGTCAGCTGGCCGCGCCGGTTACTCAGGAAGGTCACCGCCCACGACACCAGCGTGGTGAACTGATTCTTGAAACCGACCAGGTACACCAGGTGCAGCGCCAGCCAGGCCAGCCAGGCGATGAATCCGCTGAACTCGAGCGGGCCGACCTTGGCCACCGCGGAGAATCGGGACACCGTGGCCATCGAACCCTTGTCGAAGTACTGGAAGGGCTCCCGCTGCGCCGGGTCGGCCCCGCCCAGTTCGGCCTTGATCGTGCGGGCGACGTACTTGGCGCCTTGGATCGCGCCCTGCGCCACGCCCGGCACGCCCTCGACGGCGGCCATGTCGCCGATGACGAACACGTTCGGGTGTCCGGGAATGGACAGGTCGGGCAGCACCTTGACCCGGCCGGCGCGATCCAGTTCGACCGCCGACTGCTCGGCGAGGTCCCTGCCGAGCCCGCTGGCCGAGACCCCGGCCGACCAGACTTTGCACTGGGACTCGATGCGCCGGACGGTGCCGTCGGCGTCCTTGACCGTGATGCCGTTGCGGTCCACGTCGGTGACCATCGCACCCAGCTGGATCTCCACGCCCATCTTTTCCAGCCGCGCGGCCGCCCGCCGTCCCAGCTTGTCCCCGAACGGCGGCAGCACCGCGGGGGCGGCGTCGAGCAGAATCACCCGGGCCTTGGTCGAGTCGATGTGCCGGAACGCGCCCTTCAACGTGTGTTCGGCCAATTCGGCGATCTGACCGGCCATTTCGACGCCGGTGGGACCGGCCCCGACGACGGTGAACGTGAGCAGCTTCTTGCGGCGCTCCGGATCCCGGGAACGCTCGGCCTGTTCGAAGGCGCTCAGAATGCGCCCGCGCAGCTCCAAAGCGTCGTCGATCGACTTCATGCCGGGCGCGAACTCGGCGAAGTGGTCGTTGCCGAAGTAGGACTGGCCCGCGCCGGCGGCGACGATGAGGCTGTCGTAGGGGGTTTCGTAGGTGTGGCCCAGCAAGTCGGAGACGACCCGTTTGTTGGCCAGATCGATGTGGGTGACGTTGCCCAGCAGCACCTGCAGGTTGTGCTGGTCGCGCAGCACCACCCGGGTGGCCGGGGCGATCTCTCCTTCCGAGATGATCCCCGTGGCCACCTGGTACAGCAACGGCTGGAACAGGTGATGGCTTGTGCGGGCGATCATCTTGATGTCGACGTCGGCTCGCTTCAGCTTCTTTGCCGCGTTGAGTCCGCCGAATCCCGATCCGATGATGACGACTCGGTGCCGACGATTGGCTCCAGCTGTACCTTCTGGCTGGGGGCTCATATGTATCCGCTGCTCCTGAGGGGCTCCTTGACGCGCAATTCCGGTTCGCTGAACACGGTAGTCACAGGAGTACCCCCAAACCCAAACCGCAAGCGTGTGCGATCAACCACACGAAGCGCATTTCCTCAGGTTACGGGACGTGATACTCGTCATGCCGGGCGCCGGCGGCGCGACCGTTCCGGCAGGCCCTCTACAGGCAGGACCTCTACAGGCCCAAGATCGGGCGCAGCGCCTCGCCGGCCGCGGCGATCACGCCGGGTGAGTAGAACGGCATGTTGATGATCAGGCTGTCGATGCCCGCGTCGAGCACGTTCGTCTTGAGTTGCTCGGCGACCGATTCGGCACCGCCGACCACCATCCGCCGGCTCATCTCCGGGGGAATCTGGTCGGGTTTGGCATTCTTGTCGACGAGCGCCGTGACCAGCGTGCTGGTTTCCAGCGTGGCGGGGTCGCGCCCGATCTCCTCGCACCGCTGGCGCACCACCTGCACCTTGCGCGGCAGCTCGTCGAACCCGGCGATCACGTTGAGGTGGTCGAAATGGCGCGCGGCCAACGGGATCGTCTTCTTCTCGCCGCTGCCGCCGATCATCAGCGGGATGTGGTCGCGATAGCGGGGATTGGCCAGCGCCTCGGTGGCGCGATACCAGGTGCCCGAGAAGGTCGGTCGCTCGCCCTTGAGCATCGGCAGGATGATCTGCAGCGCCTCGTCGAGCCGGTCGAACCTGTCGGTGAAGGTGCCGAACTCGAAGCCCAGCTGGTCATGCTCGAGTTCGAACCAGCCGGTGCCGATGCCCAGGATGGCCCGGCCCCGGCTCACCACGTCCAGCGTGGTGATGGTCTTGGCCAGCAGGGTGGGATTGCGGTAGGTGTTGCCGGTCACCAGGGTGCCCAGTTGCACGCGCTCGGTGGCGGTGGCCAGCGCCCCCAGGGCGGTGTAGGCCTCCAGCATCGGCTGGTCGGGCGAGCCCAGCATGGGCAGTTGGTAGAAGTGGTCCATCACGAACACTGAGTCGAAGCCGGCCGATTCGGCCTCGCGGGCCTGGGCGATCACGGTGGGAAAGAGCTGATCCACCCCGGTGCCGTAGGAGAAGTTGGGAATCTGCAGACCCAGTCGTATAGCCACGCCAGTTACCGTAGCGATCGACCCGCGGTGGGGAGACCGGCGGGTCGCACCAACCCCAACGGGCTCAGACGAACTGGGTCAACGCGCCGTGACTCACGTGCAGGGTCTGGCCGGTGATGTGGCGGGCCGCCGGGGTGGTGAGGAACAACGCCAGGCGACCGAACTCCGCCGCGACCGGCGGGGGCGTGCGCGACAGGCCGTCGTAACCGGCCTGGGCGCTGCGCCCGCACGCGACGGCGTTGACCGTGATGCCGCGCGTGCCGAAGATGCCGGCCTGCCCGGCGACCCAGCTCGACAGCGCGGCCTTGATCGCGGCGTCGATGCTGCCGGCCGGGGGGTTCTCCGTCACCATGCCGACGATGGAGCCGCCGGAGCGCAGGTGGTCGCCGACGGCCTGCACGGTCAGCACCGCCGACAGCACCGTCGCGTCGAGGGCGGCGCGCCACGCGTGCGCGGTGTCGGCGATCGAATAGGTGCGCGGGTCGGCGGCGTCGTAGGACGGCACGGGCACGTTGACGATGGTGTCCAGGTGCTGGGGGAAGAGCCCGCGGGCCTCGTCGAGGCTGGCGGGGTCGGTGGTGTCGCAGACGATCGCGTCCACGTCGAGTTCCTTGGCGGCGATCTCGACGTCGCTGCGGCGTGCGCCCACCAGCGTCACCTTGTGTCCGGCGTCGCGGAAACCCTCGGCGACTGTGCGCCCCAACTCGGTGTCCCCGCCGGTGACCAGCACGTCCACTGGCATGACCTCCTCGTGTTCACCGTCGAACCCAGATCCGGAGCCCGTGCCCGCAGCCCTGGTTCCGGCGCCTGAGATTCAGCCTATGTTACTGGACGGTAGCTAGCCAGTGAAATCCCCGACGCCGCGACGCGCGGGCAATTTCGGTAACTATGCGGCCATCACGGCAACCCCGCCCGGACGCGCGCCGCCGCTTTTGGTTCACCCGTACGTCCGGTCGGCTTCAAGGCTTGTCTGGTGTCGGCGGCGCCGCTCGGATGCGGGGTGAGATCGGCCTCGGGCCCGTCGGCGACGCCGCCGGTCTCGAGTTCGCCGGTTCCTCGGAACCGGCGACGCAGCCGACCCGGGCCGCCACCGCCGACGCCTGCGCCTCGGCGGCCGCCACGCAGATACACACGGTCGCCAACGCGGGACTGCTGGCCGGCGCCGCGAGAAACTTCGCCGCGAACACGCTGGTGCCCGCCGGGTTACCAGGTGTTCCCACCAAGAGCAGCCCGCTGAACCAGGATGAGCCGAGCCGCCTTTCGGACTTGATACCCCCAGGGGTACCCTGGGAAACGTCGCGCCGCAGCACCGTTGTGGCCTGGTCCGACCGAGGAGCATCAATGGCACGAGTCGTCATCCTGGGCGCTGGTATCGCGGGACACACCGCCGCGCTGCACCTGCGTCGGTGGCTGCCCCGCAAGCACGAGGTCGTCGTGATTTCCCCCAACGCCGACTGGAACTGGATCCCGTCGAACATCTGGGTCGGCGTCGGCCGCATGGAAGCGGACAAGGTGCTGATTCCGCTGAAACCGATCTACGACCGCAAGGGCATCATCTTCCATCAGGCCCGCGCGACCGCGATCCGTCCCGAGGGGACGGGCGGCGAGGCGGCGCCGACGGTGGACTTCACCTATACCGACGCCGAGCGCAACGGCCAGACCGGCTCCGTGGTGTATCACTACCTGATCAACGCCACGGGCCCGCAGCTGAACTTCGCGGCCACGCCCGGCCTGGGCCCCGACGGGCACTCGTACTCCGTGTGCACGGCCGACCACGCGATCGAGGCGTCCGCGGCGTTGCACAAGGTCATGGCCAAGATGCGGGCCGGCGAGAAACAGCGCCTGGTCATCGGCGTGGGGCACGGCACCTGCACCTGCGAGGGAGCGGCGTTCGAATACGCCTTCAACGTCGAACACACGCTGCGGGCGGCCGGTCTGCGCGACATGGCCGAGATTTTCTACCTCACCAACGAATACGAGCTCGGCGACTTCGGCGTCGACGGCATGCAGTTCGAGGAGCAGGGCTTTCTCCAGTCCAGCCGGATGTGGACCGAGTCGCTGTTCCGTGAGCGCGGCGTCAACGCCATCACCCAGGCGGCCGTGCACGAGGTGATGGAAGGCAAGCTGCGCTACGAACAGCTCGACGGCAAGGAGCACGACCTGGACTTCGACTTCGCGATGCTGCTGCCGCCGTTCAAGGGCGTTCCCCTCGCCGCCTACGACAATGCCGGCAACGACATCACGTCCAAGCTGTTCGCGCCGTCGGGGTTCCTCAAGGTCGACGCCGACTACTCGGGCAAGCCGTACGACGAGTGGTCCGCCGAGGACTGGCCCCACACCTACGAGTCCCCGGCGTACCGGAACATCTTCGCCCCGGGCATCGCGTTCGCACCGCCGCACCCGATCTCCCGGCCGCGCAAGAGCCCCAACGGCACGGTGATCACCCCGAGCCCGCCGCGCACCGGCATGCCGTCGGGGATCATGGCCAAGACGGTCGCCGAAACCATCCGGGACCGCATCAAGCACCCCGACGCCGCCGCCCACCGCGCCTCGATGGCGACCATGGGCGCGGCGTGCGTCGCCTCCGCCGGGTCCGGACTGCGCGAGGGGTCGGCCGCCGCGATGACGATGTTCCCGGTCGTCCCGGACCCGAAGAAGTACCCGCAGACCGGCCGCGACATCGCCGGCACGTCCGGCGAGCTCGGTCTGGCCGGGCACTGGATCAAATTGTTGCTGCACTACATGTTCATCTACAAGGCCAAGGCGAGGCCGTTCTGGTGGTTGATCCCCGAGTGAAAGGCGGTCCGATGACTTCCATGGACAGTGAGAGCGTCGACTCAGAGGTGAACGTACGGACCGCCGAACGGATCGCCGGTGCGCCGCTGCCCACCAGGTCGAAGCTGCGCATGCGGCAGAACCTGCTCGTGCAGTTCTGGCGTTTCACCAGCATCAATCTCAAGATGATGCGGATCATCTTCAGCGGTCACCACTGACCCGTCGCCGGCGTTGAGCCGGCTGCAGCTTCGCGCGGCGGTGCCGGTGCGCGGTCGGGACCAGCCCGACGGCGCGCCCGGCCTGACCGCTCGGGTCACCGTCGCGGCCGCCGCGGAATCGGGGCTGACCCCCTGGGAACGGGTGTGGTCCGGCGTCAAGGCCGACGAGGTGGCGCCATACCCGGCGCCGCAGCGACGTGCCGGGTGAGCGGGCCGGCGCGCTGGTCGGTTGTCGCATCGGCAACAGGCGAAAAGCCGCACCACATTGTCAGCAAGCCACACTTGCGTCACAGCCGTAACGCGGTAGGTTCGTCGCCATGGATCGGGAGGACCTGAACTCAACGCGTCGCGGGGGACTGTGGGCCACGCTGGCGATCGCGGCCGTGACCAGCGCCGTCACGATCGCGTTGCCGGCGACGTCGCACGCCGATCCGGAGCCCGTGCCCCCGGCCCCGGCCACCACCGCCGCGCCCGCACCCGCGCCGGGGGACCCCAATGCCGCGCCGCCACCGGCCGACCCCAACGCGCCGCCCCCGCCACCGGCCGACCCGAACGCGCCGCCCCCGCCGCCGGCCGCCGAGCAACCGCGGATCAGCAATGCCGTCGGAGGTTTCAGCTTCCTGCTTCCGCCGGGCTGGGTCGAATCGGACGCGTCGCACCTCGACTACGGCTCGGCCATGCTGAGCAAGACCACCGGGGAGCCGCCGGCGCCGGGCCAGGCGCCGCCCGTTGCCAACGACACCCGGATCGTCCTGGGCCGGCTGGACCAGAAGCTCTACGCGAGCGCCGAACCCGACAACGCCAAGGCCGCGGTCCGGCTCGGCTCGGACATGGGTGAGTTCTACATGCCCTATCCCGGCACCCGCATCAACCAGGAGTCCACCCCGCTCAACGGCAACGGGGTCCAGGGAAGCGCGTCGTACTACGAGGTCAAGTTCAACGACACGGCCAAGCCCAACGGCCAGATCTGGACCGGCGTGGTGGGCACGCCCGCCGCCAACGGTGGTACGCCGCAGCGCTGGTTCGTGGTGTGGCTCGGCACGTCCAACGACCCGGTGGACAAGGGCGCCGCCAAGACGCTGGCAGAGTCGATCCAGCCCTGGGCGCCTGCGCCGGCGGCGCCGGGAGCGCCCGCGCCCGCGCCGGGCCAAGCGCCCGCACCGGCAGCGCCCGGGCCGGCCCCGGGTGCGCCGGCACCGGGAGCGCCGGCACCGGAGGTCCCGACGCTCGTCCCCGCCCCGGGTCAGGCGCCGGCGGGACAGGTCACCCCGTCGCCCGTGCCGGCACCGCAGCCGACGCAGCGGGCCTGAGCGGCACGTCCGGATCACCCGCGTTAGGCCAATCGTCTCCGATTCGGCACTCGATTCGTTACGCGAACCGGGTATACCGAAATCACGGCCCACGAACGTGAGCTGAGATTTGCCAGCAAATGCAAGGAGCGCGCATGAACGTCATCGCAGCTACCGAATACCTGGCCCGGTCTACAACGTTGACCAGCGTCGGCCTGATCGGCTACATCATCATCGGCGGCCTCGCGGGCTGGGCCGCCGGCAAGATCATCAAGGGCGGCGGGTTCGGCATCTTGATGAACATCGTGATCGGCATCGTCGGGGCGCTGATCGGGGGCTTCCTCCTGAGCTTCTTCGTCGACACCGCGGGTGGTGGCTGGATCTTCACCTTCTTCACTGCGCTGCTCGGCTCGGTGATCCTGCTCTGGCTCGTCGGCATGGTGCGACGGACCTAGCCGGAACCAACCCGTTGCGGCCGTGGCGCTCAGCGGCATGATGGACTGATGCCACCAACGGTCACGGCCACAACTATGCGAACTATGCGCGCCTGGCGCGTGCGCCGGCCCGGACCGATGGCCTCCGGGCCCCTCGAGCAGGTCGAAACTCCGGTGCCGAGCCCGGCGCCGACGGAGTTGCTGGTGTCCGTCAAGGCCTGTGGCGTCTGCCGCACCGATCTGCATGTCACCGAAGGCGACCTGCCCGTCCACCGCGACCGGGTGATTCCCGGGCACGAGGTGGTCGGGGAGGTCGTCGAGGTGGGTTCGGCGGCCGGGGACGGCTTTCGGGTGGGGGACCGGGTGGGCATCGCGTGGCTGCGCCACACCTGCGGCGTGTGCAAGTACTGCCGTCGCGGCAACGAGAACCTGTGCCCCGAGTCGCGCTACACCGGTTGGGACGCCGACGGCGGGTACGCCGAGTTCGCCACGGTCCCCGCGGCATTCGCCCACCACCTGCCCGGTGGGTACAGCGACAGCGAGCTCGCGCCGCTGTTGTGCGCCGGGATCATCGGATACCGCTCCCTGCTGCGGGCCGAGCTGCCGCCGGGCGGGCGGCTGGGGCTGTACGGCTTCGGCGGCAGCGCCCACATCACCGCGCAGGTCGCGCTGGCGCAGCGCGCCGAGGTGCACGTCATGACCCGCGGCGCCCAGGCGCGGGAGCTGGCGCTGGAGCTGGGCGCCGCGTCGGCTCAAGGCGCCGCCGATGCGCCGCCGGTGCCGTTGGACGCCGCGATCCTGTTCGCCCCGGTCGGCGATCTGGTGCTGCCCGCCCTCGAGGCGCTGGACCGTGGCGGCACCTTGTCGATCGCGGGAATTCACCTGTCCGACATCCCGGCGCTGAACTACCAGCGCCACCTGTTCCAGGAGCGCCAGGTCCGCTCGGTCACGTCGAACACCCGGGCCGACGCGCGCGCGTTCCTCGACTTCGCGGCCCACCATCACATCGAGGTGACCACGCCCGAATATCCGCTCGACCAGGCCGACCGGGCGTTGGGCGACCTCAGCGCGGGCCGCATCGCCGGCGCGGCGGTGCTGCTGGTGTGACCCGCCTCAGGCCGACAGGTGCCAGACCAGCGCCGCGGCCAGCGCGCCGAGTCCGTTCAACGACCAGTGCAGGGCGATCGGCGCGATCAGACTGCCGCTGCGCCGGCGCAGCCAGCTGAAGACGAATCCGGCCGCTGCGGTGGCCGCCACCGCCATGGTCACCCCGGCCAGCACCCCGACCACCCCGCCGCCGAACAGTCTGGTGAAGCCGACATTGTTGCTGGTCAGGCCCAACGACGTGGCGACGTGCCACAGACCGAACAGCAGCGAGCCCGCGAGCGCGACCCCGCGAAACCCCCAGGCCCGGCTCAGCGCGCCGTGCAACACACCCCGAAAGGCCAGCTCCTCGGGGATCACGGTCTGCAGCGGAATGATGACCATCGAGGCGACCAACGCACCGGAGATCGTGGCGTAGTGGTTGTTCATGAACATCGGCCGGGTCGCCGGCAGCAGCACGCCGACGGCGATGACCGACGCGACGACCGCGACGGCGGCCAGCGCGTAACCCAGCCCGGCCTTCCAGTGTTCGCGGCCCAGACCCAACTCGGCCCAGTCCAGACCCCGGGCGCGCACCAAGGCCACCAGCCCGATGGCGGCCGCCGGCACGGTCGCGATGCTCGCCCACGCCGTGGTGAAGTGAGCGGTCAGGTTGGTCGCCACGAGCACCACGACGACCACCGCGACGTCGAGATGGATCCGCAACCGGTGCAGCGCCGCAAGCTGGGTCAACAGCGGGTGCGCCTCCGCGCCGGCGGTGAAGTCATGCATCGGACAATTTTACCGGCAGGCGCTGCGGCGGCGCGACCGGTGAGCGCCGGCGGCCCTACGGCGCGGCCCGGCTGGTTCTTGCCCGCCCGGGCGGGCACCCGTTCCAGCGGGTGTGCGCCCGGGTGAACGCGGCGGTCTCCGAGTACCCGAGCCGGCGTGCGGTTTCCTCGACACTGAGACCGGAGTTCAGCAGCTCGGCGGCCAAGGTCGCGCGGACCTCGTCGAGCAGCGCGCGGTAGCTGGTGCCCTCGGCCGCCAGCCGGCGATGCAGCGTGCGTTCGGTGACGCAGAGTTCCTTCGCGACGGTGGCCATCGCGGGGATCTCTGCCGAGTCCTGGATCAGGCGGGTGCGGATCGCCGCCGAGATCCCGCGCCGGGTGCGCCGCCGATCCAAAAGCTCCTCACACTGACGAATGCAGATCGCCGCGGTCTGGGGATCGGCCGCGGGCATCGGCTGGTTGATCAGGTCCGCCGGGATGGCCAGGACATTGCGTGAGGTTTCCTCGACGACGACGGTCAGGTTTTCGATCTCCACCAGGTCGGTCGGCAACGGCAGATCGGCAAACTCGACTCGGACCGTGATCGGCGCATGGCCGACGCCGAGGAGCAGGGGCAGGATCCGCAGCATGATCGCGAAATCGCGCTCGAGGAGGAACCGGCGTACATCGCGCGGAACCTGCGCGTCGTCGAACGCCACGAGCGCTTCGGTCTGGCTCACCTCCGGGCCGGCCAGGTTCAGATACGTGGCGGTCAGCGCGACGTACCGGCACGCGACGTCGATCGCGTCGCCGAAGGTCGGGCTGGCCATCAAGGCGAAACCGAGGATGCCGATATCGGCGAACTGGTAGCGCGCACCGGTCTCCATGCCGAGCCCGGGTTGATCGCCAAGTCGCCCGATGAGGTTCCGGATCATGGTCAGCTCTTGGCCGACGTAGACCTCGGTGGTGGGATCCGCCAGGTCCCCGGTGGTCAACCCGGTACCGGACAGGCACGTCGGCTCGTCGAGCCCGTGCTGGCGGGCGGTCTCCAGGACGTGCCGGGCAGTCGCCGAGGACTGTGCTACGTCCCAGACCGACGGGGCAACGGCGCGCATGTGTCTGAAAATATCAAATGTGTGTCTGAATCCATCATTCCGGTCGCCGCGGTGCGTCCTTAGCTTCATCAGCATGCCCACCGATCTCCTCAGTCCGCCACCCCGAGCCATCTTGTCGGCGGCGCGCAGCTCCGTGATCAGCCTTTTGCGGCCGGTCGCGACCGGTGCCTACCGCGATCTGCGTCGTCCACGGTCGAGTTCCGCCCCGGCGTCCGTGCCGCGCACGACGCTCGACCCCACGCTGGCGCCGCACATCGCCGACCCCTATCCCGATTACGAGCGAATCCGGGAGCATCCCGTCGTGGTCAACGAGCGGCTGGGGGTCTGGATGATCGGACGCTACGACGACGTGCACACCGCGGTCCGCGACAATGTCGCGTTCTCGTCGAAAGACGGCGTCATGCTCCGATCGTTCGTGTCCAGCGTCGTGCTGCTCGCCGACCCACCCGAACACACCCGGCTGCGACGCATCACCGCGCCCATGTTCAGCAAACGCGCGGTCCAGAGCTTCACGACGGACATCCGCGCACTGGCCGCCGAGTCGATCGCGAAGCTGACCAACGGTGACGTCGTGGACGTCGTGGACGGTTTGACCATCCCGATGCCGATCAACGTGATCGCCCGAATTCTCGGCGTTCCGCAGGATCAGTGGCCGGCATTTCGCGCGGTTTCGGACAAATTCGCGCAGATGTTCGCTCCCCGTTCGGTGCCCGAGGTCGCGCGTCTGATGGCGTCGATCGTGCCCGCCTACGTGCACATGCACAGCTTCATCGACGCCGAAATGCGACGCCGCGACGGCGAACCCGCCGACGACCTGCTGAGCCGGCTGCGCGCAGCCACGAACGCGGGTGAGCTCACCGACGACGAAGCGTTCATGTACGCGCTGATCCTGCTGGTGGCGGGCAACGAGACGACCACCAACCTGCTGGGGATGCTGCTGGTCAGGCTGGCGGGGGACCCCGCGCTGTTCGCCGAGCTGAAAGCGGACCGCAGCCTGCTTCCCGCCGCGGTCGAGGAGACGGCCCGCTGGGGCTCGCCGGTCCAGTGGGTGACCCGAACCGCGACAGTCCCCTGCGCGATCGGCGACACGGTGATCCCCAGGGGTGCGAAGACGGTGCTGTTCTACGCGTCGGCCAACCGCGACCCCGCCAAGTTCCCCGAGCCCGATCGCTTCGACATCCACCGGGACACCACCGGGCACCTGGCTTTCGGCCACGGCCTGCACTTCTGTCTGGGGGCACATCTGGCGCGGCTGGAGACGATCACCGCCGCCGACTGCCTGCTCGACGAAGTCGACGGCCTGGAGTTGGCCGGGCCCGTCCGTTGGGGTACGACGCCGTCGTTGCAGGGTCCGGTGTCGGTGCCCCTGCGCGTCACGCGGGGCTGATCACTCGGTACGCGCCCAGGTCCAGCCGGCGATCTGGGGGTCGTCCTCGCCGTGCTCGCGCGTGTAGCGGCGCGCCGCCAGCCGCGTGTCGGCCATCAGCTGGCGCAGCACCGCGGCGCGGCTGCCCAGCCCGTCCACCCGGTCGATGACGTCCATGACCAGGTGGAAGCGGTCCAGGTCGTTGAGCATCACCATGTCGAACGGTGTCGTCGTGGTGCCGCGCTCCTTGAAGCCGCGCACGTGCAGGTGCGGGTGCACGGTGCGCCGGTAGGTGAGCCGGTGGATCAGCCACGGGTAGCCGTGGTAGGCGAAAATGACCGGCTTGTCGCGGGTGAACAGGGCGTCGAACTCCTTGTCCGGCAACCCGTGCGGGTGTTCGGATTCCGGCTGCAGGCGCATCAGGTCGACGACGTTGACCACGCGGACCGCCAGGTCGGGCAGTTCCCGGCGCAGGATGTCGGCGGCGGCCAGGGTTTCCAGCGTCGGGACGTCACCGGCGCAGGCCAGCACCACGTCGGGTTCGGCGGTGGCGGTGCTCGCCCACTGCCAGATCCCCAGGCCCCGGGTGCAGTGCGCGATCGCCTCGTCCATGTCGAGGTAGGCCAGCGCGGGCTGCTTGCCGGCGACGATGACGTTGACGTAGTTGCGGCTGCGCAGGCAGTGGTCGGCCACCGACAGCAGGGTGTTGCCGTCCGGCGGCAGGTAGACGCGCGTCAGCTCGGCCCGCTTGTTGGCGACCAGGTCGATGAAGCCGGGGTCCTGGTGCGACGCGCCGTTGTGGTCCTGGCGCCACACGTGGGAGGTCAGCAGGTAGTTCAGCGAGGCGATCGGCCGCCGCCAGGGTAGTTCCCTGCTGGTGGACAGCCATTTCGCGTGCTGGTTGAGCATCGAGTCGACGATGTGCACGAACGCCTCGTAGCAGGTGAACAGCCCGTGCCGGCCGGTCAGCAGGTAGCCCTCCAGCCAGCCCTGGCACAGGTGCTCGGAGAGCACCTCCATCACGCGGCCGTCGGGGGCCAGGTGCTCGTCATCCGGCGTCGTCTCCGAGAGCCACACCTTGTCCGTCGCGCCGTACACGGCGTCCAGCCGATTGGAGGCGGTCTCGTCGGGCCCCATCAGGCGGAACCGGTCGCCGTTGCGGGCGATCACGTCCCGCAGGAACGTCCCCAGCACGCGGGTCGCCTCGTGGGTTTCGGTCGCCGGCCGCGACACCTGCACCGCGTAGTCGCGAAAGTCCGGCAGGTCCAGGTCGCGCAGCAGCAGCCCGCCGTTGGCGTGCGGGTTCGCGCTCATCCGGCGATCACCGCGGGGGGCCAGCGCCCGCAGTTCGGGGCGCAGCGCGCCGGTGTCGTCGAACAACTCTTCGGGCCGGTAGCTGCGCAGCCACGTCGCGAGCTGCGCCCGGTGTTCGGCGTTGTCGTGGGTCTCGGCCAGCGGAACCTGATGCGCTCGCCAGGTGCCCTCGACCTTTTTCCCGTCGACCGTCTTCGGGCCGGTCCAGCCCTTGGGGGTGCGCAGCACGATCATCGGCCACACGGGCCGCTCTGGCCGGCCGCCGCGGCGCGCCCCGGCCTGGATGCCGGTGATGTCGTCGAAAGCGTCGTCCAGGGCGGCGGCCAGTTGCCGGTGCACGTCGGCCGGGTCGTCCCCGGCGACCGTGATCGGCCGGTAGCCGTAGCCGCTGAGCAGCGACTCAAGCTCCGCGGGTGGAATCCGGGACAGCACGGTCGGATTGGCGATCTTGTAGCCGTTGAGGTGCAGGATCGGCAACACCGCCCCGTCGAGGGCCGGGTTGAGGAATTTGTTCGAATGCCAGCTGGTGGCCAGCGGCCCGGTCTCGGCCTCGCCGTCCCCGATCACGCAGGCGACCACCAGGTCGGGGTTGTCGAAAGCGGCGCCGTAGGCATGCACCAGCGCGTAGCCCAGTTCGCCGCCCTCGTGGATGGATCCCGGCGTCTGGGCGGCCACGTGGCTGGGGATGCCGCCGGGGAAGGAGAACTGCCGGAACAGCTTGCGCAGTCCCTCGGCGTCCTCCTCGATGCCCGTGTACACCTCGCTGTAGGTGCCTTCCAGGTAGGCGTTGGCCACCAGACCCGGGCCGCCGTGCCCGGGCCCGGTGACGTAGATGAGGTTGGCGTCGCGGTTGCGGATGATGCGGTTGAGGTGCGCGTAGATCAGGTTCAGCCCGGGCGTGGTGCCCCAGTGGCCGAGCAGCCGGGGTTTGACGTGGCGGGCTTCCAGCGGTTCGGCCAGCAGCGGATTGTCCAGCAGGTAGATCTGCCCGACGGACAGGTAGTTGGCGGCGCGCCAGTACTTGTCGATGAGGGCCAGTTCGTCGTCGGAGAGCGCTTCGGATTCGGCTGGGGTGGTTGTTCGCGTTTCAAGACTCACCCGGCCATTGTCACCCGCCTCGGGTGAACGGTGCCTACTCGTCGCCGCGGGCCCGGGCTTCGTAGGCCCGCCGCGTGGCGACGTCGACGTCGTCGGTGAAGACGTGTTCGCCGCCGAGCACCCGGTTGATGCCCTCGGCCAGCGCGCGGGGCAAGAACTTCTGCGACGCGATGATCGCGCCGGCCAGCCGGGTGACCCGCACCCGCGGCTTCGGGCGGGCCACCAGGTCGACGATCGCGTCGGCGATGTCGGCGGGCTCGGCGTTCTTGATCCCCGTGGCCCCCGAGGTTCCGGCGATGAGTTCGGTGTTGACGAACGTCGGCATCACCACCGAGAACTTCACGCCGGTCCGCCGGTGCTCGATGCGGGCCGCATCGGTGAAACCGATCACCGCGTGCTTGCTGGCGCAGTAGGTGGCCGCCCCGGCCAGGTACGTCTCCCCGGCCAGCGACGCGACGTTGATGACGTGGCCGCAGCCCCGGGCGACCATGCGCTGCGCCGCCAGCTTGCTGCCCAGGATCACACCGTAGACGTTGATGTCGAGGATGCGCCGGGTGACCGCGTCGGGTTCGTCGACGATGCGGCCCAGCGGCATGATGCCCGCGTTGTTGACCAGCACGTCGATCGGGCCGAGTCGGCGCTCGACCTCGTCGAGGAAATCGGCGAACGAGTGCGGGTCGGTGACGTCGAGTTTGCCGTAGACGTCGAGGCCGAGGGCGGCGCCCGACTCCTTGACCCGCACCTCGTCGATGTCGCCGATCGCCACCCGGGCGCCCAGGTTGTGCAGGGCCGTGGCGGTCGCCAGCCCGATTCCGCGGGCGCCGCCGGTGATCACGATGACCTTGCCGCGGACCTTGATGCCCACGGCTGCCGTTTCTGCCATGAGACGAGCACAGCACTGTGCGCCGCGCCGCGCAAACAACGTTCAGGACGGGCCGGACGGCGACCCTTGCCGGAGTATCTGTTCGGCGGTGCGCCGTCCGCTCACCAGCGCGCCCTGGATGGAGGCGGTGTCGCGGTGGTCGCCGCACCACCACAGCCCCTCGCGGATGCGCACGGGGCGGCGCACGCGCAGCGGCGGCGGCTGAGCGGGTAACGCGTCAAGAACGACGTGGCGTTTCAGCAACCGCCAGCCGTGGCCGTCGGCGTCCAGGACGTCCGCGGCATGACGGCGCGTCGCACTCTCCTCGGGTGCCGCGCCGTCGGGCGTCAGCAGCGCCGACGCACTGATCAGGTGGCGTCCCGGCGGGGCATAGCTGGGCGCGGCGGCGCTGATGACGGCGGTGTTGAGCACCGGTCCGGGCGGGCGGGGGCGGCCGTCGACCCAGAGCATCGGCAGCGTGCTGGGCGCCTCGTCGGCGGCCCACCAGTCGGTCACGACGCCGTGCATGGCCGGCGGCGGATGACCGGTCAACGCCGCGGCCGCCGCCGGATCGGTGGCCACCACCACGTCGCGGGCGCGTACGACCGCGTCGGGACCCCTGACCGTCCACCGATTCCCGTCGCGCTCGACGTGAGTTGCCCTGCGGCCCAGAGTGATTCGGCTTCTCAGCGGCGCGGCGAGCAGATGCGGCAGCGCGCGCATGCCGTCGGCGGGCAGGCCGGGGACACCCAGCACGAACATGCGGGTCAGCAGCAGGCAGAACGCGTTGGAGGTGGCGCCGGTGTCCTCGAGCACCACACCGGCGAGGAAACGGTCGACCACACGGCGCAGTTCACCGCGGGCACCGCAACGGTCCAGCCGCTCGCGCACGGTGCCGTCGCCGTGCCCGGATTTGATGGTGTGCGGTCGCAATGCCCCGGCCGCCCAGCGCCCGAGCCCGAAGGCTTCGCGGGGCGCGATCATGCCCGAGGCGAGCATCTTCGGTACCCGTGCCGGCTCGCGCAGCGGATGGGCCAGCACCGCCGTGCCGCGCTCGCGGCGCACCGCCACCCCGGCAGCGAACGGTTGCAGGCGCAGGGCGGCGATGTCGACGCAGGCGTCGAGCTCCGGATAGGCCGGGTTGAGCACCTGAAAGCCGCGGTCGCACAGGAAGCCGTCGATCGCATCGGTGCGGATGCGGCCACCGACGTCGTCGCCGGCCTCCCACACCCGAAGCTCGCGGCCCGCGGCGGCCAGCACCCCGGCACAGCGCAATCCGGCCAGGCCCGCGCCGATGACCAGCACCTCGACGTCGTCGTCGCGCACCGCGTCACCAACCCATCGATCCGGGAACGCCTTTGAACGGACCGGTGATCCAGCTGGTGATCCAGCCACCGTAGAAGTCGCCCGGTTGCGGCACGACGACCTCGCCGTTGACGGTGCAACGGTCGACCCGCGCCGCCAGCACCGCGACCATGCCGGCGATCGACGCGAACGCGGGTGTCGGGCGTGGGTAGGTCCACGCCGCCTTCGGGGCGACGGCGCCGCCGCCGACGAGGTCGTAGTAGGCGGCCTGGCCCTTCCATTCACACCACGAGCTGCCCGGCGCCGCGCGCAACGCCCCGGGGGCGAACGCCTCGCGGGGCAGATAGTAGGTCGGGGGGTGGCTGGTTTCGAGCACCCGCAGGGCCCGCGAGGCCGACGCCACGACCTCACCGCCCAGCTCGACGGTGATGGGGCCGGTGAAGGGCTCGATCCTGGGCGGGCGCGGATAGTCCCACACATTTTCTGGCTGCGGGGCGTCCCGTTCGGGTTGGCGCCGGCTCATGCCCGGGTCCCGAAGCGGGCGGTCACGTCGCGGGCCGGCAACACGAAACCCACGGTACGCGCCTGCGGGACGCGGGCCCGGGTGGCCTACCGCAACGTCAGCCAGACCAGGCTGGCGCCGCCGACCACGGCGCAGTAGACGGCGAACGGCGTGAGCGTGCGGGTCTCGAAGTAGCTGGTGAGATAGCGCACCGCGAAGTAGGCGCTGACGAACGACGCGATGCTGCCGGTCACGACCTGACCGACGATGCCCTCGCCCAGCGGCCCGAACAATTCCGGGATCTTGTAGAGCCCGGCGGCCAGAATGATGGGCGTCGCGAGCAGGAACGAGAAGCGGGCGGCGTCTTCGTGCGACAGGCCGCGCCACAGCCCGGCCACGATGGTGATGCCCGAGCGGCTGATGCCGGGGAACAGCGCGAGGATCTGGGCGCACCCGATCAGCACGCCGCGGCCCAGGGGCAGCCGGGCGAGCCGGTTGTCGACGGCCTCGCCACCGTGGGTCTGTTCCCCCTCGGCGGCCGCCGGGCCCGCCGGCGCCGGTGCGACGCGGCGCCGCAGCACCTCGCCGGCATACAGCGCGCAGCCGTTCAGCAGCAGAAACGCCGCCGACGGGAGGGGTTTGCCCAGTGTCGTGCGGAACGTCGATTCCAGGAGCAGTCCGGCCAGCCCCACCGGGATGGTGGCCGCGACCAGCAGCCAGGCCAACCGCTCGCCCGAGGTCTGGATGCGGCGATGCCGCAGCGACGACACGAAGCCCGCCACGATGCGCAGCCAGTCCCGCCAGAAGAACACCAGCAGGGCGGCGGCGGTGGCGACGTGCAGACCGACGATGAAGGCCAGATAGGGCGACTCGGGGGCCGCGACGTCGAGGTCCCGGGCCCACCGACCCCCGATGAGCGCCGGGACCAGCACCGCGTGGCCGAGGCTGGAAACCGGGAACAGTTCGGTGACGCCCTGGAAGGCGCCGACCACCACGGCCTCGACATAGCTCAGGTGCGCGCTCACGCCTGGGATGCCCCCCATCGGCTCCATCGGGATTGTGTCGACAGGTACGGACTCGCGCACCGGCCAGTGACGTTAGTCGACGCCGCCCGCAACCGGTCGATCGACCGGGGATCCGGACGGGCACTGCGAAGCCCGCGACCGGCCCCGACGGTACGGTGTGCAGATGGCCGACGGGTTGCTCGCTGCGGTGCGGGTCCTCGACTTGTCCACCGGTGACGCCGACGCGGTGACCCGCCTCTTCGCCGATCTGGGCGCCGACGTCCTCAAGGTCGAGACGCCGGGCGGGAGCCCGGCCCGCGAGGCATTGCCGACCCTGGCCGGTGCCGGCATCTCGTTCGCGGTGCACAACGCCAACAAGCGCAGCGCGGTGCTGGACCCCTACGACGACGGCGACTGCGGCCGGTTCCACGAACTGGCCGCGGGCGCCGACATCGTCGTCGACAGCGGCCCTGAAGGGCTGGCCGTCGCGTTCGGGACCTCCGCGGCGCAGCTGGCCGCCCACCACCAGCACCTGGTCGTCCTCTCGATCACCGACTTCGGCGCCACGGGGCCGCGGGCGTCGTGGCGGGCCACCGATCCGGTGCTGTATGCGATGGGCGGCTCGCTGTCGCGGTCGGGGCCTGCCACCGGCACCCCGGTGTTGCCGCCGGACGGTATCGCCACGGCGACCGCCGCCGTGCAGGCGGCCTGGGCCGCGCTCGTCGCGTACTACAACCGGTTGCGTTGCGGCACCGGCGATTACATTGACTTCTCGCGGTTCGACGCCGTCGTCATGTCGCTGGACCCCGCGTTCGGCGCGCACGGGCAGGCCGCGGCCGGGATCCGTCGCGCGGGGCGGTGGCGCGGGCGCCCCAGGAACCAGGACGCCTACCCGATCCATCCGTGCAAGGACGGCTACGTCCGGCTGTGCGTGATGGCGCCGCGGCAGTGGCGCGGCCTGCGGCGCTGGCTGGGGGAGCCGGAGGCCTTCCAGGACCCCCGCTACGACGTGATCGGTGAGCGGTTCGCGGCGTGGCCGCAGATCAGCGTGCTGGTCGAGGCGTTGTTCGCCGACCAGACCATGGCGGAGCTGGTGGCCGCCGGCCAGGCGCACGGGGTGCCGATCGCCGAGGTGCTGACGCCGTCGCAGATCGTGGCGTCCGATCATTTCGAGGCGGTCGGCGCGATCACCGACGCCGAGCTGGTCCCCGGCGTGCGCACCCGGGTGCCGAGCGGCTATTTCGTCGTCGACGGGCAACGCGCGGGGTTCCGCACGGCCGCGCCGGCGGCGGGGCGCGACCAACCGTGCTGGCGCGGGAACCCCGCGGTGGTGCCGTCGCCGGCCGGCCGGGTCGGCGAGTATCCGTTCGCCGGGCTGCGCATCCTGGATCTGGGTGTCATCGTCGCCGGCGGCGAGCTGAGCCGGTTGTTCGGCGACCTGGGCGCCGAGATCGTCAAGATCGAAAGCGCCGACTATCCCGACGGACTCAGGCAGGCCCGCGCCGGCGAGGCGATGAGCGAGTCGTTCGCCTGGACCCACCGCAACAACCTGGGCTTCGGCCTGGACCTGCGCAGCGCCGAGGGCGGCCGGATCTTCCGCCGGCTGGTCGCCGGGGCCGACGCGGTCTTCGCCAACTTCAAGCCCGGAACCCTTGCCGCCCTTGGATTTTCCTACGACGAGCTGCATGCGGTCAATCCGCGTGTCGTGCTTGCCGAGAGCAGCGCCTACGGCGACGCCGGGCCGTGGAGCACCCGCATGGGCTACGGGCCGCTGGTGCGGGCCGCCACCGGCGTCACCCGGCTCTGGACGGCACCGGAGCCCGGCGACCCGGCCGGGTCCGCCCGGCACGCCTACTACGACGCGACGACGGTGTTTCCCGATCACGTGGTCGGGCGGGTGACCGCCATCGCGGCGCTGGCCGCGCTGATCCACCGCGACCGGACCGGCGGCGGGGCACGCGTGCACATCTCGCAGGCCGAGGTCGTGGTCAACCAGCTCGACACCTGCTACGTCACCCGGGCCGCGCTGGCCGCGGGCCTGGCCGGAATCCGCGAGGACACCGCGCTGCACGCCGTCTACCCCTGCGCGGGTGACGACGAATGGTGCGTCATCTCCATCCGGGACGACGACGAATGGCGCTGCATCGCTTCGACGTTCGACCGCCCGCAGTGGGCCGACGACCCGCGCTTCGCCACCGGCGAGGCGCGCCTGGCCAACCGGCGCGAGCTGGTGGAGCTGGTGTCCGCCTGGACCCGCACCCGCACCCCGGCGCGGGTCGCCCAGCTGCTGCAGTCGACCGGGGTCGCCGCCGGGCCGATGAACCGCCCGCCGGACCTGCTCGAGGACCAGCAGCTGCGGGATCGCAAGCTGTTCGCGGAGATGGTGCATCCGCTCATCGAGCGCCCACTGCCGGCGGAGACCGGCCCGGCCCCGTTCACCCACATCCCCCCGGCCCGGCAGCGCCCGGCGCCGCAGCCGGGGCAGGACACCCGCGGGATCTGCCGGGAGCTGCTCGGGATGAGCGACGGGGAGATCGAGCGGCTCGTCACCGACGGCGTGCTGTTCGGTCCGGCGTGACGCCCGGCGGGCCGTCGGCGGCCGCGAGCGTTCGCCACGCTAGGTTCGGTCTATGACCGTCGACCCCAGGACACCGGTGTTGGTCGGCTACGGCCAGGTCAACCACCGCGACGAGATCGACCCGCAGCGGCGGTCCGTCGAACCGGTGGACCTCATGGCCGCCGCGGCCAGGCACGCGGCCGATCCCCGGGTGATCGAGGCCGTGGACTCCATCCGGGTGGTCAACGTGCTGTCGGCCCGCTACCGCGATCCCGGGCTGCTGCTCGGCCGGCGAATCGGCGCCGCGGACTTCACCACGCTCTACAGCCCGATCGGCGGCAACGTACCGCAGTCGCTGGTCAACCAGGCCTGCCTGGACATCCAGCGGGGCCGCGCCGGGGTGGTGTTGCTCGCCGGCGCCGAGACCTGGCGCACCAGAACCGGGCTGAAATCCCAGGGCGGCAGGCTGATGTGGACGGTTCAGGACGAATCCGTGCCGATGGCGGAAGTCAGCGACCAGGACGTGCCCATGGCCGGCGAGGCCGAGCTCAGGATCGGGCTCGACCGCCCCTCGTACGTCTACCCGCTGTTCGAGGAGTCGCTGCGCATCGCGAGCGGCGAGCCCATCGAGGACCACCTCGAGCGGATCGGGCAGCTGTGGGCCCGGTTCAACGCCGTCGCGGTCGGCAATCCGCACGCCTGGATCCGCACCTCGATGACCGCCCAGGAGATCCGGCGGCCCGGCCCGCGCAACCGGATGGTCAGCTGGCCGTATACGAAGCTGCTGAACTCCAACAACATGGTCGACCAGGGGGCGGCGCTGGTGCTGACCTCGGTGGAGCAGGCGACGCGCCTGCAGATCGCGGCCGAACGGTGGGTGTACCCGCAGGCGGGCGCCGACGCCCACGACACCCCGGCGATCGCCGAGCGCGACGAGCTGCACCGGTCGCCGGCCATCCGGATCGCCGGGGCCCGGGCGCTCGAGCTGGCGGGGCTCGGCGTCGACGACGTCGACTACGTCGACCTGTACTCGTGTTTCCCCTCGGCGGTCCAGGTCGCGGCGCGCGAGCTGGGGTTGAGCGTCGACGACGCGGCCCGCCCGCTCACCGTGACCGGCGGGCTGACCTTCGCCGGCGGCCCGTGGAGCAACTACGTCATGCATTCCATCGCCACCGCGGCCGAGTTGCTGGCGGCCAACCCCGGCCGGCGCGCGCTGATCACCGCGAACGGCGGCTACCTGACCAAGCACAGCTTCGGCGTGTACGGCACCGAACCGCCGGACGAGTTTCGTTGGGAGAACGTCCAGGCGGCGGTGGATCGGGAACCGACCCGCAAGGCGTTGGTCGAGTGGGACGGCGTCGGGACCGTCGAGGCGTGGACCACACCCTTCGACCGGGAGGGACGGCCGGAGAAGGCCTTCGTGGCCGTGCGCACCCCGGACGGGGCCCGCACCCTGGCGGTGATCGCCGATCCCGCCGCGACCGCGGCGAGCGTGCGTGAGGATATCGGTGGCGCCAAGGTCGCCGTCGCCGCGGACGGCAGCGCCACGCTGCGGTGATCACCTGACGCATCGCGGCAGGCCAGACCGCCCCGGATGCGGTAACGGTCGCGTAGGTGACTGCGACGCGCATATTGTCGAGGGTGACGTTGGGAGGGTGAGCCCAGTGCAGATCCTGGTTACCGACGCCACCGGCGCAGTCGGGCGGCTGGTCGCACGGCAGCTGCTCGCTGCCGGGCACAGCGTCGCCGGCATCGCCGAACGCCGTCACGCCTCCCTGGACCCGGCCGTGGAGTTCGTGCGCGCGCCGCTGAGCGACCCGGTCTTGCAGGAATTGGCCGACGAGGCCGACGCCGTGATCCATCTGGCCCCGGTCGACCCGACCGCGCCCGGCAGCGCGGACATCGACGGCCTCGCCCGGGTGACCGACGCGGCCGCCCGCTCCGGGGCCCGGCTGCTGTTCGTGTCCCAGGCCGCGGGCCGGCCCGACCTGTATGAGCCGGCCGAGGCGCTGGTGGCGACGAGCTGGGGTCCGACCCTGGTGATCCGGGCCGCGCCGCCCGTGGGTCGCCAGCTCGACTGGACGGTGTGCCGCACGGTGGCCACGCTGCTGCGCAGCAAGGTTTCCACCCAGCCGATCCGGGTGCTGCACATCGACGACCTGGTGCGTTTCCTGGTGTTGGCGCTGAACACCGACCGGACCGGCGTGGTGGACCTGGCCACCCCGGACACCATCAACGTGGTCACCGCGTGGCGGCTGCTGCGGGCGGTCACCTCACGGTCACGCCTGCACCGGTTGGAAGGTTGGCAACAATTGGCCCCGGAGCTGGATACCGCTGCGGTGCAAGAGGATTGGATGTTCGAGTGCGGCTGGCAGGCGTTCGACGCCATCGCCGACACCGCGCGCGGACTCGTCGGCCGCAGGCTCGAAGCCGCCGGTGCGACCGACCACGGCTCCCAATTGGCGCTTCCCGTCGAGGTTGTGCCGCGCGCGTCGTCCGGCGAGTTGCCCAGTGCGGCGCCCGAGGGCATGGAGGGCGAGTTCGACGACCGGATCGACCCGCGGTTCCCGGTCTTCAGTGCGCGCACGCTCGCCGGGGCGCTGCCCGGGCCGCTGACGCCGATCACCTTGGACGTCCAGATGAGCGGGCTGCGCACGGCCGGCCGGGTGCTGGGCCGGGTGCTCGCGCTCGGCGGCGTGGTGGGTGACGAGTGGGGAAGCCGGGCCACGGCGGTGTTCGGCCACCGGCCCTATGTCGGGGTCTCGGCCAATGTGCTTGCCGCCAATCAATTTCCGGGCTGGGACCGCCAGGCCGTCGTGCGACGCGAGCTGACCGGCCGGCCCGAGGTGGGCGACCTGCTGCCGTTGGGCGATCCGCAGTTGGCCGGCGGGACGCTCGGGTCGGTCGCCAAAGCTGTCGTCGCGGGGCGGTCACTGTCCCTGCTGCGCCATCTCAAGGCCGACACGCAGGCCTACAGCGCGGCCGCCGGGGCGGAGCATCTGGACGCCGCGCAGCTTGCGGCCCTGCCGGATTCCGGCCTGGCGGTTCGGGTTCCGCTGTTGCGCGACCGGATCCATCAGGGCTGGACGCTGACTGCGCTGTGGCTCATCGACACCGGCGTCACGGCGGCGGCGCTGGAACACACCCGGGCCGGCGGCGGCGTGTCCGGCATCGGCATGATCATGGAAAGCACCCGCATCGCGACCGAAACCGCCGAACTGGCCGCCGCGTTGCGCGGCGACCCGCCGTTGTGTGCGCTGGCCAGGGAGGGCAACGTCGGCAGCATCCGCGCGTTGTCGCCGGCCACCGCCGCCAAATTCGATGCCGCCCTCGCCCGGATCGGGCACCGCGGGCCCGGCGACGCCGAACTGGCCGGCCGGGTGTTCGGCGACGACCCGGAGATGCTGCTACGGACCGCCGCGCATTTCGCCGCCGCCGCACCGCACGACCCGGCGGCGGAGACCCTGGCACAACGGCTCGCCGATGCCGCCCGCGGCTCGCGGGAACTGGCCCACGACACCACGCTGCGATTCACCCACCAACTTCGGATGACGTTGCGGGAGTTGGGCTCCCGGCGTGTCGGCGCCGACCTGATCGACGTCGCCGACGACGTGTTCTACCTGACCTGCGACGAACTGGTCAGCGTCCCGGCCGACGCCCGGTTGCGCGTCAAGCGCCGCCGGGCCGAACGGGATCGCTTGCAGGCGCAGCGCCCGCCCGACGTCATCGACGGCGCGTGGGTCCCCGTCGACCGGGGCCCCGATTGCCCGCATCCCGCGGGCGAAGACGACTGATCGCGTACCCGCTCAGCTCAGACCGATTTTTCAGCCGGGTATCCCTTTGCAGGAAGGGCACTTCCGCGCTACGACGCGGCCCTCAATCCATAGCCGGCTGAAAAATCAAGGTCTGAACGACGCCGGCGAAAAGGTAAAGGATGGGTTCAAGAAGTACGTGAAAGCACCCGTCTTACCCGTCTCGCCCACTGAACGCGATGGCCGGGTAGGCCGCCGGCTTCGCCGGCGGGCATCGGATGCCTTCCGGCCTCCGACGATGCACCGAGCAAACGGGAACTCGGCGTGAACTACCGGCGATTCTCCGCATACCCTGGCCGGCATGTTCGCGGCGCTCCACGCCCCGAGCCGGGGCGAGCGGCGCTTGACTTCGGCTCACCACACCATGATCTCCCCAAGGGACTTACGGCTGTCGCAAGAGGGCCCTAATACCCTCGCCGACCGGGACCTGCGGCGAGAGCATCACCGTACCGGTTCGGATCCTTGAGGCCCCGTTCCGGATTTCGGTCAACGGCTGCCCGAACTTCGGTGAGGAGATAGATCCATCATGGCGAAACCAATTCCGCCGTTGGACCTTTCATGGCTGTTGATGGAGTCTCCGTCCGGCACCACCCACGTCGGCGCCATGATGCTCTTCAAGAAGCCGACGGGTCGTCGGCGCATCGTGGACGAGATCGTCGAGGCCTACCGAGCCTGCCCGCCGGCCCCACCCTTCAATTACGTGCCGGAGCTTCTCGGTCGGGGTCTGCCTCATTTCCGGGAGGTCGCGAGTTGGGACCCGAATCACCACGTCGGCCATCTTTCACTCCCGGCCCGGGCCACCTATGACGACCTGTTGCGGCTCGTCGCCGAACTCCACGAGCCGCAACTCGACCGTGACCGCCCACTGTTTCGCTGCTGGGTGATCGATGGGGTGCCGGACTCAAGGTTCGCGATTTACACCAAGACTCACCATTCGATCATCGACGGCGAATCCGGCCTGAAGCGGATCTATGCCGGCCTGAGCACACGCGAAGAACCCAATGTCCCCACGCCCGGCTTCGGGCTCACCATGCCGGAACCGGCACCGCATCCGCCGACGCCATTCGCACAGCGCATCGCCGACTCAGTGCACGGTGCGCTTACCCAGGTCGGGGCGCTCAACCAGATCTCCTGGGGCGCACTGCGTAAGGCGGTCGCCGGTCTCGCGAGCTCGCACATCGAGGGCAATCTGCCGTTCGTCGCGCCGCACGCCCCGACCAACGCGCCGCTCAAGGTCGGGAGAAGCTTCGCGACGCTCACCCTGCCGCTGGGCGAGATGCGCGAAGTCGGACGCCAGTTCGGTGCCACCCTCAACGATGTGGCGTCTGCCGTCATCGACGGGGGCCTGCATGCGTACCTGCGTGGAAGCGGTTCCCCATTCGGGCACCCACTTATCGCGATGTGTCCGGTTTCGCTGCGCGGCGACGACGACACGACGATCGGCACGCGCGTATCGGCGTTGTTCGTCCGACTCGGCGAGCCTGGAGCCGACATGCCGGACCGGATCCGTCACGTGGTGCACTCGGTCGCCGCCGCCAAGAAGGAGTTGGCCGGCATGTCGGCCAATACGGCCATGACCTATGCGGTCGGACTCATCGCGCTCGCCGGCCTGGGCGCCACCACGCACCTGGATCGCGTCACGCACCCGGCATGCAACCTCGTCATCTCCAACGTGGCGGGCGCCAAGGAACCACGATATCTCAACGGCGCCCGGCTCCTCGGTGTCTACCCGATCTCCGCGCTCGCCGCCTCGATTGGGCTCAATGCCACGCTGGCGTCATACCACGACAGCATGGATTTCGGGTTCGTCGCCAACACCGCCGCACTGGAAGACCTGCCGCGATTGGCTCGTTGCACCCAGCAGGCTTATGAGGAACTGAGGGAAGCGTCGGGGGTACAGCCGTCGCGTCAGGAAAAGGTCCCTTCCCGCAGCGCACACGAGTCGTGATTGCCAAATCAAGGTCTGAAGTCAGGGTAGCGGCGAGGCGTGCGTGAGGCCGCGATGAGCCTTGACCGACATGTGACACCGGGCGGCAGCTGGTCGCGCCAGCCCGCGAACGTCGAATTTTTTGGCCGAAGGCGGAAACTCGCGATCGGCCCACTGGTTGTAGGACCATCTCGACGTGCCGACCCGAACGCTCACCGCCGGATCAACCGGCCACGCGCCGACGCACGTCGTCGTCCAGCGACGCCCTGATGAGCGCGGCCGCCAGCCGCGCGTTGCTGTGCTGGGCCAGCGCGGCCAGCTTGTCCGGGTCGGTCGGCAAACCCAGTTGCTGTGCCGCGGCGGTGGCGCGGTCGTCGTAGTACGGCTGCACCCACGGCCAGACGTCTTGCACTTCCCGTAGGTAGATGTCGGCGCCGGTGTCCCCGATTCCCTTGAACGCCTTGAGCATACGTTTGGCCGCGGCGACGTCGTGGTCGCTGCGGCCGGCGAGTCCGCGCAGGTCGCCGGCGTAGTCGTCGCGGACCCGTTGCGCCATCTCGGTGAGGCGGGTGGCCGAGCTCTCGTCGTAGCGTGCATAGGACGCACGGCCGAATGCGTCGATCATGGTCTGCCGGTCCGATTCGAGGACGGCCTCGGGCGTGCGCAGACCGGCGTTGAACACCTCCCGCGCGGCGCTCACGGCGATGGACGCGTGGATCGGCTTGCTGGCCAGCATGCACAACACCAGAAGCTGGAACAACGGCTTCGGTTCGTCTTTCATGGTGATGCCGGCCTCCTCCGCATAGGTGGTTCCGGCAGCCTCGAGCAGCCGACGCGATACCCGTTTCGGCTCGTCCACGCCGGATTGCGGACCCGCGGGGTGGCCGGGCAAACCGCCGGTCATTTGGGCGGCAGTGCGCGCACGCACCCGACTGCGCGGGCGACCCAGCTCCGGAGCTGGCGTGTGGTCCGCACGCCCGCGGTGTCGACACGCAGCCAGCCGCGGGTCTCCCGCCCGGCCATCACCATCGGGCCGGCATGCGCGCGTGCCGCAAGTTTGTCGGTGTCCTCCGGCGGCACCCGCACCAGCAGGCCACCCTGGCCGCTGACGGCCACGCACATGTTGCCGCCGATCAGAAACGCCAGACCGCCGAACATGCGTTTCTCCTCGACACCCCGCTCGGAGCACAGGATTTCGCGAATCCTGCCGGCCAGGTCTTCGTCGTAGGCCATCGGGCCGAGTCAGTCCGGATCGACCCGGACGGTCAGCAGGTCGCTGCCCATCGGGCGCACGACCGCGCTGTTGAGCCGGGGCAGGTTGCCCAGCCGCCGGACCGGGTCGTCGTCGGGCAACACGTGCGCGTTGCCGCTGCGCCACCGGCCGCCGGTGCGCACCCGCACGGCCGGATTCGCCTTGATGTTGCGCACGTGGTCGGATTGCTCGCCGTGCTCGGAGACCATCCCCGGCAACTGCCGGCCCACCGGGTTGACCAGCAGCCGTTGCGCGCGGTGGACCACGTGCCGTTTGAGACTCACGGGTCCATTCAACGCCGAACGTGACATCGCTGTCACGCTCGGCGCCGAACGTGACACCAGCGTCGCCTGCGCGACCGGCTCAGGCGGCAACCGACACGATCTCGGGCGCCAGCGCCTGCGCGACGATCTCGGCGACGTCGGTCATCGGCCGCACGTCGAGCGCCTCGAGCACCTCGGCGGGGACGTCATCGAGGTCCGGCGCGTTGCGCGCCGGGATGAAAACCGTTGACAGACCAGCACGTTGGGCGGCGAGCAGCTTCTGCTTCACACCGCCGATCGGCAGCACCCGCCCGTTCAGCGTGACCTCGCCGGTCATGCCGACATCGGAGCGTACCTGGCGCCCGGTGGCCATGGAGACAAGTGCCGTCACCATCGTGACACCGGCCGACGGGCCGTCCTTGGGCACCGCGCCGGCGGGCACGTGCACATGGATGCGCCGATCCAGCGCCTTCGGGTCGACCCCCAACCGCGCGGCGTGCGAGCGCACATAGGACAGCGCGATCTGCGCCGACTCCTTCATCACGTCACCCAGCTGTCCGGTCAGCTGCAAGGACCCATCGCCTGGCCCGTCGGATCCAGCGGACCCCGCCTCGATGTAGAGCACGTCGCCTCCCAGTCCGGTGACGGCCAGGCCGGTGGCCACGCCGGGCACCGCGGTGCGTTCGGCCGACTCCGGGGTGAACCGCGGGCGGCCCAGATACGCAACGAGATCCGGCTCGTCGACGGTGATCGGGTCGGCGCTGTCCGACAGCCTGGTGGTCACCTTGCGCAGCGCCTTGGCCAGCAGCCGCTCGAACTGCCGCACGCCGGGCTCGCGGGTGTAGTCGGCGGCGATCCTGCGCAGCGCGGCGTCGGTCACGGTCACCTCATCGGCGCTCAGCGCCGCCCGCTCCCGCTGCCGGGGCAGCAGGTGGTCGCGGGCGATGGCGACCTTGTCGTCCTCGGTGTAGCCGTCGATGGACACCAGTTCCATGCGGTCCAGCAGCGCCGACGGGATGTTCTCGATCACGTTGGCCGTGGCCAGGAACACCACATCGGACAGGTCCAGATCCAGATCCAGGTAGTGGTCCCGGAAGGTGTGGTTCTGCGCCGGGTCGAGCACCTCGAGCAACGCCGCGCTCGGGTCGCCCCGATAGTCCGAGCCCACCTTGTCGATCTCGTCCAGCAGCACAACGGGATTCATCGTCCCGGCCTCGCCGATGGCGCGCACGATCCGGCCCGGCAGCGCGCCCACGTAGGTGCGCCGGTGCCCGCGGATCTCGGCCTCGTCGCGCACCCCGCCCAGGGCGACGCGCACGAAGTTGCGCCCCAGCGCCCGCGCGACGCTCTCTCCCAGCGACGTCTTGCCGACGCCGGGAGGACCGGCCAGCACCATCACCGCGCCGGAGCCGCGCCCGCCGACGACCTGCAGCCCGCGCTGGGCGCGGCGCGCACGCACGGCCAGGTATTCGACGATGCGGTCCTTGACATCGTCCAGCCCGTGATGGTCGGCGTCCAGGATCTCCCGCGCGGCCTTCAGGTCGGTGGAGTCGTCGGTCTTGACGTTCCAGGGCAGGTCCAGCACGGTGTCCAGCCACGTGCGGATCCAGCCGCTCTCCGGGCTCTGGTCGCTGGAGCGTTCCAGCTTGCCGACCTCGCGCAGCGCGGCCTCGCGCACCTTGTCGGGCAGGCCGGCGGCCTGCACCCGGGCGCGGTAGTCGTCCGAAGCGTCGGGTTCACCTTCGCCGAGTTCCTTGCGGATCGCGGCCAGCTGCTGGCGCAGCAGGAACTCCTTCTGGGTCTTCTCCATGCCCTCGCGGACGTCCTCGGCGATCTTGTCGTTGACCTCGACCTCGGCCAGGTGGGTGCCCGTCCAGTCGATCAGCACGCGCAGTCGCTCGGCGACGTCCACCGTTTCCAGCAGCTGCCGCTTCTGCGCGGCGCTCAGATAGGACGCATATCCGGAGGTGTCGGCCAGAGCCGAGGGGTCGGTCAGGCCGTTGACATAGTCGACGATCTCCCAGGCCTCGCGCCTTTGCAGCATGGCCAGCAGCAGCTTGCGGTAGTCCGCCGCCAGGGTTTTGACCTCGTCGGTGGCCTCGGCCGGGGCGACCTCGGTCACCTCGACCCACAACGCCGGGCCGGGCCCGGACGCTCCCACCCCGATCCGGGCTCGGCGCTCACCGCGCACGACCGCGGCGGTGCCACCACCGGCGATGCGTCCGACCTGCAGAACTTTCGCGATCACCCCGTGCGACGGATCCCGGTCATCGAGGCGGGGCGCGATCAGCAGCTGCCCCGACTCGCTGGCCTGAGCGGCGTCGATCGCCGCACGGGCGGCGTCGTCCAGCACGAGCGGCAGCACCATTCCGGGCAGCACGATCGTGTCGGTGACGAACAGCACCGGGACTGACATGGCGTCGGCCATCAAATCCTCCAAAAATTGAGTCTGCTGCGCTCAACCCGACCCGCCGCTCGTTTGTTCCCATCGGGGCCGCTGCGGTCGCATAATCGGCCCGTGAGGCTGTCGCATCCCGTCCCGCCGCCCCTCGACCCGGAAATCCTCGGGGCCGCGGCCAGAGACCTGGCGCGCACCGGCGGGATCACGTTCCTGGTCGGCGAGGACGCGGTCACGTACGCCGTCGACGGGCCGACGATCCGCGTCGACGACGGGCAGTCCAGCGGCGACACCGTCGTGCGTCTGTCCCGGCCGGCGTGGGACGACATGGTCGGCCAGGTCCGCACGATCATCAACCTGTTGCTCAGCGACGACCTGGCCTTCGAGCGGGGCGGATTCGAGCAGCTGGCCGACTGGGACCCGGTCCTGCGCTACCTGCACGCCGGCATCCCGCCCTACGATCCGGCCCGAATCGATCTCCGGGGGCGGGACCCGTTCGCCGCGTTCACGCCGGACGCGCAGGACGCCGAACTGGCCGCGCAACTGGACACGATGGGCTACCTGCACGTCAAGGGCGTCTTCACCGGCGACGAGATGGACGCCGCCAACCGCGAGGTCGACCGCCTCGCCGCGGCCGCCCGCCCCGGGGACGACCGGTCATGGTGGGTCACCGGCGAGGACGGCGGCCATGTCCTGTGCCGCCTGGTGTACGCGACGCTGCGCTCACCGGTCCTCGCGGCCCTCGAAGGCGACCCGAGGGTGCGCAGACTCGGCACCCTCCTCGACCCCGCGCTGCGCGCCGCGCCCGACCGGATGGAGGGCAGCGCGGTGCTGCTCAAAGTGCCGGGAAACACCAGTGGCCTGTCCAACATCCCCTGGCACCAGGACTGCGGGATGGGTGGGCACGCGATCATGTGCCCCGCGGTCAGCGTCGGGATTCAGCTCACCGGCTCGGACCCCTCGACCGGCAACCTGCGGGTGCTTCCCGGCAGCCACGGCCAGGCCGTTCACCACCGCTGGGAACAACGGCCGGAAGGGGTGCCGGTCGTGAGCATCGACACCGCCCCCGGTGATGTCACCGTCCACGTGCAGGACCTCATGCACGCCTCGCCGCGGCCGACCGGCGCCGGCGGCCGGCGCACCATGTACGTCACTCACTACCCGCCCGCGGTGTGGGAACACGTCGGGCCGGGGGAGGCCTACAACGACCTCGTGCGCAACCGCACCGAACAGGTCGCGCGCCTGCGGTAGCCCGGGTTCACGTCGGCGGCCCGACGGGGCCCAGCCGTCGCAGTTGCGTCACGTGCCGGGGAGAAAGCTCCTCGAGGCAGGTGACACCGAGCAGCCGCATCGTGCGGAGCACCCCTTCTGCCAGGATTTGTATCGCGCGGGCCACGCCGGCCTCGCCGCCGGCCATCAGGCCGTAGAGGTAGGCCCGCCCGACGAGGGTGCACCGCGCCCCCAGCGCGATCGCCGCCACGATGTCGGCGCCGGCCATGATGCCGGTGTCCACCAGGATCTCGGTCTGCGTGCCGAACTCGCGCGCCACCGCGGGCAGCAGGTGGAAGGGCACCGGCGCGCGATCCAGCTGGCGGCCACCGTGATTGGACAACACCATGCCGTCGACGCCGCGCTCGACCACGGCGCGGGCGTCGTCGAGCGTCTGGATCCCCTTGACGACGAGCTTGCCGGGCCACCGGGCCTTGATCCAATCCAGGTCGTCGAAGGTGAGGCTGGGGTCGAACATCGTGTTCAGGTACTCACCGACGGTGCCCGGCCAGCGATCCAGCGACGCGAACGCCAGCGGCTCGGTGGTCAACAGGTCGAACCACCACTTCGGGTGCGGCACCGCGTCGAGCACGGTCCGCAGCGTCAGGGTCGGCGGGATCGTCATCCCGTTGCGGTTGTCGCGCAGCCGTGCGCCCGCGGCCGGGACGTCGACCGTGACCAGCAGCGTGTCGAAACCGGCGTCGGCCGCGCGCTGCACCAGCGCCATCGAGCGGTCGCGGTCGCGCCACATGTAGAGCTGAAACCACTTGCGGCCCCCCGGCGCAGCGGCCACCAGGTCTTCGATCGCGCAGGTGCCCAGGGTGGACAGCGAAAACGGGATCCCGGCCTCCGCCGCCGCCCGCGCGCCGGCGATCTCGCCTTCGGTGTGCATCAACCGGGTGAACCCCGTCGGGGCGATCCCGAACGGCAGGGCCACCGGCTGGCCCAGGACATCCCAGCCGGCCGTCACGTTGCTGACGTCGCGCAGGATGGTCGGGTGAAACTCGATGTCGCGGAACGCTTGTCGCGCGCGCCGGATCGACAGCTCATCCTCTGCGGCGCCGTCGGTGTAGTCGAACGCCGCCCTGGGGGTGCGGCGTTCGGCGATGCGACGCAGGTCTTCGATGGTGTAGGCGGCGTCGAGGCGGCGCTTGGTGCGGTCGAGCTCCAGTCGCTTGAACCTGATCAGCGGCGCCAGGTCGCGGACCCTGGGCACCCGTCGCTTGACTGCCATGCCTACCAGTGTGCAGCCGGCGCCCGGACGTCACGCCCGACGCCCTCGAACGGCCGCGACTACGATGCGCGTCATGAATGCTGCGACCACTCGGATCGGCACGCTGGCCGGCGAGGCGATCGACCTGTTCAACGCGGCAGTGCAGCAGACCCCGCCGGAAAGCTGGGACCGGCCGTCCAACATGGCCGGCTGGAGCCTGCGGGAACTGGCCGGCCACGCCACCGGGAGCGCGGCGAAGATCGTCGCCCACCTCGAGGGCGGGGAAGTCAGTCGCGTCCCCTCGGAGCCGGCCGACTGGGTGTGCGACGACCCGGCGGCGCGGCTGTGTGAGCTGGCGGCCCGGATGCGCGCCGCCTTGCCGCACGCCGACTGGGACGCGCCGCGGCCCTCGCCGCAGGGCGAGGTTCCGCTGCACCGGGCGCTGGTCTATCCCGTGTCGGACCTGGCTCTGCACAGCTGGGACGTGCACCGGTCGCAGGGCCGGCGCATCGAGCTGCCCGACGACCTGCTGACGCTGTGCCGCGAGGTGGTGGAGTCGGTGCCGGAGGCGGCGCTGCGGCGGCCGGGCGGCTTCGGGCCGGCCCAGCCCGTGCCGCCGGACGCGACGCCGACCGCGCGGCTGATGGCCTTTCTCGGGCGTTCGGTCGACTGACGGGGCAGTGCGGCGGCCATGGAATCAGCACCCGACCCCTACGACCTGAAACGCTTCCTGCGGGCGCAGACCCCGGTCTACCGCGCCGTCGTCGAGGAGTTGCGCGGCGGACGCAAACGCACTCACTGGATGTGGTTCGTCTTCCCCCAACTGCGCGGCCTGGGTAGCAGCGAGATGGCGGATCGCTACGGGATCTCCTCGCTGGGGGAGGCGCGCGCCTACTTACGGCACAGCGTGCTCGGGGCGCGGCTGCGGGAGTGCACGCGATTGGTCAACCAGGTGCAGGGCCGTTCGGCCGCCGAGATCTTCGGTTCGCCCGACGACCTCAAGCTGTGTTCGTCGATGACGCTGTTCACCGCCGCCACCGACGACGACGCTGATTTCGTCGCGCTGCTCGACAAGTACTACGACGGCCGGCGTGATCGGTTGACGCTGGAACGGCTGGGATCCGGCTAGGCGAAGCTCAGGATCCGCCACCCGTGCGGCTCGACCACCACCTCGTCGACGATCTCCTGCGGCGGCGCCGACGAGCCCGCCTCGACGCGCGCACGCCCGCCACCCAGTTCGTCCACCGCCAGGAGCAGCGGCTCGTCGTCGAGGTTGAGCGCGACCACCAAAGCGTGCTCGCCGCTGCGCGTTTCGTAGACGTAGTGCAGGTTGGACAGCCGCAGCGCGGTCGTCGCCGCCGCGTGCAGCCACGGGTGGCGGCGGCGCAAGCCGATCAGGAATTGATGCAATGCCCACACCTCGGCGCCGAAGGCATCCAACGGCATTGGGGGAGTACCGAACTCGGGACGAACCGCGTCGTCACCGCCGAACCGCTCCTCCTTGACGCCGCGCAGCCCGAACTCGTCGCCGGCGTACACGCTGGGCACACCCCCGACGGTGAGCAGGACAACCAGCGCATGGGCCAGATGTTCGCGACGCTCGAGCCGGCTGGCGATGCGCGTGACGTCGTGGTTGCCGACGAACGTCAGCGGGGCGAAGCGGCCCAGGAACTCGTTGTGCCGCTGCAGCGCCCAGTCCAGCTCGAAGAAGTTGCCGTCGTTGAGGCCGCTCCAGATCGCCTTCCACAGCTCGTACTGGGTGGCCGAGTCGAACCCGGCCTCCGCGACCACCGCGGCGTAGTCGCCGTGGATGAGCTCCCCGACGAACCAGGCATCCGGGAACCGTTCGCGCACGCGCGGCAACGTAGCAGCCCAGAAGTGTTGCGGCACGGCGTATGCCGCATCGAGCCGCCAGCCGTCCGCACCCCGGCCCAGCCAGTGAGCCATCACGTCGGCGGTGTAGTCGACGACCTCGGGGTTGTCGTGGTTGAGGGTGATGAGCCCCGAGTGGCCCTCGAAAGTGTGGAAACGGCCGGGGCGCCCGCGAAACCAGCGCGTGGCGGCGTCGTTGTGCGGCGCCTCGCGATACCTCGCGAAGTCCACCCCGACGTGGTTGAACACGCCGTCGAGCAGCACCCGCAGACCGCGGCGTCGCGCCTCGGTGACGAGGTGGTCGAAGTCGGCGTCGTCGCCGAGGCGGGGATCGATGCGGAAGTGGTCGGTGGTGTCGTACCCGTGGGTGCGCGAGGCGAAGATCGGGCCCAGCGCAATCCCCGACGCCCCCAGTTCGATGGCGTGGTCAAACCAGCCGACGAGCCGCCGCAACCGGTGTTGATCCGGCTGCGGCGGCCCCGCCGGCGTGGGCTCCGCCGACTCGGGGTACGCGCCGACGAAACCCAGCGGGTAGACCTGCCACCAGATCGCGTGGCCGATCCAGGCGGGTTCCGTCACGAAGTCACGGTCAGCCGACACCGGCCAGCGTCTCGGCGGCGATGATCGCCTGCGCCACACCGGACACGATCGCGGCGACTTTCAACGCCTCCTGGACGGCCTCTCGGCTCATCCCCGCCTCGCGCAGCGTGTGCTCGTGGGAGGCAACGCAATCCGGGCATCCGTTGATCGTCGAGACCGCGAAGCACCACAGCTCGAAGTTCGCCTTCTCCACGCCGGGATTGGCGATGATGTTCATCCGCAATCCCGCGCGCAGATCGTCGTACTTGCCCTCGAGGAAGCCGCGGCCCCGGTAGAACACGTTGTTCATGCCCATGATCGAGGCCGCCCCGAGTGCCGCACTGTACGCCTCGGCGGACAGCACGTCGGCCGCTTCGGCCCCGATCTCGGCCAGTACCTGGGTATTCCGGGTCGCGGCGGCGCTGGCCAGCAGGGTGCCCCACAGCTGTTCCTCGTTGAGCTCCGTGCTGCGCGCGATCGAGCCGAGGTTGAGCTTGAGATCCTTGGCGTACTCGGGCAGCGCGTTCTTGAGGTTTTCAACGCTCACTGTCGCCTCCTAACCAGGCTGGTCCGGCCGGAATTGCGGCCGCGATCAGGCAGACGCCTTGAGCAGCTCGGCGGCGTTGAGCGTCGGGTCGCCCTTGCGCCAGTTGCAGGCGCACAGCTCGTCGGACTGCAGCGCGTCCAGGACCCGCAGCACCTCCTCGACGTTGCGGCCCACGGATCCCGCGGTGGCGGAGACGAACTGGATCTCGTTGTTGGGGTCGACGAGGAAGGTCACCCGGTCGGCCACCCCGTCGGCGTTGAGCACCCCGGTCGCCAGGCACAGCTCCCGCTTGATGTCCGAGAGCATCGGGAAGGGCAGCGTCTTGAGGTCCTCGTGCTGCGCGCGCCAGTTGAAGTGCACGAACTCGCTGTCGATCGACACCCCGAGCACCTGGGCGTCGCGGTCCGCGAACTCGTCGTTCAGCTTGCCGAACGCCGCGATCTCGGTGGGGCACACGAAGGTGAAGTCCTTCGGCCAGAAGAAGACCACGCGCCATTTGCCGGGGTGGTCTTCGCTGGTGATGGTGGTGAAGTAGTCGCCGGGGTCGTTGGCGTCGACCTTCGAGAGGTCACCGGGGATCAGCGCGGTCAGCTGGTAGGTGGGGAACTGGTCGCCGATCGTCAGCAATGACATATCGCTCCTCTAACTCGGTTTCGCAATGGGATTGGGGGGCTTGTGCCTTCCATGTTGCCCTCACGGCACTGTGAAGTAAAGGTGATTTTTCACACTATACTGATAAGTATGCCCGATAAGAATTATCAGCCGACGATCGCGGGGCTGCGCGCATTCGTCGCGGTGGCCGAGAAGCGGCACTTCAGCAGCGCAGCACCCGCCCTGGGCGTGAGTCAGTCGACGCTGTCGCAGGCGCTGGCGGCCCTGGAGAACGGCCTGGGTACCCAGCTGATCGAGCGGTCGACCCGGCGCGTCTTCTTGACCCCGGAGGGCGCGCAGCTCCTCCCGCACGCCCAGTCCGTGGTGCATGCGGTGGACGCGTTCACCGCCGCCGCGGCGGGCACCGCCGACCCCTTGCAGGCCAGCCTGCGGCTGGGGCTGATCCCGACGGTGGCGCCCTACGTGCTGCCGACGGTGCTGGCCGGGGTCGCCGAGCAGCTTCCCGACCTGACCTTGCGGGTGATCGAGGACCAGACCGAGCGGCTGCTGGCGGCCCTGCGCGAAGGCGCGCTGGACGCGGCGCTGATCGCGTTGCCCGCCGATGCCGCCGGAATCACCGCGATCCCGATCTACGACGAAGACTTCGTGCTCGCGCTGCCCCCCGGGCATCCGCTGTCGGGCCGGCGACGGGTCCCGACGACCGCGCTGGCGCAGCTGCCGCTGCTGTTGCTCGACGAGGGCCACTGCCTGCGCGACCAGGCGCTGGACGTCTGCCGCATGGCGGGTGTGCGGCCCGAGCTGGCCAACACCCGGGCGGCGTCGCTGTCGACCGCGGTGCAGTGCGCGACCGGCGGTCTGGGCGTGACCCTGATCCCGCGGACGGCCGTCCCGGTCGAGGCGGCGAGAAGCCGGCTGGGGCTCGCCGAGTTCGCCATGCCCCGCCCGGGCCGGCGGATCGGCCTGGTGTTCCGTGCCTCCAGCCGACGCCACGAGTCCTACCGGCGGCTGGCCGGGATCATCGGCGGGCTGATCGGCGCCGAACACCGGGTGCGCCTCGTCAAAGGGGAGCCCACCGGATAGGGCGGCGACTGTAGGTTCTGCGTATGGAGAAGGTAATCGCCGTACTGATGCGCCCCGACCCCGACGACGCCTGGTGCGCGCGCCAGCGGGGCCCGGTCGCCGACGAGTTGTTGGGGCTCGGCGTGGCGGGGCTGGCCGTCAACGTCCGCGACGGCGCGGTGCGCCACTCGCTGATGACCCTGACGACGCTGGACCCGCCGGTGGCCGCGGTGGTGAGCCTGTGGACCCAGCAGTGCTACGGCGAACAGATCCGGGCGGCGCTGCGCCTGCTCGGCCGCGAATGCGACCGGCTCGCCGCCTACCTGGTGACCGAGTCGGTGCCGCTTTCCGCACCGCCTACCGAACCAGGTTCTCGCACAACGGGACTGGCCAACATCGCGTTGCTGCGCCGGCCCGCGCACCTGGACAAGGCGACCTGGCTGGACCGTTGGCAGGGCGACCACACGTCGGTGGCCATCGAGACCCAGTCGACGTTCGGCTACACCCAGAACTGGGTGGTGCGCGCCCTCACCGCGGACGCCCCGGAACTCGAGGCCGTGGTCGAAGAGCTGTTCCCCACCGAGGCGATCACCGACCTGCGGGCGTTCTTCGGCGCCGCGGACGACGACGAGCTACAGCAACGGCTGGGCCGGATGGTCGCCAGCACCGGCGCATTCGGCGCCAACGAGAACATCGACACGGTGCCGACCAGCCGCTACGTCTTCACCACACCGTTCAAGGAGTGAGGAACCCCCATGACGACACTGCGTGACGCCGTGGCGCTGGCGGCCGAGCAGAGCGGTCTGGCGGTGGTGTCCACCGTCCGCGCCGACGCCACGGTCCAGGCGTCGCTGGTCAACGTCGGCCAGTTGCCCCACCCGGCCACCGGTGCACCCTCGCTGGGCTTCACCACGTACGGCAAGGTCAAGCTCGCCAACCTGCGGGCGCGGCCGCAGCTGGCGGTCACGTTCCGCAACGGATGGCGGTGGGCGACGGTCGAGGGGCGCGCGGAGCTGGCCGGCCCGGACGACGCCGCGCCCTGGCCGGCCGACGCCGACCGGTTGCGGCTGCTGCTGCGCGAGGTGTTCACCGCCGCCGGCGGCACCCACGACGACTGGGACGAATACGACCGCGTGATGGCCGCGGAGCGCCGCGCCGTGGTGCTGATCGCGCCGACCCGCGTCTACGGCAACGCCTGAACAGCCAGACGTTAGGCTGCAGCGGTGATCCTGCGGATCGACGACCACAGCCGGGTGCGGACGCTCACCCTCAACCGGCCCGAGGCGCTCAACGCCTTCAACGAGGCGCTCTACGACGCCACGGCCGAGGCGCTGCTGGCCGCCGCCGACGATCCCGATGTCGCGGTCGTCCTGCTGACCGGCACGGGCCGCGGCTTTTCCGCCGGCACGGATCTCGCCGAGATGCAGGCCCGCATCACCGACCCGGACTTCGCCCCGGGCAAGCACGGCTTCATCGGGCTGATCGATGCGCTCAGCGCGTTCCCCAAGCCCCTGATCTGTGCCGTCAACGGGGTCGGGGTGGGAATCGGCGCCACGATCCTGGGCTATGCCGATCTGGTGTTCATATCGTCGAGCGCCCGGCTGAAGTGCCCGTTCACCAGCCTGGGTGTGGCGCCCGAGGCGGCGTCGTCCTATCTGCTGCCGCAGCTGGTCGGCAGGCAGAACGCCGCCTGGCTGTTGATGTCCTCGGAATGGGTCGACGCCGCGGACGCGCTGCGGATGGGCCTGGCGTGGCGGGTGTGCGAGCCGGAGCAGCTGCTGCCCGAGGCGCGCCGGCACGCCGAAATCCTGTCGTCCCGGCCGATTTCGAGCCTGATGGCCGTCAAGCACACGATGGTCGAGCCGGTGCGCCCCGAGATCGCGGCAGCCCGCGCGCGGGAGAACGCCCACTTCGCCGAGCTGATGGGGGCGCAGGCCAACGCCGCGGCGCTGGCGGACTTCAACAAGGGCCGCTAGCGCGATGCGGCGGGCTGCAGTTCGGCTTCCCGGCCGGCTTCCCGATCGGCCGACGCGGCGATGATCGCCCGCAGCGTGCGCCTGCAACGCCCGCAGTCCGCACCGGCGCCGCACGCGGCGGCAACCTCTTTGGACGTCGACGCCCCGCGCGCGACGCACTCGGACACGGTGTGGGTGGTGGCCCCGACACACAGGCATACGTACATCAGCACGCCCTCCGCACGCCGGCGAAGTCCCCTTGGGGAACGGGTTCGAACACGGGACCGGGCGACCGCGATCCGGCCTGGCCCACGGCGTCCCGCGTCATCGGGAGCCGGAGTGGAGACGCCGGGCGAATGGGTCGCATATTAGTGGAGTCTAACCTAAGTCGATGAGTGGAGTCTAACCTCAGCCGGGTGTTAGCTGGGTCACTCCCGGCCACCGCCGCCACGCACTGAGCGCAGCCATACCTTTCTGGAAGATTGCTCCGCGGCATGGCAAAGTGCGACTACAGGCGGCATCGGGGGGCCACAGCCCAGCCTTCCGTGCCCCGGTCAGAACATGTCGGCTTTCACACCCCAAGGAGTGACCGTGCAAGGTGATCCGGACGTTTTGCGCCTGCTCAACGAGCAGCTGACCAGCGAGCTCACCGCCATCAACCAGTACTTCCTGCATTCCAAGATGCAGGACAACTGGGGCTTGACGGAGGTGGCCAAACACACCCGCGAGGAATCGTTCGACGAGATGCGGCACGCGGAGGCGATCACCGACCGCATCCTGCTGCTCGACGGCCTGCCCAACTATCAGCGCCTCTTCTCGCTGCGCATCGGCCAGACGCTGCGCGAGCAGTTCGAGGCCGACCTGGCGATCGAACACGAGGTGCTCGACCGCCTCAAGCCGGGCATCATCATGTGCCGGGAGAAGCAGGACACCACCACCGCCAACCTCTTCGAGCAGATCGTGGCCGACGAGGAACTGCACGTGGACTATCTCGAGACGCAACTCGAGTTGATGAACAAGCTCGGCGAGGAGCTGTACCTGGCGCAATGCGTGTCCCGCCCGCCGGGCTCGCAACAAGCGGGCGGTTAAGCACAGCTCCGGGGCGCCCCGAGGCCGCGCCGGCCGGCACGAGAACGTGTTCCAGAAATAGTCACCGCGGGCGTACGATCCTGCCATGAGCCGAATCGGAACCTTCGCCGACGACGACATAGCCGGCTGGTTTACCAAATCTCCTGACCTCGGCGGCGCCCTGGGCGGCTTCAGCCAGGCGGTCTACACCAAGAACCGGCTGCCTTTGCGGACCCGCGAACTGGCGCGCGCGGTGATCGCCCACAGCAACGAGTGCGTCGTCTGCGTCAACACCCGCGACGCCGACGGCCCGGCGTCCGGCGTCGACGAAGACCTGTACGACCACGCGCTGGAATGGCGCACGTGGCCCGGCTACAGCGAGCAGGAGCGGCTGGCGGCCGAGTTCGCGCACCGGTTCGCCACCGAGCACACGGAGCTGCGCGACGACGAGGAGTTCTGGAGCCGCTGCGCCGAGCACTTCTCCGACGAGTTGCTGGCCGACCTGGCCATCTCGTGCGCACTGTGGGTCGGCATGGGACGCGTGCTGCGGACCCTGGACATCGGCCAGGCCTGCCAGCTGACGCTGCCCAGCCGCGCGTAGCCGCCGGCATCGGGTCGCCGCACCCGTCGCGACACATGACCGGCTGCGACGACACGCCGTGGCGCGTCGCAGTCGTTTATGTCTCGCGGGCACAGATCCCGACATCGAGGGGGGCCGCCGGTGAAGATCCGATTCGGCGTCGGGCTGGGCGCGAACACCGCGCCCGACGAGCTCGCCGGCATCGTCGACCACCTGGAGCGCGGCGGGGTGGACTCGCTGTGGTTCTCCGAGTTGGTGTACTCCCCGGCGGTGGACCCGATGGTCGGGATGGCCTACGCGCTGGCCCGGACGTGCCGGCTGAAGGTCGGCACGTCGGTGGCCGTTCTCCCCGGGCGGCATCCGGTGCTCGTCGCCAAGCAGCTGGCCTCCCTGGCGGCCGTCGCGCCGGGTCGGGTCCTGCCCGTCTTCGGCCTGCGTCCGGCCATACCGGCCGAACGCGAGGTGTTCGTGGTTCCCGAGGGGAAACGGGCGGCGGTGTTCGACGAGTCGCTGCGGGTGCTGCGCTCCGCGCTGGTCGACGGCTCGGCCGGCTACGCCGGTGACTATTTCACCGTGAGCGCCACTGCGGTCGCGCCGCGGCCGTCGCCCCCGCTGGACATCTGGCTGGGCGGCTCGGCGCCGGCCGCGTTCCGGCGCATCGGCACGCTGGCCGACGGCTGGCTGGGCAGCTTCCTGACCCCGGCCGAGGCGCGGGCCGGGCGCGACGCGATCGAAGCGGCCGCGGCGCGGGCCGGGCGGGGAATCGAACCGGACCACTTCGGCATCTCCCTGGCGGTCGGCGACGGTGAGCTGTCCCCGGCGATGGTCGCGGTGGCGCGGCGCCGCCGTCCGGACCTCGATCCCGGCGAGCTGATCGCCGCCGACTGGGACCGGCTGCACCGCCAGCTCGACGCCTACATCGCCGCGGGATTGTCGAAATTCGTCATCCGGTCGGTGGGCGGTGCGCCCGCCGACCAGTTCATCGACCGGTTCGCGGGCGAGTTGCTGGACCGCCAAACCTGATCGGGCTCTCAAGGCTGGGAAGATGACTGCCATGACCGGCACACCCCTTGCCGCCGCCGCGATCGCCCAACTCGAAGCCGAAGGCGTCGACACCGTCATCGGCACCGTCGTCAACCCCGCGGGACTCACCCTGGCCAAGACGGTGCCCATCCGGCGGACCAACACCTTCGCCGACCCCGGCCTGGGCGCCAGCCCCTCGTGGCACGCCTTCGCGATCGACCAGACCGGCATCGCCTTCACCGACCACATCGGCGTCATCGGCGATCAGCGCCTGCGCATCGACCTGTCGGCGCTGCGCATCGTCGGCGCGGGGCTGGCCTGGGCGCCCGCCGCCTTCTACGAGCAGGACGGCACCCCCGTGCCCGCCTGCGGCCGCGGCACGCTCGGCAGGATCGAGGCCGCACTCACCAAGGCCGGCATCGAGGCCCTGATCGGCCACGAGATCGAGTTCCTGCTGGTCGATCCCGCCGGGGGGAGGCTGCCGTCGGCGTTGTGGGCGCAGTACGGCCTGGCCGGCGTCCTCGAGCACGAGGCGTTCGTTCGCGACGTCAACTCCTCGGCCACCGCCGCCGGCATCGCGATCGAGCAATTCCACGCCGAGTACGGGGCCAACCAGTTCGAGATCTCGCTGGCGCCGCATCCCCCGGTGGCCGCCGCCGACCAGCTGGTGCTGACGCGGCTCATCATCGGACGCGCGGCCCGCCGCCACGGGCTGCGCATCAGCCTGTCACCGACACCCTTTGCGGACAGCGTCGGATCGGGTGCCCACCAACATTTTTCGCTCAGCATGCCGGAGGGGCCGCTGTTCTCCGACGGCACCGGCGCCGAGGGGATGACGCCGGCGGGGGAGAGCGCGG
>Ga0078972_1001720_pt1 | contig 79300 bp, 61 predicted proteins | sample YelNatPaOPGAMG01_FD_67568 | JGI IMG/M metagenome (GOLD analysis project Ga0078972, IMG submission 67568) | Hot spring thermophilic microbial communities from Obsidian Pool, Yellowstone National Park, USA - OP-RAMG-01 (SPADES assembly) (version 2) | ecosystem: Environmental > Aquatic > Thermal...
GCAGTGGACGGCCGGGCCGATTCCGCTCTACCTCGGCTCGAACACGATCACCGTGCGCGCACGCGACGCCGCGGGGAACACGAGCTGGCGCTCGGTGGTGGTGAGGCGGCGCTGAATTTTTCCGTTTCCGGGGTGAGAGAAAGGGACGGCTCGGGCCACCATCTGCCTGTAGCGGGCTGAAGATGGCACTCTTCCGCACGCGCAGCGCGGCCGTCTACGGCATCGAGGCGCATCCCATTGACGTCGAGGTCGATCTCTACCCTTCGGGCAGCGCGCGCGACTTCATCACGGTAGGCATGCCCGACACCGCCGTGCGCGAAAGCCGCGAACGCATCAAGTCGGCGCTGGCCAATTCCGGATTCGGCTACCCCAACAAGGCCGTAACGATCAACCTGGCGCCGGCCAACCTGCGCAAGGAAGGCGCGGGATTCGATTTGCCCATGGCGGTGGGGATTCTGGGCGCCATGGGCATGGTGCCGCGGCTGGACGAGTATCTGCTGGTAGGGGAGCTTTCGCTGGACGGGACCGTGCGTCCGGTGCGCGGGGCCCTGTCCATCGCCATTTGCGCGCGGCGCGAAGGCGTGCCGCGGGTGGTGGTGCCGGCCGAGAACGGCGCGGAAGCGGCGGTGGTGGACGGAGTGCGCGTCTACGGCGTGCGGCACCTCGCCGAAGTGGTCAAGCTGGCGAGCGATCCGAACGCGCTGACGCCGGTGGATCCGGCAGCACCGGCAGCGAGCGTTCCCGGGCCGGCGGCGCCCGATTTCCGGGATGTGCGCGGGCAGGCGGCGGCCAAGCGAGCGCTGGAAGTGGCGGCGGCGGGCATGCACAACGTGCTCATGGTCGGCCCGCCGGGGTCGGGCAAGACCATGCTGGCCAAGCGGCTGGCGGGGATCCTGCCGCCGTTGACGTTTGCCGAGGCGCTGGAGACCACGCAAGTGCACAGCGTGGCGGGAGTGCTGCCGCCGGGGACGGGGTTGCTGACGGAGCGCCCGTTCCGTGCACCTCACCACACGGTGTCCGATGCAGGGATGATCGGTGGCGGTACGGGGATCCCGCGACCGGGCGAGGCGAGTCTGGCGCACAACGGCATTCTGTTCCTGGACGAATTTCCCGAATTCCACCGCAACGTGCTGGAGCTGTTGCGGCAACCGCTGGAAGAGGGGGCGGTTCGCATCGCGCGCGCCAACCTGTGCCTGGAGTTCCCGGCGCGCTTCATGCTGGTGGCGGCGATGAATCCGTGTCCCTGCGGATTTTACGGGGACTCCACGCGCGAGTGCCGCTGCACGCCCGGAATCATCCAGCGCTATCTGAGCAAGCTGAGCGGGCCGCTGCTCGATCGAATTGACTTGCACGTGGAAGTGCCTGCGGTGCCCTACAAGGAATTGCGGGGACCGGAAGACGGGGCAGCCTCCTCGGCCGAGATTCGTGCGCGGGTGATTCGCGCACGGGCGCGGCAGCAGGCGCGCGGGTATTACAATTCCCAACTGCCGCCGAAGATCTTGCGGCAAGTATGCCGGCTGGATGAGGCGGGCGAGCGGACACTGGAGCTGGCCATGCGGCGGCTGGGGCTTTCGGCGCGGGCGCACGACCGGATCCTGAAAGTTGCGCGCACGATTGCCGACCTGGACGAATCCGAGTTCGTGACGGCCAAGCATCTGGCCGAGGCGGTGCAATACCGCAGCCTGGACCGCGGCTACTGGAGCTGAGCCGGCAGGGCGGCCTCCGCGTGTGGTTGGCTGGAGGGGTGGAGCTGCCGCGCACGCCCGGCACGTACGCCATCGTTTTCCGCAACCCGCGGACCTGCGAAGTGACGGCGGGGGCGCTGGGACGCGTCAGGCTGGTTCGCGGCTATTGGGTTTACGTAGGTAGCGCATTGGGGCCGGGCGGCCTGCGTGCGCGCGTCGGGCGGCATCTGAGGGGACCAGCGAGGCCTCGCTGGCACGTGGACTACCTGCACGGGAAACTGAGGGTGGTCGAGGTCTGGTTTCACACGGGGCCAGCGCGGCTGGAGCACCGGTGGGCGAGGGCGCTGACCGGGGAAGCAGACGGGTGGGTGCTCGGATTTGGTTGTTCGGACTGCGGTTGCGGCTCGCACCTGTTTTACTTCGCGCGGAGGCCGGGACCGGAGGCGGTACTCGGCGGCCGTTTCAGCGAACAGAAAATTGTCGCCCTCTATTGCCAGATACCGCAGATTAGTTTATAGTCGTGGGTTGGGCCAATGCGATCTAACCACACTCTCGAAAAGCTCAAGCGGGGCGAGACCGTTTTCGGGTGCGCGATTCAGTGCTACCGCTCCCCGATGGTGGTCAAGACGCTGGCCGCCGCAGGCTTCGACTACGTTTTCATTGACCTTGAGCACGGCGCGTTCGACGTGGAGACCGTCCAGGATATGGTCGAGGCGGCGGTCGCCGCTGGGATCACCCCGCTGGTGCGGGTCGGCGAGCTGCTCTATTCGCTGGTTGCGCGGGCGTTAGATGTGGGCGCGCAGGGGATCGTCCTGCCGCGCGTGGAGGATCCTGCGTTGCTGGCCAGTGCCTTGCGGTGGATGAGGTTCCCGCCCGAGGGTTGCCGCGGCTTCGGAGTGCTGCCGCCGCTGGTGGATTTCGCCCAGCAGCCGATGGCGGCCATCATGGAGCACATGAATCGGAACACGATGGCGGTGGTGCAATTCGAGACCGTCGCTGCGCTCGAGAAGGCTGAGGAGTTGCTGGCCGTGAAGGGCGTGGACGTGGCGATGATCGGTCCGGCGGACCTCTCGGTTTCGATGGGGCGCCCGGGCGAGTTCAGCGATCCGCATCTGCTCGACGCCATTCGTCGTTTCATCGGGCAGTGCCAGCGTGCCGGAGTGGTTCCGGGGATTCACTGCCGGGACGCGGAGCAAGCCGAGTACTGGGCGCGGCAGGGAATGCGATTGGTGGGCGCCGGCGGGGAGCACCGGCTCATGCTGGAGCGAGCCCGGCAGGTGGTGCAGGCGTTGCGCGAGGCCTCGCGGCCGGCTCGTTGCGAGACGGCGTCCACAGATCGGTAGCGGCGGAGGGCGTAAGAAATGGGCGGCAACTTGCGCTGGCTGGATGCGCTCACGACGGCGATTTACATGCTCGTCGTGGTGGCGGTGGGCGTGAAGTTTTCGCGGCGGCAGACCTCGACGGAAGCGTACTTCGTGGCGCGGCGGTCGGTGCCGGCGTGGGCGATGGGCATTTCGCTGTTCGCCACGCTGATCAGCAGCGTGACGTTCGTCGCTTACCCGGGTTCGGCCTACGCGGGGGACTGGTCGCTGTTGGTGCCGGGCTTCATGGTGGTCCTGGTGCTGGCGCTCGTGGGATCGGTGATCATCCCGTTTTACCGGCGGGCGGTCGGCATGAGCGCCTACGAATATTTCGGGCGGCGGTTCGGGCGGCTGGCGCGAGCTTACGCGGCCCTGGCCTTTTCGCTCGGGCATTTTTCCAAGATGGGCTTCGTGTTCTATTTGCTGGCGCTCACCATTGACCGCATGACGGGATGGGGCGTGGACCAGTTGATCGTGCTCGTGGGCATCGTGACGATCTTTTACACGGTGGTGGGCGGCCTTGAGGCCGTGATCTGGAACGACGTGCTGCAAGGCTTCGTGCTGTGGCTCGGCATCTTCGTCTGTCTGGGATTCCTGTTGTTCCTGCCGCCCGGAGGCCCCTCGGCCGTGTTGAGTCTGGCGTGGGAGAGCGGCAAGATCAGCCTGGGGGATCCCGCGCTCGATCTTTCCCGGCCTACGATCCTCGTGTTATCGCTCTACGGATTCTTCTGGTATTTGCAGAAGTACGCGGCGGATCAGACCGTAGTGCAGCGCTATCTGGTGGCGAAGAACGATCGGCAGGCGCTGCGCGGGGTGGCGCTGGGGGCGATCCTGTGCGTGCCGGTGTGGACGCTGTTCATGCTCATCGGCACGTGCACGTGGGCTTTTTACCGGCTGACGGGCGAGGCGCTGCCGCCGACGGTGACCAAGGCGGATCAGGTCTTCCCGCATTTTCTGGCCACGCACATTCCGCCGGGTCTGGCGGGCGTTTTCGTGGCCTCGCTGCTGGCGGCGGCGATGTCCACGCTGGCCAGCGATCTGAACTGCCTGGCGGTGGTGGGCGTAGAGGACTTTTACCGGCAGTTGCGTCCCGGCTCGACCGACAGGCAGCGGCTTCGCGCGGGCCGCTGGATCGTTGCGGCGTGCGGCGGGGTGGCAGTGGCGACGGCGCTGGTGCTCTCGCGCACCCACGGTTCCGCCCTGTCGCTGTGGTACACGATTTCGGCGATCGTGGCGGTGGGGCTGGCGGGTTTGTTCCTGCTCGCGTTCTTGAGCACGCGGGCGCATGCGCGCGGCGTCTGGGTGGGGATTGCGGCCACCATCCTCTTCACGGCGTGGGCCACGCTGACCTATGGGGACAAGCGGATGCTCGATCTGGGGGCCTGGAATTATCCCTGGCACGACTACACGATCGGAGCTGTCGGCCATCTGGTGCTGCTGGTGGTGGGTTACGTGGCCAGCGTGATCATCCCGGTGCGGGAGGCGCCCGATGAAGCGCTTCTGCGGATGACGCTTTGGGGCTGGATGAAGCAGCGTGCCGCCGAGCGGGCAGCGGTGGGAACGCCCGAATGATGGAAGCAAGATGGGCTTCTTGGAAAATAACCTTGACAACTTCTGAGACTCTGTGTTATCTGAACCAAGGGGACAGCTTTGCCCCGGGAGGTGATCATGAGATCCGCATGGACTATACTGGCGGCTGCGGGCTTGATCGGATTGCTCTTCGCAGCTTCGCTTGCTTACGGACAGCGAACGACGGCCAACATCTACGGGGTGGTGGAAGACCCCACGGGCGCGGTCGTTCCGCAGGCCAAGGTCACCGCGACCAACGAGGGGACCGGCTACCAGCAATCGGCGGTGAGCGATGAGCGGGGCGAGTTTACCCTGAGCTTCCTGCCCACGGGGCGGTATCAGCTCCGCGTGGAGGCTGCCGGGTTCAAAACCTTCGTGCAGACCGGGATCACGCTGGAAGCGGGCCAGCAACTGCGTTACGTGGCTCGTCTGGAGTTGGGGGCGCCCACCGAGAGTGTCACCGTGGTGGGCGAGGCTCCGCTGATCGAGAATGCCGCCACCGCCAGCACCTACCGGGTCACCACCTTGCAGTTCACCGAGCTGCCGCAAGGCGCCCGCGACTTCACCAACTTGCTGGCGCTTTCCACCGGTTTCCGATTCACCCGCGACGGCATGATCCAATTCAACGGGCTGGCCAGCGGCGGCAATTCGATCACGGTGGACGGCGTGGATGCCTCGGCCAACACTGAGAGCCCCTCGGCGGCCATGTTCCAGAACTTCAACACCATCAAGGTGGTGAGCATGGAGGCCATCGAGGAGGTCACGGTTTCACGCGGCGTCGTCTCGGCCGAGGTCGGGCGGACTTACAGCGCCAACATCAACATCATCACCAAACGGGGCACGAATGAGTTTCACGGCTCTTTGTTCGAGGCTGTGCAGAACGACGTCTTCAACGCCAAGAGCGCGATGCAGCGCCCGGGGGATCGAAAGTCGCCCGTGCGCCTGAACCAGTTCGGCGGTTCGATCGGCGGCCCCATCCGGCGCGACCGGCTGTTTTTCTTTTTCGCCTACGAGGGCAACCGGCGCAGCAATACGGGCCTGGCGCAAGGCGAGGTCCCTTCCCAGGACTTGAGGCAGCGGGCGATCGCCGCGGTGCCGGCCTATGAGCAGTTACTGAAGATTTTTCCGTTGCCGAACGCAGGCGTAGCCGGACCCAACACCGGCATTTATATGGGACCTTCGCAAAACCGGGCCGATGACAACCATGCGGTGGCGCGGGTGGATTATCAGGTCGGCGGCGGAGACCTGTTGACGGCCCGCTACGTGCGTTCCCGGCCAAATAGCTACGGCCAGCGATTCCCCACGCTCGGCTTCCGCAATTACCACGGCATTTTCGAGTCCGGCACGCTGACTTACTTGCATTCGGCGGCCTCCTGGACGGGCGAGACCCGGTTCAACTTCAAACTGGACGACACCTCGCGCGTGGAAACGCTTTGGGAACAGGGTAGGATTCCGGCGATCGAAGTCCAGGGCGTTTTCAGCACGCAAGGGGAAGGCCTGTTCATCCGCGGGCACAACTACGGGATCGAACAGGTCATTATGAGGGTGGCCGGGCGGCATACCCTGAAGTTCGGCGGAGCCTACAACGGGAAAGCGCCGGGCCGGTTTGACGAAGAGGTCCCCATTGTTCGCTACGGCAGCGTTGCCGACTTTCTGGCCAACCGGCCCAACCGGGTGCAGTACACTTTCGGGACCCCGGACTATCACGCGCGGATTTGGGACATCGGTTTGTTCGTGCAGGACGACCTCCGCCTGCGGTCGAATCTGATGTTCAATCTCGGTCTGCGCTACGAGTATTTCTCGGTCCTGAAAGAGCGCGATGGCCTGTTTTACAATCCCGACGGGCCGCTGGGCGCCGTCAGCAAGCCGCCCAAATTCCGCCCCAAGGATTCTCCCTACGAAGCGGACCGGAATAACTTCTTGCCGAGGGTGGGCATCGTCTGGGGATTGGACCGCGCCAGCCGTACGGTGATCCGGACCGGGTTCGGCGCTACTCTGGCACAGCCCGATCTTCGAGTTTTTTCCGGCCAGATGTACCTCAGCCCCGAAATCCCATTCCGGTTCCGTTTCAGCGGCGGCGATCTTACTCGCCTGGGCCTGAAATATCCCACCAGCAATGAGGCTCTCCTCGATATCATGCGCACCACCGACGTGCCCAGGGGTTATGGCATCTTCGAACCCAAGAACCGAAATGCATATGCATTGCACTGGACGTTCGACATCCAGCGGCAGTTGACCGGGACCATGGCGCTGCAGACGGGGTATGTCGGCAACAAGGGGCTGAAGATTTTGATGCCTCATTTGAATAACTTCCCGGACCGGATTACGGGTTTGCGACCTTACCCGGAGGCTCTGGAGAGCCAGTACAATTCGGATTCCGATTTCAGTTACTATCACGCCTGGCAGACGACGTTGCGCAAGCGGCTCTCCTCGGGCCTGGTTTTCAATGTGAATTACACCTGGGGCAAGGCGATGGCCATCGGCACCGGAGATTTCTGGCCGGGCAACAACGAGCGCATCCAGGACGAAGATAACTGGCGTGCGGACAAGGGGCCGGCGCGCTTCGACGTGACGCACCGGATGACGGCAGACTTCGTCTACGAGGCGCCGCTGGAAAAGCTGGCCGGCAACAGCCGCGGGGCACGCCTGCTGCTGGGCGGCTGGCAAATCAGTGGCACTTTCGGCGCCGAGACGGGGCAGGTGCTCAATATCATTCAGGCCAGTAACCGCGACGGCTCCCGGCCCGATTACATTGGCGGGAATCCGTACGCCAGCGGCGATCGCTTCCAGTGGCTGAACCCTGCCGCCTTCGCCCAGGTGCCCACCTCGCGAGCCAGCGGCCAGACCATCCGCCCGGGAACCATCGGCAAGAACGCGTTGCGCGGTCCGGGAAGCTGGGGCACCAGCCTGGGCCTGGCCAAGAGCTTCACCTTCAAGGAGCGCTACCGCCTGCAACTGCGGGGTGAGGCATTGAACGCTTTCAACCACGTCAATCTCGTTGACCCGCAAGTGGACATCACGCGCGCCACGTTCGGACGGATTCTGGGTGTGGGCGGCCCGCGCAGCTTGCAATTGCGCGCGCGGCTTTCTTTCTGAGACCCGCGGCGGCTCGCAGGGCGTGGTAAGCTCGGCGGAGAACGCCATGCGAGCCGCCGTCCTGTTTTGGTTTGTCTCGGGAGTTTGCGCCTTCGCGGCGCAGTGGAAGCTGGTCTGGTCGGACGAGTTCGACCGCGACGGTCTGCCTGATCCCGCCCGCTGGACTTACGAAGAGGGCTTCGTTCGCAACCAGGAGTTGCAGTACTACACGCGCGCCCGCGCCGAGAACGCGCGCATCGAGGGCGGCGTGCTCATTCTGGAAGCCCGGCGCGAGCGCTATCCCAATCCGCTTTTTCAGCCCGGCAGCACGGACTGGCGGCGCGCCCGCGAGTTCGCCGAATACACCTCGGCAAGCGTGACGACCGAAGGCAAGGCATCCTGGCGGTACGGGCGGATCGAGGTGCGGGCCAAGCTGCCCACGGGGCGCGGCTTGTGGCCAGCGATCTGGATGCTGGGCGTGAATCGGCGCGAGGTCGGCTGGCCGCGCTGCGGCGAAATAGACATCATGGAAAACGTAGGCTACGATCCCGAGCTGATTCACGCCAACATTCACACCGAGGCCTACAATCACGTCCGCGGCACCAACAAAGGCAACCGCATCCGGGTGGAAAAACCTTGGGCGGACTTTCACGTCTACGCGCTGGAGTGGACGCCCGAACGGCTGGATTTCTACGTGGACGATCGCAAATACTTCACTTACGAAAACGAGAAGACGGGGCCTGCGACGTGGCCCTTCGATCAGCCGTTCTATCTGATTCTGAACGTGGCTGTGGGAGGGGGCTGGGGCGGGCGTCAGGGCGTGGATCCCGCGGTGTTTCCGCAGCGCATGGAAGTGGACTACGTGCGGGTCTACCAGCAGGGGCCTTGAGGGCAGGCTCGCGGGGCCTCCCAAGGCGTTACAATACAGGGTCTTGTAATTTCCGTCTGGCGATCTGGCGGAGTGCAAGCCATGTCCGAACTGCTTTTATCCCGTCGTTACTTCTTCTTTGGCAGCCTCCTGGCGGGCGCCGTTCCGCCCGGCGGCTTTTCCAGCGTGGCGTCCCTGAAGCGGCTGGGCTATAAGTCCCCGAACGAAAAGCTGAACCTGGCCGGCATCGGGTGCGGCGGCCAGCCGTTCGCTGACTTGCGCATCGCGGCCTCCTGCGGCGAGAACGTGGTGGCGCTGGCGGATGTGGACTGGGAGCGCGGGGCCGAAGGGTTCAAGCAATGGCCCAAGGCCGAGCGCTACAAGGACTTTCGGCGCATGCTGGACCGGCAGGGTCGCGAAATTGACGCCGTGATCATCGGTACGCCCGACCACATGCATATTCACTGCGCGCTGGCGTGCATGCAACTGGGCAAGCATGTCTATCTGGAGAAGCCCCTCACCCGAACTTCCTGGGAGGCGCGCATTCTGACGCAGGCGGCTGACAAGTACAAGGTGGCTACCCAGATGGGCAACCAGGGTTACTCGCACGACGCCACGCGCGTGGCCTGCGAGATCATCTGGTCGGGCGAAATTGGCGAAGTGCGCGAAGTGCATGCCTGGACGGGCGTGGCGAGCTGGCCCCAGGGTATGCAGAAGATTCCGCCGCCGACGCCGGTTCCCGAAACGCTGGACTGGGATTTGTGGCTGGGCGGGGCTGCGTGGCGGCCTTTCACGGCGGGCGACGAGGAGTACCGCCAGTTCGTCGCCGAGCGTAACGCGCGGCTGGGCCGCACGGTGGGCAGCGGTTATCCCGGGCAGGAAAGGTTCGGTTTCTACTTGCCTTTCAACTGGCGCGGCTTTTATGACTTCGGCAGCAGTCTCATCGGGGATTGGGGCGTGCACATTCTGGGACCGGCCAACTGGGCGCTGCAACTGGCGCCGGAATACCTGGTCAGTGTGGAGTGCGTGAAGAAAGATTCGCTGCCGCCGTTTACGTTCCCGGACGAGCTGGTTATCCGCTACGAGTTCGCAGCGCGTCCTGGCATGCCGCCGGTGACGGTTTATTGGTACCACCACGCCGGAGGAGACGCTTACCTGCCGCCCGGCATGACAGCGGAAGAGGCTCGCAAGATTCCGGGGCAAGGACCGCAGGTGGGTCCGCCGCGCGGGCGGGGAGGGTTCATCCCGGGTACCGGTGGCGGCGTTCAGGCGGGACCTCGCCCGGGCGGAACGGGAGCGCCGGGCGGACAGGGTCAGCAAGCCGGCCCGCCCGCGTTCCGTCCGCGTGGCAGCGGTTACAACTGCATTTTCGTGGGGACGAAAGGCTACCTGGGCACGAGCGGGCGCGGCGAGGACGTCGGTCTGCTGCCCGGCAAACGTTGGGCCGAGTACAAGCTGCCCGATCCGTTCCTGCCGCGATCGCCCGGCGCCAGCACGGGCAGCAATCACGCCGCGCACATTCGCGACTGGATCCGCGCCTGCAAAGGCGGTGCGCCCGCCTGCTCGAACTTCAGCATCGCCGGCCCGTACTGCGAATGGCTCTTGCTGGGCGCGGCGGCGGTTCACTACGAGGGCAAGCTGCTGTACGATCATCGGCGCGGCGAGTTCACGAACAACCGCGACGCCAACCGCTGGCTGAAGCCGGAGTACCGCAAGGGCTGGCAAGTGAAGCTCTGAGGGATCGCTGCACGGGTGCGCTGAAGCACGGCACGCCTTGGTTATAATTCCCGAGGGAGGTTTTGATGCTCGTGAATCGGGACCAGGAATCGCGCCGGGAATGGTTGCGACGTTCGACGGCCGCGGCCGGAGGTCTGCTCATTGTGCGGCCTGAAAGCGTGCGTGGCACGCAAGCCAATTCCAAAGTGACCTTCGGGCTGATCGGCGCCGGCAACCGCGGGTCTTACGATGCGTCCATCGCGCACGCGGATCCGCGGGCCGAGGTGACCGCCCTGTGCGATCTTTTCGACGACCGCATCGAGCAGGCCATCCAGCGGATTCGCATCCAGGGCAAGCCCGCCATTTACAAGGACTACCAGAAGCTGCTGGCTTCCGACGTGGATGCGGTGATTATCGCCACTCCGCCGTTCCTTCACCCGGAGCAACTGGAAGCGGCTGTGCAGGCGCGCAAGCACGTTTACTGCGAAAAGCCCATGGGCGTGGATGTGGAAGGATGCAAGCGCGTGATCGCGGCCGGGCGCAAGGCGGATCCGAAGAAGTGCATTTCGGTGGGCTTCCAGCAGCGCTACGGCCCGGTTTACCTGGAGGCTTACCGCCGCATCCGGGAAGGACAGATCGGCGAGATCGTCAACGCGCGAGCGTTCTGGATCGGGGGCGATCCGTTCAAGCGCGTGCCCTACCCTGATCCCAAGATCGAGAAGCTCCGCAACTGGTTCTGCTACCGGGATTACTCGGGGGACTTCATCGTCGAGCAGGATTGCCATAATTTCGATGTGCTGCACTGGTTCCTGGGCGGCCTGCCCATTCGCGCGGTGGGTTATGCCGGCAGGAAGGTGCGCACCGACATGGAGATCCTGGATCACCTGACCTTGTCCTTCGAGTTCCCCAATGGCATCCACGTCAACTACGAAGCCAACCAGATCAGCCCGCCGGGTTTCAGTCGCATCGGCGAGGAATTCACGGGACGCAAAGGCGTGATCGCCACTTCGCGCGCCCGCATGGTGCATACGCGGGGTCCCAAGGACGTGGAGGAAATTCCCTCCAAACGCGATATCACTTTCGACGCCATCGAGCAGTTCATCAGCCGCATCCTGAGCGGCGACGTGGAGAATGTGGCCGAGCGTTCGGCGCTGAGCACCCTGATTGCAATTCTGGGGCGCACGGCGCTGTACACCGGCCGGGAGGCCACCTGGAAGAACGACATCGGAGTGTGAGCCATGAAGAGGCTGTTCGGGTTCCTGGTGTTGACGGCTGCGCTGGCGGGCGCGCAGGAAGGCAGGCTGCGGATCATCGCCTTCGGCGCGCATCCGGACGATTGCGATATTCGTGCCGGCGGCACGGCCGCCAAGTGGGCGGCGATGGGCCACCTGGTGAAATTCGTCTCGGTGACCAACGGGGACGCGGGGCACCAGAGCGAAGGCGGCGGCGCTTTGGCGCGGCGCCGTCGCGCGGAGGCGATCGAAGCCGGCAAGCGTCTGGGCATCGCCGAGTACGAAGTGCTGGACAACCACGACGGCGAGCTGATGCCCACACTGGCGGTGCGCGAGCAGATCATCCGGCGCATTCGCCAGTGGAACGCCGATCTGGTGCTGGGTCCGCGTCCCAATGACTATCACCCCGACCATCGTTACACGGGCATCCTGATTCAGGACGCGGCCTACATGGTGGTGGTACCCAACATTTGCCCGGATACGCCGCCGCTCAAACGCAATCCGGTGTTCATGTATTACGAGGATCGTTTCGAGCGGCCCAATCCATTCCGCCCGGACATCGCCGTGGACATCACCGATGTCTGGGAAAAGAAACTGGACGCTCTGGACGCGCACGTCTCGCAGGTCTACGAGTGGTTGCCCTGGGTGGACGGGATCCTGCCGCAGGTTCCCAAGGATCCGGTGGCGCGCCGGCAGTGGCTGGCCAAGGTGCGCCGCGGCACGATTACGCCTGCCGTGCGGGCGGCTCTGGTGAAGTGGTACGGGGCGGCCCGGGCCAAGGAAATTCAGCACGCTGAGGCGTTCGAGATCTGCGAATACGGGCGTCGCCCGAGCGAGGCCGATCTCCGCCGCCTGTTTCCGATGGTGAAGTGAACGCGGACGAGCAGCTTCGCGCCCTGCCGTCGGTGGACGAGCTGGCGCGGCGGCTGGAGCGTCTCCAGATCCGGTTTCCGCGGCGGCTCATCGTGGAAGAGGCGCGACGCGCCATCGAACGCGCACGAGCGAGAGCGCGCCGCGGCGAGTCGCTGTCCGGTCTCGATCTCGAGCGGGAAGTGGAAGAGTCGCTGGAGGCGCTCACGCGTCCCTCGCTGCGGCGCGTGATCAACGCCACGGGAGTCGTTCTGCACACCAACCTGGGACGCGCGCCGCTGGTTTCTTTCCAGCCCATCGCCACTTATTCCAATCTCGAGTACGACCTGGCAGCCGGGCGGCGCGGCAAACGTGACGTTCACGCGGGCGCGCTCCTGGAACGGCTGTTGGGCAAGCCCGCCATCGCCGTGAATAACAATGCGGCCGCGGTCTACCTGGCGTTGCGCGAGCTGGCCGCCGGCGGCGAGGTGATCGTTTCGCGCGGCGAGCTGATCGAAATCGGCGACGGCTTCCGCATTCCCGAAATCATGGCGCAATCAGGCGCCATCCTGCGGGAGGTGGGAACTACCAACCGTACTCGCATCGAGGACTACCGGGATGCGATCACCGAGCGGACGCGCCTGCTGCTGCGCGTGCATCCCAGCAACTTCCGCATCGTCGGCTTCACGGAGCGGCCCGAGCTGGCTCAGCTGGTGGCCTTGGGCCGCGAAAGGGGCATTCCCGTGTACGAGGATCTGGGCAGCGGCTGTGTCGTGGATCTGAAGCCGTTGGGCCTCGACGAGCCGCTGGTGCAGGACAGCCTGCGCGCCGGCGTGAGTCTGGTTTCTTTCAGCGGGGACAAGCTGCTGGGCGGGCCGCAGGCGGGGATTCTGGCGGGCGAACCCGATTTGATTGCGCGGCTGCGCCGCAATCCGATGTATCGGGCGCTGAGGCTGGACAAACTCATCCTGCAAGCTCTGGAGACCACGCTACGGCATCTCGTCCTGGAGCAGTGGGACCGGGTGCCCGTGCTGCGGATGATCCACGAACCCGCCGAGCGAGTTCGCGAGCGGGCGTTGCGGCTGCTGGAGAAGCTGCCGGCGGGGGCGGGGGAGTTGGTGGCGGGCCGGTCCGTGGTTGGCGGTGGGTCCACGCCGGGGCAATCGCTGGCGACGTGGCTGATTGCGCTGCGCGGGGATGCGGTGGCGCTGGAGCGGCGGCTGCGAGAGGGCGATCCGCCGGTGATCGCGAGGATCGAGGAGGAGCGGCTGCTGCTGGATTTGCGCACGGTGCGGGCGGAGGAAGAAGAGGAGCTGGCCGAAGCCGTGCGGCGAGCACTGGGCTGAGGGGCAAAAAATCTGTTGACAGGGCGGGGCGGGAGTGTGTAGACTCGGGATGGTTCAGGAATACCGGATTGCGTTCAGCCATGCTGAACAAAGCCCAGCGTTCCGAAGCCGTCGGCGCCGTCGCCAAGGCGCTCCGCATTCTCTGCCAGTTCGACGCGGAGACGCCCGCACTTTCGGTCAGCGAGGTCAGCCGCCGCCTCCAGATTCCCAAGAGCACGGCGCACAACCTGTTGCGCACGTTGGAAGCTTTCGATTTCCTGCATCAGGATCCCGGGGATCGTCTTTACCGGCTGGGGCCGCGGTTGTTCGAGCTCAGTCGCCTGTTTTCCCACCACACGCCTTTGATGGCGGCGGCCCGACCGCATTTGCAACGGCTGGCGGAGCAGACGCGCGAAACGGTCAAGCTGGGCGTGCTGAGTGAGGACGAGGTTCTTATCCTGGCGGCTATCGAGTCACCCTACCAGCTTCACACGCGCGGGGACGAAGGCAAACGCGCGCCGTTGCATTGCACCGGTCTGGGCAAGGCCATTTTAGCGGCGCTGCCGCCCGAACGAGTGCGCGAAATCGCCGCCCGCCGCGGCCTGCCCCGGTACACGCCGCGAAGCATCACCAGTCTCGACCGGCTCGAGCAGGAGCTGGCGCTGATCCGGTCGCGCGGTTATGCGCTGGACTGGGAGGAAAACGAAGCGGGTGTGGTTTGCGTGGCCGCACCGGTTCCCGATCCTCACGGGGGGCTGGTAGCCTCCATCAGCGTTTCGGCGCCGATTTCGCGCATGACGCGGGAACGGGTGTCGCGTCTGGCGCGGCAGGTCCTGGCGGCAGTGCGCGCCACGGCGGCGACGCTGGGGCAGACCAACGGTCACCGCACGGGACGGAAGGGCAAGTTATGAAAACGCTAGCTGAAATCATGGGCCGCGTTTCGGTCCCTTTGGTTACGCCGTTTCACGAGGACGAGACGGTGAACCACGATGCGCTGGCCCGTCTGGTGGACTTTGTCATTACGCGCAATTTTTGCGATTCGCTCATCGTGACCGGCACGACGGGCGAGTTTTACGCGCTCGATGACGAGGAACGGATCGCGATCTGGAAAACGGCGCTGGAGGCGGCGCGGGGCCGCGTGCCCATGGTGGCCGGCGTGGGCGCGGCCAGCACGAGAGCCGCGGTTAGGTTCACGGAAGTGGCCGAGCGGATGGGCTTCGACGTAGTCATGTGCGTGTTGCCTTACTATTCGCGGCCCAACCAGGAGGGCATTTACCGCCACCTGGAAGCCGTGGCTCGTGCGACGTGCCTGCCCGTGCTGATCTACAACATCCCGCTGTTTACCGGGGTGAATCTGGAGCCGGCAACGCTGGAGCGGCTGGTCGCCATCCCCAACATTCGGGGCATCAAAGAGGAGGCCGGCATTCAGCCGACGCAGGCTACGGAATTCGCCCTGCGTACGCCGCCGGATTTTTCCATTTACTGCGGCGATGACACCATGGTGTTGCAGGTGCTGCCGCAGCGCGGCGTGGGCGTGGTGAGCGGCGGCAGTCAGGCGATCGGCAACTGGATGAAAGCCATGATCGCGGCCTATTACGCGGGCGATAACGAGCGGGCCTCGCGGATTTACTTCCGCCTGGCGCCGTTCTTCGCCTCGCTGAACCAGAACGGACGGATCAACCCGATTCCGATCCTGCGGGGCGCCATCGAGGTGGTCTCGGGTATCAAGATCGGGCCGCCCAGGCGTCCGCAGGTACCGGCGACCGAGGAAGAGATGCGCGTAACGGGTGCGCTGGTTCGCCGGCTGGCCGAGGAGGAACCTTGCTGAGCCGGCCCTCATGCGCGAGGCAGAGTTTAGAAAAACAAATCATGACGGACCCGTTGTGCGGGGCGGCGGGGCTGTCGGGGAGGAAAGAGCCGTGTTTCGCCTTCGAGGACAGATCATCGCCACGATTTGCCTCATGGTTGTTCTGACGCTGGCGTTGGCTCCGGCAGCCTGGGGACAGGGTGCGGCGCTGGGTTCCATCAGCGGGCGCGTGGTGGACCCCTCGCAGGCCCCGGTGCCGGGGGCCACGGTAACCGCGGTGAATGACCGCACGGGCGCTGTCTCGTCGGCGGCCACCACCGCAGAAGGTTACTACGTCATTCGATTCCTGCCCCCGGGCGCGTACACCGTGAGCGTGACCAAGGAAGGATTCCAGAAAGCGGTTCAGCCGAACGTAGTGCTGGAGACCGCTTCGCAGCCCACGGTCAACTTCACGCTGGCCTTGGGTGCGGTGACTCAGACGATCACCGTGACCGAGCAGGTCGGCATGGTGGAGACGCAGAGCGCCGACAAGGGAGCGATCATTGACAACATCCGCATGGCCAACACCCCCTCGCAGGGCCGCAACATCATGGGCATCGTGTGGACGGCGGCGGGAGTGACGGTGACGACCAACGCGAAAAGCTTCACGCCCTACGACAATTCCGGTTCCACCTCGATGTCCATCAGCGGCGGGCAGCCCAAGTCCAACGAGATGGTCATAGACGGCGTGCCCAACCGCGGCGGCACGGAGGGTGGTTTGTACGGCACCATCCCCACGCAGGAAACCGTGGCCGAAATGAAGGTCCTGACCAACGCCTATAGCGCCGAGTACGGTCGCACGACCGGCGGCGTGATCAATGTGACTACCAAGTCGGGCGGCAATTCCTATCACGGGGAGGTCTACACGTACAATCGCAGCACCGGCCTGTCCGCGAACACGTTCGAGCGCAATCTGGCCGGGCAGCCCAAGTTGCCGGTGCACTTCAACACCTTCGGCGGTCTGGTCAACGGGCCGATCTTCCGCAACAAGCTCTTCTTCAGCAGCGGCTACCAGCGCCTGCACTCGGGCAGCAAGAAGAGCTATATCGGCCACGTACCCACGGAAGCCGAGCGCAACGGCGACTTCACCGACACCTGGTACAACAACAAGGGCCAGAAAGCGCAGGTGATCATTTACGATCCCTGGAGCGTGACTTATGACCCGAAGACCGGGCGTTACAATCGCCAGCCTTTCTTGGTCACGACCGGCCGTAACGCGATACCGCCCAGCCGCATCAATCCCGTGCCCAAGGCGTTCTGGAAATATATCCCGCTGCCCAATGCGCCGGGCGATCCCATCACACGGGCCAACAACTACGCGCCTTCGGGCGGCAATGCCCGGGCCGACTTCAGCGAATACTCGAACCGCGTGGACTGGAATGTCAACGACTACACGCGCTTTACCGTCAGGCACATACGGAATAACTTCAACTCCTACGATGTGGAGTTTTATCCGGGCGCGGCGGATCCCAATACGGGTTTCCCGTTCACCCGCGCCAATCACAACCTCGTGGTGGACCTTACGCGGACGCTTTCGCCCACCAGCGTGCTGAATTTCCGGGCCGGCTTGCAGCGTTACCTGACCGCGAACCGGAATTACAAGCGCGGGCAGGTAACCCCGAAAGACCTGGGTTTCAGTCCTACTTTTGTGGCACAGGCTTCGCCTTACTTCCCGTATTTCGGTTTCGGCGGGAGCACTCTGGGCAGCGCCGCGTTTACCGGCGCCGGACAAGGTTCGGGTAACTTCACGCCGGACCAGATCAACAACGTGGACGCGACCTGGTCGAAGATCACCGGGCGGCACTCCCTGAAAATCGGCGGACAGGGCCGTCTGGAGCGGACCTACGATATCCGCGCGGACTACGATGCGGGGGCCTTTACCTTCTCCTCCACGGCCACCAATCTGGATCCCCAGGTGGTGGACCCGGGCGCGGGCGATCCCGTGGCCTCGTTCTTGTTGGGCGTCGGCCAAGCGTTCATTGACGTGAATGCGGCGCCGGCCCGGCAGGGCAAGAGCCTCGGCCTGTTCATCCAGGATGACATCAGCGTGACGCCGAAGTTCAAGTTGAACGTGGGACTGCGCTGGGACTGGAACGGTCCCATGACCGACCGCTTCAACGCCATGACCGGCAAGTTCGATGAAACGGCGCCCAGTCCGCTGGCGGATAAGGTCCGCAACGCCAAGGGGGTGGAGAATTGCCCCGCCTGCAAGGACCTGCGCGGCGGGCTGACCTTCCCGGGCGTCAACGGGCAGCCGCGGCACGTTTACGATTCCACGTTCAGGAACTTCGGGCCGCGTATCGGCTTTGCCTACTCGCCCGACGGCAAGACCGCCATGCGCGGCGGCTTTGGCCTGTTCTACGGCCCCATCTGGTACGATCCGGGCCAGCCGGCAGGCTTCAGCCAGCGTACTTACTCGATTCCCTTCGATTCTAACTGGATGCCGCTTCATTTAATAGATAACCCGTTCCCGAACGGGCTGCTGCCTGTCACGAAAGCCAGTCTCGGGCTGGCTACTAACATCGGCGGGTCGGTGAGTTTCGTGGATCCGCACACGCGCGAGCCGCGTTCCATCCAGGCCAGCTTCGAGATCCAGCGCCAGCTTCCGTGGAATGTTTTGGCAAGTGCGGCTTACACGTTCAACCGCGTAGACCGCCTTCCCGTGGACCGGAACCTGAACTCGTTGACCGAGCAGCAGTTCACCAGCGGCGCCGCGGTCCTCAACCGGCGCGTGGACAATCCCTTCGCGGGCCTGGTCCCCGGTTACGCACTCAACCAGCCCACTATCGCTTACTCAGCCCTGATCGTGCCCTATCCGCAGTTCACCAGCGTGGTCAAACGTTTCATCCCCATTGGCGACTCGCGTTACGACGGCTTCCAGCTTCACGTCACCAAGCGGTACAGTCACGGGCTGAGCATGAGCCTGGCTTATACCATCTCCAAGAAGCTGGGTCATTACAACTTCCAGATGCCGTATGACACGGCGCTGGAGAAAGAAATTGACGAGTACGATATGCCTCAAATTTTCGTGCCCAACGGTTCGTGGGAACTTCCGTTCGGGCGCGGGAAATACCTGGCCACCGGGATTCCGGCCTGGCTGGATCGCGTCATCGGCGGCTGGCAGTTCAACTGGCTGATCCGGATCCAGAAAGGTCGGCCATTCCGGCTGGCGGCGGACGCGATTCCGGTGCCCGGCGTGGATCCCAAGGCGGTGCCCGGCGGGCAGAACCTGAATCAGTGGATCAACCGCGCGGCTTTCGAGCGCAACACGGATCCATACCGGCCGCGGCGCTGGTCCACAATTACCGACCGCCTGCGGACTCCGCCGATTCACAACTTCGACTTGGGCATAACCAAGAACAACCGCATTACCGAACGAGTCAACTTCCAGGTGATGGGATTGTTCATCAACGCCTTCAACACCCCGCAGTGGTGGAACGGACCGAGCAGTTGCGCCAGCCCGTCGCAATCCTGCTTCGGCCAGATCGCGGGATTCCACACGCAAAGCAATCTGCCACGGCAGATCCAGCTTGCGGGGAGGATTACGTTTTGAACCGGACGACGTGCATACCCCGCGTGCTCGCGTCCGGTTACGGGGCGGGCCGGCGCCCGCCCCGGTTCTTGGTGGCGCTGCTGCTCCTGGCCTGGACGGGCGCAGGCTGGGGGCAGCAGCCGCCTTACCGGATGCTGGCAAGCTGGAAGGCGGGCCCCGAAGTTCAGGAAGTTCACTCGCTTTGTTTCGATCGCGACGGTCACCTCATTCTGGTGGATAGCATCGCTTCCCGCGTGCACCGTTACACGCGGGACGGCAAGAGGCTGGGCGAGATCGGACGCGGGCCGGGCAGCGGCGAAGGCCAGTTTGCCGGGCCGCGCGACGCCAAGGTCAGTCCGGCGGGCGAGATCTTTATTTCCGACGGGAACAACCAGCGCGTCCAGGTTTTCGATCACCAGGGTCGTTTCCTGCGCGCCTTCGGCAGCAAGGGCAAGGGACCGGGGCAACTGCTGCGTGCACATGCGCTCGACTTCGGCCCCGAGGGCAACGTGTACCTGGTGGACGTGGATAACAGCCGGATCATTATTTTCGAACCCTCGGGCAAGTTTGTGGGTGCGTGGGGCAAAGCAGGCAAAGGCCCCGGCCTGTTCAACGCCCCTCACGGATTGGGATTCGATCCGGAAGGTAACTTGTTCGTGTCCAATTATTACGGGCCGTGCCAGAAATTTACCGCGTCAGGGCGTTTTCTCATGGAGTTTGCCGCCGCAGGCTACCGGTCCTGGGTTTTCTTCCACGCCATGGCGACCGATTCCAAAGGTAACGTTTACCTGGCCGCGCGAGACTCGGGCCGCAAACGTAACGCCGTGGTGATGTTCGACAACCGGGGGCGTTTCCTGCGCGAATTCAGTCCCTCGAACGGGCGCGTGGTGAAGAACGTGGCCGTGGATGCAGAGGGTCTGGTGTTCGTGGCTGCCGATAGCAAGGACTTCCACGGGATCGAGATTTTCGGTCCCGCGCCAGAGGTTAGTCGGTGAGCGTCCGGTTATCCCTTGTTTTGCTGGCGGCGGGACTTCTGGCGACCGAGGATGGGTATCTGCGCCACGACGGCCGGGTCTTGTTTCCCATCGGAAGTTACGAGCTTCCGCGCGACGAAGCCGGCTTGCGAGCCATGGTGCAGGCCGGCTTCAATCTGGTGCGCTGCCGGGATCGGGCCGATCTGGATCGTGCGGCGAAGGCGGGTCTGAAAGCATGGATCCCGTTGCCCCTCCAACTCGGGCCCGAGGATGAACGGGTGCGCCGGCTTGTCGCTTCGGTCCGGGATCACCCGGCACTGGCCGTGTGGGAGGGGCCCGACGAGATCGTCTGGAATTTCACCGCTTACAGCGGGCTGTTCCGCAACGGCATTTACCCGACGCCGGACGAGTGGTGGCGGCAGACGCCGCGCGCCATCGAGTACTCGGAGCAGCAGGCTGCGACCATATTGCCTCGGCTGCGCGCCGCGATTGAGTGGCTGCGCAATTACGACACCGAGCGGCGTCCGGTCTGGATCAACGAGGCGGCGCGAAGCGATCTGAAATTCATCCGCGAGTATGTAGACCTGGTGCAAGTTACTGGGTGCGATATTTACCCGATCCATGCGCACCGGCGGGAGCCGGTGGCGGTGGCCGATTACACGGAGCGATATAAACGCGTGGGACGGGGCAAGCCGGTGTGGATGGTTCTGCAAGGCTTTGCGTGGGGTGAACTGGCGGGCGTGCGCGAACCGGTGGCCTACCCGAGCTTTGCCGAGACTCGGATGATGGCCTGGCTGGCCATCGTACATGGCGCCCGGGGCATCTTGTATTGGGGGATGGATGCGGCGCCGCCGCAGCCCGCCTTCCGCGAGTCGCTCTATGCCATGGCCAGCGAGCTGGCCGCTCTTCAGCCGTTTTTGACGGCGCCGGAAGCGGAGGCAGTCCGGGTCGAGATCATTGACTCGGAGGGGTTCGACAAGCCGGGCCGCGGCGTAAGCTGGACGTGCCGGCGTGCGGGCGGGGACTGGCTCGTGGTCCTCGTGAACGAAGACGATCGCCCGCACATGGGCGTCGTAGTTACGGGCCTGCGCGGGCCGAGCCGCCTGGAGTTACTTTACGGTTCGGAAACGGCCACGGTGCGCGGCGGCGAGTTTGTCACACGGCTCATGCCTTACGAAGTAAAAGTATTCGCGACGGGTCGCCGGTGGGAAAGCGCGCGCCGTGCGGGACGCGATTTTCCCGGACTATGACGCGACGCGAATTCGTGGCCCTGGGGGCGCTTGCAAAGCGCGGGGCCGGGCGCATTGCGATCGAGAGCGACGGCATGATTTCCGTCGCCGGCCGGCGCAGGTTCTGGCTCGGTCTCTACCAGTTACCTCGCATTCCCGATGCGTGGCGGGCGGCGGCTGATGCAGGCTTCCATCTCGTACGGGTCTCCCCCGCCGAATTGCCCGAGGCCCGCCGACACGGTCTGTACGGGTGGATTGCACTCGGTTCGATCCGCCCGTGCAGGGAGGCCGAGGACGAGGCCCGGATTCGCAAGATTGTCGAGCAGGCCAAACACGATCCGGCATTGCTTTTCTGGGAGACCGAGGACGAACCTACCTTCGTCTGGAACAAGCCGGGGGAGTTACGAATCCCGCCTGAACAACTCATCCGCACCCGTCGCTTCGTCGAGAAACTCGATCGCGAACATCCCTTCTATCTGAATCATTCCCCGACGAACCTCGAATCCACGCTGCGCAAGTATAACGAAGCGGCGGATATTGTAGCTACCGATATTTATCCTGTCATTCCCCATGGCATTCGCGAGTTGTACGCGCTGTGGCCGGACGGCAGGCAGGGGGATTTGTTGAACACCTACATCAGCCAGGTGGGCCAGTACGCGGACAAGATGCGGCGCGTGGCGGGGCCGGGACGAGCCGTGTTCATGGTGCTGCAAGCTTTTGCGTGGGAGAACCTGCGCGAGAAGGACCGCGATCCGCGGATGGTGCTTTACCCCACGCGGGACCAGACCCGCTTCATGGCGTACCAGTGTGCGGTGCACGGCGTCAACGGCATCCTTTATTGGGGACTGGAGTACACGCCCGCGGATGCGCCGGTATGGAGCGATTTGGAGCGTGTGGGGAGCGAGTTCCGGGAGTTGGCGTCCGAGTTGGCGGAGCGGCCTCTGAAAGTGGCGTTGAAGCTCGAATATCACGACACGGGCCACAGCCTGGACCGCGGGATCGAATGGATCCTCAAGCCATCTCGCGGCGGCGCCGTGCTCATCGCGGTCAACGCGGACTGCAATCCCGTGGAAGTAACTTTCCGGGGTCTGGAACGTTTCCGCGAGGCCCGCGAGTTATTCACCCGGCGCACGGAAACGGTGCGAACGGAGGAAATGCGGGCGCGCTTCGAACCCTTCGGAGTGCGGATCTGGCGCCTGGGTCCTCAGACGCGTTCCTGATAAGTTCCTTCCGCGGTGTTCACGCGAACCTTATCGCCCTGGTTCACGAAAGACGGCACCTGAATGACGAGCCCGGTTTCCAGGCGCGCGGGCTTGGTGACGTTGGACACGGTGGCGCCCCGCAGGCCCGGTTCGGTCTCCACCACGGTCAGATCCACCGTAGCCGGCAGTTCCACGCTGACGGGCTTGCCTTCGTAGAAGAGCACGGTGACCTGAAGCTGGGGCACCAGATACTGCACGGCGTCGCCCAGGATGGATTTGTCCAGGTGGATCTGCTCGAAGGTCTCACTGTTCATGAAGTAATAGGTGTCGCCGTCGGCGTAGAGGAACTCGAACTGCTGCTCTTCCAGGGTGGCGCGCTCGACGCGGTCTTCGGAGGAGAACTTGTGTTCGATCATGACCTGATTGCGCAGGTTGCGCATCTTGGCCTGGACGAAGCCGCGCTTGTTGCCCGGCGTGCGGTGATAGACGCTGAAGATGGAATACAGCTCGTCGTTGAAGCGGATGATCATGCCGGGACGAAGCTGGGTGGCGTAAATCATCGCTCCGGATACTCCTCGCTCGGTGCTTGTCGGGGGATCAATAAGTATTTTAGCAAGCCGCCGGCGGCGTCGCTAACCGAGCGGCACCTTGACCTTCATGGTGCGGCCCTCGCGATAGATGGTGAGTTCGAGCACGTCGCCCGGGCGCTTGCGGCTGAGGGCCGAGGTGATGGCGTCGCGGCGCCCGGCCACGGGTCGCCCGTCTACGGCGATGATGAGGTCGCCGCCCACCGGGATCCGGTAGTTGTAAATGACCACGCGGCGCGTGGCGCCACGGAGGCCGGCGCGCGCGGCCGGGGAACCGGGTTCGACCTCGAGGATGAGCAGGCCACCTTCCGGCGGCAGCTCGAGCAGCTCGGCCAGATCGCCCGAAACGGGCAAGACGCTGACGCCCAATCGCGGCGCCGGACGGCCCTTGGTCTGGTACCACTCCAGCATCAGCTTGGCGCGATTGATGGGGATGGCGAAGCCGATGCCGATGTTGCCGCCAGGCCCCAGAATGGCGGTGTTGATGCCGATGACGTTGCCCGCGGAATCCAGCAAGGGACCGCCGGAGTTGCCGGGGTTGATGGCGGCATCCGTCTGGATCATGTCTTCCAGGGTGCGGTCCGCGTCGCTGATGGACCGGTGCAAGGCGCTGACCACGCCTGTCGTCAGGGTGCCGGCCAGCCCGAAGGGGTTGCCGATGGCGAGAACTTTCTGGCCTACTTGCAAGTTATCCGAGTTGCCCAGTTTCAGGAAGGGCAGTTTCTTGCGGGGCGTGATCTTGATCAGCGCCAGGTCGCTGCGCGGATCGTTGGCCAGGATCTGAGCGCGGTACCGGCTCTGATCGTGGAGGGTGACCTGCAACTGCCGTGGGTCGCCTTCGATGACGTGGCTGTTGGTCAAAATCAGCCCGTCTTCGCTGATGAGAAACCCGGAGCCGGTGCCGGCCTTGGGCACGATCTGGAAGAACCACGTTTCCTCGTAAATCACGCTGGTGATGTTGACGGTGGCGGGCGCCGCAGCGTTGTAAATCTCGATGTTGTTGCGCTCGCTGGGATCGAGCGTCGGTTGAGCTGCGGCGGTCTCCGTGTAAAGCGTGGCGCCGGTTGTGCGGCCGGAGCCGAAGACGCGGCGGGGATTCCAGTCTGCCACCGTGGTCAAGTAGAAGAAAGCGCCGGCCAGCAGCGCTCCGAACAACAGAAGCCTGGGTTTCATCGTGCAATCTCCCGCAAACAATGATATAGCTCCCGGACCTGCCGCAAGGTTTCCTCGTGGCTGCCCGAGGTGTCAATGATGTAGTGGGCGTACTTGCGTTTTTCGTCCAGGGGCATTTGTTGCCGCAGCCGGGCCAGCGCCTGTTCGCGGCTGAGTCCCCGCTCGAGGGCGCGCTCGATCTGCTGCTCGGGCCGGCACCAGGCCAGCACGATGCGATCGAAGCGGCGGTAACTTCCTGTCTCGATAAGGATCGCCGCTTCCACCACCGCAATGCCGCCCGGATCGCGTCGAGCCAGTTCCGCCATCAGCTCTTCTTCCCGCCGGATCACGATCGGGTGAACCAGCGCATTGAGCCGCGCCAGCCGTTCGGGATCGTTAAACACGATCTCGGCGAGCTTAGCCCGGTCCACCGCGCCATCGGGATCGAGAATGCCGGGACCGAATTCCGCAACCACCGCCTCGTAAGCTTCGCCGCCCGGCTGGATCGCCTGCCGGCCCAATTCATCCGCCTGGATCAAATGGCATCCCAGATCAGCCAGCGCGCGGCCCACGAACGACTTGCCCGAAGCAAGGCCGCCGGTCAGCCCGACGCGGAGCATACGCCCAGCCTTCTCTCCGCGGCCTGCACGGTGTTGGCCATGAGCATGGCGATGGTCAGCGGTCCCACGCCGCCGGGCACAGGCGTGTACGCGCTCGCGCAGCGCGCCACGTCGCGCGGATGGACGTCGCCGACCAGCAGACTCCCCTTGCGGTCGAACTCCGCCATTTTTTCGGGATCATGCCCGAAGATCGCTTCGGCCTGTTCGCGGTCGCTGATGCGGTTGATGCCTACGTCAATCACTACGGCGCCCTGCCGGATGTAGTCCGCCGTCAGCATGGCAGCCCGCCCGATGGCGGCCACCAGCAAATCGGCGCGCCGGCAAACCTCTGCCAGATTGGACGTGCGGGAATGGCAAATCGTCACGGTGGCGTGCTCGTGCATGAGCAGCAGGGCCACCGGCTTGCCCACGATGTCGCTGCGCCCGACGACCACGGCGTCGCGTCCCGCAATCGGGATCCGGTAGCGCTTGAGCAATTCGAGGATGCCCGCCGGCGTGCAGGGTCGGAGGCCCGGGCGCCCGCTCACCAGCCGGCCCAGATTCAGGGGATGGAAGCCGTCCACGTCTTTGTCGGGATCCACGGCTTCGAGCACGCGACGCGTGTCCACGTGAGCGGGGAGCGGCAGTTGCACCAGAATCCCGTCCACGTCCTCGCGGGCGTTGAGGCTTTCGATGATGGCGATCAGCTCGTCCGTGGCGATCGTTTCGGGCGGCGTGAGTTTCTCGCTGCGAATGCCAAGGGTCTCGCAGGCCTTTACCTTATTGCGGACGTAAATTTCGGAGGCCGGATTGTTGCCCACCAGGATCACGGCGAGACCGGGCGCACGCGCGGTTCGCGCCAGCCGCTCCACTCGCGGCTTCAACTCGGCCTGAATCTCGTCCCGGATGCGGATGCCGTCCAGAATTTCTGCCATGGGCGCAGAATTTTAGCGTAGCGCAGGCTCACGTGTTTCTCCGGCGTCCGGATCTTGCCCGGGCCGGAAGCGGAAGTGGTACACCAGCGCGCCCGCGGTTATGGTGGCGATCGCCGCCAGGGAAATGCGCCACTCGAGCGTCACGCCATAGGCGATGGTGATGGCGCCGACCAGGATGAATAGGGCAGGAAACAGAGGCCAGGCGAAACTGACCACGCGCAGCTTCTGCCAGCCCGGCCGCCGGCGGAAAATGAACAGCGAAGCCACGGACAACACTGCGAAGAACGTCAAACTGAAGCCGATGTAGATGATCAGGTTGGGGAACGAGGTCATGGTCATCAGGGCCGCGCAGATGCCCTGGGCGAGGATGGCGATCACGGGCGTGCGCCAGCGAGGATGAACATAGGCCGCGGCGCGGAAGAAAGCCCGGTTCTGCGCCATGGCGTAGTAGACCCGCGGGCCGATGGTGACCATGGCGTTGACGGTGGCCACCAGGGAGACCGCCATGAGCAGGCTGAAGGTCCCTGCCACTTCCGGGCCGAACAGGCGCGTGGCGGCCAGCGCTCCCACTGCCAGCTCGCCCTTCATCACTTCCAGGGGAACGGCGTAAATGTAGACCACGTTGAGTCCCAGGAAGACCGCGGCCACCAGCAGGGTCCCCAGAGCCAGCGAGATGGGCAGGGTGCGCTCGGGGCGGCGGATTTCTTCGGCGACGTAAGTGGGCGCGTTCCAGCCGCTGTAGGCGACGTAAATCCAAAACAAACTGATGGCAAATTGTCCCACCAGGGGATAGGGCGAGGTGCGCACCGCGCTCTGAGAAAAGTGGTCCCAGCTTCCCGTGCCTGCCAGCAGCCCGAGCAGCATGAAAGAGCCGATGACCAGAAGCTTGGTGGCGGTGAGTACATTCTGGATGCGCGCCACCAGACCCACGCCAAAGAAATTGAGGATGGTGAAGAGCGCGATGAGAGCGGTGGTGACGAGCTGCGCCCCGCCCAGCCGCAAAGAAAACGCGCCCGAGCCGATGGTCCAGGCGGGATGGTCGGGGTGGAGCGACGGCCAGAAGTGCCCCAGGTATCCGGCGAAGGCCAGCGAAGCCGCTGCGATGGGCGCGGAGAATCCCGCGAAGAAAGAAATCCATCCCGTCATGAACCCCCAGGTCGGGCCGTAGGCTCGGGTCAGATAGACGTACTCGCCTCCCGAGCTGGGAAAATTGATGCCCAGTTCGGAATAACAGAAAGCGCCGGCCAGAGCCACGATGGCGCCCACCAGCCAGATGCCCAGCACCAGCTCTGGGGAACCAAGGTCGCCGGCCAGGAACCCTGTGGTGGTGAAGATGCCCTGGCCAATCATGTTGGAAACCACCAGGGCGGTGGCGCTGACCACGCCGATCTGCCGGACCAGGGTTACCGGTTTCTGGGTGGCGCCGGTGCGAGTCGGATTCGTGTCGGACACCTTTGGACATTTTACGCCACCGGCTTTAGCATAAGGGTGTGATGAGCAGACGGGGCGCGTGCATAGCGATTCTGGCGTGGCTCGCGGCGGTGTGGCCGGCGTGCGCGCAGAAGGTCGGCAGGGATCGGGATCCCTGGGCCGAGGCGCGGGAGCGCATGGTGCGCGAGCAGATCGAGGCGCGCGGCATCCGCAACCCCGACGTGTTGCGGGTCATGCGGCAGACTCCGCGCCACTTGTTCATTCCGGAACCGATGCGCTCAGCGGCTTACGAGGACCATCCGGTGCCCATCGGCTACGGTCAAACCATCTCGCAACCTTACATCGTCGCGCTCATGACCGAATTGCTGGAGCCGCACAAGGACGCCAGGGTGCTCGAGATCGGCACCGGTTCCGGCTACCAGGCGGCTGTGCTGGCGCCGCTGGTGCGTCATGTCTATACCATCGAGATCGTACGCGAGCTGGCCGAATCCGCGGCAGCCCTGTTGAAGAAACTCGGATACCACAACGTGACCGTGCGCTGGGGCGATGGTTACCTGGGCTGGCCGGAAGAAGCCCCATTCGATCGCATCATCCTCACGGCGGCGCCGCCTGACGTGCCCAAAGCCTTGCTCGATCAGCTCAAACCTGGCGGCAGACTGGTTGCGCCCGTGGGCAGCTCCGTCTTCGGTCAGGACCTGATCGTTGTGGAGAAGACACGCGACGGCAAGATTCGCCGCCGCAGCGTGATCCCGGTGATGTTCGTGCCGATGGTCAAAGGACGGTAACCCTGAGCGTACCTCCCGATCCTCGTTGCAGCCAGTTGTGCCGGGCGTGCGTCTAATTCGGTAGAGGGGCGTTTCTCCCCCGCGGGGAATCGGGTGTGCACAAGGTAGTTATCATCGGGGGCGGCTTCGGTGGGCTGGAAGCTGCGAAGGCTCTCGGGAAAATGCCCGTCGAAGTTACTCTGCTGGATCGCAGAAATTACTTTCTGTTTCAGCCGTTGCTCTATCAGGTGGCCACGGGCGGCTTGTCGCCTGCCGATATCGCGCATCCGTTGCGTCGCGTGCTGCGCAAATACGGCAACGTCAAGGTGTACCAGGACGAGGTCATCGATATCGAGCCCGCGGCGCGCATCGTCCGGACGCGCCGCGGGGAGTATCCTTGGGATACTCTGATCGTTGCCGCAGGCAGCACCGTGAGTTACTACGGCAACGAAATGTGGCGGCCCTTCGCACCAGGACTGAAAGGCATCGAAGAGGCCCTGGAAATTCGGAATCGCGTGCTGCGTGCGTTCGAAGAAGCCGAAAAAGAGCGCGATCCGGAAGCGCGCCGGGCGTGGCTGAGTTTCGTGATCGTAGGCGGGGGGCCGACCGGAGTGGAGCTGGCGGGGACGCTGGGCGAGATCGCGCGGGACACGCTGCGCGGCGATTTCCGGAACATCCGGCCCGAGGAAGCGCGCATCTTTCTGCTCGAACTCGCTCCGCGCGTGCTGCCTTCGTTCCCGGAGGATCTCTCGGAGGCGGCCGAACTCTCGCTCTTGCGGCTGGGCGTCCGTTCGCTGACGGGCGTGCGCGTGACTGCGGTGGATTCCGAGGGAGTGGAGTTCGAACGCGACGGGCAGCGCGGCAGGTTATCGGCGCGCACCGTGATCTGGGCTGCCGGTGTTCAGGGCCACTCCCTGGCGCGCCTGCTGCACGAGAAGGCCGGTGCCGAGCTGGATCGTGCGGGACGCGTGCGCGTGTCGCCGGATTGCAGCCTGCCGACTCACCCCGAAATCTTCGTGATCGGAGATATGGCGAGTTACCCGGACGGTAAAGGCGGAACGCTGCCTGCGCTGGCACCGGTCGCCATGCAACAGGGCCGCTACGTAGCGCGCGTCATCGCCGACCGACTCGCCGGCCGTGCCTCGCCTCCCTTTCGCTATCGCGACAAAGGCGTGCTGGCGACGATCGGCCGACACCACGCCGTCGCGCAATTCGGGCGGACGCGTTTCCGCGGCGTGCTGGCCTGGCTGCTGTGGTTATTCGTGCACCTGATCTACCTCATCGGGTTCCAGAACCGAATTCTGGTGCTCATCCAGTGGGCCTTTCACTACTTCAGTTACAATCGCGGCGCGCGGATTATTACGGAGCAAGGTTGCCGGCCGTCAGGTTAGCCGGAACCCGGCCCCAGCCTTGGAGCCATCCGCGGCGGAGAAACTCGGCTTTGGCCCGAATCGTGATGTCCGTTTTCATCTGGTTTTCGTAGCGGTGGTCGAACACGTACGCTTTGATGCGGACGATCACGTGGGGCATTTCCGTGAAGCCGTCCAGAAAATGCACCACCACAGGCTTCCGGCTCAACAGGAGTGGCGAGCTGTAAGCCGCTTCCAGGCCTATGCGGACGGCTTCGGCGGGATTGACGTCGGGCGGGAGATACAGGTCGGTAACTACCTGGCAATCGAGAACGCCCGAATTCGCGTTAAAAACTTGGCGGTTGAGAATTTCCGAATTAGGGATAGTCACGCGCGTATCGTCGGGCGTAGTCAGTTTGGTGCTGCGCAGGCCGATATGGTCTATCTCACCGTAGGCTTCCCCGATGCGGACCCGGTCGCCGAGCTGATAGGGGCGGTCGGCGAGGATGATGAGGCCGCCGATCACGTTCTTGACCAGATCCTGGGCGCCTAAGCCCAAAGCCAGTCCGAGCGAGGCGATGCTGGCCAGGAATGTCTCGCGCGAGGGGGCCAGCAGGCTGAATAGCAGCAGAAGGGCGATAAACCAGAGGCCGATGCGCAGCAGGGGCTCCAAACGCATGAAAAAGAAGCGGGCACGGGGAACGCGGGCGCTCATGTAGTCGAGCGACCGGCTGACCCAGCGGATCAGCACCCAGGTTACGAGCAGGATCAGGACGGCCTGAAGGACGCGCGTCCACGAGATCTGATGGAGAATGGTGGGCGCCGCCAGGTTTTGCATGGTTTGGTTCCCTCCTCAGAGAAGATTCCTGCGATGCAAGGCCACGCGAACGGCCCGCGCCGCCTCCGGTCGAACCCGGAAGCCCGGGCGTCCCGGATCGGGTTCGATCAACTCTCGGTCTTCGAGGATTTCCAGCCGGTCCAGACTCGTCGCGGGCTCAATTCCAAAGACGAGCGCATGTTCCTCGGCTGTGAGGCTGCCATGCTGGAGCAGGGCCTGAAGAGTCAGCAGCTCTTCGAGGCTCAGGTCCGCCAGCAGCGATTCATAACGGGGCGCCTCCAACGGCCTCACATAGACCACCCCTTCCTGACCTAGTTCGATGTGTTTGAGCCAGAGTTCGAATGCCGAGCGAAACAAGCCTTCGGACTCGCGATAGAGGGCCTGGAAGAAAATCTGTTCTGGGGAAAGGTGCAAGCCGAGCTTCCGGCGCAGGCCGCTGGTCGCCCGCGCGTCTCGCGGAGGCAGGTAATGCAGTCGGAGGCCGGTCAGGTTGTGACGCATCAGAATGGCTTCTTGAAGGTGGGACTGCTCGACCGCGCCGGCGTTGATGCGGTGCGAGAAGTAACCTTCCAGACCGAGCGCTGCGTTGAGCAGCCGGAAGGCTGCCTGGTTCATGGCCACGATCCAAAGCACTTCGCGGGAGGTGAGCACGATCTGCCCGAGCAGGACGCGCAGAGCTTCGTAACCTCCGATCGCACGCAGCCAGGCGCGCTCCAGTTCCTCGATAATGATGACCGCGCGCCGGGCGCGCTCCAATCCTGCTTGCTCGCGCAGAAAGCTCTGCATCTGATCGGCGGTCCAGATCCGTTTGCGGAATTCCGCGCGGACGACCTCGACGTCGGGGAAGACGCGCGCCAAGGCGCAGTTCAACAAGCTCGTTTTGCCGCTGCCTCGCTCGCCCACCAGGAGCGCGCTGGCGGGGCGTCCGGCATCCCAGCGGCGGCGTAGCTCGGCCATGGCGGCCATTTCGGCTTCGCGTCCCACCAGGAAGCGCGGATCCTCCACGGGCTGCGGACGAAAGAGGCGCTGGTAAATCAAGGGAAGCCCGCGAGGCTCGAGGTCCAGGCCGAGAGCTTCCCCGAGAACCTCGCGCCGTTGCACGTGCACCGGACGCCGCGGCGGGCCGCCTTCCCAGCCGATGCGCGCGAGCAGGTACCCGGTCAATCGGCGCCAGCCGGCGATCGTCAGGCGCGCCAGAGCCTTCACACCGGCGGCAAGCTTCTGCCGGCCTGACAGAACGGCGTGCCGGAAGCCTGCGCGCGCCACGTATCGAAGCAGGCCGAGACGGTCGCGCTCGAGTTCGAGCTGGACTTTATACCACGCGACCGCCAGCCAGCGTGTGCCTTCCTCCGTGAGGCGGTCGCGAAGTTCGGGCAAGGAAGCCCTGCGGTGCCGCAAAAGGAGGACCGCGTTGGCCAGAGCTTCGCGCGCCGCTTCCCGGCCCGATTCCCCTTCGCGCTCGGTCAGTTCGTGGCTGAAGGCCATCACCTGGCGGACGCGTTCCATGTCATGCACGGCCGCGCGATGCACCGCTTCCGCTTCTCGAAAGACGGCCAGTAGCCCGGGCCGCGCGATCTCGTCCAGCGCCTGCAGCAACACACGTTGCGGTCGCAGCAGCCGCCACGGTGCGCGCCAGTCCGGCATCGCTTGCCAGCGAGTTACCGTCTCGATTTGCCCGGGGACCAGGCGGCGAGTGGCTGCTTCACTTTCCTGCCTCCACGTTGTGATTCGCTCTTCGGCGCTCAACAAGCCGGTGTGGCGCACCACGGGAGGACTTGCAGGTTGCTCCAGCCAGGCAATCAAGGCCTGCATTTCCTCGAGCAACTGCCGTCGTTCTTCGGCTACGCGCTCGACGGCGGCCTCAGTCAGGCGATGAATTTCGGCGGCAGCGAACCAAAGGGATTCCTCCAGCGCCAGAGCCCCGCTCGCAGCTTCTGCCAGCCGCCTCCACCAGGCCAGCCGCTTTCGAAGCCGGTCTTCCAGCCGCTCGGAGCGAGCCGCCTGCGATGGCCTGCGGGACAGCCTCAGAGGAGGCGACGCCGCCAGTTTCTGGAGGACGGCACGTACTGCGAGACGCAAACTGGCGATGCGAGCAGCCCATGCCGCGTGAGCGAAGCGAGGATCGGGTCCACCGTTTATCCCGGCTGCGCGACGCTGTGCGCTTCGCCGCAGCAGTTGCCACGGCGTCAGCACCTCCAGCGCCGCTTGCGCCATGAGCGCCACGAGTTGACCGTAGCGAGCGCCCGCTTTCAGCTCGAGGGTGCGCAGCAAATCCGCTGCGAGGTCGCGCCCACGTTCGGTGGGCAGGGCGCGAGCGCTTTGAGCAGCGAATTCCTGCCGCCATCGGTTCTGGGCTTCTATCGCCTCAAGAACACGCTCGAGCGGCCGCGCTCTTCGCAAGGTCTCCAAGGGCGCGACGAGCCAATCATGCGCGTACTCTTCGAGCCGCCAGGGGACGGGAGGAAACGGGCGCGCCGCGAGATCGGCGAGAAGGCCGTCCAGGTCTTGCCACGCGGCCTGGAATTCCCCGAGCAGGCGCGCCTGCGCGTCGTGGATCTGCTCCGCGACTTCTGGCGGTAGAGCGTTCATGCTGGCGACTGGCCCCGTTCGTTACGGGTCTATGGTACTACGCACCCGGCGGGAAGCTCAGCTCGCCTCGAACGGATCGGTAAAAGGCTGGAAGCCGTGCCGGAGCATGATCTCGCGCGCGGCGGCCTCGGCCTCGGCGAGCACATAAAAGAAAGCTCCGATGCGTTCGCGGCGGATGATGACGCCGCCGATGTAACGGTCGGCCCCGACCACATAGTCCACGCCGGCTTGCGTGAGCACGGCTTCCAGTTGCTGGGCCTCGCGCAGGCGTTTGGCGATGTAAATGAGGACCAGCTCCCGGTCGGCGAAGTCTTCGGGGGAACGTCGCACGGCTTTGAAGTTACTGGACGACGGGCGGGCGCTGCACGGTCACCACGACCGGGTCGCTCACCTGCGCCGTAGCCAGCGAGCGGACCTGCACGACGTATTGTCCAGGCCGGATGTCCTCGGGCAATTGCGCCGAGATCTGTTCCGGTGAAGTTTCGAGCAGCCGCAAGGGTACGTCGCTGAAGGTCACGCAGGAGCCGCCCAGCACGGTCGGCGGAGGAACTTCGTCGGCGGTAGCGGCCAGCGCCAGATTGGAGCCGAGCACGGTGATGAAGGCGCCCGGGGTGAAGTTGGGCGTGCCGTCCGTGGAGTTGAGGATCCCGCGAGCACCGCCGCGAATCACAGGCCGGCCCGTGCCGGGCGGGGTCAGAGGGATGTAACTCAGGCCCGAGAGAGTGATGGCGTAAATGTTCCCTTTGGAATCCACCACCATGCGGCGGGGCGAAACGTTGATCCGGGCCTGACCGAACGCGCTGACCGTAGGCTGCTCGGCGGCGATGGCAGCCACGGTTTCGGCTCCCGTGGCGATATCCACCTGCTCGATGACCGGCCTTACGTCGTCGCGCGTGGTGGCGGTGACGCTCTGCCGGACCGCAGTGGTCAGGCGCACGAAGGAGCGTTCATCCAGCGGCGCTACGGCCGCCACATGCCGCTGGCCGGCGCTGACCACAGTTTGCGTGGGCTGGCCACCCGGAGTCGTGGGGGGAGCGAACTGCACCACGCCCGGACGTTCCGCTCCGCCAATGACGGCGATCGAGGGGCTCAGGATGAGTCCGTTGGCCAGATAGTAGGCTCCGCGCGGCGCCGCGCCCAAGACGCCATAGTAACTTATGATTGGCTGGTTAGGCGTGTAAATCTGGCGCGAAACCGTATAATTGTCCACCAGTGCGTCATAAAGGTAGGCGGTGCCGTTACCGCCCAGCAGCAGAATATATTCGCCGCCGGGCGTGGCGATCATCTCCTGCGGGGACGCTACCGTATTGGTGGGGAATATGTTCGGGTTGGCAGGTCGCGGAACAGCCTGATTGCCCACTACTTTCCACATCGTGCCGTTCGACATCGTGATCTGCAGGCCCGACAGCCCCATAGCCAGCGCTCGGGGATAGATCACTCCGGCGCTCGCGTTGCGCGGCACAGGCGGGAATTCGATTTCGCCGACCACCTTGCGCTGTTCCAGATCCACAATACTGATAGACTCCCCGCCCGTGTTGCCCACGTAGAGCAGGCTCCCGTCGAGCGACATCGCCATTTGCCGCGGTAACTGCCCGACTTTGATCGGCTCCAGGAATTTCAGCTTTTTGATGTCGAATACTTCGATCCGGTTGTAACCCGGATTGGTGGCGTAAAGCAGGCCGCGCGGTTCGTCCAGCACCAGATCCTGCAAGCCCTGATCCCCATAGAGGGTCGAAGGCACCGGGAATATCAGTCCCCTCTGGTCCGGCTGGCGGTAGTTCATGTAAACCCGGATGGTGTTGGGGATGTTGATGGCCTCGGGCGAGACCAAATTGACGTTGACCGCACTGCCGTTGTTTCCCGAGTAGAGATTGGTGCCCGGCTGCCGGTTCACATTGAAGCGGCCCGGCTCCATCATAAACGTGATGGTGGCAGGGGCCACGCCGCTGGAAACTTCCGCCACCAGCGCGTTGCCCAAAGGCGGGACGGAAAACGTCAGCTTCCCTTTGCCGAGGTTGACCACCCGCACCGAAGCGCGAGCAATGCCCTGGTTGCACAAGTCGTACGCCAGGAAGACCTGCGTGGTTTCCGGCTGCAAAATCGGGTAATCATAAAGCTTGCCCAGCGGCAGATAGATCAGGCCGGATTCCGACAGGCCCCAGGCATGCTCGCCGTCGGAGGTAATCACCATGCGGGCCACGATGCTCTCAGGCAGCTTGATGCCGAGCCGAATTTGCAGGTTGGTGGCGTCGGAAATCATCAGGATGGAGGATTGCGGCCGCGGCGCCGGCTGGCTGGTAGCCGCCACGTTGAAGGCGCTGTAAAGTGTGCTGCCGTCGGGCGAGAACACGCTGCCGCCGACGTTCTGCTGCACGTTGAACGACGCCGCCGGGAAGGGGAAGGGCGAGTTGGCCGTGCTCTGCTGTGCGATCACGTTGAGGTTCGAGGTGCGGTACATCGTGAACCCGGCCATGAAACGGGAGCCGTCGGGGGCCATGGAAAGAACGCTGGACTGGCCCGATACGGCCCGGCTGCGCAGAATGGTCCCGCTGGCGACTTCATAGACGAACAGCATCATGGCCGAGGTGGTGTAGTTGGTGAGGCCCACGATGAACTGGCCATCGGGCGTCGTGATCAAACGCGTGCGGATGGGAGAAATCGGACGGGGCAGCGTCACCGCCGGCAGGGGCGACGGCGTGGGCGGCGGCGGAGCGTACTGCACCGGAAGAATCTGCTGGGATACGGCCTGATTGCGGTCGTAGATCAGCAGCGTGTTCTGCAAGTTGCCGACGCCGGTGCCTTGGGTGCTGATGAGCACACGCCCGTCGGCGCCCACCGCCACGCCTTCGGGCCGCGCGGGCAGGCTCAGCGTCTGCACCACGTTCCGCGTGCCCAGGTCAATCACGCTCAGGCTGGCGGACTGGTTGTTGGTGACGTAAAGATAGGCCCCGTCGGGCGACATGGCCGCCGCCAGGGGCGACGTTCCCACGCGGATCGAGCCAATGATTGCTTTGTCCCTGTAACTGTAAATGTCCACGCGGTTGGCGTTGGTGTTGACCAGATAGAGTCGCTGGCGCGCCTCGTCGAGCACGATGTCCGAGGGAGTTCCGCCCAGGGAGATCACCTCGCCAAACGTGGCACCGGTGGTTTGGGCCAGGGCCAGCGTAGCCGTCCACAACCAGGCCAGCCCGATCAGGGACTGAAGAAACCTTTGCCTGCGCATGACGCGTTTTCCAGAATAAACGAAAAGGCTTGGCGCCGCCAAGCGGCCCTTGCAACCTGCTAAACCCGTCGGGCGCGGGCGAGTTGCGGCTCCCGCGGGCTCGGGTCCGCCCCCAGGCCCGGCCGCAACACCCTCGCGGGATGTGTGTTATAAGGTCTTGCTGAAGCTCAGGATCCGAAACCTCACCCGGGACAAGTTGCTGGCCGCGGAAGCCGAGGTCGCCGACACCAGCAAGAAGCGGCGCACCGGGCTGCTCAAGCGGGAGAGCTTGCCCCAAGGCGAGGGTTTGTGGATCACCCCGTGCGAGGCAATCCACACCATCGGAATGAAGTTTCCGATTGACGTGCTGTTCCTGAGCCGGACCAGGAAGGTGCTCAAGATCAAGGAACGCATGCCGCCCGGGCGGATTGCGGTCTGCCTGTGGGCGCACTCGGTGCTGGAGCTGCCCGCGGGAACCGTCGCCGCCACGGGCACCGCTGTCGGCGATCAGTTAGAGTTCGAGAAGGTGATATGAGGCGGCTGCTGGTGTGGGCATGTCTGTTGGTGGCCGGGTGCGCGCACCGCGGCCTTCCTGTCCGGCGTCCGATTGCCGCTGCGCCCTCGGGAATCCAGACGACGCTTCACCGCCAGGTGGTCAACGCGGTAGATGCCGGGGAAGGGGATCTGGCGATCGCTTCCTTGCGGCGAAAGCTGGCGGCAGAGCCGGAGAACCTGGCCGTGCGGCTGGAGCTGATCCGGCGTTATCGTGAGTTGGGCTTCCCCGACCTCTCCTTGGAGCACGCGCGGTTCGCCGTCGAACGATTCCCGGATTCTCCCGACGCCCACATCGAGCTGGCCCGGGCCTTGCGTGCCTTGGGCATGCACGAGAAAGCCGCCGACGAGCTGGAGGCGTTTTTCCGGCAGCATCCGCAGGCTTCCCCGAACGTCGCTGCGTGGCTCGGAATCCTTCGCGACGAGTTGGGACAGTGGAAGCAAGGGGAGGCCGCACACCGCGCGGCTTTGGCGATGGCGCCCAACCGGGATGACTTGCACAACAATCTCGGTTACAATTTGCTCCGCCAGGGGCGGCTCGATGAGGCCCGGCAGGCGCTGGAACGGGCCTTGGCTTTGAACCCGAAGTCCAGGGCGGCGCGAAACAATCTGGGGTTGGTGCTGGCGGCGCAGGGCTCGGGCGGGCTGGAGGAGTTCCGCCATACGAGCGATCCGGCGACGGCCCACAACAACCTGGCCTGCGCGCTGATCGAGCAGGGCCGGTATGAGGAGGCCCGCAAGGAGTTGGAGAGCGCGCTAGCATATAATCGGAATCATCCCGCGGCGCTGGCCAATCTGCGGCTATTGGCAGAGCTGGACGGCCAGCCGCCTGCGGTCAGGCTGCCCCAATCCCCGCGCAGCAAGTGGTCGCGGTTCTGGGCAGCCGTCTGGAGGGTTTTGGCAGGATCAGGATCATCGGGAGAGCGCCCGCAGCGGTGAAAGGGGGGTCGCCGGGCGCGACTCCTGAATACACGCAACCGACAAAGGAGGATATGGATTATGTGGCGTGAGTTGCTGCGAGGCGAACAGGGCCAGGACCTCGTCGAGTACGCTCTGATCGTAGCTGCAGTGGGACTGGCGCTCATCACGACCGTCAACACGCTCTCGCAGGGCGTGGCGAGCCTGTATTCCAGCATTACCCAGGATCTGTCCAGCATCGGCGCCACCCAGCAGTGAGCGAGATGCGGGCCGGCTGTCCTGCGCGCCGGCGCCACGGGGGTGAGGCGTGCGCGGCCTGCGTGCGTGGCTGATCCCCGATGTGGCGCTGGTCGGGGCGGCGGTCGCGCTGGCTTACTGCCTGCTCCTGTGGGACGGGCCGCAACGGCTCTTTCGTGACGCCGATGCCGGCTGGCACATCCGCACGGGGGAAAGAATTCTCGAGCAGCGTTCCTTGCCGCGCGAGGACCCCTACTCCTTTTCCCGTGAAGGCCGCCCGTGGGTTGCCTGGGAGTGGGGCACCGATTTGCTCATGGGTGTGGCCCACCGCCGGGCAGGCTTGGCTGGCGTGGTCTGGCTCTATGCGGGCGCGATTGCGGCGACGGTTTGGTTATGGTTTCGCCTGAACTGGCAAGTGCAAGGGGACTTCCTGCTCGCATGCGCCCTGGCTGCGCCTATGCTTTCCACGGCCAACCTTCACTGGCTGGCTCGTCCCCACGTGTTCGGGTGGCTGTTCACGCTGGCGGCTGTCGGGTGCGCGGAACGCGCCGGATCGCGCTTTCGGCTCAGAGATGCTCTCGCGATTGCGGCCGCATCGGCCGTGTGGGCCAACGTTCACGGAAGCTTTTTCCTCGGTCCCGTGATCGGGTTGATCTACGCGGCGGGGCACGGCTTGCTCGCAAGGATCTGGCAGGAAGACGACAGTCAGACTCGCCAGTTACGTTCCAAGGCGCGCTGGCTGGTGCTGGCGGCTACGGTCTCGCTGGCCGGCACGCTGGCCAATCCCTACGGCTGCCAGTTGCACCGGCATGTGTTCGCCTATTTGACCGACTCCGAGTTGCTGGCGCGCATCGGCGAATTCCAGAGCTTCAACTTTCACGCCGAGGGCGCCGGTCAGATCCTGCTCGCTGTGGGCGTGGCGGGTCTGGGCGCTTGTGTGGCGCTTTACGAGCGAAGGCTGGCGCACTTCCTGCTGATCGCCCTGCTTCTGGCCACCTCGTTGCGAATGGCGCGAGGCTTGCCCTTACTGGCGCTCATTGGCTTGCCGCTGGCCAACGGGGCCATCACGGCTGCGTTGCGGCGTGCGGCGGCGGGCGCGTCGCTGCGGCCCGGTCTGCGCCGTCGGCTGCAAGGCTTCCTGGACTATTCGGCGCGGCTGCGCGCTTTGGAGACCGGCCATCACGGCGGGCTGGTTGCTGCGGCGCTCCTCGGCATCGCGCTGCTGTGGTTGCTCTCGCCTGGGGTCCAGGCGCGCACCGGGTTTCCTGCCGACCAGTTTCCCGTGGATGCGGCAGCGGCTGTCGGACAACTGCCTGCGGAAGCCCGCCTTCTCAGCACGGACAAGTATGGCGGCTATCTCATCTATCGCTTCGCAGGCCGGCGCAAGGTGTTCTTCGACGGGCGAAGCGATTTCTACGGCGCCGATTTCCTGAAACAGTACGGGCGGTTGATGCAGGTTCGCCCGGGCTGGCGACAATTGATCGAGCAATTCGGTTTCACCCATGCCCTGCTGCCGAACGATTATTCCCTGCGCGGGGCGCTGGAGGATTCGGGTTGGAAGCGACTGTATGCGGACAGGGTGGCTACGCTGCTGGCCCGGCCTTGAGATCCCTGGCCAGGCAACCGTTTCGGAGTTTTGGTGTTTAATAAGAATCGCCGGATCGGGCGCCGCGCCCGGTCCGCAATGAAGGGTCAGGAATGGATCGGCAAAAGGTGATCGTGATCTTCGGCGTGGCGCTGCTGGTGGCCCTGGCGCTGACCTGGTTCCTGTGGGCGAAGACGACCGCGCCGAAGAAGGAAGCGCAGGTGCTGGCGGTGGCGGCGGCGCGTGATCTGTCGCCGGGCACGCGGATCCGAAAGACGGACGTCAAACAGGTTCGCATCGCGCAGACGGCCCTGCCCAAAGGCGCCGTGCTCGATGTGAAGGCCGTATTGGATCGCGCCGTCCTTTACCCCATCAACGCCAACGAGATTCTGACCGCCAACAAGCTGGCCAGCACGGCGGGAGTGGAAGGCATCCCGGCCATGATCGAGCCGGGCATGCGCGCCGTGACCGTGCCCATTACCGAAGCCAGCGGAGCGGCCGGGTTGATCCAGCCCCGTTCCCGCGTGGACGTGCTGTTCACCCGGACCGGCTCGATCGCCGAAGCCTCGACCGTTACTCTCTTGCAGGATGTCGAGGTGCTGAGCATCGGGCGCGCCACGGCGCCGGGCCAGACCGGAACCCAGGTGGATCCGCGGGCGCCGCGGAGTACGACAGCGACCTTGCTGGTGACGCCCGAGGACGCGCGCAAGCTCGAGCTGGCGAAGAATCAGGGCAGAATCAGCCTGGTCCTGCGCAACCCCATGGACCGTTCCCGGCTATCAGATGGCGGACCGGTCACCATTGACGCATTGGATCCGATGATCTTTGCGCGCACAGCGCGAGCGCGACGGGGGCTGCCGCCGACGCCCGGCCGTCTGGCCGACGTGCGGGACGAAGAGGCTTGGCGGCGGCTGACCGGCGAGCCCAAGCCGCAGCCCAAACCCGAGCCGCCCAAGCCCAAACACGTGGTGGACGTCTTTCGCGGGGACAAGCACGTGCAGGAAATCTTTCCATGAGTTCAGCCAGATCATTTTTCGCCCTGATTGTTTTTGCGGGTCTTCTCCCGGCGCAGGATCCCGCGACCGCGCCCGTGGCTGCCGAGCACAGCCTCGCGCTGGTGGCGGGCCGGGGACGCCTGTTGCGTTTCGCCAGGGAAGTCAGTCGGGTGGCCGTGGCCGAACCCAAGATCGCCGACGCCGTGGTCGTCTCCCCGCGCGAAATCATGGTGAACGGAAAGACGCCGGGCCACACCACGCTGGTCATCTGGGAGGCCGACTCGGAGCCCGTCCAGTACAACATTCAGGTCTTGCAGGACACGACGTTCCTGGAAAATTTGCGGCGCGAGCTCAAGGAGCGCCTCCCGGAGGCGGAGATCAAGGCGGATGGAACGCCGGAGAAGATGGTCCTCACCGGAACGGCGCGCGACGAAGAGCAGGCCAAGCGGGCGGTGGCCCTGGCTTCGACTTACGCGCGTGTGGTCGAGAATCTGATCAAGGTGCCACCCCGGCCGGATCCGCGCCAGATCCTGTTGCAGGTCAAGTTCGCCAGCGTGGATCGGGTGGCCTTGAGCGAGCTGGGATTCAATTACTTCAGCCGCAACGACAAGACGCTCGGCTCGGTCAGCACGCAGCAGTTCACCCAGCCGCGCTTCAGCCAGTTCCAATTCCAGGACCAGCGGTTCGAGAACACCACGATCAGTTTCTCGGACTTGCTGAACCTGTTCATCTTCCGGCCCGATCTGAACATCGGCGCCACGATCCGGGCTTTGCAAGCCCGCAATTTGCTTCAGATCCTGGCCGAGCCGAACCTGATCACGGTCGAGGGCAAGGAAGCGAGCTTCCTGGCAGGCGGCCAGTTCCCGTTCCCGGTGATCACCACCACGCCGACGGGCGGCGCGATCGCTCCGGTCATCACGGTGCAATTCAAAGATTTCGGCGTGCAGCTCAAGTTCACGCCCACGCTGACCGATTCCGGGGCCATTCGCCTGCGTGTCGCCCCAGAGGTCAGTTCGCTGGATTTCACCAATGCGGTCACCTTGCAGGGCTTCCTGATTCCGGCCATTTCGACGCGGCGCGCGGAGACCGAAGTGGTCCTGAAGGATGGAGAGAGCTTCGCCATTGCGGGCTTGCTCGACAACCGGGTCGAACAGGTGCTGAGCAAGATCCCGGGCATCGGCGACATACCCATCATCGGCCACCTGTTCCGCAGCCGCTCGACGCGCAAGACGGCCAACGAGCTGCTGGTGGTGATCACGCCGCGCTTCGTACGCCCGCTCACGCCGGAGGAGAAGGCGACGCTGCCTGAGACCCTGGAGCCGTTCCTGCCGCCGGCGGTGCAAGAGAAGGCGCAGCGCGGCGGGAAGCCGAAGCGACAGCCGGAGTTTGTAGGACCCCGTGGGCACCAGGAACCCAAGTGAGGCTGGGCGTCGCTCGCACGCCGAGCGCGGCACGACCAGTGTGCAGATTTTGGTCCTGCTGGTCCCGGTAATTTTTGCCCTGATGGGCTTTGCGGTGGATCTGGGCAGGCTCTACTTGATCCGCGGCGAGCTGAAAACGGCAGCGAACGCCATGGCCCTGGCGGCGGCGCAGCAGTTGATCGGGACGGAGGCCGCACTGGAAAACGCCACCGCCATGGCCCTGCTCACCCTGGATCAGGGCAGCGGGATCGGCAATCGCTACAACTTTGGCATGCTCCGGCTGGGCGAAACCACGGGTCTGCTGGCCAGCGAGACGCCGCAGCCGGCCTATTTCGCCACGCTGGAGGAAGCGGCTGCGGGTGATGAAACCGCGTCGCAGGCTTCCGGCACCGAGGCGCGGTATGTCCGGGTGACGGTCAGCGCCGAGGCGCCGCTGACTTTCTGGGGCCTGCTCTCGCTGGGCGCCGAGCGCAAGACCTTGGTGCGCGCCCAGGCGGTGGCGGGGATCAGCGCGCCCTTGTGCACGGCGTGCGGCATCGAACCGATTGCGATCCCGGCGCTCGATCAGGAAGACCCGGTGCATTTCGGCTTCACGCCCAACACCAAGTACACATTTGCCTATTCGTGCACTGGAGCGCCGGCGCCGGGCACGCTGGCCAACACGGTGCAGGTCCTTTCATACGTGCTGCTCGATCACTACAATGCGGAGGCCGAGACCCTTGCCGACGAGCAGACGCAGCTTTACCGCATCGGCGCGCAAGGCCTGCTGCCTTCCACCAACACGGCGGTTTCCTGCCTGAGCATCAACGCCGAGAAGCAGATCTGGACCAATGCTGCGCCGCGCGCCTGTAATCAGATCGTCGTCTCGCAGGTTACCTCGTTTTTGTGCGGGCTGACGACGCGCTTTTCGGCCGAGACGCCCGAGGCCTGCGCGGGCATTCCTGAAATCGAGTCGCTGGCCGGAGTCTACGCTCCCGACACTGATTTGACGGACGTGGAGGACTATGCCTCGTATGCGGGCAACGCGCGGCGCGTGATCACGGTCGCGGTGGTGGACCAGATCCAGAACACCAGCTCCATGATCGTGCTCGGTTTCCGGCAGTTCCTAGTGGAGCCGAATCCCGACGACGTGACCATCAATCCATCGGACCGGTACGGGCGCTTCGCGGCTCTCTACATCGGTTATCCCGTACCGGTGCGGCAGGGACGTTTCGACGGCTGCACGGTAGCGGCCGGTCCCGGCAAGGTGGTGTTGCACCAATGAGGCGGCGCGGCAGCACGACCATGGAAACCATCCTGTTCCTGCCTCTGCTGCTATTGCTGTTCATGGGGATGGTGGAGATCGGCCGCCTCACGTACACCTACTACAGCCTTTACAAGGCCCTGTACACCCTGGCCAGGCAGGCTGGCACGGCGCAGGGGGCCAACTTTTGTGACGAGGAGGACGCGGTCCTGCAAGCGGTCAAGAACTGGGTGCTGACGGGGACGGAAGATGGCAGCGGGGAGCCGCTGATCCGCGATCTGACGCCGGATCGAGTCCAGATCCGGCTGGAGCGTTACAACGCCGATACCGGCGAGCTGGAAGAGTGCCCTTGCGGCGTGCCGGGTTGCGACGTGGCCAATGGCGGTCTGAGTCCGGACTACATCGTGGTGAGCGTGCCAGACGGCTATCCTGTGCAGTTGCGAATTCCGTATCTCACGCTGGCGCCGATCCCGCTCCGGCCGCAGGTGCGAGTGCCATTCGGGGGGCTGTGACATGCGAGGGCAGCGCGGTCAGAGCACGCTCGAGTTCGCGCTGATCTACGGCGGCGTGTTGATGCCCTTGACCTTCATGATCATTTTCACCGCCGAGCTGCTGTGGGTCTGGCACAGCGTGGTGGAGTTCACGCGGGATGGCGCGCAGTACGCGGCCACGCACTGCTGGCAGGCGGGCGCGGAGAACGTGTTGAATTACATGCGCAGCCGCGTGCCGCCTATGATTGACCGGGAGCAATTTCAGAACGGCCCGGCTGAGATCGTCGTCGAATACTATGGGCGCGATCCGGAGACCGGTGCGCTGACGGAGTTCAGTTGCGACGGCGGGGATTGCTCGACGGCCTGCGTGCCCGACGTAGTCACGGTGCGAGTGCGCAATTACGAGTTCCGCCGGTTCACGAATTTTCTGGGTCTGCCGCCCATTCCTTTGCCCGACTTCCGCATGACGCTGCCCATGGAGAGCGCGGGCTGCGTAGCCGGAGAGCAGGAAGTCACGTGCACGCCATGAGAGCGAGGAGATTCTGAGCCTATGCCCATCACCCTGTTGGTCGCCTCCAGCGATGAGCACTTTCGCGAGATGGTGCGGGAAAGCCTGCTGAACATCGCCAACGCGAAAGTGGTTGCGGAGTATCCCGAGATCACGCCCAACCTGTATATCCGCGTGCTCCAGGATCTGGAGCGTCACCCCGAAGCGGCCCTGGTTATCGACCTCGCCAGCGATCCCGAGATCGCGCTGAAGGCGCTGGAACGGATCAAGCAGGCGGCGCCCGAGCTGTACGTGATCGCTTCCAACTACCAGGCGGACGGCGAGTCGGTGATCGCCGCGGTGCGGGCTGGGGCGAACGACTTTCTGGTGCAGCCGTTCAAACGGATGGAGTTCCGGGAGGCCATGGCGCGGCTGGAGCGGGCCCCGCGGCGGGCAACGCCCGGCGTCAGTCGGCTGGGCAGGATCTACACGTTCCTGGGCGTCAAAGGGGGCGTGGGTACGACGACCCTGGCGGTGAATTTCGCGGCCGTGCTCGCGCAGCGCGGCCAGCACACCGTCCTGATTGACCTGGACTGGGTGGGCAACGATGTGGCCATGCAGCTCGGGGCGCAGCCGCAGAATACGTTGCTCGAAATTGGTGAGAACCTGAGCCGCATGGACCAGGCTCTGTTCGAAGGGCTGGTGACGCGGGACCCGCTGGGCATGTTCGTGGTCAGCCCGGCCGACAGCTTCGAGCACCGGGGCTATTTCACCGAGCCGATGTTCCGCGAGTTCTCGGCCTTCCTGGTGGACAAGTACGAGGCCATCGTGATTGACGCCGGGCGCTGGATCAACGACGACGTGGTGCTGGGCGCCTTGCAGGTTTCCAACACGATCTTTCTGGTGATCACGCAGGAGTTCCCGGCGATCCGCAACGCGCAGCGCTATTTGGGCTACCTGATGCGCATGGGTTTTACGCAAGACCAGGTGCGGGTGGTGATCAACCAGTACAGCAAGCGTGCGGATTCCAACCGTGCTACACTGGAGCAGGTCCAGCAGACGCTGAATCAGCCTGTCTTTTACGGGATCCCCAGCTCGCCGGCGGTGCTGGCGTTCATCAACCGGGCCAGACCCTTCGTCAGCGATCCCAAGGCTGCGGGGGATCTGGACCGGGCTTTCCGGGCCTTCGTGGACAAGGCTACGGGCGCCAGGGCTGCCCTGGCCAAGGCAGGCTGAACCAGAGGGGTTGAACGATGGCGACCAGAACTCTGACCCGGCCGACCACAGGAACCGAGCGCTGGTTTGAGATCAAGAGCGAGATCCACAGCAAGCTGCTCAATTCGCTGACTCCCGAGGAGCTGCGCGCGCTCAATCGCGACGGCATGCGCGATCAGATCGGCCTGGTGGTGGAGAAACTGGTGGCCGAGGAAGCCATTCCGCTCACCATCGCCGAGCGCGAGCGGCTCATCGAGGAGGTGCTGGACGAGGTCTTCGGCCTGGGGCCGCTGGAGCCGCTCCTGAAGGATCCTTCCATCAGCGACATTCTGGTCAACGGCTTCGACAACGTCTACATCGAGCGCAACGGGCGGCTGATCGAGACCAACGTGCGTTTCAAGGACACGGCGCACGTGCGCATGATCATTGACCGCATCGTTTCCAACGTCGGTCGGCGCATAGACGATTCCTCGCCCATTGTGGATGCGCGCCTGCCCGACGGTTCGCGCGTCTGCGCCGTGATCCCGCCCATTTCTCTGATCGGGCCGGTGCTGGCCATCCGGCGCTTCGGCAAGAAGCTGCTTTCCACCGAGGATCTGCTCAAGAACGAGACGCTGACTACGGGGATGCTGGATTTTCTGAGCGCCTGCGTGGAAGCGCGCATGAACATCGTGGTTTCGGGCGGCTCCGGCTCGGGCAAGACCACGATGCTGAACATGCTCTCCCGGTTCATTCCCGAGGAAGAGCGCATCATCACCATCGAGGACACGGCCGAGTTGCAGCTTCAGCAGCCGCATGTGGTGCGCCTGGAGACGCGCCCGGTCAACATCGAGGGCGTGGGCGCGGTGACGCAGCGCGATCTGGTGATCAACTCGCTGCGCATGCGTCCGGACCGCATCGTGATCGGCGAGTGCCGCGGCCCCGAGGCCCTCGACATGTTGCAGGCCATGAACACCGGTCACGAGGGTTCGATGACGTCGGTGCACGCCAACTCGCCTCGTGACGCTTTCGGGCGCCTGGAGACCATGGTGATGATGGCCAGCGAGCACATCCCGGATCGCGTGATCCGGCAGATGCTGGCTTCGGCCATTCATCTGGTCGTGCACACCGTGCGGTTGAGCGACGGCACGCGCAAGGTCGCGTCCATCACAGAGGTTCTGGGCACGGAGGGCGATCACATTCTGATGGAGGACGTGTTCGTCTTCGAGCGCTTCGGCCTGAGCCGTCGTGGCCGAGTCATCGGCAAGTTCCGCGCCACCGGCTATCGTCCGGCGTGTCTGGAGCGGCTCAAGACGCACGGCATCCACCTCTCGCCATCCATCTTCGAGGAGGAGTACGAGGTCAAGGACCGGTGAGCCCGGTTGGGTTTTTCCTCGTCAGCTTCCTGATCGTCTCCGGCTGCCTTTTGGCGGCGGCTTACGTGGTGTGGTCGTTGCCCGCACAGCAGGCCAACCGGATGCTGGCGGCGCGCCTGCGGGAAGTGCGCGTGCAGGCAGGGGGCCGTTCGCGGGGCCCGGCGGATCTGATCGTGCGCGAGCGGACGAGCGGGGCAGCGGCCTTGGGACGGTTGCTCAGCCGGCTGGGCGGGATCGAGCGGCTGCAAGAGTACATTGATCAGGCCAATCTCAACTACCGTGCGCCCGAGGTGGTGCTGGCTTCGCTGGCCATCGGCGTAGTGAGCTTCGCTCTGCTGGGCGTTTTGGGATTCCGGCTGGCGCTGTTGCGGCTGTTGTTCGCCGCGGCTCTGGCGTCCCTGCCTCTGGTCTACATCCTGCGTGTTCGCCGCATCCGGCTGCGCAAGTTCGAGGAAGCGCTGCCCGACGCGATTGATCTGTTCAACCGCTCGATGAAGGCGGGTCACAACATTCACGCGGGGCTGGAGACGCTGGCGGCGGAGACCCTGGATCCTGTGCGTGCCGAGTTCCGCAAGGTGATGGAGGAGCTGGCGCTCGGCGCGCCCTTGGAGACCGCGCTGCACAATCTGGGTCGGCGCGTGCCGCTCATGGACCTGAAATTCTTCGTCACCGGCCTGATCTTGCAGCGGCAGACGGGCGCCAACCTGATCGGCGTGCTCGAGAACCTGTCGCTTTTGATGCGCGAGCGCTTGTCGCTGGCGGCCAAGATGAAAGCCCACACGGCGCAGCAGCGGTTTTCGGCCGGCCTGCTGTGCGCCTTGCCTCTGGTGGCGGCGCTTGGGATCTGGTTCATCAAGCCCGATTACATCCGCTTGCTGTACACGCATCCGGTGGGCAGCAAGTTTCTGACCTACGCCATCATTTCCGAGATCGTGGGGATCCTGATCATCCGGCGCATCGCCAATATCCGGTACTGAGCCATGCTGGCGATTTTCTTCGTGCTCGCGTTCCTCACCGTGGCGGCGCTGTTGTGGTCCGGGCTCATGCTGCTGCGCAGCGATGAGAACCCGTTGCGCGACCGTCTGGAAGAGTTGCAGCTCCAGGCGATGGTGAATCCGGCGCGCCCGTCGCGACGCCGCGCGGGCGGCGGAATCGCCAACTTTTTCCTCTATCTGATCAGCTTGGTGCCGGGCGGCGACGACTGGCTGCGGCGAAGCGAGCGCGAGCTCAACCAGGCCGGCATCCGCCGACGGGAGGCGCTCGCCATCTATGCGCTGGGCCACCTGCTGTTTTTTGCTGGCGCGCTGGCGGCGATGGCGTGGGTGCAGCGGCACAACACGGGCGTCACCTATCTGACTGGGATGGTGGCAGGCGCGATCCTGGGCTGGCTCCTGCCACAGCAGTTTCTGCATTATCTGGTGCGTCGCTACCGTCGCAAGCTTCAGGAGGCGCTGCCCGACATGGTGGACATGCTGGGCGTGGTGCTGGGCACGGGTCTGGCGCTGGACCAGGCCATGCTGCGCGTGGCCGAGGAGATGCAGTTCATTTACCCGGAGCTCTCGAATGAATTTCTCACCGTGGTGATGCAGGTCAAGGCCGGTCAGGAGCGCAGCAAGGCTTTCCAGCAGCTCGTGCGGCGCACGGGGGTCGAAGACATCAAGTCGCTGGCGGCCATGATCGTTCAGAGCGAGCGGTTCGGGACGAGCCTGGCGCAGGCCTTGAAAGTCTACTCCGATGCCCTGCGGACGCGCCGGCGGTTGCGGGCGGAAGCTATGGTGGGCCGGGCGGGCATCAAGATGCTGTTCCCCATTGTCCTGTTCATCCTGCCGGTGCTGTTCGTGATCACGCTGGTGCCCGGACTGCTCAGTGTGCTGGACAACTTGCAGTTCCTGGGCAGGCCGCGCTGAAGGGAATCATTCGCCGCCGGCGCGTTGCCGCAACGCTTCGTTGAGCGATCCCTGACGGTAACCTTCCAGATCGAGTGTCACGTAGTGGAAGCCCAGGGGCTTGAAAATCTCCACGAACCGACGCGCCATCTCCGGATCCAGGGCGCGAGGCAGTTCGTCGGCAGCGATTTCGATGCGCACCAGCTCGCCGTGATAGCGGACGCGACACTGGCGGAAGCCCAGCGCGTGGAGCGCTTCCTCACCGCGCTCGACGATCTTGACTCTCTCCGGAGTGACCGCCGTGCCGTAGGGGATGCGCGACGCAAGGCACGCGGAAGCGGGCCGGTCCCAGGTGGGCAAGCCGGCGCGTCGGGAAAGTTCGCGGATTTCGGCCTTGCTGAGGCCGGCCTCAACCAGAGGCGCTTTTACTTGATGGAGCCAGGCAGCCTTCTGGCCCGGCCGATAATCCCCTAGGTCGTCCGTGTTGACCCCGTAAATGATGTGAGGGATGCCGCGGCTTCGTCCCAATTCTTCCAGGCGGGTGAACAACTCGTCCTTGCAATAGAAGCAGCGGTCGGGATCGTTGCGGACGTAATTGGGGTTGTCGAACTCGCGCGTGGCGAGAAACTCGTGGCGGAAGCCGATGCGGCGGGCCAGTTCCTCGGCGTCGCGCTTGTGAGACTCAGGCAGCGAAGGTGAATCGGCGGTGACGGCCAGGGCGTTGTCTCCCAGCACGTAATGCGCGGCCCAGGCCAGATACGCGGAATCCGTCCCGCCGGAGTAAGCGACGATCACGCGGCCCAACCCGCGCAGAATTTCGAAAAGCCGCTGTTGCTTGCGCTCCAGCGTTTCTTCGTCCAGCCCAGCGAGGCGGCCCAGCGCCACAAAGCTGCTCATATGGCCATTATACGGGGGAGTCGGAGTTCAGCGGCAGTTCGGGCTGCTGTTCGCCGTTTGCGCCGTTGCTCTCGCTTTCCTCCGCCTCTTCTTCCGGGATGACCGAGGCGGCGGCCACGCGATCGCCAGGATCGAGCGTCACGATCCTCACGCCCTGCGCGGAGCGTCCCAGTTCACGGATTTTGTCCGCTTCCAGCCGGATGATCTTGCCGTCCTTGGTGATGATCATGACCTCGGAATTTTCCTTGACGGCGAGGACCGCGGCGACCGGCCCGTTGCGCTGGGTGGTCTTCATATTGATCACCCCCTGGGCTCCGCGACGGGTCTTGCGGTACTCGCGCACCGGCGTCCGTTTGCCGTAGCCTAGCTCCGAGATGGTCAGGATCAGGTCGTCGTCGTTGACCACCTCCATGCCCACCACATGGTCATCCTCAGCCAGGGTCATGCCGGTGACTCCGCGCGCCTGACGGCCCATGGGCCGCACTTGCTCTTCCGGGAAGCGGACGGCCTTGCCGCGGTAGGAGCCCAGGAAGACCTGGTCGTGGCCGGAACTGAGGCGTGCTGCGATCAGTTCGTCTCCCGGCTCGAGAGTAATGGCGATGATGCCGCGCGCGATGGGGTTATCGAACTCGCTGAGCTCGCATTTTTTCACCACCCCGCGACGGGTGGCCATGATCACGAAGCGATCGTGAACGAACTCGCGCACGGGCAGGATGGCCTTGACGGAATCGTCCGGCTGCAACGCCACCAGGTTCGAGATGTGTTTGCCCTTGGCGCCGGCGGCTGCTTCCGGGATCTCGTACACCTTGAGCCAGTAGACGCGGCCCTTGTCGGTGAAGACCAGCAGGTAGGCGTGCGTGGAGGCGATGATGAGGTGCTCGACGAAGTCCTCATCACGCACTTCCATGCCCTTGCGCCCGCGGCCCCCGCGACGCTGGCTGCGGTAGGAGTCTACCGAAGTCCGCTTGAGGTAGCCCTGATGCGTCACGGTGATCGCCATGTCCTCGTCGGCGATCAGATCCTCCAGGGTGATCTCCGCAACGTCGTCCACGATCTGGGTGCGGCGCTCGTCGCCGTACTCCTTGACGACTTCGCGCAGTTCTTTGACAATGACGCCGCGGAGAACTTTCTCCGAACCGAGAATTTCCAGGTATTCGCCGATGCGCCGCTGGGTTTCCGCGAGCTCTTCCAGGATCTTCTGGCGCTCCATGCCGGTGAGCCGCTGCAATTGCAGCTCCATGATGGCCTGGGCCTGACGCTCGCTGAAGTCAAAACGGAAGTCTTCGGCGACAACGACTTCCTCGATCACGCGCTGCGGCAGCGGGGCAAGTCCCATCAGGATGTCCCGGGCTTCTTTGGGGGTCGAAGAAGCGCGGATGGTTTCGATCACCAGATCGAGCTGGTCCAAAGCCTTCTGGAAGCCCAGCAGGATATGTTCGCGTTCGCGCGCCTTGCGCAGTTCGAACTCGGTACGGCGGCGGACGACCTCGATGCGGTGGTCGAGGAACCGGCGCAGCATCTCCGCCAGCGTCAGCACGCGAGGCTGGCCGTTGACGATAGCCAGCATGGTGACGTTGAAGCTGTCCTGGAGCTGGGTGTGCTTGTACAGGTTGTTGAGCACGATCTGCGCCGGCTCGCCTTTCTTGAGCTCGAAAACGATCCGCATGCCCTCGCGATCGCTTTCGTCGCGGATGTCGGCAATGCCCTCGATTTTCTTCTCGTTCACCAGGGCCGCAGCTTGCTCGATCAGGCGCGACTTCTGGACCTGGTAGGGAATCTCGGTGACGACGATGGCCTCGCGATCCTTGCCCAGCCGCTCGATGGCGGCGCGGGCGCGAACTTTGATGTGGCCGCGCCCGGTCAGGTAGGCCTCGCGAATACCCTGGCGGCCGCAGATGATGGCGCCGGTCGGGAAATCCGGCCCTTTCACGTAATCCAGCAGCTTCTCCGGGGGCAAGTCCGGATTTTCGAGGAGGGCGATGGCGGCCTCGACAATTTCACCCAGGTTATGAGGAGGAATGTTGGTGGCCATGCCCACGGCAATGCCTGAGCTGCCGTTGATGAGCAGGTTGGGGATGCGCGCCGGCAGGACCTCGGGTTCGCGTTCGCTGTCGTCGTAATTGGGCCGGAAATCAACGGTCTCCTTGTCAATGTCCGCCAGCATGGCGGAGGCGATGCGCGCCAGCCGGGCTTCCGTGTATCGCATGGCGGCCGGCGGATCGCCATCAATGGAGCCGAAGTTGCCCTGGCCTTCGATGAGGGGGTAGCGCATGGTGAAAGGCTGGGCCATGCGCACCAGGGCTTCGTAAACAGGCACGTCGCCGTGAGGGTGGTACTTGCCCATCACCTCGCCGACGATCTTGGCGCACTTGCGCGTGGGGCGATTGAAGGTCAGCCCCATTTCGTGCATGCCGTAGAGGATGCGGCGCTGCACGGGCTTGAGGCCGTCGCGCACGTCGGGCAGCGCTCGTCCGATGATGACGCTCATGGCATAGTCCAGGTACGAGCGCCGCATTTCGTCCTCGATGTCTACGGGGACCAGATGCGCGGCGGCAGGCGGACCAAGGGGGAGTTGGTCGGGCGTCTGCGGCTCAGGGTGTTCAGAGTTGGGCACGGATCATACCCCCGGGAAGCTTGGTATTTTCGCCTTTCTTTTGCCTCTTTCCGGCGCGGCGAACCAACCTATCAGTCTAGCACAATTCATTGAAGAACAAAGGGATTGCTGTTACGGCGGGGCGGGATATTGCCGTGCTGCTTCCCGCACTGCGCGCCGATGCTCACTTTTTCATTGACAACGTTAAACGGAGGCGTCATAATCCAGTGAGACGTTAGATTGCTAAGAGGAAGGACAACAATGTCAGGCCAATTGTTTTCTTCGCGGCGCGCGGGGGCCATCCTTGCCCTCGTCGCAGGACTGCTCATCGCGGCGGCGCCCATGGCCGCCCAGGAGGTCAGCGCCGGCATCACGGGTCGCATTACCGATCCCAGCGGAGCTGCCATCGTGGGCGCTACGGTGACCGCACGAGACGTGAACCGCGGAACCGTATGGCCGACTCAGACCAACGAGGAAGGCGTGTACGCGTTTCCGCGCCTTCCGGTGGGAACTTACGAAATCAAGGTGGAAGCCAAGGGCTTCAAGACCCTGACTTACCCCAACGTTGTTCTCGAGTTGAACCAGCGCGCACGGCTCGACTTGCGGCTGGAGATCGGCGCCGTCACGGAGACCGTGCAGGTAACCGGGGAGGCGCCGTTGCTCAATACCGAGACCACGATCGTGGGGTCGGTCCTCACTTCCAACTCGATCGTCAACACGCCTCTCATTTCGCGAAATTACATTGCGCTGACATTGCTGGCGCCGGGAGTGACGACGACCGACCCGTCGGCGTTCCGGAACGGCGTGCGGACGAGCGGCGGCGGGCGGCCTTACGTCAACGGGAATCGCAAGGAGGCCAATAACTTCCTGCTGGATGGCGTGGACAACAACCATACCTCGGATAACTTGACGGCGTATCAGCCTAACCTGGACGCTATCCAGGAAGTCAAGATGATCACCAACAATGCTTCGGCCGAGTTCGGTAACTTCCAGGGTGGCGTCATCAATGTAACCCTGAAGTCGGGCACCAACGAAGTGCACGGCACGATGTTCGAGTTCTTCCGCAACGACAAACTGAACGCCAATAACTGGGCGAGGAACTGGTCGCTCGCTCCGGACCCGCGCACGGGCAAGGCGCCGCGTTCGCCTATCCGGTGGAACGAGTTCGGAGGCACGATCGGCGGCCCCATCAAGCGCGACAAACTCTTCTACTTCGGCGACTACCAGGGGATCCGGCGGTACACCCCGCCTTCCATCAGCACGATCAGCGTGATTCCTACGGCGTTCCGGCAGGGCGATTTCTCCCGCCTGCTGACCGAGCGCAACACGCAGCTTTACGATCCGCTCACCATCAACGCCCAGGGCATCCGGCAGCCGTTCCCCAACAACCAGATTCCAGTCTCCCGCCGCAACATCGTGGCGACCAATCTGTTCAACTCCCCCGATCTTTATCCCGCGCCGATCAACAACGAACTTCGTTTCAATCAACTGAACGCTTCGCGCAGCCAGCTCATCACCGATCAATTCGACGTGAAGATTGACGCCAAACTGAGCGACAAAGATGATTTCTCTTCGCGTTATTCCTGGAGCCGGCAGGAATTGCCGGGGAAGAATACGTTCCCGCTGTTTTTCGACAGTTTCAATCACGCGCCCTTCCAGAATGCGGTGGTGAACTGGACCCGCTCCATCAGCCCGACCAAGGTCAACGAGCTGCGCATCGGTTTCAACCGGATTGTGCTCTGGAACGGCGGCGAGGACAAGGGCCTGGGCAACGTGGCGGAGAAGCTGGGAATTCGGCAAGGCAACGAGCGCGGCCCGGGTCTGATGGCGATCATTTTCTCGGGCGGGCTGGCGAGCAGCATCGGCAGCGCCAACATCGGCACGCAGCAGAAATTCCCCAACAATACCTTTCACTACGCAGATAACCTGACCATCATTCGCGGTCGCCACATGATGAAGACGGGCGGTCAGCTTTTGCGGCAGCAGATGAACCCGTTCTATGCGGGGAACTGGGGCCGCACCGGTCAGATTCGGTTCAACGGGCAGTACACCGCGGGGCCCGATGCCGGGGCTCCGGTATCGCGCGGTTTTGCGGAAGCTGATTTCTATCTCGGTTATGTGGAATGGGCCGGTCGCGGCGTGGATACCGGGAGTTGGGGCCATCGCAAGATCATCCTGGGCTTCTATTTCCAGGACGACTGGCGAGCGACCGACGAGCTGACCTTGAACCTGGGCATCCGCTGGGAGTATCACAGCCCGCTGGTGGAGGTCAAGGACCGGCAGTCGAACTTCGAGCCGTTCAGCGGACGGCTGATGCTGGCGGGCAAGGACGGCAACAGCCGGGCGCTCTACGAGCCTTACTTCCGCGATTTCCAGCCGCGGGTGGGATTCGCCTACACGCCGCGGGCGCTGGGAGGCAAGATGGTTTTCCGCGGCGCTTACACGATTTCATCCTTCATGGAAGGCACCGGGACCAATCTGCGGCTGCCCATGAATCCGCCGTTCAACTATGAGTTCGAGGCTATTTTTACGGGGCAGACGACGGTCAGCGCCACCACGGATCAGGGACTTACCATCCTGCGCGCGCAGGATCCCTGGAAGAACGCGACCATCCGGCTCTGGGATCCGTTCGTGCGCCCGGCCAATGTACAGCAGTGGAGCTTCATCATCGAGCGGCAGCTGCCGGCCCAGACCGTGATCACCGCCGGTTACGTGGGCCAGCACGGCACGCACCTGGTTGTGCCCATGCCTTACTTCCAGCGACGCCTCATCGCTCCGGGCGTCACCGAGCCCAGTCCGTACCTTTCGGGCAATCCGCTACTGGCCAGCATAGCCCAGATTTCGGGAACGGAGTCCTGCGGTAACCAGCGTTACGACTCGCTCCAGGTTACGGCGCGCAAGCGGCTCTCGGCCGGGCTGGAGTACCAGCTTTCCTATACCTGGTCGAAAGGTATGAGCGATGCGATCGGCTACTACGGCGAGGGCGGCCAGGCGGCGTCCCAGTCCGCTTACTGGCAGTATCTCTACAACCGGAAGGCGGAATGGGGGCCGACGTATTTCGACGCCACACACATGCTGACCTACGTGTACACTTATGAGATCCCGGTGGGTCGCAACAAGCGCTTCGGCGCGAACTGGAACCGCTGGGCTAACGGCCTGCTGGGCAACTGGCAGATGGGCGGCATCCTGATGCTGCACACCGGCTTCCCATTGACGATCACGGCGACTGACCGTTCCGGCACGCGGTCCCGCGGGCCGCGCGCCGACCGACTGGCCGACGGCAAAGGGCCGCGCGAAGTGGGGCCGTATCCCAAGACCTGGCTCGATCGCTCGGCCTTCAAGGAGCCTGCCGCCGGCACTCTGGGGAATTCGGGCGTCGGCGTGGTGCGCGGGCCAGGCTGGAAGACCTTCGACCTGTCGCTCCACAAATTCTTCCCGATTCGCGAGCGGATGAGGTTGGAGTACCGAGCGGAGTTCTTCAACCTGACGAACACGCCACAATTCAACGCGCCCAATCGCAGTGCGTCTAGTGCGACCTTCGGCGAGGTCACGAGCGCGCAGGGTGAGCGGAACATCCAATTCGCGCTGAAACTCTATTTCTGATTGCTGGTCTGCGGGGTGCGTCGCGGGCCGGCGCACCCCGTCCCCTCAGAGCAAATCCTCGCGGTTTTGTTTCTCCAGGGCCTTGACGATTTCGCCCACCTTCTGGGCTTGCGCACGGTCGGCCACCAGCAGGGCGTCCGGAGTATCCACGACGATGAGGTTACGGACACCGAGCAAAGCCACCAATTTGTTCTCGGCGTCCACATAGTTGCCGCTGCTCGTGTGGAAGAGGGCGTCGCCGCGCGCGGCATTACCGTCCGCATCGTGGGGCAGCAGTTCGTAGACCGCGTTCCAGCTTCCCACGTCGTTCCATTCGATCGCATTGCTGGGGAAGCCTACCACGTTGCGGCTTTTCTCGAGCACGGCGTAATCCACGGAAATGTTTTCGCAGCGGGGATAAATCTCGCGCAGCCGTGCGGTAAAGCGCCGATCCGCGAAACGGGGCAGTTGGGCGAGGAGGCGCGCCGTCTCGGGAAGGTATTTCTCTAGTTCCTCCAGAAAAACACTGGCGCGCCAGAAAAAGATACCGGAGTTCCAGTAGAAACGGCCGGCCCGGAGGTAGCGCCGCGCCGTCGCCAGGTCGGGTTTTTCGCGGAAACGGACGACTGGCACAGGCTTCAGGGCGTCCGGCTGGAAGCCCTGCGGGAATTCGATGTACCCGTAGCCGGTTTCCGCCCACCGGGGCCGGATGCCGAAAACCACGAGGTGGTTGCGGGCGGCGGCGCGATAGGCGGCGCGCACCAGGCGCTGAAACGGCTTGGGAGTGGTGATCAGGTGATCGGCCGGGAAGACGCCCATGAGGGCTTCAGGATCGAACGAGCGCAGAATGTGGGCTGCCAGCCCGATGCAGGGCGCGGTGTTGCGCTGCGCCGGCTCGGCCACGATCTGCCGTGGGGGCACTTCGGGCAACTGCCGAGCGATCTCCGGGCGCAAATCGTGGTTGGTAATCACCCAGATGCGCTCGGCAGGCACGAGGGGCAGCAACCGCTCGACCGTCTGCTGGATGAGCGAACGATCTCCGAAGACTTTCAAAACCTGCTTGGCGTGGCGCTTGCGGCTGCGCGGCCAGAACCGCGTACCGCGGCCGCCCGCCATGATTACTGCGTAACAGCGTTCGTCCATCATCGTCATCGTCCAATGTGTCAGGATAACTGACGGGGACCGCGCCGGGCGAGAGGCGCCCGGGCCGCGCTAAACTCATGGATTCGGGCCGGACATTTCGGTCCCGGCTCGGCCCTTTACTTCAGGGAGAAGCAGCATGCGCGCACGGTTGGGTTTGCTGGCTGGCGCGTTGAGTGCGCTGGCGTTTCAGGGACAGCCGCCGATGAAACCACCGGTAGCTAGAGTGATTCCCCACAAGCTCGAGAAACACGGGCACGTTCGGATCGACAATTACTACTGGCTGCGCGAACGGGACAATCCTGAGGTCCTGAAGTACCTGGAAGAGGAAAACCGTTACACGGAAGCGGTCATGGCCCACACGGCCGCCTTGCAGGAACGCCTTTTCCAGGAATTCCGGACGCGGATCAAGCAGACGGATATTTCGGTCCCGTATCTGCGCGATGGTTATTACTATTACACGCGGACCGAGGAAGGCAAGGAATATCCGATTTACTGCCGCAAGAAGGGTTCGCTGGAGGCGCCCGAAGAAATCCTGGTGGACGTCAACGAAGTAGCGCGCGGGCACAAGTTCTGCTCGGTGACACGCCCGGCGGTCAGCACCAACAATAACCTGATTGCGTACGCCGTGGATACCGTCGGCCGGCGGATTTACACCTTGTATTTCAAGAACCTCGCCACCGAAGAATTGTTGCCCGACCGGATTCCCCAAGTGACCGGCAACGTGGTCTGGGCCAACGACAACCGGACCGTGTTCTATGCGCGGCAGCATCCGACCACGCTCAGGTCCTACCAGATCTACCGGCATGTTCTTGGGACGGATCCCGCCCGTGATGACCTGGTGTTCGAGGAGAAAGACGAAACATTCCGGTGCTTCGTCACCAAGACCAAATCCAAGCGCTACATCATGATCGCCTCCACGCAAACTTTGAGCACGGAGTACCGGCTGTTGGAGGCGGACAATCCGCAGGGCCAGTTCCGGGCCTTCCTGCCGCGCGAACGCAACCACGAGTACGAGATCGAACACTACGGCGATCACTTCTACATCCGGACCAACTGGAATGCACGGAACTTCCGGCTGATGAAGACGCCGGTGGGGCGGACGGGCAAGGAAAACTGGCAGGAGGTGATCCCTCACCGCGACGACGTCTTGCTCCAGGATTTCGAGATCTTCCGCGACCACCTGGTGGCGGTGGAGCGCAAGGACGGGCTGACGCGGCTGCGGATCATGCCATGGAGCGGGAAGGGTGAACATTACGTGGATTTTGGTGAGCCGGCCTACCTTGCTTTCCCCACGGATAACTACGAGTTCGATACGCCGCTTTTGCGCTTTACTTACAGTTCGCTGACGACGCCGACCTCGGTCTACGACTACAACATGAACACCCGGCAGAGGACGCTGCTCAAGCGGGAGGAGGTGCTGGGCGGTTTCGATCCCGCGAACTATCAGGCGGAGCGGGTTTACGCCCCCGCGCCCGACGGCGTGCGAGTTCCCATTTCGCTGGTCTATCGCAAGGGCTTCCGCAAGGACGGCTCGCATCCATTGCTGCTTTACGGCTATGGCTCCTACGGCAACAGCACGGAGGCCTCGTTCAACCCCTTCCGGATCAGCCTGCTCGATCGCGGGTTCGTGTACGCCATTGCGCACGTGCGCGGAGGCCAGGAGCTGGGCCGGCAGTGGTACGAGGACGGCAAGTTACTCAAGAAAAAGAACACCTTCACGGATTTCATAGCTTGCGCCGAGTATCTGATCCGCGAGAAGTATGCCGACCCGAAGCGGGTTTTCGCGCAAGGCGCCAGCGCCGGAGGCCTGCTCATGGGCGCGGTGATCAACATGCGACCGGATCTGTTCCGCGGCGTGATCGCGGGGGTGCCCTTCGTGGACGTGGTCACCACGATGCTGGATGAAAGCATCCCGTTGACTACGAACGAGTATGACGAGTGGGGCAATCCCAACGACAAGAAGTATTACGATTACATGCTGTCTTACTCGCCGTACGATCAGGTGGAGCGCAAAGCTTACCCGAACCTGCTGGTCACCACGGCGTTTCACGATTCCCAAGTCCAATACTGGGAACCCGCCAAGTGGGTGGCGAAGCTGCGGGCCATGAAGACCGACAATAACTGGCTACTGCTGAAGACCCGCATGGACGCCGGGCACGGGGGCGCCTCGGGTCGTTACCAGCGCTACCGCGAGATCGCGTTCGAGTACGCGTTCCTGCTCGACCTGGCCGGGATCAAGGAATAGGGCGCGGTTCAGGGGAGTTCCTTGATGCGGATGTTGCGGAACTCGACGCGCGTGCCGTGTCCCAGAAATCCGATGTGACCGGAGGTCCGCAGCAGCCCGGGATGTCGCTTGAGGACGGCCGGCTCGCGAACAATGTCCAGGTTGACGTCGAGGATGATGACGCCGTTCAGGGTCACGCGAATGTGCCGCCCGTCGGCCATGATCTCTTCCTCGTTCCACTCGCCGGCCGGCTTGAGAAAGCCGGTGCGCGCGGGAATTACGTCATAAATCGAGCCGTGATGCTGCTCAGGCTTGATCCAACCTTTGTATTTGGGGTGCTGATCGTCCAGGATCTGGATTTCCATGCCCTGGTAGGCGGCGTCGCCTTGTAAGGGCGCGCGGATGCCCACGCCGTTGTTAGCCCCTGGCTCCATGCGGAACTCGAAACGAAGGATAAAGTTCGAATACTCCTTTTCGGTGAACAGATTGCCGCCGCCCTCGGCGGGGCAGACCAGGATGCCGTTTTCCACCACGTAGCCGGGGCCGCGCCCGCCCACCAGGATCCAGCCTTTGAGCGATTTCCCGTCGAACAGCGGGGTAAAGCCAGGCTCAACGGTCTGAAGCAGCAGGAACGCCATCAAAGCAGCAAGCATCGCAGAACCTCCCTTTCACGTGGTTCTTCGGGGCAGAGCGCCCGGCGTGTACGGGGATCCGCCCCGACGTCGCGTCTCTTCGTAGTCTTTCCGGATCGGTTCGGGGAAGCCGGCCATCAACCGCTCGATGCGGTTTTGAATTTCCGCCACGATTTTGGGATTTTCCGGGGCCACGTCGTAACTCTCGTCCGGGTCGTTGAGCAAGTCGTATAACTCCGGGGGATCCACGGGAAAGTTTTGCCTGCCGCCGGGGGGCGCGGGATTGTAGGCGAAGGTGTTATAGCGGGCTACGTGAAGTTTCCAGCGGCCCCATCGCGCGCATTGCAGGTGAATGTTGTCAAAGTACAGCAGCGCCTCCCGCTCCAGTTCCTCGCGCTGACCGCTGAGGATAGGCCAGATATCAATGCCGTCCAGGGGCTTGGGTGGCGGCGGAGCGCCGGCCAGCTTGAGGAAAGTGGGCACGATGTCCATCATCGAGGTCAGCGCGTTCGACACGCGGCCTTTCGGGATTCGTCCGGGCCAGCGAGCGAGGAAGGGAACGCGCACGCCGCCTTCCCAGGTGCTGCCCTTGCGACCACGCAAGCGGCCAGGGCTGCCCTGATACCACGGCCCGTTATCGCTGGAAAACAGCACCAGCGTCCTGTCTTCCAGGCCCAGTTGCTTGAGCGCGCCCAGCACCTCGCCCACGCTCCAGTCAATTTCTTCGACTACGTCGCCGTAGAGGCCGAGCGGCGAGCGCCCTCGGAAACGCGGCGAGGCGTGGAGCGGGATATGGGGAAAAGTGTGAGCGAAATAGAGGAAGAAAGGCGAATCTTTGGCTTCCCGCAAGAAGCGGAGCGCATGCTCGGTGTAACGCTGGGTCAGGGTTTCCTGGCGCGCCGGCTCTTCCACCGTCTCGGTGTTATGCAATAGCGGGGTGGGTTTCATGTCGTTGCTGTACGGGATGCCGAAATACTCGTCGAAGCCGCGGTTGGTGGGCAGAAACTCGGGCAGGTGCCCGAGATGCCATTTGCCGATGCACATCGTCTTGTAACCCAGCGGCTTCAACATTTCCGCCAGGGTGAGTTCGTCCTTGGGCAACCCGGTGGTGTCCTTGGGATTGAGGACGCGGGGCACGCCCACGCGAGTCGGGTAGCGCCCGGTGAGCAGGGAAGCGCGCGAAGGCGAGCAAACCGGGTTGGCGGAAATGTGTTGCATGAAGCGCATGCCTTCGGCGGCCATGCGGTCGAGGTTCGGGGTGCGGATGCGCGAGCCGTAGCAGCCCAGGTCTCCGTAGCCCAGGTCGTCGCAGAAAATGATCACGAGGTTGGGAAGCCGGGCGGCGCTGGATGCAAGCGATGAGAGGCTCCAGCCCGCGCCTGCGGCCAGGAATGCGCGGCGGGTCAGCGAATCCTTCATGTCACGTGATGATAGCAAAGCGACGGCAGGAGTGGGACCGTACAATAGGAGTCAGATATGCCCTTCGCCACGATTCCCGAGGCCCTCGAGGAGCTGCGCGCCGGACGCATGCTGGTCGTCGTGGACGACGAGGATCGGGAAAACGAAGGCGACCTGACCTGTGCGGCGGAAAAGGTCACTCCGGAGATCATCAACTTCATGGCCACGTACGGGCGAGGCCTGATCTGCCTGGCTCTCACTCCGGAGCGTTGCGATGAACTGGGACTTTCGCTGATCGCGCCGCAAAACACGTCGCGTTTCGGGACGGCCTTCTGCGAGAGCATTGATGCGCGGGAAGGCGTGACCACGGGGATTTCGGCCCACGATCGCGCGCACACGATTCGTGTGGCGATTGATCCGCGCACGCGGCCGCAGGATCTGGCGCGGCCAGGTCACGTTTTTCCGCTGCGGGCGCGTCCCGGCGGGGTCCTGGTGCGCGCAGGGCAGACGGAAGCCGCGGTGGATCTGGCGCGGCTGGCGGGATTGACGCCCGCCGGCGTCATCTGCGAAATCATGAATCCCGATGGCACGATGGCCCGCCTGCCCCAACTGGAGGAATTCTGCGCGCGCCACAACCTGAAGCTGGTCTCGGTGGCCGATCTCATTCGTTACCGGTTGCAACACGAGCGTTTCATCCGGCGCGTCGCGGAAGGGGTTTTGCCGACTGAGTTCGGCGAGTTCCGCACCATCGTCTACGCCACTTCCATTGACCCGGAAACGCACGTGGCCCTGGTACGCGGCGAGGTACGCGGGCGGGAAGGCGTGCTGGTGCGCATGCATTCGCGCTGCCTGTATGGCGACGTTTTCGCTTCCACGGCGTGCGATTGCCATCGCATCATACGCGCCTCGCTGGAGCGGATCTCACAGGAGGGCTGCGGCGTTCTCGTTTACCTGCACCAGACCGGCCCCGGCATTCGGATCGAGGGCCGCGAGGGAGAAGTGGGAAGGCTGGAAACCCACTCGCGCGATTCGGCCCGCTATGCTACGCGGGACGGCCAGCGGTTGCTGCAGTACGAAGTCGGCATCGGGGCGCAAATTCTCTCCGATCTGGGCTTGCACACGATCCGGCTGCTCACCAACCATCCGCGGCGGATCGCGGGTTTGGAAGGGTTCGGGATCCGCGTCGTCGAACAGGTTGCCGTGTAGGTTTTCGAGCCGGGACGTCGTCCCCGGATAACTCACCTCAGCGGCGCAGTTCTGCCAGTTGGGTCCTGGCGCCCAGATGATCAGGCATGTAACGGACCGCGGCTTCGAACTCCTGTCGCGCCTTGTCCGTTTCCGCCAGGCCCAGATGGCCCAGGCCTTTCAGGTAATGGGCGCCGGCCAGACGGCTGCGCTGCGATTGTTGTTCGCCGAAGGAAGCGAAGAAGTCAATCTCGGCCGAGGTCTGCTGCAAGGTCTGCGTGGCGCTGCGCACCAGCTCCTCGTAAATCTGACGGGCCTGCTGCGTCTGGCCCAACTTTTCGAGGGCGCGAGCGCGGTAGTAACTCTGGACGGCAAGGAGGCTTTCAGCCGCTCGGGCAGGCCTCGAATCCGCGGCGGCGGCTTTCTCCCAGTGTTCGCGGGCCTTTGACGACTCGCCGAGCGCCTCCCAGGCCAGGCCTATCCAGTAGTGGATCTCAGCCTCGCGCGATTCGCCAAAGCGCCGTTCGGCCGGCAGGTTGTCGGGAACGGCCAGCGCCGTCTCGTAGTCGCGCAGGGCCTCACGATAGCGACCCGCAGCCCTGTGCTGGTGGCCGCGCAACAGGTGAGCGTCGGTCCAGTCGTCGGCGACGCGGAGCGAACCGCCCTCCCAGACTGAGAAACGCCGTCCGCTCATGAGCCGGATGGCCTCGTCGTACTTGCCCAGCACCACCTTCAGACTGATCTCGCGCGCCAGGGCATCGTCCCGCTCGGCCACCACATCGTGGTTGCGCTCGAGCACTGCCAGCCGTTTCTCGGGATCCAAGCCGGCGGCCTCGTAGAGGGCATCCAGTTCGGCGAAATGCAGGGCGTGCTTTTGGGGTAGCGAGATGGCCTTCTCCAGCCAGGCGATGGCGCGCTTGAGGTCGCTTCCCCTAGCCGCCCTTGCGTAAGCGATCCCCAGGTTGCGCAGCACAATGGGGAAGGAGCCGTCCAGTGCGGCGGACTTTTCCCATAACTGGACGGCCCGCTCGGGTTGCCAGTCATAGAGCAGGTTACCCAGATAGTAAGGCGCGCGGGCGTCGCGCGGATTGCGTTCCATAGCTCGCCCGAGTATGTCAATCACCTCGTGCTGGAAGGGGAAGACATAGTCGGGCGCGGCTTTCTCCGCCAGGGCGTAATAGCGCCCGGCTTGATCCATCTGCCCGAGTTTTTCGGCAAAGTAACCCAGGTAGTAATAAACCAGCGGCGAGACTTTGCCTTTCTCGGAGGTTTCCAGCTCCGAAAGCAGCCGCGCTCCCTCGGACCACAGTCCGGCGTTCGCGTATTCAGCGGCGGTTTCCAGCGCGGTCGCGGGATGGGCGCGCATGACGTCCAGTAACTCCCTGCGCGCCTCGGCCGAGCCGCTGGCGAGCCAGCGTTCGGCCATGAGGCGAACGTCGAGAGGATCGGTCCGCCGGAAGGCCTCCGTCACCACGGCCAGGGCGTCCTCAGGGCGTCCGCGCAGCCGCAGCAGGGAGGCCTTCAGGCCCAGTGCGCGGACGTTCAGAGCGTTGGCCTCCAGGGCACGTTCCGTGAAATCGAGCGCGGCCGCGTGATCGCCGCGGGCTGCGGCAATCTCGGCCAGGCAGTAATAAGCGGGGCCCCGCCACGCCATGCTCCAGGTAGCACGGTAGCATTCGGTGAAGGCTTCCTCGAGCCGGCCCTGAGCTTTCAAAGCGAGGCCCAGATAGTAAATGGGCTCGGCGTCTTTCGGCGTGGTGTATCGGTCTGTGGCCCGTTCCAGGGCTTTGCGGAACAACCGCTCCGCGTCCGCATAGCGGGCTTTCTTGAGATAGTTGATGCCCAGCGCGGTGTTCACGCGCACGTCGCCCGGATCGCGCCGCAACGCTTCTTCCCAGTAAGGATCGGGGTCGAGAGTGGGATGATGGAACTGTTCGATGCGCAGGCCAGTGAGGTAGAGTTCCTCGTTGGTCTTGATCTGCTCGGGCGGTGGCGGGGGCTCGACCGGCTTGGGCATGGGTTGGGGAGTGACGCGAACCGGGGAGTAGCTGATCAGTTCGCGGCCGGCGACGGAGAGGGAGGCGCGCAGACTGTACTCGTCGGTGCCCGGCGGCAGCTCGATCTCGCGCCGGTAAGGCTGCGCGGGGCTGATGGCAACGGTCTCGCGCAACAGTGCCTTGCCCGCAGCGGTGAGCGAGACAGTAGCTGCGGGATGGGCGGCGGGAGTGTAAAAGCCCAGGCGCGCACGACCGCCCGTTACCTCCAGATTGACCGCCGCCTCGAGATTGGCGTTCTTGACGCCCCCGATTTCGCGGAACGGATACCAGTACATCGAGAAGGATTTGGTTTCGAAGGGCTGGAGCCAGCTATAGTCCGGTTGATTGTCGGAGTACGCGCCAACCATCAGTTCGATGTAGGGGCCATCGTCATCGGTCAGGATCTTGTCCCACATGCGGCCGCGCGGCCCGGTTCCCCAGGTCCACAGTTTCTTGCCGGGGACGATGTGATGGTCGGCCACGCTGATGATGCCGGCCTGCTTGCCGTGGTCATAGCCGGCGAAGAAGTCGTCTTCGTAATTCCAGGCGAAGATGGAGTTGGAGGCGACGTGGTTCTTGTACCAACTCACGTCCACGCCGCGGGAGAAATCGGCGCCGCCATAGCGTTCGCGCGCGATGGGCCAGCGGATGAACTCACGCTTGTGGTGGTGGGTTCCCCACTGGGTCCGTGGCGGGAAAATGATCTGATAATTCTCGTTCACATGGACAGCCACGTTCGCCCAGCAGAGCATGGTCTGGACGAAGGGGGTACGGTTGAGAATGCGAATCTTCGCTTCCAGGTGAGCCCTCCCCGGGTGCAGCGTGTAACCCACCGCCCAGCGCATGCGGTGGCGGATCTCCAGCTCGCCCACCCACACCGTCTTGCTGCCATCGGGATTGCTTTCGATCCGGTACTGTACGGGGAGAACCGTGGTGGCGCGGTGATGATGCGGGATGTTCCACTCGATGCCGCCCGAAATCCAGGCCCCGATGAGGCCGATCAGGGCGGGCTTGATCACATGCTGCCTGTAAATGAAGTGATAATTGTTGGTTTTGTCTATAGCCTCGAACAGGCGGCCTCCCAGTTCCGGCACGATGCCCAGGCGAACGTACTCGTTTTCCAGATAGACGATCCTGTAAGTCTTGTCGGCCTTTCGGTAAGTCAGGCGGTCGTACAACGGATAAGGATAAACACGGCCTTCGGCCCCCTGGGAGGCGCGACCGAAGAAAAAGATGGGATTGGGTTCGGGCGGACCGATCAGGTAGGTGGGAACGACCAGGTCTTCTTCCCAGACTTTAACCGTGGTTTGCGCCGCAGCCGGTGCAGGGCGCAGGATCGCGATCACCAGAAGCATGAACCACGAACGCCATGTGCGCATGGTGACCTCCCGGGTTAGTTCAGCGGATCTGGGCTTTCTGGCTGAAGGGCGGCTCCTTGCCGGAGTGCACCGCCAGGAGCCTGCGGTGCGTGGCTTTGGCCGCCTCGACAAGTTCGACATAGGGCCGATCGGTTACATCCACCAGACCGATGTTATAATTTTCGCCGTCCATGCGGCCGGTGGCGGGCTGGTCCACCCATTGGAACCAGTGCGTGCCGATGAGGGCCGGGTGGGCGGCCGCGTTCTCCACGTAGTAGCGGTAGGCGACGCCGCGTTCCTGCTGGTCGCGTGTCTGGCGCAATCCCGCCGCTAGTCCTCGCCCGGGCGTCCCGAAGTGAAATTCGCCGATGATGACAGGCCGCCCGGTCAATTGATAAATGTGATCGAGCAACGCGGGATCGGGCACGTAGTCGTAGACGTTGTGACTGTAAACATCGAAAACGCGCGCGGCGCGGATCGCTTCCTCCGGCGGCCGGCCCCCGAAACGTATGCCGAGATTGAGGTGATTCGGATCGTACTTGCGGATCGCAGCATTTACGGTTTCCAGGAACTTCTCGAAGCAGCGATACACGAAGGCGCGGCGGCGTTCGGGAGTATCTCCTGCGGCAAGGAACTCTTTCAGCGCGCGTTGGGTCGCAGTGGGCGGGCCGGAAAGCAGCATCTCCACGAGTAACTGCTCGCGGCCCGGCCATGGCGGTTCATTGGCTACGAAGTAACCGAGAACGTAAGGATCGTTTTTACGCGGGGCGCACTGTTCGGCAGCAGCTTTGTCCACCTGCTGTGCCCATTCGGCCGAAAAGACGTCCGGCATGCCCAGGGGCCCGGTCTCGATTCCCCACCCGCGCAGCGTAACCACGTAAGGGACGCGCTGCGCAGCCCCGAGTCTCGGATCGGACCAGTTCGCAACGGTGTTGAAGCCCCAGGCCTGCATGCGCCGGAGCGTGAAATCTACCCATTTTTGAGGCCAATCGTCGCCAAAGCGCCGCAGCAGATTCCACGTATAGAAAGAAACCTGGGTCGAGCGGGCGCCGCCGCGTGCCGGAGGTCGCAGTTCCTCCGGCGGCAAAGCGGCAAAAATTGTCTGGCGGCCTTCGACGCGCGTGCCCGAGTAGGGCGTGATCACATCCACGCCTGCGGAAAAGAATAAGTGGCCGTCAGGATCCACGAACCACCACCGTCCGTCAATTTGCTCCACGCGGAAAAATCCCGTGGCTTTGGCTTTCGTGTTGCGGTAACCGCCGTAACGGCAGTATTCGAAATCGCCGGCGCGGAGCCCGGCTTCCTCCGCAGCCCATTCCTTGCGCAGTTGCGCGAGGCTGGTCGCTTTGCCGGGCCATTGCGCCGGAATCCACTGGCCGAACTCGTCCACGACGGGTCCGGGGTCCAGGACGGCATCACCCGGGTCATCCTTGGCCAGACGCACCGAGCGGATCTCCAAGGTCGGCTGGCCGACCGGATCCTGCATCGCCACACCCAGGCCTTCCACGTTTTTCAGGGATCCCACAGGCCCGGAGGCGCTGGCCCAGAACGTACCGCGCGGCTTGTTGCCCAGCGACGCCAGATCATGGCCCTCGCGCTCCACCCGCGCGTAATAGCGCAGGGGAACGGCGGCCCGGATCCATACGCCGGAAAACGGGTGGATGCGGCGGCCCAGCGTGCGCTCTGCAGTATGGATGCGCAACTCGAAGCGTTGCGGCGAGGAGGCTTTCATTTCCAGCACCAGAAATTCAAAGCCCGACCAATCCGAAGGCAGCGCCGGGTCAATCTCTTTGAGCGACCACCGATGCTCGGAGAGGGCGCCTTCGAATACCACGCGCAACGGACCTGCATGGGCAGCCTGCGCAAGAACGGCCAGCGCGATGATCAAGAAGGGTCTCGACATGGCGTCATCTATTGAACCACCGCCGGAGGCCGTCCGGCTAGAGCCGCCCGGTTCGCCGCGCTTGCGCTCGGGGTTGCGCAGGCGTATGCTTTGATAAACAGATCATAGGAGGTTCCCCATGCGAAGGTCATTATTCACTGTCCTGATTGTGCTCGGGCTGGGCGCCTGGGTGCTGAGCGCGGCCGAGTTTTGGGAAAAGAAGAAATTCTCCGAGTGGACCGAGAAGGAAGTCCGCAAGATCCTGAGCGATTCGCCTTGGTGCCGGCCTGTCGAGATCCGTCTTGACACAGCGGGTGGGGCACGGATGGCCGGGGGCGGCGGTAGAGGCCGAAGAGGCGGCGGGGGCGGCGGTGGTTTCGCGGACGCGTCCACGGGCAGCATGGGCGGGACGGACGAGAGCATGGGCGGCGGGATGGGCCGCGGGGCCGGTAGCATGTCCATGCCTGAAGCGGCGCCCACCATCACGGTGTACGTGCGCTGGCGGACGGCCTTGCCGGTCAAGCAGGCGCTGGTCCGTGCGCGCTTCGGCGATGAGGCCGCTACCTCGCCCGACGCCGCGAAGTTCCTCTCCGCTCAGGAAACGCATCACATCATCGAGATCGCGGGCATTCCCATGCCGATGCTGCGCATCAAGCCCGATCAGCTCAAAGCCGGCGCTCAGCTCCGCATCAAGGACAAGCCGCCGATTCAAGCCGTGGACCTGAAGGCGGGGCGCGAAGAGAATCGCGTGAACCTCTACCTGATCTTTCCGCGAGAGCAGAACGGCACGCCTGTGATCGCTCTGGAAGACAAGGAAGTGGAGGTCTTCCTGAAGGCCGGCCCGCTGGACATTCGCCGCAAGTTCCGGCTCAAGGACATGATCTTCGAGGGCAAGCTGGAGATCTGAGCGCGGCCGCGGATCAACCGGCCAACGGGCGCGCGTTGGCCAGCATCAGAAGGTAGAGCGCAGGCAAGTAGACCACGGTGGTGCGCAGCAGAAGGCGGGCGGCGGGCGTAGCGCGCTTTCGGTCCCATCGCAAGGCGGCGATCAACATTATTCCGCCTAGCAGAACGGACCCCGCTCCGTAAATCCCGCCCGCCATTCCCAGCGCGGCGGGCACCAGCCCGGCGGGAATCAACAGCAGGCTGCACAGGGTGATCTGCCGCGCGGTGCGCGATCCGTCGCGGTCCACTACGGGCAACATGCGGATGCCGCCGCGTCGGTAGTCCTCGCGATACATCCATCCGATGGCGAGGAAGTGCGGGAATTGCCAGAGCCAGAGAATGGCGAACAGCGCCAGAGCGCGTACGTCCAGTGTGCCCGATGCTGCCGCGTATCCGATGAGCGGCGGCATGGCCCCCGGGATGGCGCCCACCGCCGTTGCCCAGGGCGTGCGCGACTTCAACGGGGTGTAGGCGAGCAGGTAAAGGCCCAGCGTGATCAGGCCGCACAAGGCGGCTACCAAATTGGCGCCCAGCCACAGCTCGACGAAACCGAGCAACGAAATGGCCAGGCCGAAGGCCAGGGCGCGCCCGGGTGCGATCCGACCTGCCGGAATGGGCCGGTGCCTGGTCCGGTGCATGCGAGCATCCGTGTGGCGCTCGTACCACTGGTTCAAAGCGGCCGTGCCCGAGGCCATCCACGCGGCGCCGAGCAGTGCGTGAACCAGCCGCCACGCATCCCATGCGCCGGTGCGGCCAAAATAATACCCGGCGGCCACACTCATCACGATGAGCCAGGTGATGCGCGGTTTGGTGAGTTCCAGATAGTCTCTCATCCGGCGGCGCGGAGCCGGTCCAGTCCCGCCTCCTCTGCCACCCGGCGCACGCTGCGCTGCACTTCGGCAGCGAGCAGGAAGCCGCTGGCCATCACCAGCGCTCCCACGGCCACGTGCGCGACGGTGAATGTCACCATGACCGGATGCGGGCGGACTGCCTCCTCCCATATGATGCGGCTCAGGTACGCCACGATGCCGAGGACGATCTGGAGGCCCGTCAGCCAGAGAAGCCTGCGCGCTGCCCTGGCCAGAGCCGGGTGCCTGCCGTGAACGCTGAGCACGCTGATGCCCGCCATGAAAATTACCGCACCCACCACCAGCGCGCCCACGATATGGGGGATGATCCCCAAGGCTTTATGACGGTAAGCCGCACCCAGCAGGAGTTGGATGACGATGGCCGGCGGCACGACCCAGGCCAGCACCTTCAACGGCGGGGATCCGGCATCCTCGACGATTTCAGGCTCAGACTGCCACTCGTCCGAGGTGGCTCGCGCGATCACCACCAGCGAGGAGAAGAACAGTTGCGCCAAGCACGCGTGGCTGACCGAAACGGCAGGCGGTAGCTTCAGCAGTACCGTGGCGCCGCCCAAAAGGCCTTGCACGATGACCGCGGCGAGCGCCGCCCAGCCGAGCCGCTTGACCCACCGCGGCGCCGACGAGCGCCAGAGCCAGATCGTCAGCACGACCGTCAGTAGTCCGACCGTGGCCCCAATCAGGCGGTGGGTGTGCTCATAGACCACGCCGCCTTCCATGGGCGGCATCAATTGCCCGAAGGAGAGCGGCCAGTCAGGTACGGCGAGACCCGCCTCGTTCGAGGTCACCAATCCCCCGGCCGTGATGAGAACCAATGCGCTCGCAGCCGTCAGCACGGCATACCGGTGCAGCCACTTGCCTTGCATGTTTCCGCCCCCGCTTTTCCGGTGCCCGGAGCCTGTTTTCGACCATTGTAACAGCCCCGCCCTTGCGCGCCGAGAATCGCGTCGCGCGGGAACGCTCGGCTACAATGGCGTCGGTGACTTCGCTGTCTTTTTGGGACGCGCGCCGTTCGGTGATCGAGAACGTACTGGCGGCCCGCGGCACGCCGGCTGTGGAGGAAGCAGGCCTGGAGTGCGCCGAGGGGCGTGTGTTGGCCGAAGAAATTTGCGCCGATCGCGACTATCCCCCCTGCAACCGTTCCATGCGGGATGGTTTTGCAGTGCGCGCTTCGGACACTCCGGGCACGCTTCGTGTGATCGGTGAGATTCGTGCGGGCGGCGATGCCACGTTCAGGGTCGGTCCGGGTGAAGCCGTCGAGATCATGACCGGTGCCCCGCTGCCCGAGGGCGCCGACGCCGTGGTCATGTACGAACATGTGCAGCGGGACGGCTGTCTGATTACGGTGGCCGAGGCGAGCCCGCCGGGACGCTGGGTCATGGCACGGGGTGCAGAGGCGCGTTGCGGGCAGGCCCTGCTGGCGCCGGGGCATCGCATCGGCTTCGCCGAGATCGCGTTGCTGGCCGCACTGGGGCGACGCCGCGTGCGCGTATATCGTCGTCCGCGCATCGCGATTCTTGCGACGGGCGATGAAATCGTCGAGCTGGACTGCGATCCCATGGAGCATCAGGTCCGCAATTCGAACGCCTGGTCGCTCGCTGCCCAAGTGCGCAGGGCCGGCGGGATTCCCGAGATCCTGCCCATTGCTCCCGATCGCCTCGAACCCACGCGGGAGCTCATGGCGCGCGGCTTGGAAGCTGACTTGCTGCTCATTTCCGGCGGCGTTTCGACCGGCAAGTACGACCTGGTGGAGCCGGCCGCGCGCAGCCTGGGCGCGGAGTTCTTTTTCACCGGAGTTCAGATGCAACCCGGCTACCCGCTGGTGTTCGGCCGCGCCCGCGGGACGTTTTTCTTCGGCCTGCCCGGCAATCCCATCTGCACCATGGTGGCTTTCGAGGTCTTCGCACGTGCGGCGCTCCAACTGCTGGCGGGAGAGGACGAACCCGTGCTGCCTTTGTTGCAGGCTCGGCTGGCAGCGCCATTTCGTCACGCGCCGGGGTTGACGCGACTGGCGCCGGCGCGTCTGAGCGCGGACGGGTCCACGGTCACGCCGCTGGCCTGGCGAGGGTCGGCGGACATCTTCGCCCTGGCGCGCAGCAACTGTTTTCTGGTGGCCGAGGCGGAGCGCGAATCCTGGGCGCCGGGCGATCTGATTCGCGTGCTGCTACGATGAAGTTGAGGGCCGCGCCGGCAGCTCTGGGCGCGGCGTTCAGGAAACGGGGAGGCAGGTGGCCGCGTCACCAACAATGATGTGGCGGAGCTTGCTCTGCGCAGCGTGGTTGTGCGCCCTGCCCCTGGCGGCTCAACCGGACCAGGAGCCGGTCTTCCGCGCGGGCGTTCAGGTGGTCGTCGCCCCCACGATCGTGCTGGACCGCGACGGCAACTTCGTCCACGGCCTGGAACGCCAGGATTTCATCCTGCTGGATAACGGCAAGCCGCAGGATATCCGCGTGGATACGACGTATATCCCCATTTCGCTGGTGGTCGCGATCCAGGCGAACTCCGCCGTCGAAGTAGTTCTGCCCAAGGTGCGCAAGCTGGGCACCATGCTGCACTACCTGGTGGCGGGCGAGCAAGGCGAGGTGGCGGTCATCGCGTTCGATCACCGGGTGCAATTGCTCCAGGATTTCACCACGGACACGGACAAGATCCAGCAAGCGCTGGAGAAGCTCCGTCCCGGATCCACGAGCAGCGTCATGGTGGATGCCGTGCTTTACGGCATCCGCATGCTGCGCCGGCGCCCGCCAGACCGCCGTCGCGTGCTGTTGCTGATCAGCGAGACGCGCGATTACGGGAGCCAGGCGCGCAAGCGCGACGTACTCGAGATGGCCCAGTTCTCCGACGTCGTGATCTACTCGCTCAACATCAACCGCCTGGTAACTACGCTGACCGCCAAAGCCCAGCCGCCGCGGCCCGATCCGTTCCCGCCCGCGGCGCGCCCGTTGCCCGCCGGCGTGCCGGCCACGCCGCATACCGCCGCGCAGGTCAGCGGCAACCCGACCAACTCGGCCAACTTCGTTCCTGTTTTCGTGGAAATTTTCCGCGCCGTGCGCGATATCTTCGTGGACAACCCGGTCGAGCTGTTCACCAAGTGGACGGGCGGCACCGAGCATCCCTTCATCACGCAGGAACATCTGGAGCGCGCCGTGCGCCGCATCGGCGAGGAGCTGCACTCGCAGTACATCATCAGTTACACGCCGAACAACCGCGACGAAGGCGGCTTTCACGAAATTCAGGTGCTGGTCCGCGGGCGCAACGACGTCCGCGTGATCACGCGACCGGGTTACTGGATGGCGGCTCAGCCTTCAGGCAACTGAGGCGGGCGTGAACACGATGGCGGCGAAGCTGACCACGCTGTCCTCGTCTATATTCCACTGTTCGTAGCGGAGCACGGTTCCGCGCACGCCCGGCACGGCGCGCAGGAACGTGTACAAGGCCGAGGCGCCGCACCACTTGAGCGCATCCTGCTCGCCCTTGACCAGCTTCCAGAAGCCCTCCGCGTCGCCCGCTTCCACGCGCTCCAGCCGTCGCCGGTCCTGTTCTTCCACCGCGCGCATGCGCCCCTGGCGCGCCCGGGCGGAGAAGCCATCGCCATAGCGACGACCCATGTGCGCCAGGTCCACGCCCAGCACCCACCGCAGGCGGTCTCCTTGCTGCTCGGCGAGCTCGCGTAAGGCCTCCAGGAAGCGGCCCACGGCAGGCTGGTCTTCGGGAAGGCGGCCGCCGCCCGAGGAAAACGAGCCGCACAGCACGGGCAACACTCGCACCGAGGGTCCGTACAGGTGCTGGAGGAAAATGACCTGAAATTCGACGGAGTGCTCCACGGCGTGGCAGTAATCCTCCGGCACGACGGCATCCGGAGCGCGCGTGGCCAGCCACTCGGCCAGCTCCGCGGCAGGACTGGTGTCACCCAATGGCGTGCGGTACGGTTTACGCGTCAATCCGAACGCATCCGGGGCGCCGTAATGCGAGGTTCCCAGCACCACGAAGGTGCATTCGCGCGCGTTGGGATCCAGGCAGGCGTAGGCATCCCGATAGCAGTGCCAGCCGCCCTCCGGGCTGACGTGCGGCGCCGCCACGCCGACCACGGGTTCTCGCCACGGGCCGGCCCCGTCCAGGCAGCGGGCCAGAGTGACTTTCAGCACATCGGTCTCGGCCGGGTACGCCGAGCCTGCGTGAGTTGCCTCGCGCACAGGGGCGGCTTCGAATGCGCGGTGCCGTTCCTGTCGCAACGCGGCGTACACTTCGTCCTCGAGGAATCCCGCCTCGCTCAGGGTGCGGACCAGGTGGTCTACCAGCTCGCCCACGCGCAGATCGCCGGTGATCCGCACCAGCGCGGCGCGCAGATCCAGTTCGGTTCGCTCCCCGTCGAACAGCGACAGGCACTCCACCAGTGGCGGAGGGATGATCAGGGTGGCGTCGGAGTAACGGAAGGGATCGCGAATCATCAAGCCGGGCCGGTCGGGCACGGGCGAGGGCATGAAGTCGAGGTTCGTTCGCAAACGGGGCAGACCGCGGGCCATCTAGTTCCCATTATCCGCCGGGCGGGAGGCAGGCATGACCCGCTCAGATCAGGCTCCGCAGCAAGGATGCGGGCCCTCGCAGTCGGAGGCGTTCCTTGACGCCGCTTGAGGGAGCAGAGGGCGTTGTCTCGACTTGTCCGGTCTTCAGGCGGTAATGGCGAACAAGCTCCTCCTCGTCGAACTGGATCGCTCGCGCGTATTGCCGCAGGTAGTTGAGATCGTAAATTCCGCCGGGCAGACAGTCGAAGCGGCTTTCTTCGATGGCCCGCAAATAGCCGAGGCTGATTTTTGTGGCTTCGGCGATCTGTTGCAGGCTCAGGCCGCGCTTTTCTCGCCATGCGGCCAGATCGGGCAGGACGCGGGACGGGGCACCGGGTCGCTCGTTCATGCTCTCTCGCCACTATGACGCAGCCGGGCGGGAAAGTCAAATGCGGCGGGCGGGCGCGTCCACATCGCGGGCCGTCCCCGTTAATATGGTGCGGGAGCAGCCAGCGATGAAGCGACCGGCGCATCGTCCTTTGCAAGCTGCGGTGATTGGGGACGCCAGCCCGCCACCCGAAGTCGCGCAGGCCGCCGAGCAACTCGGCAGACGCCTCGCGCGCCTGGGCATCACAGTGATCACGGGCGGGCTGGGCGGCGTGATGGAAGCCGTGAGCCGCGGGGCGCGCCAGGCGGGCGGTCTGGTGGTGGGCATCGTACCCTCGAGCCGGCTGGAAGAAGCCAACCCCTGGTGCACTGTGGTCTTACCCACCGGCTTGGGGCACGCACGCAACGTCCTCACCGCGCTGGCAGGAGACCTGGTGATCGCGCTGGGCGGCGGCGCCGGAACGCTATCCGAGATCTGTTTCGCCTGGATCCACGGCCGCCCCATCCTGCTCTGGGAAGGTTCGGGCGGCTGGACGGACCGCCTCGAGGGCGCTCCCCTGGATTCGCGGGCCAGTTCCACCATTCATCGCTGCCGCTCCCTGGACGAGATCGAGCGTGTCATCCGCGAGTTGTTCGGAGACGCGCCCTCAGCTTCGCTCTGAACTCTGGAGGCTTCCATGGGACAACTTTCCCGGCGCACGTTCCTGCAATCGGCGGCGCTGGCGTCCGCCCAGTCGCCCGCTGCGCCCCGCATGATCGGCATTCAGATTGGCGCCGTGTCTTTTCTGGACGAGGGCGTCGAACCGGTGCTCGACATTCTGCAACAGAAGGCCGCCGTCAACACCCTTTTCGTGGCGACTTTCACTTACGGGCGCGGAATCGCCGGACGGCAGGTGCCCGGCCAGCCCTTGCCCGATCACGGCAAGCAGGAGTACGACCTGGATTTCCGCGGCGGATGTTTCACCCGCATGCGACCCGAGTTTTACCGCGATACCGTGCTCAAGGATGTGCGTTCCCGCGATTACGGCGATTACGACGTGCTCGAGGCTGTTCTTCCCGCCGCCCATCGCCGCGGTTTGAAGGTTTTCTGCTGGTACGAGGACGTGTGGCGTAACGACGTCCCCGGCATCGAAAAAGTGCAGGAAGTGGATCTTTACGGCCGCCGCGGTTCACGCACTTGCCTGAACAACCCGGATCATCGCGCCTTCCTGGCCGCTATTGCCGAGGACTGGACACGCAGTTACCCGATTGACGGCATCATGTGGGGATCGGAGCGGCACGGCGCGCTCGGCCTGGCGCTGGGCGCCAGTCACGGCGGCCGCTCCAGCGATCCTTCCCGCGTCGGCTGCTTCTGCACTTACTGCGAACGCAAGGCCCGCGAGCGCGGCCTCGACCCTGCCCGCGCCAGGGAAGGCTTCCGCACCCTCGAGCAGTTCGTGCGCGCGGCCCGCTCCGGGCAGCGGCCCGTGGACGGTTACTTCGTGCAGTTTCTGCGAATTCTCATGCGGTACCCGGAGATTCTAGCCTGGGAGCAGCTTTTCCACGACAGTCTGCGGGAATGCTACCGGCTGATTTACGATCGCGTCAAATCGGCGAGGCGCTCGGTCCTGGTGGGCTGGCATATCTGGCACAACAATTCGTTCAGTCCTTTCTATCGCGCCCAGCAGGATCTGCCCCAGCTCGTCCCCTGCTCGGACTTTCTGAAAATTGTCATGTATCATAACTGCGCGGGCGAACGCATGGCCAGTTACATAGACAGCGTCCAGCAACACATTTTCGGCGACATGAGCAAACAGGAGGCCCTCGATTTTCACTACCGCGTCATGAATTTCGCCGAGGGAACTTACGAGCGCATCCCTTTTACTGGTTTCTCGGCGGATTACGTTTTCCGGGAAACGCAACGCGCGCTCCGGGCCGTGGAGGGGACTCCGACCCGCATCTGGCCGGGCATTGACATTGACATTCCCACGGCGCTGGAACATTCGCGCTCCACGCCCGAGGGAACACGGGCGGCCGTCCTGGCCGCTCTCCGCGCCGGTGCCCACGGCGTTCTGCTTTCGCGCAAGTATTCGGAAATGCGGCTGGCAAATCTGGCGGCGGCGGGCGAGGCCATCCGGGAGTTCGGGGCCGCCTGAGGAGGCGTGCGGCGATGTCGCGTAGCTTGCTGCCGCCTGTTCTTACGCGCCGCGCTTTTCTCGGGTCCGCCGCGCTGGCGCTGCCCGGCGCCCGTTCTTCCGGCGAGCCCTGGTATCGCCGGGTCTATCGCTGGGGCCAGACCAATATCACGGAAAAGGACCCGGAGCGTTACGACATCGAATGGTGGCGTCGCCATTGGAAACGGACCGCCGTGCAGGCCGTGATCATCAATGCCGGCGGCATCGTGGCTTACTATCCCAGTAAGTTTCCCTTGCATTACCGGGCCCGTTTTCTGGGCGGTCGCGATTTGTTCGGCGAACTCGTCGAGGCGGCGCACCGTGACGGCATTTACGTCATGGCGCGCATGGATTCCAGCCGTGCCAGCGAGGAATTTTTCCGGGCTCACCCCGACTGGTTTGCGCGCGACCGCCAGGGCAATCCCTATCGCGCGGGGGATCGCTACCTGGCCTGCATCAACAGCCCTTACTTCGAAGAGTATCTTCCCGCCGTCCTCGTCGAAATCATCGAGCGCTATCATCCCGATGGTTTCACGGACAACAGTTGGGCTGGCCTGGGCCGCGACAGCATTTGTTACTGTACTTACTGCGAGCGTTCCTTTCGCGCGGCTACCGGTCTGGCGCTGCCCGAGCGACACGACTGGGACGATCCCGCCTTTCGGCGCTGGATCCTGTGGAGTTACCGGCGGCGGCTGGAAATCTGGGATCTCAACAATCGCACTACGCAATCGGCTGGCGGGCCGGAGTGTATCTGGTCGGGAATGCTCAGCGGCTCGCTTTCAGGCCTGGCTCGCAGCTTTCGCGATCTGCGCGAAATCGCCCGCCGGGCGCACATTCTCATGCTCGATCACCAGCGGCGCGAGGACGACCTCGGTTTTCCACAGAACGGCGATCTCGGCAAGCGCATCCATGAGCTGGCGGGCTGGGACAAACTGGCGCCGGAGAGCATGGCCATGTACCAGAACCATCCGGGTTACTTCCGCGTGGCAAGCAAAACGCCGGCCGAGGCCCGGCTGTGGATGATCGCGGGCATCGCGGGCGGCATCCAGCCGTGGTGGCACTACGTGGGCGCCTACCACGAGGACCGCCGCATGTACCGCACGCCGGAGCCGGTCATGAACTGGGTCCGCGAGAACCAGGAGTTTCTGGTCCGGCGCGAGCCCGTGGCTTCGGTGGGGTTGGTGTGGTCCCAGCGCAACGCGGATTTCTTCGGGCGCGATCAGGCAGCGGACCGGGTGGAAGCGCCGTACTACGGCTTCATGCACGTCCTGGTGCGGGCGCGCATCCCCTATTTGCCGGTGCACGCGGATGACATCCCGGCTGGTCCCGAGCGCTTCGCCGTGCTCATTCTGCCCAACCTCGGTTCGCTCAGCGACGCGCAGTGCGAGGCGATTCGCCGGTACGTGAAGGCAGGCGGCTCGCTCGTGGCCACCGGCGCCACTTCGCTTTATGACGAATGGGGCGATCCGCGCCCGGATTACGCGCTGGCGGACGTGTTCGGCGCCCGTCTCGATTCGGCCGCGCCGCGATGGCCCGCAATCCGCACAGCAACTGCCGGCCCGCCGGCGGACGAGCACACTTATTTGCGCCTGCATCCGGAGCTGCGCGCACAGGTTGACGGCCCCAAGGCCGGGGATGAACCCGCCCCGACCGGTTCGCGGCACGTTGTTCTGAACGGCTTCGAAGAGACCGATCTGATCGCCTACGGCGGAAATCTCCTGCCTCACCGCTTCGCCGCCGGCGCGATCGTGCCGCTGACCTTCGTGCCGGCGTTCCCCACCTATCCGCCAGAGTTCGCGTGGATGCGCACTGCCGACAGCGGCCTGCCCGCGCTGGTTTTGAGAGAGCGCGGGCGCTCGCGCATCGCCTTCCTGCCCGCGGATCTGGACCGGCGTTACTTCCGCCAGCGCCTGCCCGATCACGCACGGCTGCTCGAAAACCTGGTGCGCTGGTGCGCCGGCGATTCGATTCCGCTGGCCGTCGAGGGACCAGGCCTGCTCGATTGCCACCTGTATCGCCAGCCTGGCCGCTGGATCCTCCACATCGTCAACCTCACCAACCCCGGGGCCTGGCGCGCGCCTGTCGAAGAGTTGTATCCGGTGGGGCCTCTGCGCGTTTCGATCCGGGTGGGGGATGGCGGGGCGCCGCGGCGCGCCATGGCTCGTGTGGCGGGCCGCTCGTTGCCGCTGAGGCGGCGCGATAGCTGGGTGCGAGTGGAACTGTCATCCGTGCTCGATCACGAAATGATCGTGTTCGAGTGAGAGGGTTGGCGTCAGTGCCGTGGCAGCTCTCGCCGCGGCCACAGCCCGCGCCGTTCCAGCTCGCGCAGGACGCTTTCGACGAGCGCTTCGCGCGGGGCCGTGCCATCGAGCACCAGGTCTGCCCAGGCCCGGGTCGGCAAAATGTAGCGCTCCGCCATGGGGCGCACGGTCGTCTCGAACTGGCGGCGGACGGACTCGGGGGTGCGGCCTCGCTCGCGCACGTCGCGCTCCAGTCGCCGCGCGAGGCATACCTCGTCGGGCGCCTCGACGAACACCTTGAAATCGAGCAGCGCACGAATGTCTTCCCGATAAAGCGTAAACAGACCCTCAAAGACCACGCAGTCCGCGGCCGTCACCCGGGTGCGCTGGTTGGTGCGTACGTGCTGCGTGAAGTCGTAGACAGGGATCTCGACCGTCTCGCCGGCCGCCAGGGCTGTTAAATGAGAGGCGAGCAGGTCCAGCTCGAGGGCGTCCGGGACGTCGAAGTTCCAGCGCGTGCGTTCCTCGAAGCTGAGGTGGGACAAGTCGCGGTAATAGCGATCGAGGGAGACGACGGTGGCGGGCAGCAGGGCGCCCAGCCTGTGGGCCAGCTCGCTTTTGCCCGCGCAGGATGGTCCGGCGATGCCGATGAGCAGAGGCTTCAAATTTCGATGATAGGCGAGACAGGTACCGCAGGGCGGGCCGCGCCTACCAGAATCCGGAGAGGGTCTTCCAGCGATGGGAGCGGAGGGGCGGGGCTACAGACATGCGCGTCGGTGCAGGGCATGGTCGTGTCTGCGAGTTCGGTGATGGGCTTGTCGGTTGGAGGGCGGCACGCCCTTTGCCCGGCCTCGGATTGACCACGTGTCAAGTCATTTCCTCCGGTAACCGAACAGCCGCCCCTTGGGTCACGAAAGAAGTAACCGAACGGGGGGTGAGTTTGCGGGCCGAATCCGGTCTGGTTTCGCTCCGGCGGATGGTCC
>Ga0078972_1001721_pt1 | contig 79216 bp, 78 predicted proteins | sample YelNatPaOPGAMG01_FD_67568 | JGI IMG/M metagenome (GOLD analysis project Ga0078972, IMG submission 67568) | Hot spring thermophilic microbial communities from Obsidian Pool, Yellowstone National Park, USA - OP-RAMG-01 (SPADES assembly) (version 2) | ecosystem: Environmental > Aquatic > Thermal...
CACCGACACAGACATTTGAGGTGACTCAAATGCCTCAAACGACACCCCAGGTCGTCGTCACTGCTTTTACCAGCACCTATGCTGATGACTGGTTATCAAAACGGCACAGACGCTTGTCCTTAGTGGCAAGTCCGAAATCTACCCCCATTAACGACAGTAGAACGGCCAGTCCACACGTTCGGGTTTCAGGCGGACGCCCGTTCGGAAATCAGCTACGCGTTGACGGCGTAGCCGCCGATCAAGTGGTCAGGTACTCCACTAGCGCGCGCCGGATTGTCTCGCCCCGACTCACACCTTCGAGTTCTGCTCGGGTGTCCACCAACGTCACCAGATCGTCGGGCAGGCGCACCGAGTAGGTGCTCGCGGCTTCATCCCCCATCGACGGTCGGCCCCGGCGGCGTAGCTTCTCCTCAGGGATGCCTGCTTCGGCCTCGGCGACGAGCCGGTCCACTCCTGCGTTGTCCAGCGGTGGGTGAGTCTGCTTCTGCGTGTGGGTCATATCATCGCCTGCCTCGTGCTCGGAGAGCTTTCTCCAGTTCTTTCGGACGGGCCTTCATGCAGTGGATGACGCGCCCGCCGGGGGTGTCATGAAGGATGAGCAACTCCAGCAGCGTCAGGTCGCGGGCGAAGCCGAAAACCCAGGTGCGCGGCGGATCGTCATCCTCGATGCCATAGTCGATGTGCCGGTGTTCCAGTGCGTGAAGGATGTCGTCGCGCGTCCACTTTCGCTTAAGCGCGGTGGGGCCAATCTCCACACGAGTATCGTAACACGTAAATGCTTATCGGGGACGCCTCACCCTGCGCCGGCACCCTGGCAGGGACGGCGCGTTTGGCCAGCGGGTAGATTAGCAATGCGTCGGAACCCTCGGACTTCTCTGCCGCAGTTCACCCAGCATGACCAGCGAATTTCCTGGTACGACAAACCGTCTCGAGCTTTGTTGCAAGTCATTAACCTACCCCCTTGGGTCGGCGGTACCCGACCGCAAAAAACCAGCCGGCCGTTCGCGTTTCCCACGAAGAGCGGCCCTACAACCCGGCGTACAGCTGCGGGTTCCCACCTGCACTCTATGGAGTTTGGGCAGTTCAGGCGGGTCGTCTGAATACTTCGCGTTCGAGCCGTGCCAGCCGCTCGGTGACGGTTCCTGACTCGCCGTGATCTTCGGCGTGCAGCCGATCGACGGCCCACACCCGGATAAGGGTCGATAGCGACATTCCCGCTTTGCGGGCGGCCTGGCTCAGGCGGTCATGCTCATCGGCAGCCAAGCGCACCGAGACCACAGTCTGGCGGCCGAGATTCGGCCGACTCGTCGTGACATGCTCAGGCGCCGGGCCTCCCGAGTATGCCTCCGCGCGTGCGCCTTCGTCGGCGAGTAGATCGTCAATCCTGCTCATTCTTACTGCTCCTCACTGTAGAGGTCCTGATCCTGTTGATTCGCGATCCAGGCGTTGCTACCCCACCAATCGCCGTCCGGGCGCTGATCGGGATCAGCATCGGCGGACACCAAAATCACGGTCAGCACCGCCCGCGCCGACGGCGAATAGCCGATCACCCGAACCGATAGGCCCGACCGACTGGCCGGGTCTGGCACTTGCCACACGGCGTGACGGTCGTTGGCCGCTTCATCCGCCCACTCCGCAGAGATGCCGTGCCGCTCCCCGACGTAGTCGGCCCGCTTGCTCCAGTCAACCTGCACACACCTACAATATACTACGAATCACTACGCGATCTGCTGTGCGTCTCGGCCTAGTTGGTTCATTTCCGACACAGACGCATGAGGTAACTCGCGTTTTGAAAACAACACCCCATGCTTTCGCCGATGCTCTCACCAGCTATTTTTCCGTTAGCTTCTCATCGAAACGGCACAGATACACGACCTTGGTAGCAAGTCGGGAAACTACCCCCTCACGTGCGCCAAGCCTGCTCTGTGTCCCGGCGGCGCGGCCACAACCAACCTGTGTTATTCCACCGGATCGGCGATCCGAAACCCAAGTGCCACGGCCACCGACTTCATAGCCACGTCGTGCGTGGTGATAACAAGGTCATCAAGGCCGGAGCGCAACGCCGACGCGAGGTGAATGGCGTCAAGCGTGCGAATGTGAGGGATGATTGCTTCCGCTTCCTGCAAAACGGCGTGGTCGAGCGGGATCGTGTCGACATAGTCCAGAATCTGGTCGCGATCGGCGACCGGCAAGCTCTCCCGCCGCAACACGCGAGTGATCTCGGTGCGGAGGATGCGTGAGGAGACGACGCGCTCATCGTCTCTGCCCGTCGCGCTGTCGAACCATTGGGCCGCTGACGCCGAATGGCCGAGCATGATGCGTACCGCGACGGAGCTGTCGAGGTAGTGGTAAGTCACCACTGGCCCTTTTCTTCGTCGAGAAGCTCGTCGACCGTCGATGCCGTGGTGAGCTCATGGCGGGCGATTGTGCAGGTACGTGCGGGTCCGCTGGCCTTCCGGGGAATAAGGGCTGCCGACGAGACGGTAGGAAGGATTGTGCCGATCCGGCGGTTGTGACGGGTCAGCACGTATGGCTCGCCCCCTTCGAGGTCGGCGATCATCGAAGCGGGATTCTGGCGCAGTTCACCAATGGAAATCGACTTCACGACGCTAGGGTACCAGGGAATTGTCTACTGTTGTCTACGATGTCGACCCCGGGATGGGGGTAGGTTAAGGACGGGTTAGAGCTGTTAACTCACTCTGCCGTGACCGACCCCTACGACCTGCGGATTCACCGCTATGGCACAGGCACCTGGCCTTGGACGCGTGGGTGGCTCCGTCGTCGGACAGCGGGCAGGTGTGGTCGAGATCGCAGCAAGTCGCAGCCGGGCAGCGGTGGGGGGCGTGGTCAGCCGTGCCGCTAATCGAGCACCCGGGTGACCTTCTCGGCGGCGATCCGCCGCGGCAGTGCGGCGGGATCGGGATTGGCTATCTGCACCAACGACCCGCCGACCGCCAAGATCGCCAGTAGGTGGTCGACCAGCGCGGCGGGTCGCTCCCACGACGCGGTCGAAAGCACCCGGTCGCCGGACGTCAAACCCCTGGTCTGCGCCGACGTTTCACAGTCGTGTAGCACCTGCTCGACCGATCTCCCGGCCAGCGCCGGCCCCGGCGCAGGTTCGGCGACAATCTGGTCGCCGTGCATCCGCACCGCGGTCGCGTAGTCGGTAACCCCGACCGGAACGTTGTGCGCCGGCCGGCCGAGCGGATCCAGCGACAGCACCGCCACTTCGCCGGTGCCGACTGCCTGGTCGGCCTCGCCGAGCTGCTCGCCGGTACACAGCGCGATGTCGGCGGGCCCGGTGCCGAGCAGCACCTCGGCGCCGATCCACCACACGCCGAACAGCACGGCCGCGGTCTGCCAATGCGCCGGCAACAGCACGGCGATCCGGGTGGCCGGCCCGGCGCCGAACTCGTCGCGCAGGAGATTACCGGTCTTGGCGGCCCAATTAGCCAAGGTCACCGCGGATAGCTCGATACGCTCACCGCCGGCGTCGTCGTAGTAGGTGATGCGCGGCCCGACCGGGTCGGTACGCAGCAGCGGGTCGAGAATCGCTTCGGACAGCGTGCGCCTGTTAGTTGACACACTCCGGATTGTCCGAGCCCGCGGTCAGGATCGGCGAGGGTGGGGGAGCGGTGTTCGCGCCCGCGCCGCTCGCTGCGCCGGCCGCAACCGTCGAGGCGTCGCCGCCGAGCCCGGAGCCCGGCCCGGTGTAGTCGTTGGCCAGCACCACCCGAACCGACCCGGGCGGCACCGACGCGTCGGCGACGACGGGCAGCCCGCCGAGGTCCTTGGACACCGCCTGGGCGCCCAAGTCGTCGGCTTTGGCGGCGCGGACCTGGCTGCCCTGCACATGGCCGGATTCGTTGTTGGCCACGGTGCCCGGAGTAAAACCCTTGGCGCTCAGGACTTCCGATACCGCAGCAGCCAGACCGTTGATGTCGGTGTCGTTGAGCACATCCGCGGTGGTTTTTTCCGGCGTGTAGGTGAGCTCATCGGTCTTGCCTTGCTCCTGATCGTGCAGGAGGCCGGCGACCCATTCGGCGACCTGGTGCGGGTCCACCCGTACCACGCTGTGCATCCCGTCGTCGCTCCAGCCTGCCTCGTCGAGCACTGGAATGGTGGCGAATGCAACGTTGCCGGCGCTCAGCTTGCCCAGTTGTTGGAGGAAATCCATGATGTCCCATCCAGAGGACAGCACCACCGAACGCTGGATGGCGTCCTGCAGCCGCTCCATCGTGGCCGGGCTCGACAGTGTCTTGCCGGAGATCACCTGGTGGGTCAGCGAGGCCATCACCGCCTGCTGGCGCACCACCCGGTCCAAGTCCCCGCGGGGCAGATCGTGGCGCTGGCGGACAAAGCTCAACGCCTGTGGGCCGGTGAGTTTTTGCCAGCCGGCCGGGAAGTCGGCACCCGACATGGGCTCGTAGACCGGCTCTTTGAGGCAGACGTTGACCCCGCCGAGGGCATCGGTGATCAGCGCGAAACCCAGCAGGCCGATCTCGGCGTAGTGGTCGACGGTGACGCCGGTGAGATCGGCGACCGTCTTGATCAGGGCTTCGCGACCGGCTTCGGTGCCGCGGGCCTCGGCGACGGCGGGATCGACACCGGCTTCGACCAGGCCGGCCCGCTTTTCCTCCTTGATTTGGCCGTAGACGCCGTTGATCTTGGTCTTGCCCAGGCCCGGGGCCGAGACGTAGGAGTCGCGGGGGATCGAGATCGCGGTGGCCGACTTACCGTTGTTGGGGATGCGCACCAGGATGATCGTGTCGGTGTTGGTAGCGGTTTCGTCACCGGCCCGCAGAGCGGCCAATTCCTCGGCGGACAGCGGGTTGCCGTGAGCGTCGGTACGGCTGTCCACGCCGACCAGCAGGATGTCGATCGCGCCGTCGTCGCCTCCGTGCCCCAGCGCAGCGGCAGAGATGCGGCTGATCCCGTTGGCGAACGAGCGGATGTTGCTCCACGCCACCCCGGTGCCGAGCACCACCGCCACCGCCGCAGTCGTGGCAACCACACGCACCACTTTTTGCGCAAACATCACTCTAGGTTACTTGCGGCACAGAATTATCGCTTGTAGCGGCGCTTCGGCGTGCCAGACTTGCCACCATGCAGGACAGGATCGTGATCACCGGCGCCGGTGGCCAGGTCGGCAGCTTCCTGGCTGCCGAGGCCGCGCGGCAGGGCCGCGAGGTGCTGGCCTCGACGTCGGCGCAGTGGGACATCACCGACCCGGTCGCCGCAGAGCGGATCGTCGAGCCCGGCGACGTGGTGATCAACTGCGCGGCCTACACCAACGTCGACGGCGCGCAAACGGACGAAGCGACCGCGTACGCGGTCAACGCAACCGGTCCAGGGTATATCGCCGAGGCCTGTTCGCGTGTCGGCGCTCGGTTGATCCACATCTCCACCGACTACGTGTTCAGCGGCGACTTCGGCGGATCGGCGCCCCGACCCTATGAGCCCGGCGACCAAACTGCGCCGATCAGCGTCTACGGGCGTAGCAAACTCGCCGGCGAAAAGGCCGTGCTGTCGACGTTGCCGCAGGCCATAGTGGTGCGTACGGCCTGGGTCTACACCGGGGATGGCAAGGACTTCGTCGCGGTGATGCGCAGGCTGGCCGCCGGCGACGGCATCGTGGAGGTGGTCGATGACCAGACCGGCTCACCGACCTACGTCCCGGATTTGGTCGCCGCGCTGCTCGAGGTCGTCGACGGGCGGGTGCATGCTTCGGTCGTGCACGCCGCCAACCAAGGCGCGGTGAACCGGTTCGAGCAGGCCCGCGCGGTCTTCGCCGGCGTCGGCGCCGATCCGGGTCGGGTGCGTCCGGTCAGCAGCGCCGACAATCCCCGGCCGGCGCCCCGGCCGCGTTATTCCGCACTGTCTGGCCGAGTGTCGCAACAGGCGGGGCTCTCGCCGCTGCGGCCCTGGCGCGACGCGCTGGCGCAGGCGCTGTCCGACCGACCGTTACCCTCTACGCGTGAGTGATGTCCTGCCGGTCGTGACGGTGACCTATTCCCCGGGCCCGCACCTGGATCGGTTCCTGGCCTCGCTGTCACTGGCCACCGATCGGCCGGTGTGCGTGGTGATGGCCGACAACGGCTCGACCGACGGGGCGCCCCAGACCGCAGTCGAGCGGTATCCCAACGTGCGGCTGTTCTCGACCGGGTCCAACCTCGGCTACGGCACCGCGGTGAACCGGGCGGTCGCCCAGGTCGACGAGGCGGACGAGTGGTTCATAGCGGCCAACCCGGACGTGCAGTGGGGTCCCGGCAGCATCGACGCCCTGCTCGACGCCGCCGCCCGGTGGCCGCGTGCGGCCACGCTGGGTCCGCTGATCCGCGACCCGGACGGGTCGGTGTACCCGTCGGCACGCCACCTGCCCAGCCTGATCCGGGGCGGCATGCACGCCGTGTTGGGTCCGCTGTGGCCGACCAACCCGTGGTCCAGGGCCTATCGTCAGGAGCAGCTAGAACCTAGCGAGCGACCGGTGGGCTGGCTTTCCGGGTCCTGCCTGTTGGTTCGCCGGGCCGCCTTCGAGCAGGTCGGCGGCTTTGACGAGCGCTATTACATGTACATGGAAGACGTCGACCTGGGCGATCGGTTGGGCAAGGCGGGATGGCTGAACATCTACGTCCCGTCGGCCGAAGTTTTGCACCACAAGGGCCACGCCACCGGCCGGGAGTTGGCGGCCAACCTGATGGCCCACCACAAAAGCACCTACCTCTTCTTGTCCGACCGCAATACCGGTTGGTGGCGCGCGCCGCTGCGCTGGGCGTTCAAGGTCGGATTGGCGGCGCGCGCCCGCCTGTTGGTGCGCGGCTCACGTCGCGCCGGGGAGTCAGGGTGAGTCGGCCGCAGGTCGACGCCGTCGTTTTGGTCGGCGGCAAGGGGACTCGGCTGCGACCGTTGACGCTGTCGGTCCCCAAGCCGATGCTGCCCACCGCTGGGCTGCCGTTCCTCACCCACCTGTTGTCGCGGATTGCCGCGGCCGGAATCGAGCACGTCATCCTGGGGACGTCGTACAAGCCGGCGGTGTTCGAGGCCGAGTTCGGCGACGGGTCCAAGCTTGGTCTGCAGATCGAATACGTGCCCGAGGAGCACCCGCTGGGCACCGGGGGCGGCATCGCCAACGTCGCCTCGCACGTGCGTCACGACACCGTGATGGTGTTCAACGGCGACGTACTCTCCGGCGTTGACCTCGGTGGACTGCTGGATTTCCATCACCAGCAGCAGGCTGATGTCACGCTGCACCTGGTGCGGGTGGGCGACCCCCGCGCATTCGGTTGCGTGCCGACCGAAGATGGCCGGGTCACAGCGTTTTTGGAAAAGACGCAAGATCCGCCCAGTGACCAGATCAATGCCGGTTGCTACGTGTTTACCCGGGCGATCATCGACCGGATACCGCGCGGGCGCGAGGTGTCGGTGGAACGCGAGGTGTTCCCGGCGCTGCTGTCCGACCGGGTCAAGGTGTGCGGCTACGTGGACGCCTCGTACTGGCGCGACATGGGTACCCCGGAGGACTTCGTGCGCGGCTCAGCAGATCTGGTGCGCGGCATCGCCCCGTCGCCGGCGTTGGGCGGGCATCGCGGCGAGCAGTTGGTGCACGACGGTGCGGCCGTCTCCCCGGGCGCGGTGCTGATCGGCGGCACCGTGATCGGGCGTGGTGCGGAGATAGGGCCCGGTGCCCGGCTGGATGGCGCGGTCATCTTCGACGGTGTGCGGGTGGAGGCCGGTAGCGTGATCGAGCGGTCCATTGTCGGGTTCGGCGCCCGGATCGGGCCGCGGGCGCTCATCCGTGACGGCGTCATCGGCGACGGTGCCGACATCGGGGCGCGCTGCGAGCTTTTGCGCGGGGCGCGGGTGTGGCCCGGAGTCTGCATTCCCGACGGCGGGATCCGCTACTCGTCGGACGTCTAGATCGACGTCAGCTGCTCGTCGCGCGCGCAACCAGGTAGGCCAGCGCGGCATCGCTGCCCTCGGGTAGGGCGTCGACTGGCCACCATCGCAGGTCCACCGACTCGTGGCTGAGCGTGATTTCTGCGCCGGGCGGCGCGTGCGCGGCGAACTGCAGGTCTAGGTGGCGGGTGGGCGCGCCCAGCGAGCAGGTGATCGGATGCGCATGCACGGCGACCAGGCCGGGTTTCAGCCGCAGGTCCGTGATGCCGGATTCCTCGGTGGCCTCGCGCATTGCGGCCCCGGTGATGTCGGTGTCGGTGTCCTCGCAGTGCCCGCCCAGTTGCACCCAGCGGCCCAGTCGCGGATGCAGGGTGAGCAGCACCCGCCGGCCGGTGTGATCGAGCACCGCCACCGAGGCGGTGATATGACCCGGTACGCATGCGCGACGGCAGGCATCCTCGCGCGCATGCAAGAACGACAACACCGCGTGGCGCAGCGAGTCTTGGCCCCGATCCGGGGCCCGCCAGTCGAACAGCAAGGCGATCGCTGACTGTCGGACGCTCACTTGCGCACCAGCAGATCGCTGCTCGGCACCGGATCTCGAGGCTGGGCCGTCGGCTCGGCGGGATAGCCGATCGCGACCGCGCCCAACGGCTCCCAGTCGGCCGGCAATCGAAGTTCGTCGCGGACCACCTCGGCGGCAAAGATCGTCGAGCCGATCCAGCAACTGCCGACCCCGCGGACTGCCAGCGCCACCAGCAGCGCCTGCACCGCCGCTCCGACCGCGACGGTGAACATCGTGTGTTCAGCCTCGGTGCGGGCGGCGTCCGGATAGTGGTGGGCGCCCTCAGGCACCAGCATCGGAATGATGACTTCCGGCGCGTCGTAGAGGATTTGGCCACGAGCCACCCGCCGCTCGATGTCCTCGGCGGCTCTTCCGTCACCGGCCAGGTCGCAGCGCCACCGTTCGAGCATGCGGTCCAGCAGCCTGGTGCGAACAGCAGCGGTCTGCAGCCAGACGAACCGCACCGGGCGGGTGTGGTGCGGGGCCGGCGCGGTGAGTGCCTCACCGACGGCGTCCTCGATGAGCTGCGCCGGAACCGGATCGTCGGCGAACCGGCGCACCGAGCGCCGCAGCAGTTGGGCCTGCCGGCGGCCGGTGTCGAGCGCCTCGGCGGTGCCGAGCCAGAACAGGTCGTCGGGGCCGGACCGCACCAGCTGCCGCGCCGTGGAGCCGTCATCGGCGATAGGCAGTCCGCGCACCACGGCGACCGGGATCGCGGTCAGCTTGCCCTTGACCAGGTCGGCGGCGGCCGCGATCTCGTCGGCGACCGCGATCTCGGTCACGATCAGTTCGTTGCCGTGGGCGTCGACCGCGCCGGCGTAGTTGTGTAGCACGGCGAGTCCGGCCGAGCCCACTGCGACGTCGGTCTGGCCGTTGCGCCACGCGCGGCCCATCGTGTCGGTGATCACCACGGCGACCGTGACACCGAGCCGCTCGCGCAGCTCGGCCCGCAACCGCGCGGCGCTGGCATCGGGGTCAACGGGCAGCAGCGCGAGTTCGGCCGCCGCGACGTTGGACCCGTCCACCCCGGCGGCGGCCTGCACCAGACCGAGCCGGTTCTCGGTGATCAGGGTGCGGCCCCTGCGGGCCAGCACGCGAACCGCCTCGGCGTCGACAAGCTTGCGTCGCAGCTCGTCTCGAGCCTGCGCATCTTTGGGGGCCGGAACCAGCCGACCTTCGCATTTCGACACGACTTTGCTGGTGAGCACCACCACGTCGCCGTCGCGCAGCCACGGAGCGCCGGCGGCGATGGCGGCGCTCAAGTCGTCGCCGGGACGGAATTCGGGAAGTCCGGTCACGGGCAGGATCTCGACCGTCGATGCGGTGCCATGCTCGGTCATCGCGCCGCCACACCCGCGAGTTCCAGTCCGGCACTGACCATTTCGGCTGTTGCGGGTGGGTCGGTCATCAGCAGCGGTATGGACCGCACGGCGACACCGTCGATCTCGGCGTGGTCACCCTGGTGGATCAGCCAGCCGTCCAGGATTCCGCTGCCTGATCGGGCACCGAAGTGCCGGCCCACCGCCTCGGCGGTGGATTGCACACCGATCACGGTCAGACATTCGTGGGCCATTCCGCGCAATGGTTTTCCCGCGACGATGGGAGAGTAGCCGACGATCGGGGCCCGGGTCGACCGCAGGGCTGCTCGAATCCCGGGGATTGCCAGGATGGCGCCGATACTCACCACCGGATTCGACGGGGCAATCAGGACGATGTCCGCGTCGGTGAGAGCATTCACCACTCCAGTTGCAGCATTGGCTTTTTCGGCACCGATGAAGGCGAAGCTGTGCGTCGGAACCTGGGCCCGGTAGCGCACCCACCATTCCTGGAAGTGGATCGCACGCTGGGTGGCGTCGACGGGATCGGTGATCACCACATGGGTTTCGCACCGGTCGTCACTGGCCGGCAGCAACCTCGCACCGGGCTGCCACCGGTCGCAGAGCGCAGCGGTGACCAGGGACAGCGGATAGCCCGCCCGCAGCATCTGGGTCCGCACCAGGTGGGTGGCCAGGTCGCGGTCACCGAGCGCAAACCAGTCCGGCTGCACCCTGTAGCGGGCCAGTTCCTCTTTGGCATGCCAGGTCTCGTTGCGATGACCCCAGCCCCGCTGCGGGTCGACACCCCCGCCCAGGGTGTACATGCAGGTGTCCAGGTCCGGACAGACTCGCAGCCCGTGCATCCAGGCGTCGTCGCCGATGTTGACGACGGCGGTCAGTTCGTGCTCGCCGGGAGCATCTCCGCGGTCGAACTGGCCCAGGCCGAGCAGGTGCTGCACGCCCAGCAGAAAGCGGGCACCGCCGACCCCGCCGACCAGAACCGTGATCTTCACATCGGACGACCCTACGCCCGCAGACAATGTCGGCCGCTGGCCGCCGGGGGAGCCGCACACCCCGACACGCCGAGGGCCAACTGGCTCAGTGACGCCACAAAGTGGTCACGGGATGGTATGGAATTATGCGCAATCTCTTGACCACGGCTGCTAACACGTGTGTAATCACACCAGTGTCATTTCCGGTGGGCGGCCGAATTTGGTGTCGCAGACCGCGATTCGATCACTTGTTCGAATGGGATGGCCGCTCAACAAAACAGTCGGCGAGATTCACGATCAACGACACCAGGTGAGGAGGCGGAGTATGTCCTATGAGCACCTTCGGGCCCTGATGGGAAGCACACCGCACGCCACTGCCGGCTCTGCGACGAGGGGGGCACCAGCGCGGCCCCACTTGAGTTTGGTGCCTGATGCACCCGAAGTGCCCGTAGTCTTTGAGGCCGCGTCGGTCAGCGCCGACCAGTGGCAAGATCGCGCCCTGTGCGCACAGACCGATCCCGAGGCGTTTTTCCCCGAAAAGGGTGGCTCCACCCGGGAGGCCAAGAAGATCTGCCTGGGTTGCGAGGTGCGCGCGGAGTGCCTGGAGTACGCGCTGGCACACGACGAGCGCTTCGGTATCTGGGGCGGGCTCTCCGAGCGTGAGCGCCGTCGCCTCAAGCGCGGCATCAGCTAGCCGCCGGGCGATCCGCTAGTCGTCATCGATCGTCGGGTCGATGACCGAGGCTTCGACGTCCAAATAGGTTGCGACCTGAGCGACCAGAATCTCGTGCAGCAATTCAGTCAGTTCAACGGTGTCTTCGGCGCGCCGCTCGATCGGCTTGCGGAACAATACGATTCGTGCCCGCGTAGCGTTGCCGCGCACATCGACTCCGGCGGGAATCAAGCGAGCCAGTGCGACCGGTCCGTCGGCGACCACCTCGGGCGGCCATTGCACACTGTCGGGATCCTTGGGTGAGATGCGGGGAATTTCGTCGACCGCCACGTCGAGTCCGGTCAGCCGCTCATGCCAGCGCCGCTCGATCGGTTCGTAGGCCTCCAGCACGGCCATATCGAACCGCTCGGCACGGCTGCGCCACCCGGGCACCGTCGGCGGCAGCAGTGGCCCGCGCATCTCGCGGCCGTGTCGCGTCACCGATCTGCGCCGCGACCGGCCGCGCCGCAGAGAGCTGCGCGAATCGTCCACGCGCCGATGGTAACGGTTCCGAATCGCGGTCCCGATGAATCCGCGTGTCCGGCACTCCCGGGGGCCTCACCCGCGATAGCCTCTCGGGCGTGAATGTTCCGCGTCGCTGCTGTCGGCCCGGGTGTCAACACTATGCGGTGGCGACGCTGACATTCGTCTACTCGGACTCGACGGCGGTGATCGGCCCCCTTGCCACCGCAAGCGAGCCGCACTCCTGGGATCTGTGCATCAGTCACGCCGGCCGCATCACCGCGCCCCGCGGGTGGGAGCTTGTCCGCCACCCCGGCCCGCTGAGCGCCCCGGCCGAGGACGACGACCTGATCGCGCTCGCCGAGGCGGTGCGGGAAGGGCGTGACGCGGTGCCGGCCCGGGCGCCGGTGAACGGTTTTGCCGACGGCGAGCGTGCGCCGGCCGCCGCCCCCGGCAATGGTGTGCTGGTGCCGAGCGGTCAGCGCGCCACCGGTACCGGGCGCCGCCGTGGCCATCTGCGAGTGCTGCCCGACCCTGCGGACTGAGTGATTTCAGCGGTGAGCGTGCGCGATTCGACGGATCTGCGCGGCGTGTCGTGTACAGACACGCGCGCTCGCGGTGGTGCTGCGGCGAGGCAAGACTAGGCTAGCCGGGAAGAGTCCCCGTCGTCAGGAGCCCCGTCATGTCTCGGCTTGCTGCGGCTGTCAACCGTGTCATCAAGGCCTACGACATCAGAGGCCTAGTCGGTGACGAGGTCGACGAGTCGTTGGCCGCCGACGTCGGCGCCGCCTTTGCCCGGCTGATGCGTGACGAGGGTGCGCGGCGGGTGGTTGTCGGGCACGACATGCGAGACAGTTCGCCGCCGCTGGCGGCCGCGTTCGCGGCCGGTGTCACCGGCCAGGGCCTCGACGTGATCCGGATCGGGCTGGCGTCCACCGACCAGCTCTATTTCGCCTCGGGCTTGGTGGACTGCCCCGGCGCGATGTTCACCGCCAGCCACAATCCGGCGGCCTACAACGGCATCAAGCTGTGCCGGGCGGGTGCTAAGCCGGTGGGCGCGGACACCGGGTTGACCACCATCCGCGATGACCTCGTCGCCGGCGTCCCGGCCCACGATGGGCCCACCGGCCGTATCACCGATCGAGACGTGTTGGCCGACTACGCAGAATTCCTGCGATCGCTGGTGGACACCTCGGGGCTGCGCCCGCTGCGGGTGGCCGTCGACGCGGGCAACGGGATGGCCGGGCATACCGCGCCCGCGGTGCTCGGCCCCATCGAGGCGATCACTTTGGTGCCGTTGTACTTCGAGCTCGACGGCTCCTTTCCCCACCACGAGCCCAACCCGCTGGACCCGGCCAACCTGGTGGATTTGCAGCACCACGTGGTGGCCGTCGGAGCTGACATCGGGTTGGCCTTCGACGGCGACGCCGACCGCTGCTTCGTGGTCGACGAGCGCGGCCGGCCGGTCTTGCCGTCGACGGTGACGGCGCTGGTCGCTGCCCGCGAACTGTCCCGGGAAATCGGTGCGACCGTGATCCACAACCTGATCACATCGCGGGCGGTGCCCGAACTGGTGGTCGAACGCGGCGGTACCCCGGTGCGGTCCCGTGTCGGACACTCCTACATCAAGGCGTTGATGGCCGACACCGGCGCTATTTTCGGCGGCGAGCACTCGGCGCACTACTACTTTCGGGATTTCTGGGGCGCCGATTCCGGAATGCTGGCCGCACTGCATGTGCTGGCCGCACTTGGCGAACAGCACCGCCCGCTCTCCGAGCTCACCGCCGACTACCAACGCTACGAATCGTCCGGCGAGATCAACTTCACCGTCGTCGACGCCCACGCCTGTGTCCAGGCGGTGCTGAAGTCCTTCGGCACTCGCATCCGCGCGATCGACCACCTGGACGGGGTGACGGTCGATCTGGGCGAGGGCAGCTGGTTCAACCTGCGCAGCTCCAATACCGAGCCGCTGCTGCGGCTCAATGTCGAGGGCCGGTGCGTCGAGGACGTACAGGCGGTGGTGCACCAGGTCAGCGCTGCGATCACAGGCCAAACGACCGGGAACGCGGCGCCCGCTGCAGCGCTATCCCAGGGGATCGTGCCATGAACGCCGCGGACGCGATCATCGACCTCGACGACACCGACGGGCTGATCGGCGCCGATCGCGAGGGGCTTTTGCGGGCGGCATCGACCGCAGGTGCGCAAGTACGCGCGACCGCCGCCGCAGTCGACGAGGGCGCGCTGGAGTCGGTGTGCGGCAGCGACCATCCGCGCAGCGTGATCTGGGTGGCCAACCGTGGTCCTGCCGAGACGGCCGGCGCCATGCTGGCCGCGACGCTGGGCGGTTCGGTTGCCGCGCCGATCGTGCTCGCCGCCGAGGTGCCGCCGTGGGTCGGTGCGCTCGACGTGCTGATCGTCGCCGGCGACGACCCCGGCGACCCGGGGCTGGTCGGGGCGGCCGCCACCGGGGTTCGCCGGGGCGCGCGGGTCGTCGTGGCGGCACCCTACGAAGGCCCGTTGCGGGATAGCACGGCCGGCCGGGTGGCGGTGCTGGAGCCGCGGATGCCAGTCCCCGACGAATTCGGTCTGTGCCGGTACCTGGCCGCCGGGCTGGCCGCCGTACACAGCGTCGACCCCCGGTTGCCGTCGGAACTCGGTGTGCTCGCCGACGAGCTCGACGCCGAGGCACTGCGCAACAGTGCCGGTCGCGAGCTGCTCACCAACCCGGCGAAGGCGTTGGTCGAGCGCATGGCGCGGCGCCGCGTCGTGCTGGCCGGTGACTGCGCCGCGACACTGGCGTTGGCCCGGCACGGATGCTCGGCGATGTTGCGAACAGGACAGCAGGTGGTCGCGGCCGCCGGACTGGCCGATGCTCTGGTGGCGCTGAGCGCGGAGGCATCCGATGGGTCGCAGGACTTGGCCGCCGCGCTGTTCCACGACGACCAGATCGACGGATCGGCGCCCGAGCGCCTGCGGGTGCTGGCGTTGACGTTGGCCGCCGACCGTCCGGTGACCGCGGCCCGGGTCTTGCGGCTGCCCGACGTCGACGTCGTCGGCGTCGGCGACGGTCCCGATGCCGCGTCGTTGCGGGTCGGCGAGCAGCGCGCCGAGCAGCAGCTGGCTATATTGGCTGTCCGGCTGGAAATGACCGCGGTTTACTTGAGACTGGTACGGGGATAAGTGGTTTAGGGACAACCAACGTGGACCTGTTACGCGGAGCGATTCGCACGTATGCCTGGGGATCGCGGACCGCCCTCGCCGAATTCACCGGGCGGCCGGTGCCGGCCGCCCATCCCGAGGCCGAACTATGGTTGGGCGCACATTCAGGTGATCCGGCCTGGTTGGAGACCGCCGGCGGGGAAAAATCGCTGCTCGAGGCGCTGGCCGAGGACCCGGAGGGACAACTCGGCGCGGTGGTCCGCGCCCGATTCGGCGACGCGCTGCCGTTTTTGGTGAAGGTCCTGGCCGCCGACGAGCCGCTGTCGCTGCAGGCCCATCCCAGCGCGGAGCAGGCCGCCGAAGGCTACCTGCGCGAGGAAAGGATGGGCATCCCGGTGTCCTCGCCGATGCGCAACTACCGTGACACCAGCCACAAGCCCGAGCTGCTGGTGGCGCTGCAGCCGTTCGAGGCCCTGGCCGGGTTCCGACCGGTCGACCGCACCATCGCATTGCTGCAGGCGTTGGCGGTCGCCGACTTGGATCCCTACATCTGTCTGCTGAACGACCAGTCCGACGCCGATGGTCTGCGTGCGCTGTTCACTACCTGGATCACCGCCCCGCAACCCGACATCGACGAGTTGGTGCCGGCCGTGCTCGACAGCGCTATTCGCTATCTCAGTCGCGGCACAACCGAGTTCGCCGCGGAAGCGAAAACCGTACTCGAACTGGGCGAACGCTATCCTGGTGATGCCGGCGTGCTGGCCGCATTGCTGCTCAACCGGATAAGCCTTGCCCCGGGTGAGGCGATCTTCCTGGCAGCCGGCAACCTGCACACCTATCTACGGGGCATCGCGGTCGAGGTCATGGCCAATTCCGACAACGTATTACGGGGCGGCCTAACGCCTAAACACGTCGACGTGCCCGAGCTGTTGCGGGTGCTGGATTTCACGCCGACGCCCGAGGAGCAGCTGCGGACACCGACCCACCGCGACGGGCTGGGGTTGGTCTACGACACCCCCACCGAAGAATTCGCGGTGTCGGTGCTCACGCTCGACGCCGGCTCCCTCAATCACGAGGTCGACGCACCGTCGCGGCACGAGGGCCCACAGATCCTGCTGTGCACCCAGGGACGCGCGACCGTGCACGCAAAGTCGGGCACGCTGACGCTCGATCGGGGTGCGGCGGCGTGGGTGGCCGCCGACGACGGGCCGATCCGGCTGGTCGCGCACCAGCCCACCAAGCTGTTTCGAGCCACCGTCGGCTCGTGACGGCGGTTGGCCGGCGAGGCCCGGGCCGAGCAGTTCCCGCGCGCTCCGGGCGGTCGGTGATCTACTTGGAGCCCGTTCCTGATCGCGTGCTCCTGCCGTCGCTGTGGCGCCGGGCTTGGCGGCGCTCGGCTGGCCACGCCCGCATGTTGTGGCGAACCGCGCGGACGACAAGGGCCGGCGGGGTACCCGCCGGTCGGTAACCGGTTCGACCAAGTTCCTCTTCGCCGCGGAGAACGATCCCGTGCTGGCCGAATGGTTCCTGCGCCGGTTTTCGCTGCTCGACGGCCTCGACAGGATCCCTCATCAGCCAGGGACTTTACAAAGTATGGTCATTTGTCTATACAGAAGACGCAAGGCTCTGTATTGTCCAATCCGCCGGGATCGACGAGGGAGGTTGGCGACATGACCACCGACACGCTGGGGTGGCAGGACAAGAAGCGCTACCTGTGGCTGCTCGGGCTGATCGCCCCGACCGCGCTGTTCCTGGTCCTGCCGATCGTGTGGGCGATGAACCGGGCCGGCTGGCACAGCGCGTCGCAGGTGCTGTTCTTTATCGGCCCGATCCTGGTGTATGTCGTGTTGCCGCTGCTCGACCTGCGCTACGGGCCCGACGGGCAGAATCCTCCCGACGAGGTGATGGAGCGCCTGGACAGCGATCGCTACTACCGGTACTGCACCTACCTCTACATTCCATTCCAGTACCTGAGCGTGGTCCTGGGCGCCTACCTGTTCACCGCATCCGACCTGAGCTGGCTCGGTTTCGCGGGGGCGCTCGGCTGGCCGGCGAAGATCGGGCTGGCGCTGTCGGTGGGTGTGCTGGGCGGCGTCGGGATCAACACCGCACACGAGATGGGGCACAAGAAGGAATCGCTGGAGCGGTGGCTGTCCAAGATCACCCTGGCGCAGACCTGCTACGGCCACTTCTACATCGAGCACAACCGCGGCCATCATGTGCGGGTTGCCACGCCCGAGGATCCGGCGTCGGCCCGCTTCGGCGAGACGTTCTGGGAGTTTCTTCCTCGCAGCGTGATCGGCGGTCTGCGCTCGGCGTGGCGGCTGGAGGCCCAGCGGCTGCGCCGGCTCGACAAGAGTCCCTGGCAGCTGTCCAACGACGTACTTAACGCGTGGCTGATGTCGGTGGTGCTGTGGGGCGTGCTGATCGCGGTGTTCGGCCCGGCGCTGATCCCGCTGGTGATCATCCAGGCGGTCTACGGCTTTTCGCTGCTGGAATCGGTGAACTACCTCGAGCATTACGGCCTGCTGCGGCAAAGGTTGCCCAACGGCCGCTACGAACGCTGCCTGCCGATACACAGCTGGAACTCCGACCACCTGGTGACCAACCTGTTCCTTTATCACCTGCAGCGCCACAGCGACCACCACGCCAACCCGACCCGGCGTTACCAGACATTGCGCAGTATGGCCGGAGCGCCCAACTTACCCAGCGGTTATGCCTCGCTGGTCGGGCTGACCCTCATCCCGCCGCTGTGGCGCGCTCTGATGGACCACCGGGTGCTGGCGCACTATGACGGGGATATCACCCGCGCCAATCTGCACCCGCCTCGGCGAGCCAAGATCCTGGCCCGCTACCGAGCGGTCGCGTGATGGCCGCCTACCGCTGCCCGGTCTGCGACTACGTCTACGACGAAGCCACCGGCGCTGGCCGGGAAGGCTTTCCGGCCGGCACGCCGTGGGATCACGTGCCCGACGACTGGTGCTGCCCGGACTGTGGGGTACGGGAAAAGATCGATTTCGAACCCGCGTGAAAGGAGAGAAGCAACCTCATGGACAACTACAAGCTCTACCGCTGCATCCAGTGCGGCTTCGAGTACGACGAGGCGCTGGGCTGGCCGGACGAGGGCATTGTGCCGGGCACCCACTGGGACGACATCCCCGAAGATTGGAGCTGCCCGGATTGCGGCGCGGGCAAGTCCGACTTCGAGATGGTGGAAGTGGCCCGCCGGTGACGGCTGGTTCCGTGCGCGTGCGACGCATCCCCTACGCGGAGGCGTCGCGGGTGTTGTTACGCGATTCTGTGCTGGACGCGATGCGCGAACTGTTGCAGACCCGCGACTGGTCGGCGATCACACTCTCCGACGTTGCCCGGGCCGCCGGCGTCAGCCGACAGACGATCTACAACGAGTTCGGGTCCCGCCAGGGCCTGGCGCAGGGGTATGCCCTGCGGCTGGCCGATCGGCTGGTCGATCTCGTCGACGAGGCGATCTCTTCCAACGTCGGCGACATCTACGCGGCCTTCCTGCAGGGGTTTCGAGTCTTCTTCGCCGAGTCGGCGGCCGACCCGCTGGTGATCTCGCTGCTGAGCGGTGTGGCCAAACCCGACCTGCTGCAGATCATCACCACTGACAGTGCGCCGATCATCACGCGCTGCTCACAGCGGCTGACGGCGTCGTTCATGCACAGCTGGGTCACGGCCAGCGAACAGGACGCCGGAATTCTGGCGCGTGCCATCGTCCGGCTGGCGATGAGCTACGTGTCGATGCCGCCGGAGGCCGACCACGACGTCGCCGCCGACCTGGCGCGGCTGATCACGCCGGCGGCCGAACGCTACCGGCAGCCCCCTCAGGATGCGGCACGATGGGCTTGAGAAGGGGGCACCGTCGTAGCATGGGGCAGATCATGACCTACCCCGGCATCGCGGGTCCATCGAGTCGGGATTAATGTATAACCAGGCTAAGTAACCGACGAGGATTGGGCGCTATATGACGACGACCGAAAAATCGCTGACCGCCGACCTGAAAACCGATAGTGCCAACGGAATCGAATTCAAGGTCGCCGACCTGTCGTTGGCGGATTTCGGCCGCAAGGAGATTCGGCTGGCCGAGCATGAGATGCCGGGCCTGATGTCGCTGCGCCGTGAGTACGCCGAGGTGGCACCGCTGCGGGGCGCGCGCATCTCGGGTTCGCTGCACATGACGGTGCAGACCGCGGTGCTGATCGAGACGCTGATCGCGTTGGGTGCCGAGGTGCGCTGGGCGTCGTGCAACATTTTCTCTACTCAGGACCACGCCGCGGCCGCAGTGGTCGTCGGCCCGCACGGCACCCCGGAGCAGCCGCAGGGCGCGTCGGTGTTCGCGTGGAAGGGCGAGACGCTCCAGGAGTACTGGTGGGCGGCGGAACAGGCGCTGACCTGGCCGGGCGAGCCCGCAAACATGATCGTCGACGACGGCGGGGATGCCACCATGCTGGTGCTGCGCGGCATGCAGTACGAAAAGGCCGGTGTGGTGCCGCCCGCCGCGGACGACGATCCCGCGGAGTGGAAGGTATTTTTGGACCTGCTGCGTCGCCGCTTCGAGACCGACAAGGGCAAGTGGACGAAGATCGCCGAGTCGGTCAAGGGTGTCACCGAGGAGACCACCACCGGCGTGCTGAGGCTGTACCAGTACGCCGCCGCCGGGGATCTGGCGTTCCCGGCGATCAACGTCAACGACTCGGTGACCAAGTCCAAGTTCGACAACAAGTACGGCTGCCGGCACTCCTTGATTGACGGCATCAACCGGGGCACCGACGCGCTGATCGGCGGCAAGAAGGTGCTGATCTGCGGTTACGGGGACGTGGGCAAGGGCTGCGCGGAATCGGTGAAAGGCCAGGGCGCGCGCGTCGTGGTCACCGAGATCGACCCGATCAACGCGCTGCAGGCGCTGATGGAGGGTTACGACGTCAAGCGGGTTGAAGACGTCATCTCCGACGCCGACATCGTCGTCACCGCGACCGGCAACAAAGACATCATCACCCTCGAGCACATGAGAGCCATGAAGGACCAGGCGATCCTGGGCAACATCGGTCACTTCGACAACGAGATCCAGATGAGCGCCCTCGAGCGTTCCGGTGCCACCAAGACGAACATCAAGCCGCAGGTCGACATGTGGACCTTCCCCGACACCGGCAAGTCGATCATCGTGCTCTCCGAGGGCCGGCTGCTGAACCTCGGCAACGCGACCGGGCACCCGTCGTTCGTGATGAGCAACAGCTTCTCCAACCAGGTGATCGCCCAGATCGAGCTGTGGACCAAGGGCGACGAGTACGACAACGAGGTGTACCGGCTGCCCAAGCATCTCGACGAGAAAGTGGCCCGCATCCACGTGGAAGCGCTCGGCGGCGAGTTGACCAAGCTGACCAAGGACCAGGCCGAGTACATCGGTGTCGACGTCGAGGGCCCCTACAAGCCCGACCATTACCGCTACTAAGGCGATCGGGCACGGCGATCTAGCCGGTCTCCGCGTCGCGATCCAGGTCGGCTAGCAGCGCATCGCGGGCCCGGGCGACACGAGAGCGGATGGTGCCCACCGGGCAGCCGCATACCGCCGCGGCGTCGGCGTAGGACAGATCGAGCAGCTGGGTGAGCAGCAGCGCCTCGCGTTGTTCGGCGGTGAGGCCGGCGATCAGCGTGCGCACTTCGACGAGGTCTTCAAATCCCCGGGCGGGGCGCTCGCGGTGGAGCAGCTGTTCGGGGTCGGCCCCGTGGGCGGTTCGGGGCCGCGATTGCACATACCGGATGTGATCGGCGACAACCCGGCGGGCAATGGCCAACAGCCAGGTGCGAGCGCTGGACCGTCCGGAGAACCGTTTGATGGCGCTGATCGCCCGCAGGAAGGTCTCTTGGGTCAGATCGTCGGCGCTGCCGCCGTCCGACGACAGGTACGCGACGAAGCGCCACACGTCGTGTTGGGTGGCTTTGACAAACGCTTCGAGCGCAGGCGAGCTGCCGCGGGCAGCGGCCAAAGCGAGCGCGGTAACGGCGTCGTCGTCGCGCGCAGTCATAAGCATTTACCTTAATACGACGCGCTGTCGTAGAACCCGGTCAGGCTGCGGTCCGGTTGATCGGCCACAGGTGTCTGCGGCGCCGATCGCGGGGCATGTCCGGCGTCAGCACCAGGTCGCGGACTTCCTCGTCGACGGTATGCCGGTTGGGCGCACCGAGTCGCTCCCGCGCCACCAGCAACACAAACACCAGCCCCAGCAGTACCGGCAGATGGCTGGCGATGCGCGCCGCGGTCACCTGGCCGTTGTACGCGTCCACCGCCACGTAACCGGCCAGCACCACCGCGAATGCGCCGGTGATCGCCGACACACCCACCGCCGCCGCGGTCCAGACAGCGGCGACGATCATCGCCGCCCCCAACGCCAAAAACCATGCGGTGGACTCGTGCAGCAGGTGCGCCCCGGTGGCCGCACCGTGCCCGTGGGTGGCCACCAGGCCGAAATCGACGCCGGCGATCTGGGTCAGCGCCACCGCGACCTGGATCGCACCCACCACGAGCAGCCCGCAGCGCCGGTAGTCCCTGACCAGCTCGGCCAGCCAGCGGCGATACGGCGGGACTTGCGCGACGCCGGCCGTCGCCATGATCCGCTCGACCAGGTCGGGTCCCGGGCGCACGTCGACCGAGGCCAGCCGGCGGGTCTGCACGGCCACCCCGATCAGCCAGCTACGGCAGTCGCGACACGATCCCAGATGAGCGTCGACCCGCTGGGCCGGCACCTGCTGGGGCTCGCCGTCCAACCGCGCCGACAACGCCTCGCGCGCCATCTCACACCGCATCTGTGTATCGTCGCGCATTCGCGCGCCTGAACACAAAGCCGGCTCGACGGCAACCGCAGCAGGGCCCGGCAGCGATAGGCTCGCGTCAGTGCTCATCGCGATCGAGGGCGTCGACGGCGCCGGCAAGCGGACGCTGGCCGAAGCGCTGCGGAAGGCGTTGGAGGCTGCCGGCAGGTCGGTGGCCACCTGCGCGTTTCCCCGCTACGGGCGGTCGGTAGCCGCCGACGTCGCCGCCGAGGCCTTACACGGCCGGCACGGCGACCTCGCGTCGTCGGTGTATGCGATGGCGTTGCTGTTCGCGCTGGACCGCGCCGGCGCCGTCGAGGAGATCCGCGCGCTGCGCCGAGACCACGACGTGGTGATCCTGGATCGCTACGTGGCGTCTAACGCCGCCTACAGTGCGGCGCGCCTGCACCAGGATGCCGACGGGGAGGTGGTGGCCTGGGTGCGGCAGATCGAATACCAGCGGTTGCAGCTGCCTGCGCCGGATTGGCAAGTGCTGCTGGGTGTTCCAGCGGAGCTCGCCGCACAGCGAGCCCGCGATCGGGCCCGCAGCGAACCCGCTCGGGCGCGAGACGCCTACGAGCGCGACGCGGAGCTGCAGCAGCGAACCTTCGCGGTGTACGCCGGCCTGGCTGCCGCCGGCTGGGGTGGTCGATGGCTGGTGGTCGACGCGGATGTCGACGCGAATGAGCTGGCCGCCAGGCTGCTCGGCGCCCCGCAAGCCGGTGGTGCCCCCACGTGAGGGTGCGAAACACGCCCGGAGTAGCGCAGTTTTGTCGCTGTCAAGTGACACCATGGACACCATGAGGCAAAGGATTCTTGTCGTCGACGACGACGCATCGCTCGCCGAGATGCTCACGATCGTGCTCCGCGGGGAAGGCTTCGACACCGCGGTGATCAGTGACGGCACCCAGGCGCTCACCGCCGTGCGCGAGCTGCGCCCCGACCTGGTGCTGCTGGACTTGATGCTGCCCGGTATGAACGGCATCGACGTGTGCCGGGTGCTGCGCGCGGATTCCGGCGTGCCGATCGTGATGCTGACTGCCAAGACTGACACCGTCGACGTGGTGCTGGGCCTGGAGTCCGGCGCCGACGACTACATCATGAAACCGTTCAAACCCAAGGAACTGGTGGCCCGGGTGCGGGCGCGGCTGCGGCGCAACGACGACGAGCCCGCCGAGCTGCTGTCGATCGCCGACGTCGACATCGACGTGCCGGCGCACAAGGTCACCCGCAACGGCGAGCAGATCTCCTTGACGCCGCTGGAGTTCGACCTGCTGGTGGCGCTGGCACGCAAACCACGCCAGGTGTTTACTCGTGATGTGCTCCTCGAACAGGTGTGGGGCTACCGTCACCCGGCGGACACCCGCTTGGTGAACGTGCATGTCCAGCGACTGCGTGCCAAAGTTGAAAAAGACCCCGAAAACCCCAATGTTGTGCTGACCGTGCGAGGAGTGGGCTACAAGGCCGGACCCCCGTGATCGTCGGCGACGCCGGGCGTCGCGTCGGGGTGCGGACTTCTGCCGCGTGCGGGGAAGAGCGACGACGATGATCTGGGGCTCGCGGCGACGCATACGGAGTCGTTGGGGGCGTTCGGGCCCGCTACTGCGGGGCATACGAGCATTGCGTCGAGCCCTGGCCGCTGCTTGGCGCCGGTCGTTGCAATTACGGGTGGTGGTGCTGACTCTCGGAATGTCTCTCGCCGTGATCACGGCGCTGGGCTTCGTGCTGACCAGCCAGGTCACCAACCGGGTGCTCGACGTCAAAGTCCGTGCGGCTACCGAGCAGATCGAGCGGGCCCGCACGACGGTCAGCGGCATCGTCAGCGGCGAGGAGGCGCGCTCACTGGACAGCAGTTTGCAGCTCGCCCGCAATACGTTGACGTCGAAAACCGATCCAACCTCCGGCGCCGGGATGGCCGGCCCGTTCGACGCAGTGCTGGTGGTCCCCGGCTACGGCCCCAGACCGGCCGCCGCGGCCGGACCGGTCGAGCAGCTACCGGCGTCGTTGCGCGATTTCGTCAAAGCGGGGCAGGTGGCCTACCAATACGCCACCGTGCACACCGAAGGGTTCTCGGGACCGGCGCTGGTGATCGGCACGCCGACCTCCTCGCGAGTACCCAACCTGGAGCTGTACCTGATCTTCCCGCTGGGCAACGAGCGCAGCACGATCTCGCTGGTCCGCGGCACCATGGTCACCGGCGGCGTGGTGCTGCTGGTGTTGCTGGCCGGTATCGCGCTGCTGGTGTCGCGCCAGGTGGTGGTGCCGGTGCGGGCAGCGGCCCGCACCGCGGAACGCTTCGCCGAAGGGCATCTGGCCGAGCGGATGCCGGTGCGCGGCGAGGACGACATGGCCCGGTTGGCGGTGTCGTTCAACGACATGGCCGAGAGCCTGTCGCGACAGATTACCCAGCTCGAGGAATTCGGCAACCTGCAGCGGCGGTTCACCTCCGACGTCAGCCACGAATTGCGCACCCCGCTGACCACGGTGCGGATGGCCGCCGACCTGATCTACGACCACAGCGAAGACCTCGACCCGGCGCTACGGCGGTCCACCGAGCTGATGGTCAACGAACTGGACCGGTTCGAGAACCTGCTCAACGACCTGCTGGAAATCTCTCGGCACGACGCGGGTGTGGCCGAGCTGTCGGTCGAGTCGGTCGATCTGCGCTCGACGGTCAACAGTGCGCTGGACAATGTCGGCCACCTGGCCGAAGACGCCGGTGTCAAGTTGATTGTCGACATGCCGGCCAACGAGGTGGTGGCCGAAGTCGATGCCCGTCGGGTCGAGCGGATTTTGCGCAATCTGATCGCCAACGCCATCGACCACGCCGAGCGCAAGCCGGTGCGGATCCGAATGGCGACCGACGAGGACACGGTTGCGGTGACCGTACGCGACTACGGGGTGGGGCTGCGCCCGGGCGAGGAGAAGCTGGTGTTCAGCAGGTTCTGGCGGGCGGACCCGTCGCGGGTGCGCCGATCGGGCGGGACCGGGCTGGGTTTGGCGATCAGCGTCGAGGACGCGCGCTTGCACCAGGGCCGGTTAGAGGCCTGGGGTGAACCCGGCAAGGGTTCCTGCTTCCGGCTGACGCTTCCGCTGGTGCGCGGACACAAAGTGACGACTAGCCCGCTGCCACTCAAACCCGTTGCGCCTCCGATGGTCCCGGAACGCAAAGAGCGTCAGCTTCGGGCCCGTGAGCATGCCGAGAGGAGCGGGTAATGCGGCTGCTGGCTGCTCTGCTCGGCGTGCTGGGGCTGGTTACAGGTTGTGCCGGCGTGCCCAGCTGGTCGGCGCCGCAGGCCATCGGCACCGTCGCGCGGCCCGCGCCGTCGAATCTGCCCAAGCCGACTCCCGGCATGGACCCCGATATGCTGCTGCGCGAATTCCTCAAGGCCACAGCCGATCCCGCTAACCGGCACCTGGCCGCGCGCCAGTTCCTGACCAAATCAGCGTCCGACGCCTGGGACGACGCCGGTAGCGCGCTGCTGATCGACCATGTGGTTTTCATCGAAACCCGCAGCGCCGAGCGGGTTTCGGTCGCTATGCGGGCAGACATCTTGGGGTCGCTGTCCGATATGGGCGTGTTCGAGACCGCCGAGGGGGAGCTGCCGGATCCCGGTCCGATCGACCTGGTCAAAACCCCCGGCGGCTGGCGCATCAACCGCCTGCCCAACGGGGTGTTCCTGGACTGGCGGCAATTCCAGGCCACCTACAAACGTCACACCCTGTACTTCGCCGACCCGACGGGCCAGACGATGGTTCCGGACCCGCGCTATCTCGCGGTGTCCGATCCTGATCAGCTGGCCACCGAACTGGTCTCCAAGCTGATCGCGGGGCCACGTCCGGAGATCGCCAAGTCCGTGCGCAATCTGCTCGGCCCACCGGTGCGGCTGAAAGGTCCGGTGACGCGGGCCGACGGCGGCAAGAGCGGTGTGGGTCTCGGCTACGGCGGTGCGCGCATCGATCTGGAGAATCTGACCATGGCCGATCCGCGAAGCAGGCAATTGCTTGCCGCGCAACTTATCTGGACGATGGCACGATCCGACATCAAGGGGCCGTATGTAATCAACGCCGACGGCGCCCCACTAGACGACCGGTTCGCCGCGGGGTGGAGCACCTCCGACGTCGCGGCCACCGACCCCGGGGTCGACGAGGGCGCCGCCGCCGGCGTGCACGCGCTGGTGGGCGGATCACTGGCAGCGATGGACGGAGACCACGCCACTGCGGTGCCGGGCGCGTTCGGACGGACACCGGATCAGACCGGTGCCGCGCTGTCCCGCAGCGGGCACCAAGTGGCCTCGGTGGTGACGCAGCGGCGCGGCACTCCGGACATGGCAGCGTCGCTGTGGATCGGCGATCTGGGCGGCGAGGCGGTGCAAGCGGCCGAAGGCCACAGCTTGTCGCGCCCGAGCTGGGCGCTCGACGATGCCGTGTGGGTAGTCGCCGACGGCAACACCGTGCTACGGGCCATCCAGGAGACGGCGTCGGGGCAGGCGGCGCGTTATCCGGTGGATGTGGCTGCGGTGTCCAGCCGATTCCCGGGTGCGATCACTGATTTGCAGTTGTCCCGAGATGGTGTGCGGGCAGCGATGGTCATCGCGGGTCAGGTCATCCTCGCCAGCGTCGAGCAAACGCAGGCCGGCCAATTCGCGCTGACGTATCCGCGGCGGCTGGGATTCGGACTGGGCTCGTCGGTGGTGTCGTTGTCGTGGCGCACCGGCGACGACATCGTGGTAAGCCGCACCGACTCCGAGCATCCGGTGTCGTATGTGAACCTCGACGGGGTGAACTCCGACGCGCCGAGCGCCAATCTGCGCTTGCCGGTGTGGACGGTCGCGGCCAATCCATCGACGGTGTATGTCGCCGATGCACGCGGGGTGGTCCAGTTGTCGGGTTCCGGCGCCGACGGGCCGCAAGGCTGGATGGATGTGCCGGCGTTCATGGTGCCGGGTGCGGTACCGGTGTTGCCGGGCTGAATTGTGGCCACCGGAGTCGGTGGCTAGGGTTCGCTGCTGTGGAGCCGGGTAACGCGTTGCGGGTTGATCTGGCGGCGATGCAGGGGTTCTCGGCGGCTCTGGAGGGTGCCGCCGAGGGTTTGCGCAGTCGCTTAAGCGAGTTGGATGCCCAGGTCGGTGAGATGTTGGCCGGCTGGCAAGGCGGAGCTGGTGGCGCCTACGGTTCGGCCTGGCAGTTGTGGCAAAGCGGAGCCGGGGAGATGCAGCTGGGTCTGTCGCTGTTGGCCAGGGCTGTTGGTCTTGCCGGGCTGGCTTTTGAGAACAGCGAGTCGGTGTCGGCGGCGGTGGTACGGCGGGTCGGCGATGGCTGAGGAGTTTCGGGTGGATCCGGTGGCGTTGACCGAGGCGGTGGCACGCATGGGCGACTACGTGCGGTACGCCGAAAGCATGGTGAGCGAAATCGATTCGTTGGTCGCTCATGTGCACGTGACGTGGTCGGGGGAGGCTGCAGATGCCCATCGTGAGGCGCATCGGCATTGGGCGCACGGTGAGGCGTTGATGCGCGAGGCTTTGGCGCAGTTGAGGTCGGCGGGTGCGACCGCGCATGCCAACTACTGCGAGGTGATGGCGGCGAATCTGGACATGTGGTCCTGAGCTGATGTCGCCGCCGCCGGCGGCTGTCACCCGTCGGTACCACACTGCACACATGCTCGATCTCGTCTTGCCGCTGGAATGCGGCGGCTGCGGTGCGCCGTCGACCCGCTGGTGCGCCGCCTGTGCCGCTGAACTCGCGGTAGGACCGGAGGCGCCGCGGGTGGTGACCCCGCGAATCGACCCGGGCGTGCCGGTGTTCGCGCTGGGCCGCTACGCCGGGTCGCGTCGTCAGGCGATCGTGGCGATGAAGGACCGCGGTCGCACCGACCTGACCCAACCTCTGGCAGGTGCGCTGGCCGTCGGCATCCACCGGCTGCTGAGCTGGGGATTGCTCGACGTCCCGCTGACGGTCGTCCCGGCTCCGACCCGGCGTGCCGCCGCACGCCGCCGCGGCGGAGACCCGGTCACCCGGATGGCGACCGTCGCGACGGCACGCCACCCCGACATCGCCGTCGTCCCGGCGCTGAGGATGACGGCGCTGGCCCGGGACTCGGCCGGCCTGGGCAGCGCGGAGCGGGAACGCAACATCGTCGGCCGGGTGGTTTCCACGCGGCACCGCCTGCCACCAGGCGGCGAGGTCCTGCTCGTCGACGACATCGTCACCACCGGCGTGACCGCCCGCGAGTCGGTACGCGTCCTGCACACCGTCGGCGCGCGGGTGGTCGCCGTGCTGACGATGGCGGCTGCGTGAACCGATCGTGAACAACTCGCAACGCGAAAATACTGGCACATCCACTTGCCCACGGCTACGGTCGGGTTCAAGTAACCGGCCCCTAACCGGCAACCCCGCACGGCGGCGCAGGCAAACCGCAACGCCACGGCACCGACAACGGTAGGAGGTGAGTTCTCGACACCTTGCACCGGCCGGCGGCCACCCCACGACGCGAAACCCCGTCGGCCGCACGTATCTGAAAGTCGGGCACGCCTCGCGCGTGCGAAGCGAGAGAAACGAGTTGGCAAGTATGTCAAGGCAAACCGTGGATTCCGGTCAGCTTCTGGACCAGACGCCGGCCGACGACGGCCAGCAGACCGAACCGACCCCGCGTGCCGAGGTCGTCGTCAAGGGCCGCAACGTCGAGATACCCGACCACTTCCGCGTCTACGTTTCGCAGAAACTCGCCCGCTTGGAGCGGTTCGACCGGACTATCTACCTGTTCGACGTCGAACTCAAACACGCGCGCAACCGTCGCGAGCGCAAGTCATGTCAGCGTGTCGAAATCACCGCGCGCGGGCGCGGCCCGGTGGTTCGCGGGGAGGCCCGGGCCAACAGCTTCTACGCTGCGTTCGAGTCGGCGGCCGACCGACTGGAAAGCCGGCTGCGCCGCGGCAAGGATCGCCGCAAGGTCCACTATGGGGACAAGACCCCGGTTTCGCTCGCTGTTGCCACGGCTGCGGCAATGCCCGCGCAGGAACAGCCAGAGGCCGCGCAGACCCCGCCGCCCAGCCACGACAGCGTTAACGGCTACCACGAGCCGGGCCGGATCGTGCGCATCAAGGAGCACCCGGCCACGCCGATGTCCGTGGACGACGCGCTCTACCAGATGGAGCTGGTGGGCCACGACTTTTTCCTGTTCCTCGACAAAGACACCGAACGGCCATCGGTGGTCTATCGGCGCCGCGCCTACGACTACGGTCTGATCCGCCTGGTCTGATCCGCCTGGCCTGATTCGACCGACCTGAGGCAACCGGGTTATTGCCGGCCCGTCACCTAGGATGGAGGACACCAAAGACTCCGATCCCTAGGGGATAACAGCCGTGCTGTCAAAGTTGCTGCGCCTTGGTGAAGGTCGCGCGGTCAAGCGCCTCAAGCGGGTGGCCGATTACGTCAATACGCTGTCCGACGACGTCGCGAAGCTCACCGACGCCGAGCTGCGGGCCAAGACCGACGAGTTCAAAAAGCGGCACACGGACCCCAAAAACCCAGAAAGCCTCGATGACCTGTTACCGGAAGCGTTCGCGGTCGCCCGGGAAGCGGCCTGGCGGGTGCTCGATCAACGTCCGTTCGACGTGCAGGTGATGGGCGCCGCAGCGCTGCACTTCGGCAACGTGGCCGAGATGAAGACCGGGGAAGGCAAGACCCTGACCTCGGTGCTGCCGGCTTACCTCAACGGGATCGGCGGCAAGGGCGTGCACATCGTCACCGTCAACGACTATCTGGCCAAACGCGACAGCGAGTGGATGGGCCGGGTGCATCGCTTCCTCGGTCTCGACGTCGGCGTCATCCTCGCCCAGATGACGCCTGACCAGCGGCGTGTCGCCTACGCCGCTGACATCACCTACGGCACCAACAACGAGTTCGGCTTCGACTACCTGCGCGACAACATGGCCCACTCCCTCGACGAGTGCGTCCAGCGCGGCCACAACTACGCGATCGTCGACGAGGTTGACTCGATCCTGATCGACGAGGCCCGCACGCCGCTGATCATTTCCGGTCCGGCCGACGGGTCCTCCAACTGGTACACGGAGTTCGCGCGGCTGGCGCCGCTGATGGAAAAGGACGTGCACTACGAGGTCGACCTGCGCAAGCGCACCGTCGGTGTGCACGAGCGCGGCGTGGAGTTCGTCGAAGATCAGCTCGGCATCGACAACCTCTATGAAGCTGCCAACTCGCCGCTGGTCAGCTACCTCACCAACGCGTTGAAGGCCAAAGAGCTCTTCCATCGCGACAAGGACTACATCGTCCGCAACGGCGAGGTGCTTATTGTCGACGAGTTCACCGGCCGAGTGCTGATCGGCCGCCGCTACAACGAAGGTATGCACCAGGCCATCGAGGCTAAAGAGCACGTCGAGATCAAGGCCGAGAACCAGACGCTGGCCACCATCACGCTGCAGAACTACTTCCGGCTCTACGACAAGCTGGCCGGGATGACCGGCACCGCCCAGACCGAGGCCGCCGAGCTGCACGAGATCTACAAGCTCGGGGTGGTGCCCATCCCGACGAACAAACCGATGATCCGGGTAGACCAGTCGGACCTCATCTACAAAACCGAGGAAGCCAAATACATCGCGGTCGTCGACGACGTCGCCGAGCGCTACGAGAAGGGCCAGCCGGTGCTGATCGGCACCACCAGCGTCGAGCGCTCGGAGTATTTGTCCCGCCAGTTCACCAAGCGCCGCATTCCGCACAACGTGCTCAACGCCAAGTATCACGAGCAGGAGGCCAGCATCGTCGCCGAGGCCGGACGGCGCGGCGCGATCACCGTTGCCACCAACATGGCCGGCCGTGGGACCGACATCGTGCTGGGCGGCAACATCGACTTCCTCACCGACAAGCGGCTGCGTCAGCGGGGGCTGGACCCAGTGGAGACGCCCGACGAGTATGAAGCGGCCTGGCATGAGGAGCTGCCCAAGGTCAAAGCTGAGGCGACCGCCGAGGCAGCAGAAGTGATCGAAGCCGGCGGGCTCTACGTGCTGGGCACCGAGCGGCACGAATCCCGGCGCATCGACAACCAGTTGCGTGGCCGTTCCGGTCGTCAGGGCGACCCGGGTGAGTCGCGTTTCTACCTGTCGCTGGGTGACGAACTCATGCGTCGCTTCAACGGGGCGGCGCTGGAAATGCTGCTGAACCGGTTGAATCTGCCCGACGACGTGCCGATCGAGGCCAAAATGGTGACCCGTGCCATCAAGAGCGCGCAGACCCAGGTCGAGCAGCAAAACTTCGAGGTCCGCAAGAACGTCCTCAAATACGACGAGGTGATGAACCAGCAGCGCAAGGTGATCTATGCCGAGCGGCGCCGCATCCTGGAGGGCGAAAACCTCAAGCAGCAGGCCCTCGACATGATCCATGACGTGATAACTGCCTACGTCAACGGCGCGACGGCCGAGGGCTACGCCGAAGACTGGGACCTGAGCAAGCTGTGGGAGGCGCTCAAGACCTTGTATCCGGTTGGGATCGACCACAAGGATCTGTTCGATTCCGACGCGGTCGGCGAGCCCGGTGAGCTCACCCGTGAGGAACTACTCGACGCGTTGATCGAGGACGCCGAACGCGCCTATGCGGCGCGCGAGGCCGAAATCGAGCAGCTGGCCGGCGAGGGCGCGATGCGTCAACTGGAACGAAACGTGCTGCTGGGCGTCATCGACCGCAAGTGGCGCGAGCATCTGTACGAGATGGATTACCTCAAGGAGGGCATCGGCCTGCGTGCGATGGCCCAGCGGGATCCGCTGATCGAGTACCAGCGGGAAGGCTACGACATGTTCATGGGCATGCTCGACGGGCTCAAAGAAGAGTCGGTGGGATTCTTGTTCAACGTGGCCGTCGAGGCGGTACCGGCGCCAGCCGTGGCTCCGGTCGCCGAACCAGAGGGTCTGGCTGAGTTCGCCGCCGCCGCAGCCACTGCCCGGCAGCACGGCACCGCCGGTGCATCCACGGAGGTTCGGCGGGCCGCGCCGAGTTCGTTGCGCGCCAAGGGGCTCGAGAACGACTCGCCCGCGCTGACGTACTCGGGGCCGGCTGAGGACGGTTCGGAGCAGCTGCAGCGCAACGGCGGTGGTGCAGAGCCGGCGACGGCCGGGGGCAGTCGACGTGAACGGCGGGAAGCCGCGCGCCGACAGACCCGCAGCGGCAGACACGGGAAGCCAACCAAACGTCGCTAGGTGGCGTCGACCGCGAAACGCCGACCCGGTAACCGGGGATCCGCTGCACCGCCGGGACTCATCGGTGCAAGGATGACCGCATGGACGTCAAAGAAGTGCGTCTACCCAGTATCGGTCGGCGCTACGAATTCACCAGCCACGACGGCGAGCGGATCGGCATCGTGGCGCGACGCAGCGGTGACTTCGAGGTCGTCCTGTATGCCCATGACGACCCCGACCAGGCCCGGCCGGTGTTTCGACTCACCGACGACGAGGCCGAGGCGGTCGCTCAGATTCTGGGTGCGCCGCGGATCGCCGAGCGGTTTACCGAACTCACCCGAGACGTGCCCGAGTTGGACGTCGGACGGGTGCGCGTCCCGGCGGACAGCCCGTTCGTCGGTCGCCCACTGGGCGACACCCAGGCCCGCAGCCGCACCGGTGCGTCGATCGTGGCGATCGTGCGCAACGACGAGGTGCTCGCCTCGCCCAGCCCGGCCGAAATCCTGCAGGCCCGGGATGTTCTGGTGGTAATCGGCACCGAGGAAGGCATCGCCGGGGTCGAGCAGATCGTCACCAAAGGCTAATGCCGTGCAGGTTGCTGTCGCGCCGATGCTGCAGCTCGGCGCGCTGCTCACCGTGCTTGCGGTGCTGGGCGGGGCCGCCCGCCGGTTCGCCTTGTCGCCGATCCCGGTGTATCTGCTGGCCGGCCTGTCTTTGGGCAACGGCGGCATCGCTTCGGTGGCCGCCGCCGGTCAGTTCATCAGCACCGGCGCACCGATCGGGATCGTGCTGCTGTTGCTCACGCTGGGTCTGGAGTTTTCGGCCGTTGAGTTCGCCAGCAGCCTGCGTCGTCACGTGCCGTCGGCGATGGTCGACGTCGTCCTCAACGCGCTACCCGGCGGGCTGGCCGGCTGGCTGCTGGGCGTCGACGCCGTCGGCGTCCTCGCGATGGCCGGCGTCACCTACGTTTCGTCATCGGGTGTGATCGCCCGGGTCCTGGAGGATCTGCACCGAGTCGGTAACCGCGAAACTCCGTCGGTGTTGTCGGTCTTGGTGCTTGAGGATTTCGCGATGGCGGCCTATCTGCCCCTGTTCGCGGTGCTGGCTTCCGGCGGCAGCTGGCTGCATGCGGTCGTTGGCATGGTGGCCGCGGTGGCCACCTTGGTGGCGGTGTTCGCCGCGTCCTTTCGGTGGGGTCACCACGTCGGCCGACTGGTCACCCACCCGGATTCCGAGCAGCTGCTGCTGCGGGTGCTGGGCATTACGCTCGTCGTGGCGGCGGTGGCCGAATTCGCCCATGCTTCGGCGGCGGTCGGCGCGTTTCTGGTCGGTCTCACCTTGACCGGTGAAACCGCTGACCGTGCTCGCAAGGTGCTGGGGCCGCTGCGCGACCTGTTCGCCGCCGTCTTCTTTCTCGGCGTGGGACTGGCGGTTGAACCCGAGCACCTGCTGCCCATGCTTCCGGCGGCGTTGGCATTGGCTGCGGTCACCGCGGTGACAAAAGTGGGCACCGGGATCTTCGCGGCCCGGCGCGACGGGGTGGCGCGGCGGGGTCAGTTGCGCGCCGGCACCGTTCTGATCGCCCGGGGCGAGTTCTCGCTGGTGATCATTGGCCTGGTCGGCGCATCGATCCACGGGGTGGCCGCGTTGGCGACCGCGTATGTATTCGTGATGGCGACGGCGGGTCCGGTGGTGACCCGGTTCGTCGGCGGCCCGCTGCCGGTGCCGGCTGCCCGGATCGTCTAGCCGTGGGACCGGTCAGCCGATGTGCAGTGCGACCACCTGCCACCGGCTGTCGGTGGCCTGCTCGACACGGCAGGCGATAGCGTGAATGCGGCGCCCGCGGCTGTAGGTTCCGAACACCTCGGCGGCGAGACGATCGGGCCGGCCGACCTCCCGAACCCGCACCCGGCGTAACACCGCCGCCGCGCCGTCGTCAGCCGCGAGCCGACAGGACACGATCCGGTTGGCCGCGAGCACCGAATCGGCCAGACCGGCGGTGAGCAGGCCCTGCAGCTGAGCCACCGGGCGGCGGCGGTCGATGACTTCCAACACGCGGCGCAGCGCCGCGTCGGCGAAGATTGCGGCCTGGCGCATCGGCGCAGACATCCCCGCCTCCGTTGGTCGGCTCGGACGCGTGGTGGGCGCATGGGGATTGGGGCGTCGCGGCGCTGCGGTCGACAGTGATCGACACTGCCGCACATCGCGGAGCGGGGGTTCGTAGTCGACGACGGGTCTGACGCTGTGCACGGCACTCTCCAGGGTCTTCGGGCGGCGATCCGCTGCGCCCGGCTGCGCCGCGCTTGCGATCGCCGACAGGGTTGTCGGGCGGCGATCCGCTGCGCCCGGCTGCGCCGCGCTTGCGATCGCCGACAGGGTTGTCGGGCGGCAGGCCTGCTGGAGAGTGGCAGACGAATGATCATCGCACAACCGCGCCCTTCGGGTATGCGGGCTGCACGAGAACGGTGCAGCAGTTACCGTGAGCGGCAGCACCGGTTGACGACGTCGGCGAATTGCCAAGGGATCAAAAGAGAGAGGCGATGTGACGCGGTTGTGCCCATCGGACGCGACCTTCTACCAGTTGGAGAACACCACCACCCCGATGTATGTCGGCTCGCTGTCGATCTTGCGACGACCGCGGTCAGGGCTGTGCTACGAGGCGTTGCTGCGCACTGTTGAGCAGCGGTTACCGCAAGTACCGCGCTATCGCCAAAAGGTCAAAGAAGTCACGTTGAACCTGGCCAGGCCGTTGTGGATCGACGACCGCGACTTCGACATCACCTACCATGTCCGGCGGTCGGCGCTGCCGTCGCCGGGCAGCGACGATCAGCTGCACGAGCTGGTTGCCCGGCTGGCCGCCCGACCACTGGACAAGGCTCGGCCGCTATGGGAGATGTACCTGGTCGAAGGGTTGGCGAAAAATCGCGTCGCGCTTTACACCAAGTCGCATCAGGCGCTGATCGACGGCGTGCGCGCGCTGGAGATCGGTCACGTCATCGCCGACCGGTCGCGGCGTCCGGCGCCGGTCCCGGACGAGATCTGGGTGCCCGGCCGCGACCCGGGCACTACCCGGCTGCTGCTGGGCGCGATCGGTGACTGGGTTACCCGCCCCCGCGCGCAACTACAGGCGGTCGCTGCCGGGGTCACCGCGCTGGCGACCAACTTCGGGCAATTCGCCGAGGTCGGGCGGCGGTTGTTCGGCGTTGCCCGCACACTCGCGCTCGGTAGCGCGCCTAGCAGCCCGCTCAACGCCCCCGTCTCGCGCCAGCGTCGGTACACGGTCGCGCGGGGACGACTCGACGACTATCGGGCCGTGCGGGCGCGCTATCACTGCGACGTCCACGACGTCGTGCTGGCAGTGATCACCGGCGCGCTGCGTAACTGGCTGCTGTCCCGCGGCGAGGCGCTGGCATCGACCGCGACGGTACGCGCGATGGCACCGCTGCCTGTCTACGTCGACCAGACGTCCGATGCGGCCGGACCACGCGACGCGCTCCGGCAGGTGGCACCGTTCTTGGTCGAGCTACCTGTGGGAGAAGGCAACGCCGTAGTACGGCTGTCCCAGATCGCGCACGCCACCGAATCCAACCCGACTGCGGCCAGTCTGGTCGACGCCCGGACCATCGTGACACTGTCGGGTTTCGCGCCGCCGACGTTGCACGCGATGGGGATCCGGGTCGCCACCAGCTTGTCGCCGCGGCTGTTTAACCTGTTGATCACCAATGCTCCTGGCGCCCAGTCGCAGATATACATCGCCGGCGCGAAATTGCTGGAGACCTACGCGGTACCGCCGCTGCTGAATAAGCAGGTGCTGGCGATCGGGGTGACGTCGTACAACGGGATGCTGTATTTCGGGATCAACGCCGACCGGGAGGCGATGAGCGACGTCGAGATGCTCCCGGGGTTGCTGGCCGAATCGCTCGAGGAGTTGCTGGAAGCGGCACGCTAAGGCGACGTGAAAGGAATTACCATTCGAGCTGTGAGCAAGAAAACGGCCAATGCCACGGCTGGAAAAGCGACGAAGACTGATCGGGACAGGCCGCAGCGTAAGATTTCCGATGCTGCCTATGAGGCCGAATTGCTCCGGCTGCAAACCGAATTCGTCAGGCTGCAGCAGTGGGTGCGGCATTCCGGCGCGCGCATTGTGGTGATCTTCGAAGGCCGCGATGGGGCAGGCAAGGGCGGCACGATCAAACGGATCACCCAATATCTCAATCCGCGCTTTGTCCGTATCGCGGCACTGCCGGCGCCCAGCGATCGTGACCGGGGCCAGTGGTATTACCAGCGCTACGTCGCTCATCTTCCCGCCAGGGGCGAGATCGTGCTGTTCGACCGCTCGTGGTACAACCGCGCCGGCGTCGAGCAGGTGATGGGCTTTTGCACGCCTCAAGAGCACGCGCTGTTCTTGCGACAGACCCCGATCTTCGAACAGCTGCTGATCGATGACGGGATTTTATTGCGCAAGTATTGGTTTTCGGTATCTGAGGAAGAGCAGCTGCGACGGTTCAAGGCTCGCTTGAACGATCCGCTGCGGCAATGGAAACTGACCACAATGGATCTGCAGGCGATATATCGGTGGGAAGACTATTCGCGGGCCAAGGACCAGATGATGGTGCACACCGACGTTCCCACCAGCCCGTGGTACGTCGTGGAGTCGGACATCAAGAAGCATGCCCGGTTGAACATGATGGCGCATCTGCTGTCCACGATCGACTACCACGAGGTGGCGATGCCGAAAATCACGCTGCCGGCGCGCCCGGTCGTAAGCGACAATTATCGACGGCCGCCCCGGGAGCTGGCGCACTATGTCGATGATCATGTGGCAACGTTGATCGGTGCAAGCGACTGACCGGAACACATGATGCGGGTGTACATCCCGGCGACTTTGGCCATGATTGCCCAACTTGTCGCCGACGGCTTGATATGGCCGGTCAACGGCACCGCATTCGCGGTGACACCGGCGCTGCGCGAGGGCTACGCCGCGGGCGACGATGACGAGCTCGGCGAGGTCGCGCTGCGGGACGCCGCGCTGGCCTCACTTCGCCTGCTGGCCGCCGACGCCACCTCCGAGCTGCCGCCCCGCCGTGCGGTAGTGGTCGCCGACATAGCCGACACAACGGCGGTGAGTTTGCGTCCCGATCTCGACGACGCCGTCGTGCGGCTGGCCGCTCCGGTGGCGATCGACGACGTCGTGGCCGCGTTCATCGACAACGCCGCCGCCGAACCGGACGTCGTGGCGGCGATCGCGGCCATCGATTCGGCCGACCTCGGGGATGAGGATGCCGAACTGATCGTCGGAGATGCGCAGGACCACGATCTGGCCTGGTACGCCACTCAAGAGCTGCCATTCCTGGTGGAGCTGCTCTGAGAGTTGGATACGGAACCGTAGGTTACGGTACCGTAGGCCGCGAATGGGCAGGAGCCTCCTCGATGAGCAAGGATTTCGCGAAGATCACCGCGGACGTCGTCGATACCCGGCGTCCCACGGTCGCCGGGGCGGACCGGCACCCGGGTTGGCATGCGTTGCGCAAGCTGGTCGCACGGATTACCACACCGCTGCTGCCCGACGACTATCTACAGCTGGCCAATCCGCTGTGGTCGGCGCGGGAATTGCGGGGCCGCGTCCTTCAGGTCCGGCGAGAGACCGACGACTCCGCGACGCTGCTCATCAAACCCGGGTGGGGCTTCAGTTTCGATTACCAGCCCGGTCAGTACATCGGGATCGGGCTACTGGTCGACGGCCGCTGGCGATGGCGCTCGTATTCGCTGACATCCACCCCGGTTTCCGGTGGGCGCACCGTGACTATCACCGTGAAGGCGATGCCCGAGGGTTTCGTGTCCACCCACCTGGTCGCCGGAGTAACGCCCGGCACGATCGTGCGCCTGGCCGCACCGCAGGGCAACTTCGTGTTGCCCGATCCGGCGCCGGCGGCGATTTTGTTCATCACCGCCGGGTCGGGCATCACCCCGGTGATGTCGATGCTGCGTACGCTGGTGCGCCGCGATCAGATCACCGACGTGATCCATATGCATTCGGCACCCACTGCGACCGAGGTGATGTTCGGCGCGGAGCTTGAGCAGTTGGCCCGCGATCACCGCGGATACCAACTGCGGCTGCGCGCCACCCGCAGCCAGGGTCGGCTCGACTTGGGGCGGCTCGACAGCGAAGTGCCCGACTGGCGGCAGCGGCAGACCTGGGCGTGCGGGCCCGAAGCCCTGTTGAGTGCGGCCGAGCGTACCTGGTCGGCGGCTGGGGTCGCCGACCAGCTGCACCTTGAGCGCTTCGCGGCGTCACGTGCGGCGCCGGCCGGCGCCGGCGGCACGGTCACCTTCGCCAAGAGCGGCAAAAACGTGGTCGCCGACGCGGCGACCACGTTGATGGAGGCCGGTGAGCGGGCCGGCGTGCAGATGCCGTTCGGCTGCCGGATGGGCATCTGCCAATCGTGTGTGGTCGACCTGGTGGACGGCCACGTCCGCGACCTGCGATCCGGTGTCGAACACGAACCCAACACCCGGGTGCAGACCTGCATTTCGGCTGCATCCGGTGATTGCGTCCTGGATATCTGAGGACTACTCACAGGTAACCTACGGAATCGTAGGTTACGATCGCGTAGGTCGGTGATCGCAGGACTGTAGGAAGGCACGACGATGGCTATCACAGACATCACGGAATTCGCTCATCTGACGGATTCCGATATCGAAAGCCTGGCCTCCGAACTCGACGCCATCCGCCGAGACATCGAAGACTCGCGGGGCGAACAGGACGTCCGGTACATCCGCCGCACGATCGCTGCCCAGCGAGCGCTGGAGGTTGCCGGCCGCGTGTTGCTGGCGGCCAGTTCCCGGCGGTCGGCCTGGTGGGCCGGTGCCATCACGTTGGGCGTGGCCAAGATCATCGAGAACATGGAGATCGGCCACAACGTCATGCACGGCCAGTGGGACTGGATGAACGACCCCGAGATCCACTCCACGAGTTGGGAATGGGACAACCTCGGGGCGTCCAAGCACTGGCGATATACCCACAACTTCGTGCACCACAAGTACGCCAACATCCTCGGCATGGACGACGACGTCGGCTACGGCATGCTGCGCGTGACCCGCGATCAGCGCTGGAAGCGGTACAACGTCTTCAACTTGCTGTTCAATACGCTGCTGGCGATTCTGTTCGAGTGGGGAGTCGGCCTGCAGCATGTGGAGATCGGCAAGATCGTCAAACGCCGGGCGGATCAGGAGGAGGCCAGGCGCCGCATCGACGAGTTCGTGGCCAAGGCCGGCCGCCAGCTGTTCAAGGATTACGTCGCGTTCCCGGCGTTGACCACACTGTCCCCAGCAGCTACTTACCGGTCCACCCTGACCGCCAACGCCGCCGCCAACATCATCCGCAACGTCTGGGCCAATGCGGTGATCTTTTGCGGCCATTTTCCCGACGGCGCAGAGAAATTCAGCAAGACCGACATCATCGGCGAGTCGAAGGGGCAGTGGTACTTGCGGCAGCTGCTGGGCAGCGCGAACTTCAACGCCGGACCGGCGCTTCGGTTCATGAGCGGTAACCTGTGCCACCAGATCGAACATCACCTCTACCCTGATCTGCCGAGCAACCGGCTTGCCGAGATCTCGGTGCGGGTGCGCGAACTCTGCGACAAGTACGACCTGCCCTACACCACCGGCTCGTTCCTGCTGCAGTACGCCAAGACGTGGCGCACCATCGCCAAGCTCTCGCTGCCGAACAAGTATCTGCGTGACACCCCCGATGACGCACCCGAGACGCGTAGCGAGCGCATGTTTGCCGTGCTGGAGACCGGCTTCGACCGTGCCCATCCGGAGACCGGGCGCCGTGCGGGCCTCAAGACCGCGATCGCGGCGGTGCGCGCGTGGCGACGCGGCAGGTGTCCCCGAGCCGAGGGGCGTGAGCGTGCGCAGCCGTACGCTACCAGCGGCGTGTCGGCGCACAAACACGCACGCTCGGCCTAAATTTCCCGAAGGACGGCTAGCAGCCGCCGCGCGGCGCTTACCCGTCGGCCGGCCGGCCCGGTCAGCGTGTCCAGCGCGCATTCGGGGTCGGCGGGCGGGCCCATGTGCCCGCAGCCGCGTGGACAGTCCTTGATTGCCTCGGCCAGGTCGGAAAACGCCAGCAGCACGTCGTCGGGCTCGATATGGGCCAGTCCGAACGAGCGGATTCCCGGGGTATCGATCACCCAGCCGCCCGCCTGCAGCGGCAGTGCTACCGACTGTGTGGAAGTGTGCCGTCCCCTGCCGATTTCGGTAACTTCGCCGACGGCTCGATCCGCTTCCGGCACAAGACGATTGACCAGAGTGGACTTACCGACCCCGGAATGCCCTAGCAGCACGGTCACTTTCCCGGCCAGCAGGGGAGCGACGGCGTCCAGCGGATCGTCGCGGCCCGCGGTGACCACGGTAAGGTCGAGGTCGGCGAACTGCGCGGCGAACGGCTCGGCCGGCGCCAGGTCGGTTTTGGTCAGGCACAGCATCGGGCTCAGCCCGCCGGCGTAGGCCGCGATCAGGGCCCGGTCGACCAGGCCGGTGCGTGGCGGCGGGTCGGCGAGGGCGACCACGATCAGCAGTTGATCGGCGTTGGCGACGACCACCCGCTCGGTCGGGTCGGTGTCATCGGCCGTGCGCCGCAAGACTGTTCGGCGCGGCCTGCGACGGACGATGCGGGCCAGCGTATCCGGTCGACCAGAGAGGTCACCGACCACGTCGACGTCATCGCCGACCACGATCGGGGTGCGGCCGAGTTCGCGCGCCCGCATGGCGGTCACCCGGCGGCTCGGGTCGCCGCCGAGCACGCAACCCCACCGGCCGCGGTCGACGCTGACTACCATGGCCGCCTGGGCACCGGCATGCCCGGGACGAGTCTTCGTTCGCGGCCGCGAACCCCGGCCCGAGCGGATGTGGACGTCGGACTCGTCGTAGTCGCCGGGCCTCAACCGCCCGACCCCGCGACCATGTTCGCCCACAGCCGCGGAAATTCCGGCAGCGTCTTGGCGGTGGTGGCGATGTCGTCTACCTCGACCCCGGCGACCCGCAGGCCCACGATCGCGCCGGCCATCGCCATCCGGTGGTCGGCATACGAGCGCCAGATCCCAGGCCGCAGCGGTGTCGCAGTGATCACCAGTCCGTCTGGTGTTTCCCGGCAGTCGCCGCCCAACCGGTTGATCTCGGTGCTCAGCGCGGCGAGCCGGTCGGTTTCGTGGCCGCGCAAGTGGGTGATGCCGGTCAGCTGCGACACCGAGCCCGGCGCGGCCAGCGCCGCCAACGCCGCCACCGCCGGGGTCAGTTCCCCGACGTCGCGCAGGTCGACGTGGAATCCGCGGTATTCGGCCGGACCGTGCACCTCCAGATAGCAATCCTTCTTATCAACAACGGCATTGAGTCGGCGCAGGATGCTGAGGACGGTGTCGGCAGGTTGAACGCTGGCTGTCGGCCAGCCGGTGATGCGCACCGTGCCGCCGCTGACCACGGCCGCTGCTAGGAACGGCACGGCGTTGGACAGATCCGGTTCGATTTTCCAGTGCCGGGTCGCGACCGGGCCGGGCCGCACCGCCCATCGGTTGGGTGCGGAGTCGTCGACGTCGACGCCGGCCTGGCGCAGCATCGTCACCGTCATCGCGATGTGCGGCGTCGACGGCAGCGCCCCACCGGTGTGCTGCACGGTCAGGCCCGCGCGGAACGACGCACCGGACAGCAACAGCCCGGAGACGAACTGCGACGACGCCGACGCGTCGATGGCTACGGTGCCGCCGTCGACCGAACCGGTGCCGTGCACCGCAAACGGCAGCGCGTCACCGTCGACGTCGACGCCCAGATCGCGCAGTGCGGCGAGCAACGGTGTGATCGGGCGGGCCCGGGCCTGTTCGTCGCCGTCGAAGGTGATCGTCGCGGTGCCCAGCGCGGCCAGCGGCGGTACGAATCGCAGCACCGTGCCGGCCAGCCCGCAGTCCACCCGGATCTGTGGCGCGGGGGCGATACGCCCGCTCACGCTCAGCTCCGACCTCGATCCCTCGACCCGCAGACCCAGCGCGACCAGCGCCGCGATCATCAGGTCGGTATCTCGGCTGCACAGCGCGCCGCTGATGGTCGAGACACCGCCGCGTGCAGCCGCCAGCGCCGAGAGCACCAGCGCCCGGTTGGTCTGGGACTTCGAGCCGGGCACAGTCACCGTCGCCGTGACGGGTGACGGCGCGGTGGGTGCCGGCCAGGTGCTCACTCATCCATCATCGCGCGTGCTGGAAGCATGGATGGCATGTGTGGGCGATTCGCGATGACGACCGACCCGACCGCGCTGGCCGAGAAGATCGCGGCGATCGACGAGACCGGGCAGGCCGCTGGCGGGCCGAACTACAACGTCGCACCCACCGCCGTGATCACGACCGTGGTTCGCCGCCACGACCAACCGGGCGACGAGCCCACCCGCCGGGTGCGGCTGATGCGCTGGGGGTTGGTGCCACCCTGGGTTAAGGCTGGACCCGATGGCGCGCCGGAGTCGAAGGGTCCGCAATTGATCAACGCCCGTGCCGACAGGGTCATTACTTCGCCGGCGTTCCGGTCGAGTACCAAGTCCAGGCGTTGTTTGGTCCCGATGGACGGTTACTACGAATGGCGGGCCAACCCCGAATCCGGGAAGAAGCCCCGAAAGACGCCGTTTTACATCTACCGCGAAGACGGCGAGCCGCTGTTGGTGGCTGGGCTGTGGTCGGCGTGGAAGCCGGAAAAAGACGCGGCCCCGCTGCTGAGTTGCACGATCATCACCACCGACGCGGTCGGCGAACTCGCCGAAATCCACGACCGGATGCCGCTGGTGGTGGCCGAACGTGCTTGGGACCGCTGGCTAGATCCCGACGCCCCGCCCGATACCGAGCTGCTGGCCCGCCCACCCGACGTGCGTGGCATGCGAATGCGGCAGATATCGACACTGGTCAACAATGTGCGCAACAACGGGCCCGAGTTGATCGAGCCGGTGGTGCCGGACTTCGGGATCGGTCAGTAATCAAAGGTCGTCGTCGCGAACCCGCTTGGGCTTTGCCCGATGTAGACCGGTCCTAGCTCGAAGGCCGTGTTGCCGGTGCTGGTGAAGGATGTCGTCACCGTTGGCCCATCCGTCGCGGTCGTCGTGTAGGAGTACAGCAGGGTTTGACCGTTGTCGGCGTAGAACGAAAGGGTTGTCCCGGCCGGCACCGTTCCCGTGGTCTGACCGGTGTCAAGCACCGATGACGGGATCGCCCCGTAGATACCGCCGGAATCGATGAAGACGGAGGACACGGGTGTGAGCGGCCCACCGTCGACCTGCACGTCCAGGGAGGCAATCGGCGATCCGGCGACTGAAATTACCCCCGGCAGCGGGTTGGGGCCCAACTCTAGAGCATCGGTGGCTTCGTCGATGAGCGTGCCCTGATTGAGAGTGCTCGGCAATGCTGTGATCACGGTGCTGGTGCCCGGATACCCGTCATTGGGCCCGATACCCAAAACGCCATCTATGCGGATGTCGCTCGCGTATTGACTGAAAATCGCGTTCCAATAGTTGCTAAAAGTAATCGCTGACGACGGGGTGAGCAGGTCGACCGCGGTCGGCGCAGTGGTGAGTCCTTCGCCGAAATTCACTGTCGTGTCATACGTGTCGTAGTAAAGCGCCGGCGAATTGCCATATACGAACGCACCGGAGAAGACCTCGGAGCCCAGCGGGGTCTCTGCGCCGACGTATTGGGGTTCGATGACAAGACCGGTGGATCCGGTGTCGACCAGCACGGGTACCGACGGTCCGCCATTGACCGAGACGTCGGCTATCGGGAAAGGACCGTTGGTCGTCAGTGTCACGATTTGGTTTTGCACAGCCGGGGTTCCGTCGCTGCCGCCGGATACGCCGATGCCGCCGGCGCCGTTGATGCCCGGCGAGCCGACCGGGCCGCCACTACCGCCGGTGCCGCCATTGCCACCATTGCCGCCGAGGCCGCCGGCACCAGCGTCGCCGCCGTCGCCGCCATCACCGCCGTCGCCGCCGTGCGCGTCAGAACCGGCGTATGCGGCGCTGCCGCCATTACCTGCGTCTCCACCGTTGCCCCCTTGACCGCCGTGGCCACTGGTGCCGCTGTCGGCGCCGATTCCGCCTGCTCCTCCGCCGCCGGCGGCGCCACCCGCGCCGCCGTTCCCGCCGTTCCCGCCGTTCATGCCTTGGATGTAGCCGTCGGTGCCGTTGCCGCCGTTCCCGCCGACACCGCCGTGGCCGCCGTTGCCTCCGGTGCCGCCGGCGAAGCCGTTAGCGCCGTGACCGCCGTTCCCACCAGAGCCCGCGGCACCACCGATGCCGCCGTTCCCGCCCGTCCCGACGACATCCGGCCCGTCGAGGCCAGGTCGGTCGTCGTAGCCGTTGCCGGGTGCGCCGCCCGCGCCGGCCGCTCCGCCGTCGCCGCCGTCGCCGCCGGTACCGCCGTCGCTGTCGATGCCGCTGCCTCCGGTACCGCCGTCGCCGCCCGCGCCTCCCTTGCCGCCCGGCCCGCCATTGCCGTTGGACCCGTAAAGGGCGTAGCCAGACTGGCTAGCCGCACCGCCCCGGCCGCCTTGGCCGCCCTGGCCGCCGTTACCGCCGGCGAAGCCCGCGTGGTCGCCAGGTGCACCGTCGGCGCCCTGGCCGCCGGCGCCGCCGTCGCCGCCGGCACCCCCGTTGCCACCGTTGCCGAAGAACACGTCGCTGGCCAGGCTGGACTGATAACCGGGGCTGCCGCCGGTGCCGCCGTCGCCGCCGGCGCCACCGCTGCCGCCTCCGGTCGCCGGGCCCCCGTCGCCGCCGGTGCCGCCGGCGCCGCCGGCGCCGCCGTCGCCGCCGGTGCCTCCGCTGGCCGAGCTGCCGCCGTCGCCGCCGTCGCCGCCGGCACCGCCCGATCCTCCGGATCCTGCGCTGCCGGCAGCCCCCTGGGAGGAGCCCGCACCGCCGGCACCGGCGGCGCCGCCTTCGCCGCCTTCGCCGCCGTCGCCGCCGGTCCCGCCGGGGACTCCGGGGTTGTCGGCGTTGTCGGTGCCAGCGCCGCCCTGGCCGCCGTTACCGCCCAGAGCGCCGTTGCCGCCGTTCCCGCCCGTGCCCTGGTTGCCGCCGAGCCCGCCGGCCCCGCCGGCGCCCCCAGTCCCGCCGGCCCCGCCGTTGCCGCCGTGTCCGCCTGCACCCCCGTCGCTCGCCCCCGCCTCGCCGTCGCCGCCGTGGCCGCCGTTACCGCCGGGCCCGCCGGCCCCGCCATTGCCGAATAACCCGCCGTCACCGCCCTTACCGCCCGCGCCGCCGGCGCCACCCGCGCCACCGTCGTGGCCCGCGGGAGCCGTGGTGCCCGCATAACCGGCACCGCCGGCGCCGCCCTGGCCGCCATCACCGCCGACGCTGAACATCCCGCCGGCACCGCCGGCACCGCCCGCGCCGCCGGCGCCGCCGTCGGGATGCGTTGCGGTGCCGGCGCCGCCGGCACCGCCGCTACCCCCGTTGCCCCCCTGACCGAAAACAATTCCGCCGTTGCCGCCGTTGCCGCCGGCCTCACCGGCACTGCCGTTGAGGCCGGCAGTGCCGTTAGCGCCGTTACCGCCGTCACCGAACAACAACCCGGCGTTGCCGCCATTGGGGTCGGCCGCGGTGCCGGGCGCGCCGTTGCCGATCAAATACTGCCCCGACACCGAATTTATGAAATTGTCGACCTGCTGACCTGGCGGGCTAATTATCCAGTTCTCCATGCCGGTGCGCATGGGCACGTAGACGTGCTGCGCGAACCATGCAGCAACCTGGCTATCCCAGGACGAAGGCGGTGCCGCCGACGCATCCGCGGATGTGGCCGCTGAGATAGCGGCGTCCTCGCCGGCCGGATCGGCGGAGGGATTCAGACCCGGCAAGCCCGCAACAGCCGACATCGAATTCAGACCGCTGGTTGGATCGAGACCCGCGAGGGTATCGGTCGTCCCCGTCGTGACCGTCCCGAACGGATCAATGATGGCATCGATGATGAGGTCGATGATGTCGGCCCGCGTTGGCGGCGCGGTGGCCAGCGAGGTCATGCCACAAGCCAAAAACACCCCGGCAACCGTGCCCAAACCCACCACGCCACCGTGGCGACGCGTCCGAGTTGTACGCGCGTAGCGAGTCCTTTTCAGGTAACGGTGCCGACGAACTATGTCTGCGTGCGTATCACGGTTAAAGCGCGAATATTTAGACAATGCTCGATTGTTTTCGATTGTGCTCGATCGTTCTCAATCGTCAACGTATCGTGCGCGGCGCGCGGCGGGCGTCGAAACAGCCAATTCGGTAACACACTGTGCGCGACGGGAGCTTCGCCAGAGCCGGACCCCCTGAAACGTCAGGAGACCTGCTGAATATTCGCGGTCACTGCGCCAGTGAGCCGGATCAGATCCTGCGGCGCCACCGCGACGTCCCAGCCGCGTCTGCCGGCGCTGCAGTAGACCCGGCCCCAAGCCAGGGCGTCGGAGTCGACGACGGTGGGCAGCGGTCTGCGTTGACCGAACGGCGAGATCGCCCCGATCACATAGCCGGTTGCTCGCTGTGCGCTGGCCCGGTCGGCCATCGTCGCGCGCGACAACCCTAGTGCCGCGGCCGCGGCTTTGACCGATAGCCTGGCCCGGGCCGGCAGTACCGCGACCGCCGGGCCGTCCGGTGTGGCCAGCACGAGGGTCTTGTAGATCTGTTCGGGTGCGACGCCGCAGGCCTCGGTCAGCGCCCGAACGGCCCTGTCGCCGAACGAGAGTCGGCGCGGGTCGTGGCCGAACTTCACCACCTGGTGCGGCACGCCAGCGGCGGCCAGCGCCGCTAGCGCCGGGGTTGGCGTGCCGGCCATCAGGCGGTCGCGCGGTGATCCGCTGCGCCCGGCTGCGCCGCGCTGGCGATCACCGCTACGGCCGCGCGTAGCCCGGCGGGTTGGGGGACTCCACCCACAGGTCGACCCCCAGCTCGCCACCCGGCGTGCAGTCGTACACCGAGAGGTCGGTCACCCCCGATTCCACCAACACGTCTTCGCACAGCACCGAGTTGCCCGTGTACTCGGCGGCCGGCTTGTTGAGGATGACGTAGGCCGCGTCGGCATAGACCTCGGGTTTGCGGGCGCGTGCCATCGCGGCGTCGCCGCCGAGCAAGTTTTGCACCGCGGCCGTGGCGACCAGGGTGCGCGGCCATAACGTGTTCGACGCGATGCCGTACTCACGCATCTCCTCGGCGATGCCCAGCGCGCAGAGCGTCATCCCGAACTTGGCCATCATGTAGGCCGTTGGCTTGAGCCACTTGGGTTCGAGCCGCACCGGTGGCGAGAGGGTCAGGATGTGCGGATTCTCCCGGCCCTTCATGTGGGGGATGCACGCCTGTGAGACCGCATAAGTGCCGCGCACCTGGATTCCGTTCATCAGGTCGAAACGCTTCATCGGCACCTCGGTGATGGATCCTAGGTTGATGGCCGACGCGTTGTTAACGCAAACATCGATGCCGCCGAACTGCTCGACGGTCTGCGCCACCGCGGAAGTGACGGAATCCGGGTCGCGGACGTCGCCGACGATCGGCAAGGCCCGTCCGCCGGCTTCCTCGAGTTCCTTGGCCGCGCTGTACACGGTGCCCGGCAGCTTGGGGTGCGGTTGGGCGGTCTTGGCGATCAGCGCGATGTTCGCCCCGTCGCGCGCGGCCCGCTTGGCGATCGCCAGGCCGATTCCGCGGCTGGCCCCCGAGATGAACATGGTCTTGCCGGTCAAAGACATGGCGTCACACTAACGTGGCCCGATCCCGGTGGGATAACCGCCTCGAATCGGGCTGCGGCCGGCCAAACGGCCACCAGGAAATAGCGCCATGGGCGATGCTGTTGATTGATGCGGTTCCGTGGTCTGCAGTGGCGGACCACCCAAGACAGTGTCGGTCGTAGCCTTTAGATTGGTGATGAGGGGAATCTGGTGTTGGCTGAGTGCCTGCAACGTCCGGTGTTGCCTGGCTTGTTCGGTGACACCGCGGCGGAAGGGACCTGGTTAACCACGATGACCGACAATGATGCCGCGACCGGGCCGGAGGTACCCCAGCGTGCCCCGACGGAGGAGACGGACGAGGAGCTGACTGCGCGTTTCGAGCGCGACGCGATTCCGCTGGTCGATCAACTCTACGGTGGCGCGCTGCGACTGACCCGCAATCCGGCGGACGCCGAGGACCTGCTTCAGGAAACGATGGTCAAGGCCTACGCGGGATTTCGGTCGTTCAAGCCCGGCACCAATCTCAAGGCCTGGTTGTACCGCATCCTGACCAACACCTACATCAATAATTACCGCAAAAAGCAGCGCCAGCCGGCGCAGTACCCGACCGAGGAAATCACCGATTGGCAGTTGGCGGCGAACGCCGAACATTCTTCGACCGGCTTGCGCTCGGCGGAAGTCGAGGCGCTTGAGGCATTGCCGGACACCGAAATCAAAGAAGCGCTGCAGGAGTTGCCAGAAGATTTCCGGATGGCGGTCTACTACGCGGACGTCGAGGGCTTCCCGTACAAAGAGATCGCCGAGATCATGAACACCCCAATCGGAACGGTGATGTCGCGACTACACCGTGGCCGGCGCCAGCTACGGGGTCTGTTGGCCAACGTGGCAAAGGAGCGGGGTTTTCTTCGCGATGACCAGGCAGCCGAGGAGGTGTCGTCGTGACCGATGTGTCTGGCGGATCGGGCCCCGGCGCTGCCGAAGATGACCGTGACAAGGTCGACTGCGCGGAAGTGATCGCCGAGGTATGGACGCTGCTCGACGGCGAATGCACCGCCGAGACCCGTGCGAGGCTGCGCCAGCACCTTGACGAGTGCCCCGAATGCCTGCGCCGCTATGGGCTCGAGGAGCGGATCAAATCATTGATCGCCACCAAATGTCGGGGGGACAAGGCTCCGGAACGCCTGCACGAGCGGCTACGACTGGAAATTAGCCGGACTGTCATTATACGCAGTGAGAAGTCCGGGCCGTTCTGAACCGATTCAAGCGTTCGGGCGCTTGCCGTGGTTTGCCTTGCTGTACTTGCGGTCGCGCTTTTTGCGGCCACGCTTAGCCATGACGGATCCTCCTTGCAGCTCTACTGGTAGATCAGTCTCTCACGTGGCCCGGTTCCGCTCGCCATCGGCGATTGCGGCGTCCATCGCGGCCGCGACCGCCGGGACCGCTGTGTCCGACGAGGTTGGTGTCCACCCGCGAGGCCAGCGTTAGCCCGCCCTCACGGTCGCGGCGCCGTTCCAGGGTCTGGTAATCAGCTCCGCGATCACTGACTGATGTGCCCTCGCCGTCGAACTCGACCGGCCGGCCAGATTTTGCCACCTGGAGCGGTGTCCCGCATGGGCCCTTTCGGGCTCGCGTCTGCGCGATGACCGCCATCGGGCGACCGGTGGAACGACGCGTGAACCGCCGCAGCGGACTGGCTAGACTACCGGGCCGGTATTCACCAGTAACAGCGGACTGGTCAGTCGCGACGACGGTGTGTTGGCGTTGCCGGGGAACGCCGAGGCCTGGCCCGGCGTGGTCAGGCCGGGTGTTTGCCCGGGTAGGGTCGGGGTTTGGCCTGGCGTGGTCAGGCCGGGTGTTTGCCCGGGTAGGGTCGGGGTTTGGCCTGGCGTGGTCAGGCCGGGTGTTTGCCCGGGTAGGGTCGGGGTTTGGCCTGGCGTGGTCAGGCCGGGTGTTTGCCCGGGTAGGGTCGGGGTTTGGCCTGGCGTGGTCAGGCCGGGTGTTTGCCCCGGCGTCAGTCCGCCGGTGGCGGAGCCCGGCGTCAGTCCGCCGGTGGCGGAGCCCGGCGTCAGTCCGCCGGTGGCGGAGCCGGGCGTCAGTCCACCGGTGGCGGAGCCGGGCGTGAGCCCACTGGCGGCGGAGCCGGGCGTGAGCCCACTGGCGGCGGAGCCGGGCGTGAGCCCACTGGTGGCATCGGAAGCGGGCATCAGTAACGAGCCGGTGCCTGGGAACAAGTTGTCGAGCACCGTGCTGAGCCGGCTAAAGAACCCGTTGGCGATGTTAATCATCGTGCTCTGGTCCACTCCCGCCGGAGCAGGCGCCGCCGGCACCCCTGCTGGAGCAGCCGCCGGTGGCGCTGCCGCCGGAGCGGCCGCGGGCGGTGCTGCCGCCGGTGGCGCTGCCGCCGGAGCGGCCGCGGGCGGTGCGTCCGCCGGAGCGGGGGGTGGCGGTGCTTCCGCCGGCGCGGGCGCTGAATCATCGACAGGCACAGGTGGCGGGGGATCCGCCCCGGCAACTCCGGCGCCAAAGCCGATCGAGGCGATTGCGGCCAGCGTCAATCCTGCGCCGGCGGCCAGTCGAGCCGCTGGCCCGCAAGCCTTACGGATTGCAAACATGTTCGCAGACAACGGAATCACTCCTCAGATCGACCACAGCACTTGTCACTCTTCTGACACTTAACTCACTCTGGCTACAATCCTGCTCAAGAGTCACAGCCGGAACACGACACGATCACAGAACGAACTCTATGGATTCGTTTAGTAATCTTCGGGTTTGCTTACTTGCGGGAACCGGCGGCGCCGCACCCCTCTTGACGCGCTGATGACCGCTGGCTGTGGTTCGATTAGGCGACGGAATGTGGATAGGCACCGGCTGGGTGATGAACGGGGTGATGATGGCCGAGGACGTCCGCGCGGAGATCGTGGCCAGCGTGCTCGAAGTCGTGGTCAACGAGGGCGACCAGATCGTCGAGGGTGACACCCTGGTGTTGCTGGAGTCGATGAAGATGGAGATTCCGGTTCTGGCTGAAGTCGCTGGCACGGTCAGCAAAGTCAGCGTATCGGTGGGCGACGTCATCCAGGCCGGCGATCTGATCGCGGTGATCTCTTAGCCCTTGGTTACTTTGAACTCTGTGTCGGGAGTGACTGATGTCGACTCTCGGTGACTTGCTCGCCGAACACACCGTCTTGCCCGGCAACGCCGTCGACCACTTGCACGCCGTGGTCGGAGAGTGGCAGCTGCTCGCCGACCTGTCGTTCGCTGACTACCTGATGTGGGTGCGCCGCGACGATGGAGCGCTGGTGTGCGTAGCGCAATGCCGGCCGAATACCGCGTCGACTGTTCTGGCACGAGATGCCGTGGGCACCGTCCTGGCCGCTGATAAGGTTCCGCTTATCGCCGCGGCCTTCGAATCCGGCGCAATCGGCCGCGAAAGCATCGCCGACCAACAGTATTCGTGGCAGCAGACAGAGCTGAACGTCGAGGCCGTGCCGGTGCGACATGGCGCGCGGGTGGTCGCAGTGCTGACTCATCAAACCGCCGCGGCGTCTGCGCGCAAATCCAGCCCTCTGGAGACGGCCTACCTCGACTGCGCGGCAAGCCTGGTCCACATGCTCTCCGAGGGCACCTTCCCCAACCTCGGCGATGCAGCTATGTCACGGTCCAGCCCGCGAGCCGGTGACGGGTTCATCCGCCTCGACGTCGACGGGGTCGTCTGCTACGCCAGCCCGAACGCGCTTTCGGCCTACCACCGGATGGGATTGACCGCCGAATTGGAGGGTCAACACCTGGTTGACGTCACCCGCCCGCTGATCTCCGATCCATTCGAGGCCGAGGAACTGGCCGATCACGTGGGCGACTCGTTGACCGGTGGGGCGAGTATGCGGATGGAGATCGACGCGGGTGGCGCGACGGTGCTGCTGCGAACAATTCCCTTGATCATGCACGGCGCCCCGGCCGGGGCCGCGGTGCTCATCCGCGACGTCACCGAGGTGAAGCGCCGGGACCGCGCACTGATGTCCAAGGACGCCACGATTCGGGAGATTCATCACCGGGTGAAAAACAACCTGCAGACCGTCGCGGCGCTGCTGCGACTGCAGGCCCGCCGGACGACCAACCCGGAGGCCAGAGAAGCCCTGATCGAGTCGGTGCGCCGGGTCTCGTCGATCGCATTGGTGCACGACGCACTATCGATGTCGGTAGACGAACAAGTCAACCTCGATGAGGTGATCGATCGGATCCTGCCGATCATGAACGACGTCGCGGCCGTGGAAACCCCGATCCGGATCAACCGATCGGGTGAGCTGGGTGTGCTGGACTCTGACCGCGCCACCGCGTTGATCATGGTAATCACCGAACTGGTGCAAAACGCGATCGAGCACGCATTCGAGCGGTCCGCCGGAGCTCCCGAAGCTTGCGGGGCCGGGTCGGTGACGATACAGGCCGAGCGGTCGGCGCGCTGGCTCGATGTGGTGGTTCACGACAATGGCCGCGGCTTGCCCGAGGGCTTCAGCATCGACAAGTCCGATCGGCTCGGCCTGCAGATCGTGCGGACGCTGGTCTGCGCAGAGTTGGACGGCTCGCTGCGCGTGCACAACGCTGCCGGTGGCGGCACCGATGTGGTGGTACGGGTGCCGATCGGTCGTCGAGCCCGGGCTGTACAATAACGCGGCCCCGACACTGTCGGGGCCGCGATGCTGGACCAGGTGAATCACACCGTGGTCATACTCCGGTGCGGGTCTTCGTCCGAGCATTGCGCCGTTTCAGCGCGCGCCGCTCGTCTTCGCTCATTCCGCCCCACACGCCGGAGTCCTGGCCGGTGTTCAGCGCCCAGGACAGACATTCGGTGGTCACCGGGCAGCGGTTACAGACCAGTTTCGCGTCAGCGATCTGCGCGAGCGCCGGGCCACTGTTGCCTACCGGAAAGAACAGCTCCGGGTCTTCGTCGCGACAGACCGCCTTGTGGCGCCAATCCATACGTCGTTACTCCTCACTATGTGCGCAGCAGCGCGCACAGGCGTTTTTCTTCGGCTGTTAACGCGGGCACAAGAAACATCGGTACCCTTTGCACGCGGTGATTCGATCGTTTCATAGGCTCAACAGATGTCAATAGTGCACGTTCGCACGTGGGCAATCTCACTTTGACGTGCTGTTAGCAAAACCCTTACCCGCTTGTAATAGCATGCTCCGCGCATCGGCACCCCGATGAGCGTTTTGGCAGGTATTAACGCACGTCACAAGCAGTTTTTAAGGGTGGGGCGACGACGTCCAACGCCCCGGGAACCGCACGAAACGTCATCTGCTCGCGCTCGCCCAGGTAGTCGCCGTCAAACTGGCTGGCGATCGGTGGGCCGGCGCACGTGACCCGCAGGCAGGCCGCGTTGTCGTCGCGTACGAGCTGCTTGGCCTTCAACTTGGGTCGCTTGGACAACATCTGCCGCACCAGCCGCAGCGTGGGCACCACGCTCATGCTCGTCGTCGCGAACACCCCCAGGCCGGACTCGAAGGTGCAGTCGGGGTTGGTCCAGACCGGCCGGTCGTTGGCGTAAGTCCACGGGTTGGAGTTGGACACGAAGACGAAATGCACCCCGGACACCGGGTCGCGGCCGGGAAGGTGCAGCGTCAGCGTCGGATCTCGACGAGTGGCGGCCAACACTGCCGGCACAGCCGCGCGGATATAACGCGCCGGGGTAACCTTCAAGCCTTTCGCCCGTTGGGCTTCGACTGCGCGGACCACCTCGGCGTCGACCCCCATCCCGGCATTGAGTAACGCCCACCGCTCGCCACAGTCGATCAGCCCGATGCGTCGCCATTTGCGCTGGTGGCCGTACTGGTCGAGAAGCCCGATCAGCTGATTTGTGGCTTCAGCCGGATCGGTTGCAATGCCCAGCGAGCGCGCCAGCACGTTCGCCGAACCGCCCGGCACTATCGCCACCGCCGGGACGGGTCCGCTCGATGATGCTCCCGGCGGTCCGAGCAGGCCGTTGGCCACGTTGCTCACCGTGCCGTCCCCGGCATGCACGATGACGAGGTCGACTCCGTCCTGGGCGGCAGCCCGCGCGATCTCGCCACCATGACCGCGGTAGTGGGTGTGCACGACGGTGAGTTTTAGACGGCTCTTGAGCGCGTGCGTCAGCAGGTCGCGCCCCGCGGCGGTGGTGGAAGTCGCGGTCGGGTTGACAATCAGCACGGCACGCATGAGGGCAAAGCTTAGGCCCGGTGACAATGCGGGCCGCGGGACGGTGTGAGCAAGAGTCGGCCGAAGCGGCTTCGCCGCGCTGGCGATCGCCACTGGGTTGTGCGGTGGCGACCCGCTGCGCGCGGCTTCGCCGCGCTGGCGATCGCCACTGGGTTGTGCGGTGGCGACCCGCTGCGCGCGGCTTCGCCGCGCTGGCGATTGCCACTGGGTTGTGCGGTGGCGACCCGCTGCGCGCGGCTTCGCCGCGCTGGCGATCGCCACTACGCTGGCGTTGTGGGCAATCCGATCCCGACTGCTGTGCGCGGCGCCGGCCTGATCGTCGCCGTGCAGGGCGTGGTGGGGCTGGTGCTGGCCGCTGTTTTGCTGCTGCGCGGCCTGGCCGGGGCCGATCAGCGGGTGGTCAACGGTTTCGGAACCGCAGGGTGGTTCGTCCTGTTCGGCGGCGCGGTGTTGGCCGCTGGATGGGCGTTGATGGTCGGCCGGCGCTGGGGCCGCGGGCTCGCGGTTTTCGCCGAGTTATTGCTGTTACCGGTCGCGTGGTATCTCGCGGTCGACTCTTATCGCCCGCTGGCCGGGGTGGCGGTGGGCAGCATGGCGCTGTGCGTGTTGGTCTTGCTGTTCAGCCCGGGCGCGGTGCGATGGGTCGCCGCCGATCAGCGTGATTCGACCAGGTCGAGGCCAGACACCCGATAGGTGCTGCGCTGGCGCTGCGGTCGGCCGCCAATGCCGTTCTAGCGTGACCATCGCGTCGGTGTTTCCGACCGGCGCACAGCACAGCCGGGCACCGATCGTCGAGATCGAGCCAGCCGGCGCCGTCTCGGTTGCGTACGTTTGTGAACCACAGCACTATCGCGGTGATCTCCGCGATGCCGCCGGACTCGGCGGATACGTGCGCTTACGGCCGAACCCCCAGCGCCGACAGAATGGTAACGAATTTCGTTGTGGTCTCGTCAACTTCGTCGTCTGGGTCGGACTCGGCGACGATGCCGCCACCACAGTGGGCAAGTGCGCTGCGGCGATCAGCGGACAGCTGCGCGCAGCGGATGGAGACGACCCACCGGCCGTCGCCGCGCGCGTCGCACCAGCCCACTGCGCCGGCGTAGAAGCCGCGGTCGCCCTCCAGCTTGCCGATGAGCTGCGCGGCGGCAGCGGGGGGAACGCCCCCGACCGCCGGAGTGGGATGCAGCGCCAGCGCCAAGTCCAGTGCGGTGGTCGAACTCTCGCGCAACCGACCAGTTATAGGTGTGCTGAGATGCCAGAGCGCCGCGGTGCGGCTCAGCTGCGGGGTGGACGCGATCGTCAGCTCACTACACAACGGCCCCAGGGCGTCACGCATCGCGTCGACAACCAACTGGTGCTCGTGGAGGTTCTTGGCCGAGTCGGCGAGTGCAGCGCCCGCGGCGCTGTCCAGCTCGGGGTCGGAAAGCCGCGGAGCCGAACCCGCGAACGGTTGACACGCCACCCGTTCGCCGTCGCGGGCCACGAGCAGTTCCGGGCTGGCGCCCACCAGGGCCATGCCCGCATATCGGCTGCCTGCCGAGGTCAGGTCGACAAGGTAGCCGTAGGCGTGCGGGTCGGTCGCGGCCAGGCGGCGCAGAATGATCCGAGCGTCCAGCCGAGCATCGCCGGCCAGTCGCAACGCGCGGGCCAACACCACCTTGCGCAGTGTGCTATCGGGTGCGGTCAGCTGATCGCGCACCGTGCGTACGCGCGCGCGGTGTTCCTCGGGCGGGGGCAGGGCCGCGACGACCCGCACCGTCGGCAGCGGGTCGCTCGGCCAGTCGGGCAGCGTGTCGGTGCGCAGCACGGCGTGCGGCACCATCAACGCCGCGGGTTGTGCGACGTCGAATGGCAACGCGCCCATAATGATTGGTGCTACTCCTGAGCGTAATGCGGCTAGCGCTTCGGCCACGTCGCAATACCGATCGTCTACACCGTCGGCGACCAGAGCCCCAGCCGGACCGCACAGTACGAACGGTGGCTCAGAACGCGGGTCAGAACTCAACGCCCGCTCCGCAATCCCCGACAGGGAGTACTTCAGGGGCCGTGTCCGCGGGCCGTGTCATCACGTGGCGCGTCGGTTCTGACGTCACAACGGCGCGACCGGAAGCGGACAGCCCAACACGGCGAGCTGACGGATTGCGTGCTCGAAGCCACAGACTGCGACCGAACCGGCGACCATGCTGAAGCGACTCCCTTCGGCCAGCGCCAGCTCGATCCAGCGGGCGATCACCGCGCGGGAGAAGTGCCCGTGGCTCACGAACAGCACGTCGCGAGTCGCCATGAGGTCGAGTGCCAGCGTGACGGCCGCGTCGGCGCGCTCGGCAACCTGTGTGGTCGTTTCGCCGTCGGGACACCCGTGCGTCCACAGCAGCCAGTGCGGACTAGACTCCTGGATTTGCGCGGTGGTCAGACCTTCGTAGGAACCGTAATCCCATTCGGCGATCAACGGCGTCTTCTCGTCGATCGCCAGCCCGGCAAGCTCCGCAGTCTGCACCGTGCGCCGGCGCGGGCTGGTGATCACCACCGGGTTGTCGAGGTGCAGCTTGTCGAGCGCCCGACCGGCAGCGGCAGCCTGGTTTCGCCCGATGTCGGTGAGTTCGAGATCGGTACGGCTGGTGTGACGCCCCGTCTTCGACCATTCGGTCTCCCCGTGGCGCAGCAGGACCAATCGATGGTTTTCGACGCCCATACCGGCCGATTCTGCCTGACGCAGGATTGTGCCCGGGCAGCCGGCGAAAGATGCCAGGATGGCCCTGTGACCGCGCGACGGCGATGAGAAGGGGCGGCGCTTGTGACTGACACCCGAGTGTTGGCGATAGCCAACCAGAAGGGCGGGGTGGCCAAGACGACGACGGTGGCCTCGCTGGGAGCCGCGATTGCGGAGATGGAAAGACGAGTGCTGCTCGTCGACCTCGATCCGCAGGGCTGTCTGACCTTTTCGCTCGGGCAAGATCCGGACAAGCTTCCGGTCTCGGTGCACGAGGTGCTGCTCGGTGAGGTGGAACCAAACGCTGCGTTGGTCGCCACCTCAGAGGGCATGACTCTGCTGCCGGCCAACATCGACTTGGCGGGTGCGGAGGCGATGCTGCTGATGCGGGCCGGTCGCGAATACGCGCTCAAGCGTGCGTTGGACAAGCTCGGCGAGCAGTTCGACGTGGTCGTCGTGGACTGTCCACCGTCGCTGGGGGTGCTCACGCTCAACGGGTTGACGGCCGCCGACGAGGTGATCGTGCCGCTGCAATGCGAGACCTTGGCGCATCGCGGCGTGGGCCAGCTCTTGCGCACGGTTGCCGACGTTCAGCAGATCACCAATTCGAACCTGCGGCTGCTGGGAGCGTTGCCGACGCTGTATGACCCGCGCACCACCCATACCCGTGACGTGCTGCTTGACGTCGCCGACCGTTACGGTCTGCCTGTGCTGGCTCCGCCCATCCCGCGGACGGTGCGCTTCGCCGAGGCCAGCGCGTCGGGGTCGTCGGTGCTGGCCGCGCGCAAGAACAAAGGCGCCGCTGCGTACCGCGAGCTGGCCCACGCGCTGCTGCGGCATTGGAAGTCGGGCAAACCGCTGCCGATCTTGGGCCTACAGGTCTGACAGCGCTCAGCGCCTCCGATCAGCCCAGCGTGGCGATAGTGTCGCCGCGTTGCTCGATTACCCGAGATCCGATCACCGCGGGGATCACTCGGGAGGTGCCCGGCGGCCGGGTCACCGGCAGGTAGCGCTCATTGGCGCCGGTGGCCGGGTCATAGACACCGATCCCGCCGGTGACCGGGACCAGTAGTCGGCCCGCCATCAGCGTCGCCGGTCCCAGCGGAACGGCCGGGCCGGCAGCGGTGATGGTGCAGCGGTAAGCCAGCGTTGCGGCGTCGAATACCAGCACGGCATTGCCGTTCCACCAGGTGATCAGGTTGCCGAGCTTCGTCACCGCGCCCGGCGTTGACGGTGGCGTGGACAGCAGCGTGCTCGCCACGGTGACGCCGTCCGCGTCGACGACGTTGACCCTGGGCGCTGGATGCGGCAGGTAGATCGCGGTGTTGGTTTCCGACACCGCCAGCACGCGGGCGCCGGATCCCGGGGCGACCCCGGGCTCGGGCACATACCGCTGCTCGGGTTCGTCTTCTTCCTTGCCCGGACGCAGCAATGTCAGCCGTAGATCGGACTGTTTCGGGCATGCCTCCAGCACCGACACCGCGACCGAGCTGGCCGCTGCCGACGTCAGCGCACATCCGGTGTGCAATCCCTTGGAGGACGGCTTGACCCGGGCGTCGATTTCGCCGTAGGACAACATCCTCACCATGTCGGCACGCCACAGCTCCAGGCGGGTCTCGCCCGCCGATAGCACCGTGGTGCCGTCGGAGGAGACGTCGACGTGCCGGTCGGCGTAGCTGCTGCGGGCCGGTCCGCGTTGACCGGTGGACCCGTCGAGCGTGCTGACCTGGCCACAGCCCCGGCCGTCGCGGTAGACCGCGACGGCGTAGCGGTACACCCACGACACTGCGCACAGCTCGGCACCCCGGGCGTAGCTCCAACGCACCTGGCCGGTGGCCGGGTCACGGCCGTCGACGGTCCGTCCGGTTCCGGTGACCACCGTCCCGCCGACCACCACCGGTGCCGTGGTCGCCGCGCTGTCGGCGGACCAGAGCTGTTTGAGCGAGCTCGGCACCTCGTGCGCGGTGGTCGGGTTGGGTACGGGGACCGCTGCCGGCCTGCTGATGGTGGCCCGAGCGTCGCTGGTCCACCAGATGAGAACGCTGGTCACGGCGACCACCACCGCGATGGCGGCTGCTGCCGCCAGGTCGGCTTTGGTGCGACGCTCGGGTTTGACCATCGGGCGACGTGGGCGCCGGCTCAGTTGGCGTTGGCGGGCGCGCTTGCGGCTTTGCGTGGCCGGCGACGGCGTTGCCTGCTGTGCGTCCCGCCGCCGGATGTCGTGCCGGGGGGATTCTCCGCCGGGCGCTCGCCGTTGTCCGCGGCGCTGGACTGCGGGTGCCCGGTCACCGGTTTGCCGCCGCGGGTGCGGCGTCGTGAACGCGTAGGAGTCCGCCGCTGCCGCTCGTCACGATCTTTGAACGTGGTGTGCGGGGACGGCGATCGGCGCGCCGTCCCGACGGTGCCGCCCACCTCGGTCGGGATACCTAGCTCGGTGTAGAGGTGCGGCGAACTCGAGTAGGTCTCGGCCGGGTCGGGACAGCCCAGGCCGAGCGCTTTGTCGATCAGCGACCAGCGGGCCAGCTCGTCCCAGTCCACCAGGGTGACCGCCACCCCGGCGCGCCCGGCCCGGCCGGTGCGCCCGATGCGGTGAACGTAGGTGTTCTCGTCGTCGGGGCACTGGTAGTTGATGACGTGGGTGACGTCCTCGACGTCGATGCCCCGGGCCGCGACGTCGGTGGCAACCAGCACGTCGATGTCGCCGGCGCGGAACGCCTGGAGCGCCTTCTCGCGAGCCACCTGCCCGAGGTCGCCGTGCACGGCGCCGACGGCGAAACCACGCAGGGCCAGGTCGTCGGCCACCTTCTGGGCGGTGCGCTTGGTGCGGGTGAAGATCATCGTGGCCCCGCGGTCGCGCGCCTGCAGCACCCGGCTGACCAATTCAACCTTGTCCAGCGCATGGGCACGGTAGACGAACTGTTCGGTGGCGTCGTGAACCGCCGAGGAGTGTGGCGCTTCGGCCCGGATATGGGTCGGCTGGTTCATGAAGGTGCGGGCCAGTGTGATGATCGGACCCGGCATGGTCGCCGAGAACAGCATCGATTGGCGGTCGTCGGGGATCTGGCGCAGGATCCGCTCGATGTCGGGTAAAAAGCCCAAGTCCAACATTTCGTCGGCTTCATCGAGCACCAGCACGGTCAGCGCGCCCAGCTGGAGGTGGCCCTGCTGGGCCAGGTCGAGCAACCGGCCGGGCGTGCCCACCACCACGTCGGCACCGGCGCGCAGCGCCTCGACCTGCGGCTCGTAGGGTCGGCCACCATAAATCGACACCACCGACAGCGGTCGGCCGCCCTCGGCGGTGAGGTACTTGGCGGCGGTGGACAGGTCGCCGTGCACCTGCAGGCAGAGCTCGCGGGTGGGCACCACGACCAGAGCCCGCGGGATGCCGCTGAGCGGTTGATCGCCACACGTGATGCGCTGCAACAGCGGCACACCGAATGCGAAGGTCTTACCCATGCCGGTGCGGGCCTGGCCGATCACGTCGTCGCCGGCCAGCGCGAGGGGCAGGGTAAGCTCCTGAATAGCAAAGGGATGTTCGATGCCTTCATCGGTCAAGGCGCGGACTATTTCGTCGCGGACTCCGAGTTTGGCAAATGTCAACTGGGTCGCGTTAATTACTGGGGTCATGCGTGGGCGGCTATGCCTTTCGATCTCGTTTTCGGTCAGGTCGTCTCGGTCGACGCGCGCACGAGCCGCATACCGAAGACGTTGCCGATCCGCGGGGCCCTGCGTCGAACCGAAGCGGGCCGACTGCGTGCACGCACATTTCCCGGCGATGGCCGTAGGGCTCTACCGCCACCACCGCTACCCATCATAGCCAGCGGCGATCGCCGGCGCGGCGCCGGCGGGGCAGCGGGTCGCCGCCCACGAGCATAAGGTCGAGCATAAGGTGTTGTCATGAACCCGCTTTCGCGCGCCGAGCAGGTAGCCGACCCGCCGCGGCCGGGGCTGTCGGCGGACCATCCCGGTGTCAACGAGTTGTTCGCGCTGCTGGCCTACGGTGAAGTTGCGGCCTTTTACCGACTCGCCGACGAGGCTCGGATGGCGCCCAACCTGCGGGGGCGCATTTCGATGGCCCGCATGGCGGCCGCCGAAATGGGGCACTTCGAGGTGCTGCGCGAGGCTTTGGAAAGCCGCGGTGTCGACGTGGTGGCGGCGATGTCGAAGTATTCCTCCGCGCTCGATGACTATCACCGGTTGACCACCCCGAGCACCTGGCTCGAGGCCTTGGTCAAGACCTTTGTCGGCGATGCGCTGGCCGCCGATCTGTACCTCGAGATCGCCGATGGCCTGCCCGACGAGGTGGCCGACGTGGTACGTGCGACGCTGTCAGAGACCGGTCACTCTCAGTTCGTGGTTGCCGAGGTGCGCGCCGCGGTGACTAGCAGTGCCAAACAGCGCAGCCGATTGGCGCTGTGGTCGCGGCGGCTGCTCGGCGAAGCGATCACGCAGGCCCAGTACGTGCTGGCTGACCATGACGAGCTGGTCGACCTCGTGGTGTCCGGCACCGACGGACTCACGCAGCTCGCGGGGTTCTTCGACCGGTTGCAGCACACCCACGACGCGCGGATGCGGGAACTCGGTCTGGCCTGAGCGGGTGGCACACCCGCGCTGATACAACACTTCGTGACCTCGGTGGGTACCGGCGGCGTAGGGCGCTCGCCCCGATCTAGCGGGTACAGGTCGCAATCATCGAGTTGTTGGCCGACGCCACCACCACTTGACCGGCGGCGTCGGTGATCGCGCAGTTCAGCCGCCCCATCAAGCTCGTCGCGATCACGGATGTCAACTGCACGCCGGGATTTAGCACCACGGTCTTCGACCAGGGCAGCGACACGTTCAGATCGGTATGCGGCATGCCCTGCTCGTCGGTGTAGACGATGCTGACCAGATCGAAGATCTGCTTGGTACCGGTCACCTGGTAGACGAAGGTGCGCGGGTTCACCTCCGGCGGTGGAACGGCGCTGGCCTCCGGCGGCGGTGTTGCGGTGGGCACCTCGGTGGGCACTGCGGTGTTGGTAGGTGTCCGCGGCGGCGGCGTCACGGTGGTCACCGTCTCGGGTGCTAGAGACTGACTGGGCGGCGCGGCCGGGGGCGCGGGTCGCCCGGTGGCAATCACCGTGCGGCCGGGCGGTGCGACTGTGGCCGACGTCGACGCACTATCCCCGCCGTTGACGATGACGACGCTGGCGATCACGGCCAGCACGAACACCACGCCGGCGATTGTCGCGACCGGCCGCCAGCGACGATCCTGCGACCCGACAAGCGCATCGCTTTCGGGATAGATGTCGTCGTCGGGATAGTCGTAGATGACGCTATCCAAGTGATCTGTGGTGCTAATGAGGCAGATGTTATCGATCCTGGTGCTGCTCGATCTGGGCGCCGCGCGGGCGTGTTGGTCACGATTTGGCGACGTCGGCTGCAGGTTTGGCGTCTCCCGAACGCTTGTCGCGAACTGTGTTTAGCCTTGCGTCAGGGCCGTCCACTAGCCTGCTTGCAGAGAATGCCTAGCAAGGAAGGTTCCCGGGTGGAGGTCAAGATCGGTATCACAGACAGCCCGCGCGAACTGGTCTTCACCAGCGCGCAGACGCCCAGCGAGGTCGAGGAATCGGTCACCGCGGCGCTGGGTAAGGGCGCCGACGTGCTGAGCCTGACCGACGAGAAAGGCCGTCGTTTCCTGATCCAGGCCGCCAAAATTGCCTACGTCGAAATCGGTGTCGCCGACGCGCGCAAGGTCGGCTTCGGAATCGGGGCGGGTTCGGCTAAGAGCGGGTAAGCGGCACGTGCGACAGCCCACCCCAGGCGAACTGTACGGTGCCTTCCACGGCGTCTTCCTTGGAAATCGGTCGGTCGGTGTCCAGCCAGTATCTGGCGCAGTCGACGCTGATACCGACCAGCCCCACCGCGATCATCCGCGCCCGGTGCGGGTCCAATCCGGAGTCGGCGCTGATCAGGTCGAACACCGCGTCGATACATGCCTCGGTGGCCACCCGGACCTGTGCGGCGACTTGCGGCTCGGTGACGTAGTCGTTCTCGAAGATCAGCCGGTAGCCCTGGCTGTCGTGCTCGATGAAGTCGAAGAACGCCTGCACGGCCGCGCGTAACCGTTGCCGGTTATCGGTGGTGGTGCGCAGCGCCTGGCGGACGCCCGAGACGAGATTGTCCACGTGCCGATGCAGGACCGCCAGATATAACTCCAGTTTGCTAGCGAAGTGTTGATAGAGAACGGGTTTGCTGACGCCGGCCCGCTCCGCTATTTCGTCCATACCGGCGGCGTGAAAGCCGCGGTCGACAAAAATGTCGCTGGCGGCGACAAGGAGCTGACTGCGCCGCTCGTCGCGGGGCAGCCGGTTACCGCGCCGGGTGGCGGTTTCCACCGGTCGATTGCTGCCGGTCGGTTGGACGCCCGTCCGCCCGACCGCGTCGGCGAGATCGCTCATCAACCCCTCGATTCGGTGGCCACCGATGCGGCTACTTGCTGCTCGTCGCAACGACACTACTACCCCTGGGCGGTGGATCGTTATTGACGCCAAAAGCTGCCAAATATCGGTGTTCGACGCGCGCTGGCATGCCAAGAGGCGCAGCTAGCGTCGCTAGAAGCAACGAATGTGCCATCCTGGATTAGTGACCGACGAACCGCACTGGGGCGCATCCGGCCGCGTACCGGTCTGCCGTGATGACCGGCGAGAACCCCTGCGCGCGCAGCGGGACCCGCTCGCCTGGGGTGCGGGGCGACCCCGGTCCGCCCGGGACAGGTCACGCCGCTGGCGCAAACAGAGCTGGTTGGGCCGGTTCGTGTCCACCTACGGCTGGCGCGCCTACGCGCTGCCGGTGTTGGCGGCGGTTACCGGGGTGGTGGTGTATCAGACGGTAAGCGGTACCGGCGCGCCGGCCCCAGCCTCAGAGGGACCGGTTCAGGGTCCGCCGAAGATAGGCGCGGTGGGCACCGCGATCATCGATGCGCCGCCGCGCGGGCTGACCCAGTTCGACGCGAACCTGCCCACCGGTGTGTTGCCCGACGGCGGGCAGTTCGCCGAGGCCGGCGACAACACCTGGCACATCGTTGCAGGTACCACCCCGAAGGTCGGCCAAGGCGCCGCCAAGGTGTTCCGGTACACGGTGGAGGTGGAAAACGGGATCGACCCCAGCATGTTCGGCGGTGATGACGCCTTCGCGCGGCTGGTTGACCAGACGTTGGCCAACCCGAAGAGCTGGATACACAACCCGCAATTCGCGTTCATCCGCGTCGATGCAGCCGACCAGGGCAATCCCGACTTCCGGATCTCGATGAGCTCGCCGGCGACAGTACGGCAGGGCTGCGGTGACGAGTTCCCGCTGGAGACGTCGTGCTACAACCCGTCGTTCGGCGCCGACGCGCAGCCGCGGGTGTTCATCAACGAGGCGCGCTGGGTCCGCGGTGCGGTTCCGTTCGAGGGCGACATCGGGTCCTACCGCCAGTACGTCATCAACCATGAGGTCGGCCACGCCATCGGCTACCTGCGGCACGAGTCGTGCGACAAAGCCGGTGGTCTGGCACCGGTGATGATGCAGCAGACGTTTTCCACATCGGATAATGACGCGGCGAAATTCGACCCGGAATGGGTCAAGGCCGACGGCAAGACCTGCCGATTCAATCCCTGGCCGTATCCGATCGCCTAACCGCGAAATCGAGCCCGGGAAGCTTCACCGGTTGTTTGATGTTGACCAGCAGAAGGGGCAGAGCACAAGCAAAGGTCAGGAGATATTCAGTGTCGACGTCGTTGCCGCCGCTGGTTGAGCCGGCTGCGGAGCTGAGCCGTGAGGAGGTGGCCCGCTACAGCCGACACCTGATCATTCCCGACGTGGGTCTCGAGGGGCAGAAGCGGCTCAAAAACGCCCGCGTGCTGGTGATCGGCGCCGGCGGGCTGGGATCTCCGGCGTTGTTGTACCTGGCCGCGGCCGGGGTCGGCACACTCGGCGTCGTCGACTTCGATGTGGTCGACGAGTCCAATCTGCAACGCCAGATCATCCACGGTGTCTCCGACCTGGGGCGGTCCAAGGCGCAGTCGGCCCGCGATTCGATCGCCGAGATCAACCCGTTGGTGCAGGTGCGGTTGCACGAGGTGAGGCTGGAACCGGTCAACGCCGTGGAGCTGTTCGCGCAATACGACTTGATCCTGGACGGCACCGACAACTTCGCCACCCGGTACCTGGTCAACGATGCCGCGGTGCTGGCCCGCAAGCCCTATGTCTGGGGTTCGATCTACCGCTTCGAGGGCCAGGTCTCGGTGTTCTGGGAAGACGCGCCCGACGGCCGCGGCATCAACTACCGCGACCTGTATCCGGAGCCGCCGCCGCCGGGTTTGGTGCCGTCCTGCGCCGAAGGCGGGGTGTTGGGCATCCTGTGCGCCTCGATCGCGTCGGTGATGAGCACCGAGGCGATCAAACTGATCACCGGCATCGGCGAGCCGCTGCTGGGCCGGTTGATGATCTACGACGCGCTGGAGATGAGCTACCGCACTATCGCTATACGCAAGGACCCGTCGACGCCGAAGATCACCGAGTTGATCGACTATCAGCTGTTCTGCGGTGTGGTCTCCGAAGACGCCGCCGACGCGGCCGCCGACTCCACGATCACCCCGCAAGAGCTGCATGAGCTGCTGCGCTCCGGCGCGAAGGTTGCCCTGATCGACGTGCGCGAGCCGGCGGAGTGGGCCATCAACCGCATCGACGGCGCGCAGTTGATTCCCAAGTCGGCCATCAGCTCGGGCGCGGGCCTGGCGCAACTGCCGCAGGACCGGATTCCGGTGTTCTACTGCAAGACCGGCGTGCGGTCGGCCGAGGTGCTGGCCGCCGTGAAGAAGGCGGGCTTCACCGACGCCTTGCACTTGCAGGGGGGAATCGTCGCATGGGCCAGACATATGCAGCCCGACATGGTGATGTACTAGCCCCTCGGCCAAATCGTGTCGGGCCGCCTAGCCGCAGTTCAACGCGATTAGGCTGATCCCGTGACTGTCGAGCCGCCGCCCGAGCATGTTTTAGCGGCGTTCGGTTTAAGTGGTGTGACGCCGGTGCCGTTGGGCGCCGGCTGGGAAGGCGGCTGGCGCTGCGGCGAAGTGGTGCTGTCGATGGTGGCCGACCATGCTCGTGCCGCCTGGTCCGCCCGGGTGCGTGAGACGCTGTTCGTCGACGGGGTCCGCCTGGCCCGACCGGTTCGATCGACCGACGGACGCTACGTGGTTTCCGGTTGGCGGGCCGACACTTTCGTTGCCGGCGCGCCTGAGCCCCGACACGACGAAGTCGTCTCTACGGCAGTGCGGTTGCACGAAGCCACCAGCAAACTGGAACGGCCCCGATTTCTGACCCAGGGCCCGTCGGCGCCGTGGGCCGATATCGACGTGTTCATCGCCGCGGACCGGGCCGCCTGGGAGGACCGGCCGCTGCAGTCGGTGCCGCCCGCGGCAACTGCTCCGTCGCCCGACGGTCAGCGGTCGATCGAGCTGCTCAATCAGCTTGCCGGACTGCGGCGGCGAACCAAGAGCCCCAGCCAGCTGGTGCACGGCGACCTCTACGGCACGGTGCTTTTCGCGGGCACCGCCGCACCGGGGATCACCGACATCACCCCCTACTGGCGGCCGGCGTCGTGGGCCGCCGGCGTGGTGGTCGTCGACGCGTTGTCATGGGGCGACGCCGACGAGGGGCTCATCGAGCGCTGGAATGCCCTGCCGGAGTGGCCGCAGATGTTGCTGCGGGCGTTGATGTTCCGGCTGGCAGTCCATGCGCTGCACCCGCGATCTACCGCAGAGGCTTTCCCGGGGCTGGTCCGCACGGCCGCGCTGGTCCGGTTGGTACTCTGACGCGAAAGTGCAAGTAGCGACACGTTTCCCGAGAAGAGTCGCCGCTAGTTGCACTCTGGCGACAAGTCGTGGCGGACTTCAGCCAACGCTGGGCGGCCCGGTGGGTCGGCCGGAGGCTGTGAGTGCCACAGTCGGGCCAGCTGTGTGCGGATCAGCGCGGCGACGTCGGCGGGTCTGGCCTGGGCCACCATGTGCTCGCAATCCCAATCCACCAGCTCGAAGTCAAAACCCAGCCGGTCGCGCAGGCCCGCGATCAGCTCGTCACCGACATACCGCGGCACCGTCCTGGTCGCCCGTACCAATGTCGTCCGGATTCCCTTCGGCGGCAACATGATCGACCGGGCCAGTTCACTCCAGTAGGACATCATCGCCGGCAGGCTGATCCGCCAGCCATACCGCCCGCCTGGCAGCTCGACGAGATGCGCCTCGAGTTCGGCGTCGAGCAGTGCGGGCTCGACATCGGCCCATGAGCCCGCCGCCTTCTCGGCGCGGGCCTGTGCGGCGTCAGGATAGTCGGGGGAGGCCAGCATGGCGTCGGCGATCTGGCGCATCCAGTCACCATCCAACCCGATCGCCGGGTCGAGCAGCACCAGCGCGCCCACCCGGTCGGGATGCGCGGCGGCCAGGTGCAGCGCAACCGCGCCCCCGAACGAATGCCCGACCACGACCACCGGGGCGTCGGTGTCATCGTCGAGCAGGCCGGCCAGCGCCGTCACGTTGGCGTCGATGGTCCACGGTGCCGCCCACGACGACCTGCCGTGCCCGAGCAGATCGGGTGCCGCGACGCTGATATCGGGTAGATGGCCGGTGGCCAGTCGTTGCCACCGCTGCCCATGACCGGTCAACCCGTGGATCGCCAGCAGCCGCACCGGGCCCGGCGGCCCGTAGCGGTGCACGTGCAGGCAACTCACGCGTCGATAGTGCCAGTTGGTCGCCGACAGCTTTCGGCGGGCGGGACTTGTCGGACCGCTGTGGTGTCATGCCGCTATGTCATATCGGTGGGGTCCCGAGGCGGGCGTGGTCTTCGATCCGGGTTTGCGCGGCCGGCTGCGAATACTGGGTGGTCCAGGCACCGGTAAAAGCACTCTGCTGGCCGACGCGGCGGCCACCCGCATCGCCGCCGGTGTCGACCCGGGGTCGGTGCTGTTGCTGACACCCGCCCGGATGGGAACCCGGGCGCGTACCGCGTTCACCACGCAGTTGTTGCGTTCACGGGTAGGCCATGGGCCGGTTCCGGTGATCCGGGAGCCGCTGGTGCGCACGGTGCACAGCTATGCGTTCGCGGTGTTGCGGCTGGCCGCGCAGCGCTCCGGGGGCCCGCCACCGCGGCTGGTCACCACGGCCGAACAGGACGCTGTCATCGCCGAACTGCTGGCCGGCGACATCGCCGACGGTCGCGCGGCGGCCACCGCGTGGCCGGCTGCGCTGCGGCCCGCGTTGCGCACCGCCGGGTTCGTCGCAGAGTTGCGGGATCTGTTGGCCCGCTGCGCCGAACGCGGCGTCGGCCCCCAAGAGCTGCAGCGGCTGGGTCGGGCCTTCGGGCGCCCGGAATGGGTGGCGGCGGGCCGGTTCGCCCGCCAGTACGAGCAGGTGATGTTGCTGCGCGCGGCCGTCGGCACCGCTGCTCCGCAGGCGACGACACCGGCGGTGGGCGCTGCCGAGCTGATCGGGGCGGCCCTGGAGGCCCTTGCCGTCGACCCAGACCTGGTGGCTGCCGAGCACGCCCGGATCCGGGTGCTGCTGGTCGACGACGCACAGCAGCTCGACCCGCAGGCCGCCCGTCTGGTGCGGGTGCTGGCCGACGGCACCGAACTGACCCTGATCTCCGGGGACCCCGGCCAGGCGGTGTTCGGCTTCCGCGGCGCCGAACCGGCGGCGCTGCTCGGCGACGATTGCCCGGCGGTGTCGCTGAGCAGGTCGTATCGCTGCGCTCCGGAGATAGCCCGCGCAGTGTCCGGCATCGCGGCCCGAGTCCCCGGCGGCAGCCGGATCTGCGGCGACGCGGCCGCGGACGGATCGGTGACGGTGCGCCTGGCGGCCTCCGCGCATGCGGAGGCCGCGGTGGTCGCCGACGCGTTGCGGCGCGCGCATCTGATCGACGGGCTGCCCTGGTCGCAGATGGCGGTGATCGTCAGGTCGGTGCCGCGCACCGCCGCCAGGTTGTCGCACGCGCTGGCGCGCGCCGGCGTGCCGGTCGTCTTGCCGGGCCCCGGTGGGCCGCTGGCCGAGCAGCCTGCGGTGAAGGCGTTGCTGACCGTGCTGGCCACCGCGGTCGACGGGTTGGACGGCGAGCGGGCGCTGGCGCTGCTGACCGGACCGATCGGGCGGGTGGACCCGGTATCGCTGCGCCGGCTGCGCCGAACCCTGCGTCGCTGTGCCGACGCCCAAGACCCCTCCCCCGAGTGCACCGACCTGCTGGTGGCCGCACTGTCCGGCCACAGCTCCGCGGGCAATGACTCGGCGGGCAAAGCCGGACTTGCCTTGGCCGGGCTTCCGCCCGCGCAAGCCCGCCCGCTGCGACGGGTCCGGGCGGTGCTGGACGCGGCGGTGCGATGCCATCGCACGGGCCGGGACCCGCGCGACACGTTGTGGGCGGTGTGGCAGCGCTCGGGCCTACAGCGCCGCTGGCTGGCGGCGTGCGAACGGGGCGGCCTGACCGGCGCTCAGGCCGGCCGCGACGTGGATGCGGTGACCGCACTGTTCGACGCCACCGACAGCTACGTGTCCAGCACCGGCGGAGCATCGCTGCGCGGGCTGATCGAGCACATTGGCGCGGTGCGGCTGCCCGCCGACGGGACCGAGCCGGCGGGCTCGCCCGAGGTGGTGCAGGTGCTGAGCGCGCACGCCGCACTCGGACACGAGTGGGATCTGGTCGTGATCGCCGGCCTGCAGGAAGGGTTGTGGCCCAACACCGTCCCGCGCGGCGGGGTGCTGGGCACCCAGCGGCTGCTCGATGTGCTCGACGGAGTCGACGGCAGCGCCTCGTTGCGGGCGCCGCTGCTCGCCGACGAGCGGCGGCTGCTGGTGGCGGCGATGGGCCGGGCTCGCCGCCGGTTGCTGGTGACCGCCGTTGACGGCGAAGCCGACGACGGCAGTTGCGAAGCCGGGGCCGCGCTGCCGTCGCCGTTCTTCTCCGAGATAGCCCGCTGGGCCACCGAATCCGCACCCGGTTCGGAACCAGTCGCCGCACCCCAGGTGTTGTCGGCAGCCGCGGTGGTGGGCCGGCTGCGCGCGGCAGTGTGCGCTGCGCCAGGCGCGGTGAGCGAGGCGGCTCGGGCCGGCGCGGCGACACAGTTGGCCCGACTGGCCCGGGCCGGGGTGCCCGGCGCCGATCCGGCCGAGTGGTACGGCCTGACGCCGGTCAGCACCACGGCGCCGCTGTGCGGCGGTGCGGATCAAATGGTCACCCTGACACCGTCCAGCCTGCAGATACTGGCCGACTGCCCGCTGCGCTGGCTGGCCGAAAACCACGGCGGAGCCGCCCCTCGAGATCTACCCGCCACCACCGGTTCGCTGCTGCACGCGCTGATCGCCGAACCGGCCGCCAGCGAGTCGACGATGTTGGCGGCGCTGGACCGGGCGTGGCAGCAGCTGCCGTTCGAATCACAATGGTTCGCGGCCAACGAGCTGGCGCGCCACCGCGCCATGCTGCAGACATTCCTGCAGTGGCGGGCCCGGACGCGCAGCGAGCTGACCGAGGTCGGCGTCGAGGTCGAGGTTGACGGCGTCCTGGCGGCGCAGGGTGGCGGCGCTGCCGGTGTTCGGCTGCGCGGACGAATCGACCGGCTCGAGCGCGACGCGGCGGGCCGATTGGTGGTGATCGACGTCAAGACCGGCAAGACGCCGGTCCGCAAGGACGACGCGCAGCGGCATGCGCAACTGGCCGCTTACCAGCTGGCGGTGGCCGAGGGTCTGTTGCCGCACGGCGACGAGCCCGGCGGCGCCCGGCTGGTATACCTGGGCCGGCCGGGAGCCGGCGGCGCCCCCGAACGCGCGCAGGACCCGTTGACCCCGGCCGCGCGCGACGAGTGGCGCAGCCTGGTCCGCCAACTCGCCGCGACGACCGCCGGGCCACAGTTCATCGCCCGGGTCAACGACGGCTGTCCGCACTGCCCCCTACGGCCGAGCTGCCCGGCCCACTCCGGCGCCGAGCAGGTGGGGCCGTCATGACCCCCCGGTACAGCCCCGCCGAATTAGCATGCAAGCTGGGGCTTTTTCGGCCGACCGAAGAGCAGGCTGCGGTGGTCGCCGCACCGCCGGGGCCGCTGGTGGTGATCGCTGGAGCCGGCGCCGGGAAAACCGAGACCATGGCCGCACGGGTGGTATGGCTCGTCGCCAACGGCTACGCCGAACCCGGTCAGGTGCTGGGATTGACGTTCACCCGCAAGGCCGCCGGGCAGCTGCTGCGCCGGGTCCGCACCCGTCTGGCCCGGCTGGCCGGCGCCGGCCTGATTCCCGGCAGCCCCGACCCGGCCCGGACGCCAGCGGTCAGCACCTACCACGCGTTCGCCGGCCGCCTCGTGCGCGAGCACGGTCTGCGCTTGGCTCTTGAGCCGGACACCCGGCTGCTCAGCGAGACCGAGTTGTGGCAGCTGGCTTTCGACGTGGTCAACGGGTACCGCGGCGAGTTGCGCACCGACAAAACCCCGGCCGCGGTCACCGCGATGGTGCTGCGGCTGTCAGGCCAGCTCGCCGAGCATCTCGTCGACACCGCGCAGCTGCGCAACACCCAGGTGGAGCTGGAACGCCTGGTGCACACCCTGCCGGCCGGCCGCTATCAACGGGGCGGGCCCAGCCAGTGGCTGCTGCGGCTGCTGGCCACCCAGACCGAGCGCGCCGAACTCGTGCCGCTGATCGATGCGCTGCAGGAACGGATGCGGGCGGAAAAGGTGATCGACTTCGGCACGCAAATGGCCTCGGCAGCGCGGCTGGCGACGGAGCTGCCGCACGTTGGGGCCCAGCTGCGGAGCAGCTACCGAGTGGTGCTGCTCGACGAATACCAGGACACCGGACATGCTCAGCGCATCATGTTGTCGGCGCTGTTCGGCGGGGGAGCCGACGACGCGTTGGCGTTGACCGCCGTCGGAGACCCGATTCAGTCGATCTATGGCTGGCGTGGCGCGGCGGCGACCAATCTCCCCCGGTTCAGCACCGACTTCCCCCGGTCTGACGGCAGCCCCGCGCCGGTGCTGGAGCTGCGCACCAGCTGGCGCAGTCCGTCGCAGGCCCTGCGGTTGGCCAACGCGGTGGCGGCCGACGCGCGCCGACGCGCGGTGGCCGTACGGGCGCTGCGGCCCCGACCCGACGCCGTGCCCGGCACGGTGCGCTGTGCGCTGCTGGCCGACGTGCGCGCCGAGCGGGACTGGGTCGCCGACCACCTGCAGTACCACTATCGGCGGGCCCAGGCCGACGGTGTCACGCCGCCCACCGCCGCGGTGTTGGTGCGCCGCAACGCCGACGCCGCCCCGATGGCCGCGGCGTTGCGGGCGCGGGGCATCCCGGTGGACGTGGTCGGGCTGGCCGGGTTGTTGTCGGTTCCCGAGGTCGCCGACGTGGTGGCGATGCTGAGGCTGCTCGCCGACCCGACCGCCGGTACGGCCGCGCTGCGGGTGCTCGCCGGCCCGCGGTGGCGCCTCGGCGGCCGCGACATCGCCGCGCTGTGGCGCCGCGCCGTGGTGATCGCATCCGCGGGGTCGGCCTGCGACGTCGAGACGGCGTGCCTGGCCGACGCCATCGACGATCCCGGGCCGGCGAGCTACTATTCCGCCCCCGGGTATCGCCGCATCGTGGCGCTCGGCGCGGAGTTGGCCGCCCTGCGCGGCCATCTCGGCCATCGGCTGCCCGACCTGGTCGCCGAGGTGCGCCGGGCGCTGGGCATCGACTGCGAGGTGCGCGCCGCGCAATCGGCCTACCCGGGCAGGACCGGCAGCGAGCACCTCGACGCCTTCGCCGACGTGGTCAGCGGCTACGCCGAACGGGCCGGCGGCGCGGCGAGCCTGTCGCCGCCGTCAGTCACCGGTCTGCTGGCCTATCTCGACGCGGCCGCCATCGTCGAGAACGGTTTGCCACTAGTGCAATCCGCTGCCGCCACCGAGCGGGTCCAGGTGCTCACCGTCCATGCCGCCAAGGGGTTGGAGTGGCAGGTGGTGGCCGTGCCGCACCTGTCGGCGGGGATCTTCCCGTCGACGGCGTCGGCTGCGTCCTGGCTGACTGACGCCGCCGAACTGCCACCACTGCTGCGCGGTGACCGTGCGTCGGCGGGTGCGCACGGCGTGCCGGAGTTGGATACCTGCGATCTCACCGACCGCAAGCAGCTGTCGGACCGGATCTCAGCGCACCGACGTCAGCTCGAGCAGCGTCGCCTCGACGAGGAGCGCCGGCTGCTATACGTCGCGATCACCCGCGCCGAAGACACCCTGCTGGTCTCCGGTCACCAGTGGGGCGCCACCGGGGTCAAGCCGCGTGGCCCGTCCGATTTTCTGGGTGAGCTCAAGGACATCATCGAGCGCTCAGCGACCGCCGGCGACCCCTGCGGTGTGGTCGAACACTGGGCCCCCGCCCCGGCTAGCGGGGAACGCAACCCGTTGCGCGACAGCGTTGTCGAGGCGATCTGGCCGGTTGATCCGCTGGCTGCGCGACGCGCCGACGTGGAGCGCGGGGCAGCGCTGGTTGCCGCGGCGATGTCGGCAGCGGAGCCGACGCCGGCTTCCCGGTCGGCTTGCACCGACGAGTGGGCCGCCGACGTGGACGCGCTGCTGGCCGAACGCGCCCGCACGGCGTCGCCGCCGGCGCCCACGCTGCCCGGCCAGCTTTCGGTCAGCGGCCTGGTGGAGGTTGTCGCCGACCCGGCGGGCGCACGGCAGCGCTTAACGCGGCGGCTGCCTGCACGGCCCGAGCCGCACGCCGCGCTGGGCACCACGTTTCACGACTGGGTGCAGCGGTTCTACGGCGCCGAGCAGTTGCTGGGTCTCGCCGACTTGCCCGGGGCGGCCGACGCGGACATCGCCGGGGCCGACGCCGAGCAGCTGGCCGCGCTGCAGGCGGCGTTCCGTGCGTCGCCGTGGGCCACCCGCACGCCGGTCGCCGTCGAGGTGCCCTTCGAGATGGCGCTCGGCGACATCGTGCTGCGCGGCCGCATCGACGCGGTTTTCGCCGACCCGGACGGCGGCGCCACCGTGGTGGACTGGAAGACCGGTCAGCCGCCGCGCAGCCCCGAGTCCGCCCGGCGGGCGGCGATCCAGCTCGGCGTGTACCGGCTGGCCTGGGCGGCGCTCAGCGGCTGTCCGAAACAGTTGGTGCGCGCCGCTTTCCACTACGTCGGCAGCGCAGTCACCGTCGTCCCCGAGGCACTGCCGGATGCGGACGAGCTGGTTGAGCTGCTGGCCGTGGGTGATCAGGCTAAGCCGTGCGCCTGATCCTCAGCGCGGAGGTGATCATCGGGATCTGCAACGGCAACCGGGCCAGCGCGATCAGCCGCATCGGCCACGGCTTGCCCCACCACAGCCGCACCATATTGAGGTTCGCCGGAAAGACCGCGACAAACAGCGCGGCCGCCACCAGCGCGCCGAACCGGCGGCTGCTCTTCGACAGCAACAGTGCGCCGGTGATCACCTCGGCGATGCCGGATGCGTAGGTGTAGAACCGTTGGCTTCCCGGCAGTTCGACGGGAACGATGGCGTCGAAGGGCTTCGGTGCCAGCAAGTGCATGGTGCCGATACCGATCAGCAGCGTCGCCATACGGTATGCGGGTGACTGGTCGGTGTCGCTCTGTGCCGTGGGGGTACTGGTGGTCATGGTTACATTGTGTCGTGCGCCGGCCGATTAAGGGGTGCTGTGGCCAGAGCTAGCTGGCGGAGCGGTTTCGACGAGACGTTGACCACCCAGCCCAGTTATGCGCTTGTCGGTGTGCTGCGCATCCCGGGAAGCGAAGTAGGCCCGGTTCGCATCATCTCCCGACGGGTGATCATCGCCCTGGTGGCGTTGTTCGTCGCCACCGTGATTGTCTATCTCGACCGCGGCGGTTATCACGACGTCGCCAGCAACCGCCCGCTGACCTTCCTGGACTGCCTGTACTACTCGGCGGTGTCGCTGTCGACGACCGGCTACGGCGACATCACCCCGTACACCCAGGCCACCCGCCTGGTCAACGTGCTGGTCATCACGCCGCTGCGGGTCGCATTCCTGATCGTGCTGGTCGGAACGACCCTTGAGGTGCTCACCGAGACCTCCCGGCAGGCACTGAAAATCCAGCGTTGGAGGAACAAAGTGCGCAACCACACCGTCGTCATCGGGTACGGCACCAAGGGCAAGACGGCAGTCGCCGCAATGATCAGCGACCAGGTCCCGGCCGGCGACATCGTCGTCGTCGACGCCGACCAGGCAATCCTCGACCATGCTGCCGCCGCCGGGTTGGTGACCGTGCGCGGCGATGCCACCAAGTCCGATGTGCTGAGGTTGGCCGGGGTGCAGCACGCGGCCGCGGTCATCGTGGCCACCAGCCGCGATGACACCGCGGTGCTGGTCACTTTGACGGCCCGGGAAATCGGGCCCAAGGCCAAGATCGTGGTGGCCATCCGCGAGGCGGAAAACCAGCACCTGCTGCGGCAGTCCGGCGCGGATTCGGTGGTGGTGTCCTCCGAAACCGCCGGCCGGCTGCTCGGCATCGCCACCACCACGCCCAGCGTGGTGGAGATGATCGAAGACCTGCTGACACCGGCCGCGGGGTTCGCCATCGCCGAACGTGCAGTCGAGCAGGCCGAAGTCGGCGGGTCGCCACGGCATCTGAGCGACATCGTGCTCGGCGTGGTCCGCGACGGGCAGCTGTTGCGCGTCGACGCGCCTGAAGTCGATGCGATAGAAGCCGGCGACCGGCTGCTGTACGTTCGCAGCACAGGCAAATAGCGGGCACCCAGCCGCAGCACTTACCGTAGCGGTCGTGGATTTCCAGCTGCAGAGCGTCCCGCTGCTGTCACGCGTCGGCGCTGATCGGGCCGACAAGTTGCGGACCGACATCGAGGCGGCCACCGCTGGCTGGGCGAGCGCGGCGCTGCTGCGAGTCGATTCGCGCAATCAGGTGCTGGTGGCCGGGGGTCGGGTGGTGCTAGACGCGGCGAGCGCCCTGGCCGACAAACCCCCTCCGGATGCCGTGTTCTTGGGCCGTATCGAAGGTGGCCGGCATGTCTGGGCGGTGCGCGGACCGCTGCGCGAACCCGACGATGGAGCCCTGCACGCCGAGGTGGCCGATCTTCGGCGGTCGGGCCAGCTGTTCGACGACACCAGTGCACAACTGGTGTCCTCGGCGCTGGCGCTGCTGAATTGGCATGACAACGCGCGGTTTTCCGCGGTCGACGGCGCACCCACCAAGCCGGTACGCTGCGGTTGGGCGCGGGTCGATCCGCTGACCGGCCGCGAAGAGTTTCCGCGCATCGACCCTGCGGTGATCTGCCTGGTCCACGACGGCGGCGAGCGCGCAGTGCTGGCCCGTCAGACGGTGTGGCCGCCGCGGCTGTTCTCGCTGCTGGCGGGTTTCGTCGAAGCCGGCGAGTCGTTCGAGGTTTGCGTGGCCCGCGAGGTCCGTGAGGAAATTGGCCTGGACGTGCGCGAGGTGCGCTATCTGGGCAGCCAGCCGTGGCCGTTCCCGCGCTCGCTGATGGTCGGCTTCCACGCCGTCGCCGATCCCGATCAGGAGTTCTCGTTCAACGACGGGGAGATCGCCGAGGCGGCGTGGTTCACCCGCGACGAGGTCCGCGCCGCACTGGCGGCCGGCGATTGGGGCAGCTCCTCAGAGTCCACACTGCTGCTGCCGGGGTCGGTTTCGATAGCCCGGGTGATCATCGAATCCTGGGCGGCCAGCTGAGGTCAGGCGGAGTTCGCCGGGCAAGCTATCCGGCCAGTTCGGCCAGCTTGGCCTTGATCTGCCCGGCGCCCGGGTTGGTCATCGTCGACCCGTCCGCGAATTTCACCGTCGGAACCGTCTTGTTGCCGCCGTTGACCGAGCCGACGAACTCCGCGGCGGCGGCGTCCTGCTCGATGTTGACCTCGTCGTAGGAGATTCCGGCTACTTTCAGCATCGTCTTGAGGCGGTAGCAGTAGCCGCACCAGGGTGTCGTATACATGGTGAGTGAAGCTGTCATAAGTCGTTAAACATAACCGAGCCCGCGCCTATTGCCGCGGCGTGGCGCTGCACGGACCCTGTCGGCCTGCACTGCCAAGATGGACTCCATGCCGGTGATCCCAGACGCCCTGACCGCCGGCCTCGACGACGACCAGCGCGAGGCCGTGCTGGCACCCCGCGGACCCGTCTGCGTGCTGGCCGGCGCCGGCACCGGCAAGACCCGCACCATCACCCACCGCATCGCTGTGCTGGTGACCGCCGGCCACGTCGCCGCGCATCAGGTGTTGGCGGTGACGTTCACCCAGCGCGCGGCCGGCGAAATGCGCAGCCGGCTGCGCGCGCTGGGCGCCGCCGGTGACGACCGCGCCAGTGGCGTCGGGGCGGTGCAGGCGCTGACGTTTCACGCCGCCGCGCACCGTCAGCTGCGGTATTTCTGGCCACGGGTGGTCGGCGACACCGGCTGGCGGCTGCTGGACAGTAAATTCGCCGCGGTCGGCCGCGCCGCACACAGCGCCGGGCTCAAGCTCGGCACCGACGACGTGCGCGACCTGGCCGGTGAGATCGAGTGGGCCAAGGCTTCGCTGATCTCCCCGGAGCAGTACCCGGACGCGGTCGCGGCGGCCTGCCGCGACGTTCCGTTGGACCCCGGGCAGATCGCGACCGTGTACGCCGGCTACGAGAGGCTCAAGGCCCGCCGTGACGACGTCACGCTGCTCGACTTCGATGATCTGCTGCTGCACACCGCGGCGGCGATCGAAAACGATGTCGCGGTGGCCGAAGAATTCCGTGACCGCTATCGCTGCTTCGTCGTGGACGAGTACCAGGATGTCACCCCCCTGCAGCAGCGGGTGCTCTCGGCGTGGCTGGGGGATCGTGACGACCTGACCGTCGTCGGCGACGCCAACCAAACCATCTACTCGTTCACCGGCGCCTCACCGCGCTACCTGCTGGACTTCTCCCGACGGTTCCCGGACGCGACCGTGGTGCGCCTGGAGCGCGACTACCGCTCCACCCCGCAGGTGGTGTCGCTGGCCAACCGGGTGATCGCCGCCGCGCATGGTCGGGTGGCCGGCGCCAAGCTGCAGTTGGTCGGCGCGCGGGACCCAGGCCCGGCGCCGTCTTTTCAGGAGTATCCCGACGAGGTTGCCGAGGCCGCGGCGGTGGCCAAGTCAATCGTGCGGCTCGTCGAGTCCGGCACCGCGCCCGCCGAGATAGCGGTGCTCTACCGGGTCAACGCGCAGTCCGAGGTGTATGAGGAGGCGCTGACCGAGGCCGGCGTTGCCTACCAGGTCCGCGGCGGCGAGGGGTTCTTCAGTCGCCAAGAGATCCGGCAGGCGCTGCTGGTGTTGCAGCGCGCGGCCGGCCGCGGCGCCGACGGATCGGTGTCTGACGAAGTCCGCAGGCTCCTTGAGCCGCTCGGATTGACGGCGCAGCCGCCGCCGGGCACCCGGGCCCGGGAGCGTTGGGAGGCGCTGACCGCGCTGGTCGAGCTGGTCGACGAGGAGCTGGTGCATCGCCCGCAGCTGGACCTTGCGGGTCTGGTGGCCGAGTTACGGGTGCGCGCCGACGCCCGCCACCCGCCGGTGGTGCAGGGCGTCACGCTGGCGTCACTGCACGCGGCCAAGGGGCTGGAGTGGGACGCGGTGTTTTTGGTCGGATTGACCGACGGCACGCTGCCGATCTCGCACGCGCTGGCGCACGGCGCGGTCAGCGACGCCGTGGAAGAGGAGCGCCGGCTGCTTTACGTCGGAATCACCCGGGCCCGCGTGCATCTGGCGCTGAGCTGGGCGCTGTCGCGCACCCCGGGCGGGCGGCAGAGCCGCAAGCCGTCCCGGTTTTTGGCCGGGATCGCCCCGCAGACGCCGCCCGGCCCGGTCTTGAGCCGGCCGCGGCGCAATCGTGCCGGGGCCGGCTCGACACAGCAGTGCCGGATCTGCAACAAGCCGCTGACCTCTCCGACGGCCATCATGCTGCGCCGGTGCCAGACGTGCGCAGCCGACATCGACGACGAGTTGCTGCTGCGGCTCAAGGAGTGGCGGTTGCGCACCGCTAAGGAACTGAACGTGCCGGCTTATGTGGTCTTCACCGACAACACGCTGATCGCGATCGCTGAGATGCTGCCCTGCGACGACGCCGCCCTGGTCGCGATCCCCGGGATCGGCGCCCGCAAGCTGGAGCAGTTCGGTCCGGACGTGCTGGAGCTGGTCCGTAATCGGGGGTGACCGCCAAAAAATCGCTTGCGGCCCCGTTCGGGTACCCTTTAGCCTCAGAGCCTCAGTCTTACCGGTAGTGCCCGGAAGGAGGGAAGCCATGACCACCGCGCACACATTCGGGGTATCGGGCTCCCACCGCGCTGCCCATGCCGCTGCGGCCGCCGCGTCGGCCGCTGTGTCCGCGGATCGGGGTTCTCCCTAGGAGCGCTCTGAACAACGGGTGATGTGGGGGCGGGAGGAGCGTCGACAAGGCCGTCGTTGCGGCGTGAGTCGTACCTTCAGGGTCGAAAACGTGGTCGTTCCTCCCGCCGAGTCGTAG
>Ga0078972_1001722_pt1 | contig 79211 bp, 88 predicted proteins | sample YelNatPaOPGAMG01_FD_67568 | JGI IMG/M metagenome (GOLD analysis project Ga0078972, IMG submission 67568) | Hot spring thermophilic microbial communities from Obsidian Pool, Yellowstone National Park, USA - OP-RAMG-01 (SPADES assembly) (version 2) | ecosystem: Environmental > Aquatic > Thermal...
TAATACAAGGTCTTTCTATAATTAATAAACAAGGAACGTTAATGCTTTTTGCAGGAATTCACCCTAAAAAAGAAGTAAATTTAGATTTAAACTTTCTTCATTATAATGAGATTACTTTAACTGGAAGCTCAGATTATCCACTTCATTTATTTAGTAAAGCATTAAACCTTATATTAACAAAGAGAATTATTGTTAAACCTTTAATTTCCCATATTTTACCTTTAGAAAAGATTAAAGATGGATTTGAAATAGCTTTAAAACGTGAAGGTCTTAAAGTGATTATTAAGCCATAAATGGTGAGTTGATTTTGATTGGAAAAAAAGTAAGGTTAAAAAGAATATTTGATGTTAAAACTGACACTACAGTAATAGTTCCAATAGATCATGGACCAGAAGGATGGTGGGCTGGAATAGAGAATCCAATTCAAACTATTAAGTTAATTGTTAAAGGGGAAGTTAACGGTCTTTTGCTTAGAAGAAACATAGCAAAGCTTGCAATAGAAGAATATGTTGGAAAAGCAGCTCTCCTTTTAAGAGTCGGTTGCATAACTCCTTTTTCAAAAGAGGCAATCGTTCGAGAAGCCTTAACATCATCTGTTGAAGAAGCTATTAGGCTTGGAGCCGACGCGGTTGTATATACAGTATTTTTAGGAGGGGGAGGCGAATTAGATTCAATTCAAGAGTTTGGAGTTTTAGCTGATGCTTGCGATTATTGGGAAATGCCGCTAATAGGTGAAGTTTTATTGGTTAAAGGAGAAGTTATAAAAAATCCATATTCAGCAGAAGTTATTAGGGTAGCCGCTAGATATATAGCTGAGGAAGGAGCGGATATAGTTAAAGTAAGGTATACAGGAGATGAAGAATCATTTAAAAATGTTATAAAATACTGTCCAACCCCAGTAGTGATAGCTGGAGGAGAAAAAACAGGTTCAGATTTAGATGTATTAAAAATGATTGAAAATGCTATGAAAGCGGGAGCTAAAGGGATATGCATTGGAAGAAATATTTGGGATAGAGAAAATCCAACGGAAATGGTTAAAGCAGTTAATTTAATTGTTAAGAAGAAAGTAAGCGCTGAAGAGGCTTATGCAAAACTAAAAAGCCTTAAAGAGGAGGAGGAATGAGCAGCTCTTTTTCAACTAAAACATTAACTATTTTAAATGAGGCTTTAAAAATAGCTGAGGTTGCTAAAAAAGAGAATATACCATTGAGAATTATTGGGGCATGCGCTATTCTTATTCACTCAAAAAACTTTCAAAATTTATACTTAAAATTTGAAAGAGAATTAACTGATTTAGATTTTATAACGTACAGCAAATATAGAGATAAAGTAAAAACTTTTTTACTTAAATTAGGGTATGAAGCTGATGAAAGATTCATATATTACTTTGGGGAATTTAGACATAAATATTATGAACGAATTAAGAATGTAACTTTAGAAGTTTTCTTCGATAAAATAGAAATGTGCCACACTATAGATTTATCTAATAGATTAGAGCTTGATTATCCAACGATCCCGCCAGTTGATCTTCTTATGGAGAAGCTGCAAATAGTTGAAATAAACGAAAAAGATTTAAAGGATCTAATATTACTTTTAAGAGCGCATGATGTTAGTTATGGAAGTAATGATGTTATAGATGTTACTCGAATTGCTAAGTTACTGAGTAGAGATTGGGGTTTTTATTACACTGTAAATTTAAACTTAGAAAGAATTAAAAATTATTTAAGTAAACTAAAGCTTGAAGTTAACGATGAAAAAAATATAGAGGAAAAGATAGAGAAAATAAAAAAGGCTATAGAGGATGAACCCAAAACCTTGAGCTGGAAAATGAGAGCTAAAATAGGTTTAAAGAAAAAATGGTATAGAGAAGTTGAAGAAGTTGTAAGATGAAAGAAGATAGGGATGTGAAAAGTTGAGTAAAACAATTAAAATTTTTTATGCTAGCGATGTGCACGGCTCAGATGTTTGCTTTAAAAAGTTTATAAATGCAGCTTCATTTTATGATGTTGATGTGCTTATTCTCGGCGGAGATATAACAGGAAAAATGATTGTTCCAATAATTGAGCAACCGAATGGAAGTTTTGAAGCAAATTTTCTAGGAAAGCAAGTAATTTTAAATAGTGAGGAAGAAATAAAACAACTAGAACAAAAGATTAGGAATGCTGGGTTTTATCCATATAGAACAAACCCTCAAGAGGTTACAAAACTTAAAGAAGATGAAAAAATGTTAAATGAGCTTTTTTCAAGACTTATGATGGAATCTGTAAAAAAGTGGATTGAGTTTGCTGAAAGTAAACTTCAAAAATTAAAAGTTAAATGTTTCATAATGCCCGGTAATGATGATCAATTCATAATAGACCAAGTTTTAAACAGTTCAAAAATTATAGTTAACCCTGAAGGTAAAGCATTACATTTAGATGAACATCATGAAATGGTAAGCACGGGATATGCCAACATAACTCCATGGAGATGCCCAAGAGATGTTTCTGAAGAAGAGCTTGCTGAAAAAATTAACAATATGATTTCTCAAGTTGACAACATAAAAAACTGCATATTTAACTTTCATTGTCCACCCTATGGAACTACATTAGATTTAGCTCCTAAACTAGACGAAAACTTGAAGCCTATTGTTTCAGGAGGAAGTTTCGTTATGGAACATGTAGGAAGCAAAGCTATTCGCAAGGCTATAGAAGAATATCAACCTTTGCTTGGACTTCATGGGCATATACATGAATCAAGAGGTATAGATAATATTGGAAGGACGATATGCTTAAATGCAGGAAGCGAATATACAGAGGGGATATTAAGAGGTATAATAATCACTTTAAGCGAGGGAAAAATAAAAAGTTATTATCCAGTTTCTGGTTAACAAAAAATGTGGTTAGAAAATTTACGGCAATTGTTGAGCCGGTATTATTACGATATTTAAATAGGAATTTTTAATTTAAAAGCTTTACGCATTATTAATTTCGAAAAGTTAAAATATAGCTTTTTTAATTAACTAATAGTTGTTCCCTGGGGGAGCTGGGGGAACCCGGCTGAGAGGATGGCTAATCCGCCATCGACCCCTTGAACCTGATCCGGGTAATGCCGGCGTAGGGAAGGGAAAAATAAATGGATAATAAAAAATTAACCTTAAAAATTGCTATAACAGGTTGCTTTACAGCGCTTGGAGTTGTAATTGCACCGCTTCATTTTTTGTTTCTTGGAACAAAAGCTTTTCCAGCTCAACATTTTATTAATGTTTTAGCAGGTGTAATGATTGGGCCTTTTTGGGGTTCTTTAACAGCTATTTTAATAGGAATTATAAGAAATTTACTTGGTTTAGGTACAATATTTGCTTTTCCAGGGGGAATTCCAGGAGCCTTAGTTGTTGGATTAAGCTATAAAGTTGCTAAAAAACTGAAAAGAAAGCATTATCGATATGCGGTTGCTTTTCTTGAACCTTTAGGAACAGTAATTATAGGAGCTACAATTTCCCTTTTTATAATTGCACCAATTATAGGTTGGAGACCCCTTTTAAATTTGGTTGAAAAAGCGGGCTGGTTGCCTGCACTTTTAACTCTTTGGTTTGGTTGGTCAATAAGCTCGATAACTGGAAGCGCCGCAGGTTACTTTACACTCTTAATTCTTGATAAATCAGGTATATTAAATAAATTGAGGTTAGAGTAGGGAAATATATTGAGTTTTCTTGAGTTTTTAAATAAAAAAAGCTTGATTTTAGGAGAAGTAAAAAGTGGAAAAACAAAGTTTACAGCTGAGCTTTTTAAAGAAGCTGTTAAATTAGGTTATGGTTTTAAAATAGCAATTATAGATTTAGCTCCAAAAACAAAAATTTTTAATAAAGAATTTATTGGATTACCCTTAACTGAGTATATAAATATTGATTCAACAGTAGTTTATTTAAAACCTAAAATTAAAGCTCCAAGAATTGAAGGAAAAAATAAAGAAGATATATTAAAAATAGCTGAAGAAAACGCTATAGCAATAGAGAAAGCTTTCAAAAAGTTTTTAGAAAGCAACAGGGAAATTTTATTTATAAATGATGTAAGCATTTATTTGCATAAAGGTGAATTAAATAAGCTTTTTTCAATTTTAAATAAAGCTAAAACCGCTATATTAAATGGTTATTATGGCAAATTTTTTAATAATGATTTAGGATCAGGTATTTCTTTAAGAGAAAAATGCTTAATGATGGAACTTGCTAAATCAATGGATATGCTTATTGAAATGAAGAATTTTAAGCCTTTAAAAATAAATATGGAGGCTCTTCTAGTTTGAAAATTCGTTTTCCTCCAGAATGGGGTATAAACCCTGTTCCAATCGAAGCAAAAACATTAAGATTCATAGATTATCTTGTTTTATGGTCTAGTTTAGGTGTTGGTCTACTTGTATTTTTAGCTGGATCACTTTTATATCCAAGCTTAAGCATGCTTGAAGTATTAATTGTTTCATTAATAGGTTCAATTATTGGCAGCTTTTTATTAGCTTCAGCAGGAGTTATAGGATCGCGTTATGGTGTTCCAACAATGGTTAGTCTCAGGGCTATTTTAGGAATTAAAGGTTCATATTTTCCAACTTTCCTTAATATTATTCAGCTTATAGGATGGACAGGTTTTGAATTTATTATTATGAGTAAAGCTGCAACATCAATTTTTGGAGATTTTCTAGGAGAATTAACTGAACCCTTATGGATTCTTATATTTGCATTATTCTGCACTTTATTGGCTTTAGGCGGTCCAATAGCTGTTATTCGTCAATGGCTTGAAAAAGCTGCTATATGGCTTATTTATGCTTCAACAATATGGATAACTATTCAAATTTTTTCTAAACCTAAAGCTTTAACTAACTTTTTAACTCCTGGATTAGGCGGATTACCTATACCTTTAGCTTTAGATTTAGTGATAGCTATGCCTATTTCATGGTGGCCTCTAATTTCAGATTATAATAGATTTGCTAAAAAGGATAAGGATGCATTTATTGGAACAGCAATAGGTTACACAATTGCTAATACATGGTTTTATTTTTTAGGAGCAGCTATTATTGCTTTTACAGGTATTACAGATATTATTTCATCAATTTCAATTCTTTTCCTCGGAACTTTAGCATTAACATTAATTTTGGTTGATGAAACAGATAATGCTTTTGCAGATATATATTCTGCAGCTGTTTCCTTACAAAATCTTTTTCCCAAAATTAAGCAAAGAAAATTAATTTTAATTGTTGTTGCAATTAGCGTAATCTTAGCTTTAACAACCCCTTTAACTCGTTATGAATCTTTCTTATTAATGATTGGTGCTCTTTTTACTCCTTTATTGGGGGTTTTATTTTCAGATTTCTTTATTTTAAGAAATGGAAAATATAAAAATGAAGAATTTTACAATAAGGGGAAAACTATAAATGTTAAAGCATTAATCTCATGGTTTTTAGGTGCATTAATATATTTTATTTTAGTTAATTTTTATCCATGGATTGGCGCAAGCCTTCCATCATTTTTTGCTACAATAATATTTAATTTATGTTTTTCAAAGTTGAAAAAGGAGGATTAAAAGTTTGAAGATTCCAAAAGCCCTTACAATAGCTGGTTCAGATTCAAGCGCTGGAGCTGGAATTCAAGCTGATCTTAAAACTTTCTCTGCTTTAAAAGTTTATGGTATGAGCGTTATAACAGCTATAACAGCTCAAAACACTCTTGGCGTTACAGAAATTCATGATGTTCCACCTAGAATAGTGAAAGCTCAAATTGAATCTGTTATTGAAGATATTGGAGTGGATGCTGTTAAAACGGGAATGCTTTATTCAAATGAGATAATCAAAGTTGTTGCTGAAGAAGCTGAAAAATATAAATTTAAAATGGTTGTTGATCCAGTGATGGTTGCTAAAAGCGGAGCACCTCTTTTAAAAAAAGATTCTATTGAGGTATTGATTAAAAAATTGATTCCTCTAGCTACAGTTATTACACCAAATGCAAAGGAAGCTGAAGTTTTATTAAATAGAGAAATTAAGGATTTAAATGATGCTAAGGAAGCAGCTAAACAAATAGCTGAATTGGGAGCTGAAGCAGTTGTAGTAAAGGGGGGACATTTAAAAACTGAAAATAAGGTTTACGATATATTATATTATAAAGGCGATTTTAAAATTTTTGAATCTGAAAGAATTCAAACAAAAAACACTCATGGAACAGGATGCGTTTTTGCCTCAGCCATAACAGCATTTTTAGCTAAAAACAAAAATGTTGAAGAAGCTGTTGAAAAAGCTAAAGAGTTTGTTTTAAACGCAATTCAATTCTCCTTTAATATTGGTAAAGGTGTAGGTCCAGTTAATCCAATGGCCAATATTTATAAAGAAGCTGAAAAATATGAAGCTTTAATTCTTATAGAGAAGGCTGTAGAAATGCTTGAAGCAACTCCAGAAGTGGCTTTGTTAATACCTGAAACTCAATCAAACATTGGAATGGCTTTAAGCTATTCTAAATCAATTATGGATGTAGCTGCTATACCTGGAAGAATAGTTAAGCTTAATGGTAAAGTAAAAGCTTCTGCATATCCACATTTTGGAGCATCAAAACATATAGCCAATATTATAATTACTGTTATGAAGGAAAATCCAGAGTTTAAATCAGCTATGAATATAAAATACTCAAAAAAAATAATTGAATTATGCAAAAATTTAGGGTTAAAAATTTCCTTTTATGATAGAAGAATGGAACCTCCTGAAATTAAAGAAAAGGAAGGTTTAACAACAATTTGGGGAACTAAAGAAGCTATTAAAAAAGCTGGAGGAGTACCAGACGTAATATATCATGAAGGAGATTATGGAAAAGAACCTATGGTAATAATTCTTGGTAAGAACCCTATTGAAGTTGCTCAAAAAGTTATTCAATTAGCTAAGGAAAATAAAAAATCTTAATTTTAAGTCACCCATTTTTATTTTTCCAAAAATTTTATATTAAAGAAAAATAATTAGGCAAGGTTAAAAAAAATGGGTTGCTACCATGCAAAATTTTCTTCTTTCTTCTACTGTCCCTCCAGTTATACGAGAAACAATAAACAAGGCAACTTTAAGAGAAGAAAAAGGATTACCCATATTTGATTTTAGCAGTGGAAACATAGGAAAACTACTCTTTAAAATTAATTTATTCGATAAAATAGATATAAAGGTAAATGAGAATTTACCACTTGAGCTTAAAGTTATAGCTGAAGCTATAAAAGAGGGTATTTTAGAAGCGTATTATCCAACCCCAAAGGGTTTATCATACTCCCCGACTGGAGGAAACTTGCAAATAAGAAAGCTTGCAATAAAATACTTTAAAGAAGTCCATGGTGTACCATTAAGTGATGAAGATTTTGATAAAGTTATAGTAACAGCTGGTGGACAACAAGCTATGGCAGCTGCTCTTCGATCATTAAAACCTGAAACAAAGGTCTTTCTTTCTCAATGGGAATATGATGTAATTCCAGCTATAGTTAAAGATAGAGGGGGACAAGTTATTCGTATAAAAAGAAATGATGATTTATCAATTAACATTGATGATTTAAAAGAGAAAATTGTTGAAAACTCTGTTTTTTATATCAGCATGCCTAACAATCCAACAGGATATATTTCAACACAAGATTTCGAAAAAATTCTTGAAGTTTTAGCTGAAAAGGGCTGCGGGATGATTTGGGATGCGCCTTATCTATTTACAATTTTAAAATTAACTTCTAACAAAGCGGAATTTGATAGAAACTTTCTTCAAGAAAAAATAGATGAATTTAAAAGAATTATAAGAAAATACTATAGAAACGTGTGTATTATTTCAAGCCTTTCAAAAACCTGTTTAATGGCTGGTTTAAGGTTTGGTTTTGCAACTGCAAGTAGTCATTGGATAAAATTAATGGAAGCTTTTATTGGAAGGGAAACACTTAGCAGTCCAACCTCAGGATTCATTATAGGCGCTAAAGTTCTTGAAACATTTTTAAAAAATAAAATTGTGCATGAATGGGCATGCAAAATTTTAGCTCAAAGATTAACAATGTTAATTGAAGAAGATTTACCTTTAATTTTACCAAAAAATGGAGCATTTGGTGCACTTTATGCTTTAATTAAAACAAATAAGGATGGTACTAAACTTGCTGATAAACTTATTAATGAATATGGAATAGTGGCTATCCCTGGCGAACCATTTTATGGACAACCAAAAAATGTCATTAGATTATCATTAATGACTACACCCTGGGTTAAAAATGATGAAGAATGGGTAAAAAGCGTAAAAATACTTAAAAAAGCTTTAATTAACTATTCAAAGTAATACTCCAACAATCTTCGAATACCTCTTCTAGTGATTTCAGAGAAAGTTGAAGCGCTTATCCCTAACTTTCGAGAAAGCTTATCTATGCTAATTTTTTTAGGATAATCAAAAAAACCTGTTTTTAATGCAAGCCATAATATTTTTTCTTGCGTTTCAGTTAAAACCTTTTTCTTAAATTTAAACCTTCCTAAATTTAATATTTTTACTTCAAATTTGTTAGTTTCTAAGGCTGAAATTATACTTTTATAGGCATCAAAACTTGGTGTTACAAAATTGTAGAGAATAATGGAATTTTGAATTGTTCTTCCAGAAACTAAAAATGAACCATGGGATAATATAGCGTTACAAACATCGCATCCTTCGCTTTCAATCCAAGCTGCTGAACTTTTAGTTAACTTTACGACTTTATTAATTTTTTCTTTAGGAATATGCTTTATTTCATCCAAAGATAACTCTACTAAATGCCTTATTAAGCCTCCACTTAACCCTCTAATATCCCTTATTTTAAATTGTTGAATACCTAAATCACTCATTAATTTTAAAACTTTGCATTTTTCATTCTTGATTTCAAAAGTTACATAGTATGGTTCATCCCATAACTTTTTCATTTTTATCCCTTATTTTTTCGGGAATAATTAATGTGAATCCATAAATTTAAATTTTAAATTGGTGAATAAAAATGGTTGTTCAATGGCCTGTTAAAATATTGCTAGTTCATCCTCAAGCATCATTTCTTCAAAAAGAAAAATTAACGATAGCCGCTGATTGCGCAGTTTTATCCAATAGAAAATTTGGAGAAAAATTTAGGGAAGGGGAAACAGTAATTATAGGGTGCCCATTGCTTGAAGATCCAGATAGACTCCTAAATAAACTCTCCTTAGTAATTAAAGAAACTTCAGCCAACAATGTTGAAGTATATACAATGGAGGTGCCATGTTGCCACGCAATTCATATGATGGTTAATAAAGCAATTGAAAACTCAAAAAGAAATGATATAAAATCGATTCATTACATTGTTAGAATTGAGTCTGGAGAAACTGAAGTTTATAAACCTGGAATAATAGATGAATCCATGATTGAGGCTGAGAGGAAGGCTCATGGGTATATGCATTAAAACTGTTGAAAACAAGAAAACAAGATTTATAGTGGCCATAGATGAAGATAAATGCATTGGATGCGAAAATTGCATTAAAGCATGTTTAACAGGAGCATTACAAATGGTAAATGGAAAAGCTAAATTGATTAATGAAAAATTATGCGATGGCTTCGGTTCTTGCATAGCTGCTTGCCAAAACAATGCTATTAAATTAGAATATAGAGAAGCTGAAGAATTTGATTGGTCAACTTTAAACCAAATACGCTTTGAAAATCTTATGAAAAAGCTTAGGTTAACTAGTTTAAAATTAAAATAAAGCTTGCAAAAGAAAGAAAGTTTAAAACATTGATTGTTAAATTTAAATTTTATGAATGAAAGAAAATTAAGAATTGCTGCTGCGCAAATAAACCCTGCTTTAATGGATGTAGAAAAAAATCTTTATAAAATTGAACGCTACATAGAGGAGGCTGTTTTAAAAGAAAATGCAAAGCTAGTGGTTTTTCCTGAATGCGCTTTAACCGGCTATGTTTTAAATTTTAATGAAGTTAAAGAAGTGGCTGAAACAATCCCTGGGCAATCAACTAAAAAGCTTGAAGATTTTTGTAAACGATTAAACGTTTGGATTGCTGTTGGATTAGTGGAGAAATCATCTAAGAAATATTATAATACTGCAGTTTTAATAAGCCCAAATGGAATTGAAGCTAAATATAGAAAAACACATTTACCACACCAAGGTTTAGATAAATTCGTTAATAAAGGAGATTTTATTCAAACAATTGATACTCCTATTGGTAAATTGGGTTTAGCAATATGCTATGATATATTTTTTCCAGAAACTGCACGTGTTTTAACATTAATGAATGTTGAATTATTGATTGTTTTAGCAAATTGGGCTGAAGGAGTAGAGTTTTATACAAATTATTTAGCTCAAACAAGAGCTGTAGAAAACCATATTAATTTAATTGCAGTTAACAGGGTTGGTGAAGAAAGAGGATTCAAATTTTATGGTGAAAGCATTATAATAGATTGCTTTGGTAAACCATTAATTAAAGCAAATAAAAATGAAGAAATGATTGTTACCGCTGAAGTTAATTTAAATGAAGCACATAATAAACACATTGTTAGAATTCCTGGAATTTGGGAAGTTAATTGCATTAAAGATAGACGACCCGAGCTTTATAAGGTTATATGCGCTATTTAAACAATTTTATTCCTTGTAGCAATTAGCAAAATTTAACTATGATTTCTTGAATATTTTAGAAATTAATTGCAAATCGTAAATATTGAATGCCATAAGCAATTTTGAGTGGTGCTGTTAGAATGGTATTTTTAGAAAAAAAAGTTGTTACCTGCTTTTTAAAAAGCGGTGAAAAAATTCTTTTAGTTAAAAGAAGCGAAAAAGTTGGAACTTATAGAGGAAAATGGTCTGGAATAAGCGGTTACTTAGAAATGGAAAATCCTGATGAACAAGCTTATAAAGAGATAAAAGAAGAAACAAATTTAAGCAAAACAGATATAGAATTAGTTAGAAAAGGCGATTCAATAGAGGTTTTAGATGAAGATAAAAAAATAAAATGGATTGTTTATCCATATCTTTTTGAAGTGAAATCTCCTGAAAAAATTAGGTTAGATTGGGAAAATACAGAAATGAAATGGATAAAACCTAATGAAATAATTTTTTATCAAACAGTTCCTAAATTAAGAGAGGCTTTAGAAAAAGTTCTTTAAAAAATATAATTTTATGAGGGAATAATTTTATTTTAAAAAGAAGGTGATTAAATGCGTAAATCTATTTTAAAATCAAAAAACATTGTTATATGTCCTCATTGCGGTTTTAAATTTGATGTTTCTTACGCTAGAACTTTTGCCTGCGCTGGATGCAATTCAGCTGCTTTAGGAAGCTGCGGTTTAATTAAATGTCCAAACTGCGGTAAAGAATTTTCTGCATAAAATGTTTTTTAATACTTTAGTTTAAAAAGCTTATAAACAAAATTAATTTTTATAAGCTTTTTTAAAGGGGTGGTGAAATCCTATTTGAAAGAATTAGCCTTTAGAATAGTGCATATATCTGATACTCATATATCTAAGTTTGGAGGCTTCATGGAAGGATTTTTAGATAAAGCTATTAAAGAAATTAATAGTTTGGATCCTAAACCTAATGTTATTGTTCATAGTGGAGATTTAACTGAAAATGGTGTTCTTCCAGATTATGAATTTGCTTTAGAAAAAATCAATCTTTTTGAAAGTAAAATAATTGTTGCTCCAGGAAATCATGATGAAAGAAATTATGGTCAGTCACTTTTTAAAGAAATGATTGGACCAATGGATTATGAAGTTCACGTTGGTAAAGCAGCGTTTTTTATAATGAATAGCCCAGAACCAGATAGGGATGCTGGAAGGTTAGGTAGAAGAAGGCAAGACCTTTTAGATAGAAAACTAAAAACTTTACCTAAAGATTATTTAAAAATTGTAGTGTTTCATCATCATTTGGTTCCGGTTCCACATGCTGGAAGAGAAACAAACGTTCTTGAAGATGCTGGAGACATTTTAGAAATGATTTTAGCTAGAAAAGTCAACTTTGTTTTAATGGGACATAGACATGTAGGAAGAGCCTTAAAAATAAATAATACAATTTTAATTAATGCCGGAACTGTTTCAAGCATTAAAACTAGAGGGCGGTTAGGACATTCCTATAATATAATTGATTTATTTGCTGATGGATCTATAAAAATAATTGAGAAAAACATGGATGAAAATAAAGAAATTGAAAAACAAATCTAAAAAGGCTTTTAGGTGTTTAAGTTGCCCATTTTCTCTTATAAAGGGAAAACTCCTAAAATTCACAAGGAAGCACTTGTTTCTCCTTTAGCAACAATAATTGGTGACGTTGAAGTTTCTGAAGGCGCATCAATTTTTCCAGGAGCTGTTCTTCGGGGTGATGTAGCAAAAATTACTATAGGTAAATATTCAAACATTCAAGATAATGTTATTATTCATGGTGGAGACATTTATGAAGGGGACGAATTAAAAGGTCATTTACCAGTTGAAATAGGAAATTATGTAACTGTTGCGCATGGAGCTGTAATTCATGGTTGCAAAATTGAAGATATCGTATTAATTGGAATAAAAGCAATAATTTTTGAAGGCTCAACTGTTGGAGAAGGCTCTATCATAGGGATGAATTCAACACTTCTTGAAAATACATATATTCCGCCAAGATCAATTGTTGTTGGTACCCCAGGAAAAATAATTAAAAAAGTTGATGAAGTAACCTATTTAAGAATAAAGAAGCATGCGGAAAGATATTATGAGTTAGCTAAATCCCATAAAGGAACAATATTTTAGCTTAATTTATTTTTAGTTGCATTTATTAAAATTATTTTTTCGAAAGGAAGAATTTTATAAGCTAAAATTTTAGGGGTAAAACCTAAAGCTTTAATTGTATTCATAAGCTTGTTTAAATCTCCTGCAATGGAAGAATAAACTAATTGAATTCTACCATTTTCAACTAAGAAGTTTTTAGCTTCATATAGAAAACGATTAAGTAATTCATTTTTTTCTCCGCAACACCAAGCTTTTTCAAGAACATTTTTAGGGGTAAGAGGCAAATAAGGCATATTAAAAATTATTAAATCAAATTTTTCATTTTTTACTGGTATAAATAAATCGCCTATTCTAGCTTCAATTTTTCCTTCAACATTATTTATTTTAGCATTTATTTTAGTGCATAAAATGCTTTTAGGGTTTATATCTACCGCTATAACTCTTCTAGCTTTTTCAGCTGCAAAAACAGCTTGAATTCCTGAACCTGTTCCAAGATCCAAAACATAATCGCCATTTTTAACAATTAATTTTTTAGCTAAAAATTTGCTTGTAGCTACACCATAAGGTAAAAATACTCCAGGAATAAAAACAAATTTTTTACCTAAAATCTTTATTTTTACAGGTTTAAAATGAAGCTTATGCCATAAAAATAAAAAAATATTAATTAAAATTAAGTGAATTCTTTTTAAAAGCTTCATTTAAACATTCAATTTAAATACTTTTTAATTTTTCTTATTTAAAGTTTAAGTAAGGTGATGAAATTGAAGGTTGAAACTAAAAGAATAAGATTTAAAACTAATGGTGAAGGCGATATAATAAATGTTACTGAAAAAGTTAGGGAAGTTATTGAAAATGTGAATTTAAAAAGTGGTATAGTAACTGTTTTTGTTCCAGGTTCAACAGGAGCTGTCACAACAATTGAATATGAACCAGGTTTACTAAAAGATTTTCCAGCTATGCTAGAAAGAATTGCGCCAAAAAACATTTATTATAGGCATGAAGAAATGTGGCATGATGGAAATGGACATTCCCATGTTAGAGCAGCTTTAATTGGACCAAGCCTAACTGTTCCATTTGAAAATAAAAAGCTGCTTCTTGGAACATGGCAACAAATAGTTTTTTTAGAGTTAGATGTTAGAAAACGAGATCGAGAGTTAATTCTTCAAATAATTGGTGAATAAATTTTAACAATCAATTTTTACATTTTTAGGTATAAAAGCTAATATGCGTGAAGATGGAAGATGTTTTTGTAGTTTAAAAGCTAAATCCCTGCTTGAAATGGCAAGTTTACAAGTTAATAAATGAGTTAATAAACTTAAAGATTTAATTTCTGCAATTTCCATTTTAACATGTGCCAATTTAATAGCCTTTTTAATTTCATTTATTAATGTATCAGCTATGATTACTCTTTCAAATGGAAGATTTTGCCATTCCCAGAAAAGTTGGAGTTGCTTATCTGAAAAAGCAGCTTCAACATAACTCTCATTTATATGCACAGCTCTAACTTCCACTGGAAAATCCTTAAATAAACAATATTGAGTTGCAATATTATTAATATCTTCTTTTTTTCCATAGGTTAGTTGACTCCAAAGAGTTTCAATCGGTATATAAATATTGGGAGGTTTAGGATGAATAATTCCAGCTTGTAGATGAAGCTTATCTTTTTGTATTTTTGAAATAAATGCTTTGAATATAGGATTTATCTTTAAATTATTAATATGACTTGGTGCTAAACCAAAAGTTTTTTTAATAATAGTTAAGAAAACTTCTAAATCTTCTCCTTCAACAAACAATTTTATAAAGCCATTTTCTTCGGTTACTTTTTCTATTTTTATAGCTAACTCCTTAGTTTCCTCCAGCATTAAGGTTTTAAAAAAGTTTAAAGTTTCTTGAGGTTTTTTATTAATTTTTTCGGAAATTAAAATCTCCAATTTTAAGCACCTTTATAAAAATTAAAGTTTAAAGTCTTTATAGACTTTAAATAATTACTTGATTATATAGAGAAGTTTTATAAAGCATTTTGTTTAATCCCTCAACTTTAAATAGTTAAAGAGGTTTCATTTTAATGAAACCTTTAGACATTATTTTAACAAGTGTTTGTGCAGCTCTTTATGCGGCTCTTGGTTATTTAACCTATTTAGGCATATTTACGCCTGCTATAGGGATTGTTAGGTTTTGGCCAGTAGTTATAATTCCAGCTATTTTTGCTGTTCTTTTTAAGCCTTCAATTGGTGGTTTAGGAGCTGCAATAGGAATATTTTTAAGCGATTTAATTATTCATGGAAATGCTCTTTTAAGTTTAACTGTTGGTGTTCCAGCTAATTTTATCTGTTTTTATTTAATTGGTTTGCTTTCTAAACGAAAATTTAGCTGGATGGAAACTGTTGCCGCTTCAATAATTTTATTTCTTTTTCCAACATTAATCGTTTCCATTCTTTATCTATTTAAATTAATATCTTTTGAAGTAACATTAATTTTTATAATTGTAACTGTTTTAAGCTGTTTAATCCTTTTGCTTTTTAGTCGTTTTAAAGCTGAATGGAGAAGTTATAGTCTCGCTTGTTTTTCAGGCTTAACCATAGGCAGCTTAATAATAGGTTTTGGAGTTTGGAGCTTTAGTCAATTTTTAGTTTTGCCTCAATCTGCTGGAGGAGGCTATAAAATGCCCATTTATGCTAGCTTAATATGGTTTATTTGGACCTTTTTAACTGAAATACCTTTTTTGCTTATTTTAGGACCGCCAATTCTTTCAATTGCATATAAGATTTTTCCTTCATTAAGGAGTGTAAAAGCTAAATGAAAATTTATTGTTCAGCAGGTTTATCAAGTTTTTTTGAAGCTTTTAATAATTGTAAAGATCCTAAATTTATAGGTGCCAGAGGAGGAGGCTTTCTTCTTTCCAATGGAGTTATAACTGAAGTAACTGTTGAACCTGCTAAAGAAAATTCTATTAAAGTTTACATAAACGATGTTTATACTAAAAATGCTTTAACCTCAAAAAAAGCAGCTCAAAACATTCTTCAATTGATTAATAAACGCTTTAAGGTTATTATTAAGCATAAAATAGATGTTCCTATAGCTGCTGGATTCGGAACAAGTGCTGCAGGAGCACTAACAACTTCAATAGCTTTATCAAAAGCTTTGGGTTTAAATTTAAGTTTAAATGAAGTAGGAATGATCGCTCATAAAACTGAAATTGAATGTAAAACAGGTTTAGGAACTGTTCCACCATTAATTTATGGTGGAGGATGCGTAGTTACCATAAAACCTGGCGGTCCAGGAGTGGCAATTATAAAAAGAATACCTATAAAACCTGGTTTAAAACTTGTTTCTGGTGTATTCAAAACTGTTGAAACCAAAAGTTTCCTTTCTAAAGCGAAGCTTAAAGAAATAAATAAAGTTGGAAGAAAAACTTTAAAAAAAATACTTGATAATCCATGTTTAGAAAACTTTCTTGAAGCTGCTAAACAATTTGCGATTGAAACAAAATTAGCTAGCGAAAGAGTTTTAAAATTAATTAATGCTGTTGAAAAAGCTGGAGCTTTAGGAGCAGCTCAAAACATGATAGGGGAAGGGGTGCATTCAATAGTTGAAGAAAATGATTTACCAATGGTTTTAACTATTTTTAAAAAATTTATACCAAGCAACCAAATTATTTTAAGCAATTTATCTTTAAATCCAATTAAAATTTTAGAGGGGGATTTAATTTCAGTTAAATTAAAAGCTTAAATTTTAAATTTCAGAGCAGGATGATAAAATTTCTTCTTTAAGAAGATTCAATCTGGTTAAAGCAGGATGATCTTTTCCTAATGTCTCAGCAAACTCTTTTAATGCTTGAGAAAAATTAATTTTAATACTTCCCTTAGTTAATTTATCTGCATAACAAACAATTTTTTCCTCTATTGTTAAAGGTATATAGTCTTTTTTAGGTAACCCTATTTCTTCAGCTTCTTCAGCTGGAATTCCAGCGCCTACATGGGTCTCTATTATTCTTATGATTGAAGTTGGAAGATTCATAGCTCTAGCTAGAGCTGCACCCATAACTCCATGTTTTACATCATGAGTAAAAGCTCTTCCAATATCATGAAGAAGTGCCCCAATTTTAATAACATTTAAATCTAGTTTTTTTCCCTTTCTTAAACATGATTCAGCTATTTCAACTGCTATTTTTGAAACAGCAATACAATGCTCAATAACTGATTCATTGCAACCAGCTTTTTTAAGAAGATTTAAAGCATTTTCATAACTTAAAGAATAATCATTCATTTTTTAATTCCTCCTCTAATTGCTTAACTTTTTTAGTTAGAAATTCTATAATTTTGCTGTTGTCAAAGCTTTTTAATGGCTCACCACAATTTAAACATTTAAAAGCAGATTCCATTGCTTCCTCAAAACTAACTCTAACATTATTACATTTTTCGCAAACAAAAAATTCATGAAGTTTTTCATATTCAAGCCTTTTTTTAAGTTTTTCCAATGCTTTTCTTTTTCTATTTCTTATAAATGCATTCAATTGATCCTTTTGAATTCTCCAATAAAAAATAAGCCATCCTTTTTTTTCATCTCTAGCTCTAATACCTGAAATTAAACCATGACTATACATTTTATATAGAAATTTTCTTACAATATTCAGTTTTACACCGGATTCCGCAGCTATAGCTTCATCTGTAGCTTCACCAAGCTTTTCTAACGCTTGAATTATTTTTATGCCATCTTCACCGCCAAAAAACTTTGCTACTTCAAGTAATTGATCGTCCACAACTGTCAAATTTCAGCCTCCAAAGCCAAAAATAAATTCAATTAAGTTTAACGTTTTTCATTAACCTTTAATATATTATTAACGCTGCAAGTAAAATAAAAAGTTTAAGTTAACCTTAAAACTTTCTTTGTTCTTTCAGATGGTATTATCCGTAGTTTAGCGTTTTTAAATTCTTTAGTTAATTCCTTTCCTTCAAAAAATCTATCTAAAAAAACAGCTATCGCTGCTATTTCAGAATGGGGTTGATTTCCAATTGCTACATTAAAATCTGAAACTTCCGGTGAAAAAAAGATTCTTGGAACTTTTTGGCTTCCAATTATAAGCAAAACATTTTTTCCAGTATCTTTTATTCTTTGAAGAACATTGCTTGACGCTATGTTTTCCCCATACATTGTAAGATGAACAACAATCCCATTATTTTTTCTCCATTCTTCAACAACTTTACGCCATGGTATCCCCATTTTAAAAAAGAAGTTTCCACCCCATAATTCTTTAACTTTAATAATAGATTTCTCAACTTTTTCATCTTCAACATCTGAAAGAATTAAACCTGATGCACCAAAAGCTCTTGCTGTTAAAGCTACATGCGTCGTTACCCTTAAATCTCTAGGTCTATGACCCCAACGCAACACAACTACTTCTTGCAAGGAAGAATCATCTTTCTCAAGTTTTATTAAACTCATTTCAAAAATTATTAACTTCCTCGCTATAAATTTTTTATGAAATTTAAAGAGATTTCAAAAGTAAGGAGTGACCTTTTATTAAACCTTTATTATCTCCTAAAGCTGGCAAGCGTAAAGCTGATAATAAGCTGCTTATGATGAATAGCATTGTGCTTATTACTGGTTGTAGAGGGAAAAGGTCTATCAAAGCGCTATGACTTATAAAATAGCTTAGAAAAAGACAAATATTGGGGCAAAGAAGACGCTTGAGTTAAAGGTGCTTAATGTTTTAATGGCTATAAAAAGGAATGAAAGATCATGCTTTAGGATTGCTTAAATACTATTATGACTGGGACTTTCTAAGCAAAGATTAATAACGGTATAACTTACACTGGTATCGATGATCATTTCTTAGTTTATGAATTCTTAAGTTTGATTTAGACATGATTTACTTTTGCTTCTTAAAACTTACCTGCAAGATTCATTTAAGATATCTTCATGAGACTTATTTATTTTAAGCCTAAATTATATAAATGCCTATCTAATGTTTCATTCATTCCAGTTAAGCTATTTTATTGTTGTTTTTGTTCGCTAAGCGCTATTCCCCTCATTATTGATGCATACATTAATAGCTTCCATGTTTCAGATATTTTGTGTCCATATTCATCAACTAGTTTTCTTGCAATTTCTCTTAATTCATCTGCTTCTTGAAGCGTTAACTTCTCTTTTTCTATTAGTTCTTTCATCCTTTGCGCTTCTTCTTTAGTTAATGGGTTTATTGCTTTTGTTTGCATTGTTGAAAGCCGAGATAATTCACTTTTAACGAAAGCTATATCCTCTTGTCTCAAGGATTTTTCTAAAGCCAAGGAATTCTGTAAAGAATTCTAATTGACTTTTTGTAGCTTTCGCAATACTATTTATCCTTTCTTCAAGACTTTTGATTCTTTCATCAATTTGAGTGAACTTTTTCCTAGCCAGTAGGCTAACGATGTAAATGATATTATTATGGTTGTGAATGTCCCTGCTATTCCTATGAGGATTTCATTCAAAACTAGCACCTTTATATTGTTCAATTCCAAGTTGTATATAAGCTTATTTATAAAAATGAGGTTACCGATAAGATAAGGTTTTTGTTAGCTTCCTATCCTTTCTACAGATTTGGTAATCCATAACTTATGCCTTTAGGAGGCTTTTGGAGGTTATCAAGGGTTTTACACCTTAAAAAGCTGTTGAAACGATTATGCATAAAGTAGGCCATGAGTCTGAGCATGGAAGTAAAGCTTAGTTATTACCCGTTAAGCATGGGTAATTACAAGTTAATCACTATTTTAATATGGTGTAGTAGATTCTTAAGATTGGGGAAACACGCATATATTATTCAAATAGCAATTATGATTGATTCTTATAAAGCGATAGGAAATAAGGCTTATATTCTAAATATAGAAGTAAACCAGTGAACCGTGGAAGGCTAATAGTAAAGTATTATGGGAAGATTTAGCAGTTTAAGATTCTTTAGATTTATATTTTATTTTAGCTAAATCTCCTAATGTTAAAGTTGGTTTTTCAACAGTTTTACAGCTGCCTTTTTCTTCTTGAGCAGGAATTAAAAGCTTAATTTTCAATAAATTTTCTATTTTTCTCGCTAAATTAATATCTGGAATAATTTTTCCCACTTCAATTTTTTGAATAACTGAAAGTTTTTCATTCAATTTTTTAGCAAACTCTTCTTGAGTTAAACCTATTTTTTCTCTAGCTGATTTAATTTTTGTAAAGTAGTCAGAGGTTACCTCTAGCTTTAAATATTCTTCATTAATAACTGGAGTTTTAGAAGCTTTTGCTTTATTAACTGCTTTTAATTTAGTAGGTTTACCTTGCTTGCTTAAGGTAATAGGTTGAAAATAGGATTCACCATGGGAAGCACACTTTTCGCATAAAACCATTTTTACACCTTCAACAACTCTATTATAGGGTTTTCCAACAATTTCTCTTCCGCAAATTTCACAATTCAAAATTTTCCCCTTTTAAAAATTTTGATTTACAAGAATATATTTTATTTGTAAAACTTAAAATTTACTTAAAATTTTAAGTTTTATTAAAGTTAATTTCTTATGTAAAAGAAGTGAAAAACTTGGAGCTTTCAAGAGTTGTAGTTAAGGTTCCAGCTACAACAGCAAATTTAGGTCCAGGCTTTGATGTTCAAGGTTTAGCTTTAAATGTTATGTATGATCTTATAGAAGCGGAGAAAATAAGCGGGAAAAAGGTTTTAATTGAAGTTGAAGGTAAATATGCTGATAAAATTCCTATAGAACCTGAAAAAAACTCTGCTGGAAAAGTTGCTTTAACGCTTCAAGAAAAATTAAGTTGTGGAGTTAAAATCAAAATTTTTAAGGGTATTCCACCAGGTTCAGGGTTAGGAAGCAGCGGTGCAAGCGCTGCTGGCGCAGCCTTAGCTATAAACCGCTTGTTTAATCTTAACTTTAATAGAGAAAAGCTTGTTGAATTGGCTTCAATAGGGGAAATTGCTTCTGCTGGAGCAGCGCATGCTGATAATGTTGCTCCAGCAATTTACGGTGGCTTTACAATAATTTTATCTTATAAACCTATGAAAATATTTAGTTTTTTCCCATCAAAAAAATTAAAGTTTATTTTAGCTGTTCCAAATTTTTCTAAAGAAAGCACAGAAAAAACTAGAAAAATTTTACCGAAAAAAGTTGAGTTAAAAAAAGTTGTAACCAATATTAGCGGTGCTTCAGCAGTAACAGCTGGAATGATTCTTTCTAATCCAGAATTAATTGGTTTAGGAATGCAAATGGATAAAATTATTGAAACTGCTAGAGCAAGCTTATATCCCTACTTTAATAAGGTTAAAATGGAGGCTTTAAAAGCTGGAGCTTTAGGTGTAACTTTAAGTGGAGCAGGACCAGCAATCATAGCCATAGCTAATTTTAAACCGGAAAATATTATGAAGATTGTTGAAGTTATAAAGGATGTTTTTGAAAAAGAAGGGATTGAAGCTAAAATTTACATTTCTGAAGCGAGTAAAGGAGCTGAAATAATTGAAGAAGAATAAAGAATTAAATAGGGATTTAATTAAGGTAAGAAGCATTGCCAACTATCAATTTGGTAAAAATATTGGAAAAATGCTTTTTCCAGAAAACTCTATAATTGTAAAATCTAAAAATACAGGTAAAATAAGATATATTTATTATAATAACAAGCTTTTAGCTACTTTACGTGCTAAAGATGGGTTATTAGCATTAACCTTAGATGGAGCTGAAAGAATTTTAAAAGTTAAAACACTTCGTTGCAAAATTAAAATTAAAAATGAAGCTGCTAAATATGTGATTGAAGGAAAAAACGTTTTTGCAAAACATGTTATTGAGGTTAATGAAGATTTAAGGCCTCAAGATGAAGTAATAGTTGTAGATGAAGAAGATAATTTAGTAGCGGTTGGTAAAGCAGTTTTAAGCGGTGAAGAAATGAAAGCTTTTAAACATGGAGTTGCAGTTAAAGTTAGAAGAGGAAAATTAAATTAAACATTTAAACAAATTTATGCAATTTAACAGTTTAAATCAATTTTCAAGAGGATTATGTAATGAAAATTTACTAAAGAAAGTGAAATTCAAATTTTATTTTTATCTTTAAAATGCTTAAATTGAATTGTTTTATGTGAGTGTGTAAATTGAGCATAGGAAAGTTTATTGAGCATCCTTTAATTTGGCCCAATAAAATTGAGGCTAGAGTTTATCAATTAAATATAGCTGAGAAAGCCTGTCAAAAAAACACGCTTGTTGTTTTACCTACAGCTTTAGGTAAAACTGTTATTTCAGCTTTAGCAACTGCACATTTCCTATATAATTATAAGCATTTACGCGTATTGGTTATGGCTCCAACAAAACCTTTGGTTATGCAACATAAAGAAAGTTTTATGAATATTTTAAAAATTAAAAATTCTGATGTTGCTTTGTTAACTGGGAAAATCCCTAATTATCAACGTAAACGAATTTGGAATGGTAATTTTAAAATTATATTTGCAACACCTCAAGTTGTTAAAAACGATTTAGAAAAAAACTTTTTTTCTCTTAAAGATTTTAGCTTATTAATTTTTGATGAATGCCATAGAACCAGAAAAAATTATGCTTATACTTATATAGCTAAAAAATATATGGAGCAATGTCCTTGGCCTATAATCCTTGGGTTAACAGCAAGTCCAGGAGCAGATGAAGAAAAAGTTAAGGAAATATGCAAAGCTTTATTTATTGAGCAAATTGAATTTCGTGTTGAAAGCGATCCTGATGTGGCAGTTTATATAAACCCGGTTAATGTTGAATGGAAATTCACCACTATGCCTAGCGAATATAATGAATTATCCAGTTTAATAAAGGATATGCTTAATGAAAAATTAGCTTGGCTTAACCAAAATTGCTTAATAAAAAAGAAACCTGAATATGTTACTCGTAAGGATTTGCTTAAGCTTGGAGTTGAACTTCACGCTAGATTAGAAAGCTCAATTGATAAAGGATTCATGTATAGCGCCATAGTTAATCAATCAGCAGCTTTAACGCTATTTCATGCTTTAGAGCTTCTTGAAACTCAAGGTATTCAAACACTTAAAGCCTTTATAGAAAAAATTGAAAAAGAAGATTTAATTAAAAAAAGCTTTAAAACAATAGTTAATGATTTAAGATTTTTTAAGCTTAAGCAACTTTTAAAAATTTATAGTGATAAACCTCATCCTAAAATTCAATTATTAAAAAGTGAAGTGGAAAAACAATTTAATTATAAATCAAATTCTAAAATTTTAATTTTTACTCAATATAGAGATACAGCTTCATATATTGTGGAGCAGCTTAAACCTAAATATGCTGTTGAAAGATTTGTTGGTCAAGCCTCTAAAAATGGTGATTTAGGGCTTTCTCAAGATAAACAAGTTGAAGTTTTAAATCGTTTCAGAAATGGAGAAATAAACATTTTAGTAGCCACATGTATAGCTGAAGAAGGTTTAGATATTCCAAGCGTAGATTTAGTAATATTTTATGAACCTATCCCAAGCGAAATTAGATATATTCAAAGAAAGGGTCGTACAGGAAGAAAGGCAGCAGGTAAAGTCATTATTCTAGCTACTCAAAATACTTATGATATGGCTTATCTTTATGCTAGCAAACGAAAAGTGGAGAAAATGAAAAGAATTATAGCTAATCTTAATAAAGCATTAAAGCCTGTTTCAAGATTAGGAGAGAAACCAGCATTAAATCCCTTATCCAAAGAAGAAATTGAAGAACTAAATTTAATTAGCAATCATTAAGTTTTGAAGTTTATAGATGACTTTAATAATGTATTAGCAGAGTTTATTTTTGAAAAACATCAATTATTAACTTAACTGCTTAAAATAAATAAAAAAGTTAAACGTTAAAACCGTAAAGTATTTCTTTAACCATGAATTTTTCAAAATTTATGGGTTATTTAGTTGGTATTGTTGGAAAACCAAATGTTGGTAAATCAACATTTTTTTCAGCTGCAACTTTAGTTCCAGTTTCAATTGCTAACTATCCTTTTACAACGATTAAGCCTAATAGAGGAGTTGGATATGTTAGAGTTAAATGTGTATGTAAAGAATTTGGTATTAAAGATAATCCTGTAAACTCAACTTGCATAAATGGTGAAAGATTTATTCCTGTAGAATTAATTGATTGCGCAGGTCTTGTTCCAGATGCTTGGAAAGGTAGAGGATTAGGAAATCAATTTTTAGATGAAGTTAGACAAGCTGACGCTTTAATTCATGTTATAGATGCTTCCGGAGGAACAGATGAGGAGGGACGTATTTGCGAGTTAGGTTCTCATAATCCTCTAGATGATGTTAAATTTTTAGAAAGAGAATTTGATATGTGGCTTTATCAAATAATAAGTAAGGACTGGAGTAAAATTTCTAAATCTGTTGAAACTGTTAAAGCTGATTTATCTTTAGAGTTAGCAAAAAGATTAAGTGGTTTATCTATAAAAAAAGAACATATTAATGAAGCATTAAAAAGATGCGATTTAAATCCTAAAGAACCAAGTAAATGGAGCGAAGACTCTTTTTTAAAATTTGTTCATGAATTAAGAGTTTTAACAAAGCCAATGCTTTTAGCTGCTAATAAAGCTGATTTACCAACAGCTGCAAGTAATATTGAAAAACTTAAAAATCAAGGTTATTTAACTATACCTTGCAGTGCTGAAGCAGAGTTAGCTCTTAGAAAAGCTGCTGAAAAAGGTTTTATAAAGTATCTTCCAGGAGATTCAGATTTTAAAATTTTAAATGAAAATTCTTTGCAACAAAAACAAAAGGAGGCTTTAAATTTTATTAAAGAAAAAGTTTTAAAAATATGGGGTTCAACAGGAGTTCAAGAAGCTATAAACTCAGCTTTCTTTAAGCTTTTAAAAATGATAGTTGTTTATCCTGTTGAAAATCATGAAAAACTTACTAATCATGCTGGCAATGTTTTACCTGATGCTTACTTAGTTCCATATGGAACAACAGCTAAGGAGTTTGCAGGAATGATTCATTCAGAGCTTAAAGAAAGTTTTATTTACGCTATTGAAGCTAGATCTGGACGTAGAGTTGGAGAAGATTATATCCTTAAAAATAATGATGTAATATCCATAGTTAGCGCTAAAAAAAGAGCTTAAATTTTCTTTATAGTTAAATTTTGCTTTAATAAAATCATTTTTTTATTTGGTACATCTTTATAAACAACTACATTTGGTCCTATAATTGCTGAGGAACCTATTTTAACACCTGGCATGATGCTTGCGTTAACACCTATTTTAACATTATCTCCTAAGAATGCTCCAAGTTTTCTTTTTCCAGTATCTAATTTTCTTCCTTTAACAATCATTTTTACATTTTTTTCATTCAATTTTAAATTAGCTATTTTAACTCCTGCACCTATATTGCAAAACTCACCTATAACACTATCTCCTATATATGATAAATGAGCAATTTTAGTATTATTCATTATCACACTGTTTTTTACTTCACAACAATTTCCAATTTTGCTTTTTCTTCCTAAACTTGTATATGGGCGAATTAAACTATTAGGACCTATTTCAGCTTCTTCATCTATAAAGGCTGGTCCCTCAATTATTGAATAAGGTTTAACTTTAGCATTTTTCGCTATATAAACTTCACCAATTAAAGTTGCCTTTTCTGACACTTCCCCAAAAATATTAGTTTTAATTTTGCTTAAAATTCTTTTATTAGCTTCTAAAATATCCCAAGGTCTTCCTATATCCATCCATTCATCAGAAGTGATTTTAACAACATTTATAGAAAAACCTTTTCTTAGTAATACTTTTATTGAATCGGTTAATTCATATTCTCCACGGCTTGATTTTTTTGTTTCTTTAATTGCTTTGGAAATTTCCTCCTTAGTAAATATATAGATTCCAGCATTAACAAAGGCTTCTCCAAAAGCTTTTTTAGGTTTTTCAATTAAGTTAATAAGCTTACCATTTTTTTCTTCAATTAATCCATATTCTTGAACAGTTTTCATAGGAACTGCTGTAACAATAGGTTCTTTAAATTCATTAAAGCATTTTAATGCTTTTTGAATTGCTGTATCACTTAATAGAATGTCTCCATAAACAACTAGAAAGTTATCTTCATCTATAAGTTTTAAAGCTGATTTAAGAGCGTCAGCTGTTCCCATAGGTTTCTCTTGAATTGCATATTCCAATCTTAAACCAAGTTTTTCTCCATTTTCTAAAAAACTTTTTGTAATTTTATCGGTTTTTCCAATAACTAAAATTAAATCTTTGATTCCGCTTGATTTAATAGCTGTTAAAACATATGATATTAATGGTTGACCGCATAAAAAAATCATGTGTTTGGGTTTATTATCTGTAATAGGTGTTAATCTGCTTCCAACACCAGCAGCTAAAATAACACCTTTCATTTTAAATTCAATTTTACGCTGGAACAGCTTCTTTAGCTTCTACTTCAACTTTTTCAATTGGTTTTTGAGGCATAACTAAAAGCTTTGATTTTCTAACTCCAACATGCCTTAATTGACAAATTTTCTTTGCTAAATTATAAATCTCTGAACCAATTTTTCCAAGAACCATTTCTTGACATAATTGCTCATAATTTAAATTTTTAGCCTTTTCCTCAATAACATTTTTCATTATTTGCCTTATAGCTTTCTTTTGAGAAGTTTTTAATCTAGATTTAGAAAAGGCTACTATGGAAACTCTAGATGAAAAACCATCTTTAGTAGTAACATTAAATATTCCATCAACTCTGCTTGTACCTCTTCTAATTAAACTTCTAAGATAGTCTGAAGAGTATTCATGACCTTTCATTATGGTTTTAGCTTTATTCCCTTCTACATTAGTGATTAAAAAGTAAAGTTTAATTGTTTGATGAGAAAAATCCCCTGTTATATCATAAAGCGTTGATTCAACAACTCTTCCAATCAATTTATTTTCATCTTCGCAAGGTATAGAAGCAATAATTAATTCTCCAAAGCATGCTGGAGAGGATACATTAAACCAGCTTTTCATCCGCCATTTATCCTTCACTTTTTTAGATGGTTTAGGCAAGATTTGATCTCCCTCAAATATATTTAACTAAATATTTTTGCAACATTAATATAAAATCTCCTATTTAACATTTACTTTTAAATTCTTAGATTAGAGAAATAAAGTTAGATTTTAGATTGAGAAGTTAAAAAAAACCTGCTACTCAATTTTTTATTAACTGGTTAGGCAAAAGAGCTTAATTCAACTTTTTGTTTCTTAAAAAAATACTTATAACCCCTTTCTTTTTTAAAGAGAATAAAGAGATTTGGTAAAAATAATTTTAAAAAAGCTTGGTAAAATCCCAGAAAAATTTGAAGAAGAAATACTTAACATAATTAAAGAGTGTTATGAAAAACTTCCTCATAATCTGGAGTTTTTAGAAATTTTATTATTTGAAAAAATTTTATTTATGAAGAGCTTTTATTCTAAAGAGCGTGAAATTATTGGAGCGGATATAGAGGATTTTGAGGAATCATTTATTGCAATGCATGAAGCTTGGAGAGGTATTCCTAGAATAGCTATATGTTTAGAAAAAATGGAGAAAATACCAAAGATTATTCAAATAGCTGCTTTAAGGCATGAAGTGGGACATTCAATTCTTCATGGTTCCATTGAATATTATATTTTTCCAATAACTAAAAGGCTTGCAGAGTTCTCAAAAACATTTAATCTTTCTAAAAAATATGTTCTTAACCTTATTTATCTTATATCCATGGCTGTTAAAGATTTTGAAGTTACAAAATTTTTGTTAAAAGGTGGTTATGCTGAAGAGCAAATTGCTTATTCAGAATATTTAATAAAACCTTCAGAAGAAGATTTGATAGCATGGCAACTTTCTAAAACTAATTTCGCTAATACAATTTTATGCTTAGCAGGAAGATTAAAAGATTTAGCTTGCTTAATTGCTTTACAACCATTATTAGAAAATCAAAGGATAGAAAGAATGATTATGAAGGGATTATATTATATTATATTCCGCATGAAATTTTTGAGAAAATGATGAAGTTTACAAATAAGCTACCACAGTTGATGAAAGGCGATACCTTTCAAAGTTTTATTGCTGTGACTGATGCATTTATTGAAGAGTTTCTTTAAATGCTTAAAATTATAAAGAGTATGCATAAAATTAATTTAATGAAGCAATAATAACTAAATTGCTTTTATAAAGAATAATCTTATTTTACCATGAAATTATGTAAAGAATTTGAAGAAATTTTGAAAAATTTTTATAAGGATTTACTTCATATATACTGATTTCACAGCAATTTATATGATGCCTAAAGAAGGTAACATGAAATTTAAAAAAGCAGTTTAAAATTTAATGAGGGAATAGTTTATGGTTGAACCTTCAATCATTATACCGCTTTTAACTTTAAGTTTTTTAACTAGCTCTATTTTACGTGACACGAAAGTAAAAATAGGTTGGAAATTTGTAATTCTTGGTTCATTGCTTGGTGGTTTAGGAAACTTTATTTATACAGCTGTCTTAAGTTTCCTGCAAAAAGGTTTAAATAAACTTTCTATTTTAATTTCCTCATTTCTTGTTGGTTTCTTTATAATTTTGATTGTTTTTGCATTTACAATCTTATTTTTAAAGATAAGAAAGATAAGGAGGGAAACTATTGAAGAATAATGAAGTTGTTATTGAAGCTAAAAATCTCGTTAAAGTTTATACAACTGGCAAAGTAAAATTTGAAGCTTTACGCGGGATTTCTCTTCAAATAAGGAAAGGTGAACTTACTTCTATAATGGGTCCCTCCGGAAGTGGAAAATCCACTCTACTTCATATATTAGGTCTTATTGATAAACCAACAAGTGGGAAAGTACTTTTTGAAGGTGTTGACACCTCAAAAATGAGTGAGGAAAAACTTGCCATTATAAGAAATAAACGTATTGGTTTTGTTTTTCAAGCTTTTAACCTAATTCATCGTTTAACGGCTTTAGAAAATGTTGAGTTGCCTTTAATTGCACAGGGAGTGGATCCGAAAAATCGTCGACAACAAGCTATGAAAATGCTAGAGTTAGTAGGTCTTTCATCAAAATGGATGAATAAACCTTATGAATTAAGTGGAGGAGAACAACAAAGAGTTGCTATTGCTCGAGCTCTTGTAACAAATCCTACAATTGTTTTTGGAGATGAACCAACAGGAAATATTGATAGTAAAGCCACTCTTCAAATTATGCAGTTGATCAATGAAATAAATATAAAATTTAAAACAACTTTTGTTTTAGTTACTCACAACTTTGATGTTGCAAATGCTACTAGAAGAGTTATCTTTATTAGAGATGGTCAAATTGAACGGGAAGAGCAAAAGGGAGATTAAAAAATTGAATTATAAAGGTGCTGCTTTCTTAATTTTAACAATATTTTTCCTTTCGTTTTTTAGTAAAGTTTCAGCGCAAGCTCCTTATTTCCCTATTCAACCATCTAAATTTCGGGTGGTGAAAGCTTTTTGGGGTAATGTTAATACTGAAATTGAAGCAGCACCTGGAGATAAAAACATCCCCCTTTTAGTAATTATACAGAATGTTGGAAATTCAACAGTTATTGGATTAAACATGAAATTAATTCTTTCTTATCCATTTACAAATGTTTCTGGTGGAAGAATTGCAACCGCTTTTTATGAAGGAACTATTCAACCTGGTTTAACTGGTACAGGACAGTTTATTTTAAATATTGATGCAAACGCAACTTCTGGAGAGTATATTTTGCCCATGATGATTGAATATTTTATAATTGTGACTGGAGTTGGAAAAACTCTTTATATAGTTAATACATCAGAGGTAAATGTACCTATATTTATCTCAGGAACACGATATATTAGGATATATTCTATTATAGTTTTCCCAAGAGTAATTTCATCAGGTGGAAACTTAACTTTATCAGGAACTATTGTAAATACTGCATCTACAAGCCTTTATAACGCAAATATTTCTGTATCTTCACCAGTTTTAACTCGAAGTGCTTCTATATTTATTGGCCAACTCGATTCAAATATTCCTAGACCATTTAGCTTTTCTCTTCAAGTTAAAAGAGGAATCCAAAATGGAACTTTCCCGATAATAATTCGCGTTACTTCTCAAGATTTAACATTAGGTGTTATACATACAAACTCAATTACGACAGTTATACATGTTCAAACAGTTGAAATACTTCAAAAACCTATAGAACAAACCAAGAGAGAAAGAAATATTGTGATTGAAATTATTTTAAGACTTCTTCAAGTTTTCTTTGGTTTCCCTGCTTTAGAAATTCTAGATTCTAAACTATTGAGGGATTAGCTTTGCGTATAACAGATGTTTATTATATGGCCTTTAAAGCCTTAAAAGATCGAAAACTTAGAAGCGCACTTACAATTCTTGGAATTATTATTGGTTCAGCTTTAATAGTAGCGTTAGTTGCATCAACAGGAGGACTTACCGCAAGTGTAGCGCGTCAAATAGAAAAAATTGGTGTTAATACATTAACTGTTGTTTCAACATCCTCTAGAACACCAATTACTGATGATGATGTTATAGCTGTTAAGGAAATTATTGGTGTGGTGGACGTAATTCCATATATTTCCAGACGATTAACTTATAATTATGGTAGTAACACCCTTTCTGTTTCAGTTTATGGAATTGAACAAACAAAGCTTCAATCCATTTTTAAAGGGTTAACTCTTAGTGAAGGCACTTTAATTGATGAATACGATCCTACAGGTGTTGTTATTGGTTCAGCAATAGCTAATCCTCCCTCAGGTAGTTTTCCCTCTTTAGGAATAAATGAAATGTTAACTCTTCAAAGCGGTACTCTGACCAGTCGATCCTACTCCTTTTTGGTAAAAGGAATTCTTGCTCCTTATGGTGCTGCAGGCTTTATTAATCTTGATGAAACTGTTTTCATGAGTTTAACTGGAGCTAAACTTCTTTTTGGTTCTCAATACTATTCAGGTTTATATGTTATTTGCAAGTCGCCTAGCGAAGTTAACTCTGTAATAACAGCTTTGCAAAATTACTTTAATGGTAATGCTCGAGTTATTAGTTCTTCAGCACTTCTTTCTACAGTTCAATCAATTACAACTCAATTAACTTTCTTTTTAGGTAGCATAGCTATAGTATCTCTTTTCGTTGCAGGGGTTGGGATTACAAATACAATGTATATTTCTGTGGTTGAAAGAACACGTGAAATTGGAATTCTTAAGGCTGTTGGATTTAAACCTAAACAAATTTTATCGCTTTTTTTGGCCGAAGCAACCATTACAGGATTTTTAGGGGGTTTGCTTGGAACTTTAGTTGGCTCAATACTTGCATTCTTTCTTGGAGGAAACCTTCCCTTTCTTCAATTTAGAATACCAGGCGGTGGAGGGGGTTTAGGACAAAACCCTTTAGGAATAACATCTTTTAAACCAGTTTTCTCAATTAACTTAATCTTATTTTCTCTTGTTTTCCCAATAGCTATAGCACTTCTTGCAGGATTTTATCCTGCATGGCGAGCTTCAAGAATGAATACTGTAACCGCCCTCAAGTATGAATAAACATATTAAATAGGGAAAAGGGAAAGAATATGCGAAAGCTTCATTTAATCTCTACTTTTCTTTGCATAATAGAATTTTTTAATCTACTTTCTATTTACAACATGAATAATGTAAATGCTGATGTTATTAAAGTATCACCAGGTAAAATTCAAGGTTTTAATATTTATCTTAATGAAAGCGAAACGGCTAAGGCTAAAGTAAAGTTTTCGAATGGAGAGGGGATAGTGCTTCAAGAAACAACAGGAGATTTGCTTTTTAATATAAGTTTAACCATAAGGAGAAGAATGATTGCTTTATATATCCCACCTGAATTTAAGATAGCTCGAAAATTAAGTTATATTTGGACTAGTATTACAAATGATTATAAATATATTTCATTTTCTGTGCTTTCAGAAAGGGATCCTATAGCTCCAAATTGGCAAAGAATTATTGTTTCAAATGGAACTAGTGGTATTTCTCCAGGCTCTTATATTGTTAGAGTTTTTAATGTTACAGCTCCAAGCATTGTTGGTTTATATTTCTTTAAAATTTATATAGATGGAGTTTCAATTGGAGCAAAAAATTTTCCAACATTGTTGGTTTCAGCTGATCCAAACCCTGCTTATATTTCAGGAACTATACGTGATGGAAGCAAAGATTTAAACCGATATGGAAAACCAATTAACCTTACGTATCCAGAAGGAGGGAGAGTTATAGCGGAAGGGGTTACTCCTGAAGGACGGATCGTTATAGCACAAACTTTTTTTAATTCATCAGCTATGGGGAAATATACTCTTTATGGATTAACAACTGGTGTATATCGTCTAACCGCTTCAGCTGCAGGATATTCAAATACTACAAAACCGGAGCCTGTAGCTGTAGTTTCTGGACAATCTCTTGAAGGCGTTGATATATATTTACTTCCTTCTCCAAGAATTGAAGGGATTGTATGGTCAAAATGTAATGGAATGCTTTATTCATGGGGAAATGTTGGCATGCATCCTGGTCCAGAAGATGGAGCGACTTTAGTTTATGTTGGTTCAGGAGTTTTTCCTAACCATGATTATATATATGCTTTTCGTGGAGGAGGAAGTAATGAATTTTTCAGATATGATACTATTCTTAATAAATGGGAGCGAAAAAATTCGGCACCTGGCTCAGTTGGCTCTGGAGCATCTCTTGTTTTTGATGGAACAAGGTATATTTATGCTCTTCAAGGAGGTGGCTCAACTGGTTTTTGGCGTTACGATATAGTTAACGATCAATGGGAAACATTGCCAAGCATTCCAGTTGTTGTTAATTCAGGCGGTTCGCTTACATTTAATGGATTAATTTATGCTTTTGCAGGTGGAGGATCCACTGAATTTTGGAGCTACGATCCAGCAACAAATCAATGGATAAAACTTCAAGATTCGCCATTCCCTATAAATAATGGAGCCTCACTTACCTTTAACAGCAAAAAGAATTTAATTTATGCTATTGTTGGTGGAGGAGCACAAACTTTTTTAAAATACGATCCTTTTTTAGATTCATGGTCATTTCTTCCAAATATTCCCTTTAATGTTAATTCAGGTGGATCATTAACATGTGATGGTAACAGCGGGTTAATTTATGCTATTGCTGGAGGAAATACACCTAACTTCTATTTTTATGATCCGGACTTAAATTTATGGAGTTCTGCATCAAATCTTCCTAACAATGTTAATTCAGGTGGCTCAATAGTATTTGATAATTATAATGGATTGCTTTATGCTTTTATAGGTGGAGGAGGCTCCTCCTTCTATGTTTATAATCCTAAAGTAAACTTATGGAGTGCTGCAGCTGATTTTCCATTAATCGATCCCCGCCCAATTACTATTGAAATTCTTGATTATTTAGGTAATACAGAGTATCTTCTTCAAAATTTCACTGATCCATTATCCAATAAATTTGAGTTTAACTATTATGGTTTAACAGAATTGAGCGGACATATACCCCAGGATGGAGCTGGATATATTTCAGGGATATCTCCAGGCCGCTATATTATTCAAGTATGGATTAACCAATATATCCAACCCAACGTTATACAGCTTTTTAATGGAGTTAAAATTAATGGTGTTTTTATTGAGCTTTTTGATTATGAATCAACTCAATTTATTCAACTTGATGTGCAAAGAACTGGTAAAGCTGAAATAATTGTTATTTTTAAAGATAACTTGTTATCTAACCATGTGGTTTCACTTGAATATTCTAGAACACTTACTATAACGCTTTATGATAGTAATAACGTTTTGCGAGCACAAAATTCTACAAGAGTTCCAACAGGAAGCACATCAGGTTTTATTGTTTTAACAGGTCTTCTTGGTACACTTCGAGATTATGGTCTTCCAAAAGATACTTATCTTGTTAGCATTTCTATTGATGGATTTTATCAACCTTCAAATGAATTCATTACAATATCCGGGTGCGATGGTATAACACAAATGAGCATAACTGTTTTTAAAACTGGCTCTCTTAAGCTTACTATATATTCCATTAGTAATCAGCATCCAGCAATATTAAAACCTTGGAAATATGGTTATCTTAAACCATCTCCACCTATAAAAGTCGAGGTTAGAGATATATCTGGTGTGGAAGTGTTTGCAACAAACTTTACATTTCAAAAACCTCACACTTGCAGCGCTGATGTATCAATTACCGGATTGAGAACTGGAAAATATTCAATTTTCATATTCACTTATGGATACATTCAAACTGAACCTTATTATGTTTCAATCATTGACGGTATTGTAACTGATGCATCTGTAAATGTTGTGATTGGAGGAGAAATTGATCTTACAGTTATTTTAAAGAGGGAGGGAATTTTATCAAGCATAGATACATATCCATTTTCATTTCACGTACCAGTGCGCATTCAAGTTCTTGATTCATATGGTCAATTTGCAGCTGCAAATATTACATATATATCTTCTGACCGAAGTCTTTTTACTATACGACTTGCTGGCTTCAAAAGTTATGCAGGCAACTATATTGAACAAAGATGGAATAACTATTATGATGTCACAGATGGTGCCATTCAAAAGGATTATGGATTATCTAATGGACAGTATACAATCCTTATATTTTTACCAGGTTATATTCAAAGCAAAGTTATCACTATTGAAGTTTATCAAGAATCAATTTCTAGCGTTATTATGAGTCTTGATCGATTATCGCATCTTTCTGGACATGTTAGTAGCTTTAACTTGTTTAATGAAATTGTTCCTCTTAACTGGGCAACGGTAGACATTATTGGAGAGAAAAACACTTACTCCACTTCAACCCTTGATGGTTCATTTGATTTATGGCTAGAAAAAGGAAGCTATCTAATTATTGTATCCTTAAATAACTATGAATCTGTTTCTAAAGTAGTATCTTTACCTGAAGGCTCCGAAGTATATATCGATTTTATTCTAAAACCTTTATCTTAAAGCTAATACTATGCAAAGGAATTGTAATAATGAAGTGATTGAAGAGATCTCTAAAACAAACACAAAAATAATAAAAATTTTAGTTACATAAAATTTTACAGTAAATTTTTAATTTTTTACTATGGCTTTTTAATTACGGTTTTCGTTAAAATTACTATTTCAGTAACCTTTGTTTTTTCTAAATCCACTTTTATAAATGCGTAGTTTGTTGAATTTTTCTTTAAAGTTATGATTACCCCTATTACTTTAATTGCTACATTATTATCTTTTTTAGTTACAGCTTTAATTATGGGTCTCACATTCGTTATATTATATCCTTCATCAAGCAACTTTTGCACATCAGAATCATTTTTAGCTATGCTAATCGCTTTTTCCTTAATTTCTTTGCTTATTTCAATTTTCCATTTACGAAGTAATTTAAAAGATTTTTGGGAGTTTGTAATTGTTCTTTCACTAAATAGTTTCGTAAAATTTGTAGAAACAAAGTAAGTGTTTTCTTCATTATTAACTGAATGTGCATTAACTGTTGTTAAATATATGTTTAATAAAATACTACTTATAATTATTGTAGTGATAATAACTAATGATGAAAACAGAATTTTTTCCTTCATTTTCTACACCTTCATTTTTATTTTTAAAGTTTATTATTAAATGTTATAAATGTTTTTCAGAATTAAATCAAACTCTATTCATAATTTTCTCATAATTTAACTAAAAAATATGCTAACGTTAAAAATTTACCGCATTTTTAAATTATTGCATTTACCTTAATATTTAATTTTGTAAGAAATACTTTTAAGTATTTTAAACATAACTTATTTCAATTTCTAGATGATTGGAGCTATATAAAATGTCTGTTGATGCACGTTCCTTGAAATATTTGCTTGGATGGTTAATTGCAGGTACAAAGGGAGGCCCAACACGCGCTAAAATTATTATGGCTTTAAAAGAAAGCCCAAAAAATGCAAATCAATTAGCAAATCTTATTAAAATGGATTATAGAACAATAAGGCATCATTTAGAGGTGCTTCAAAAAAATGGAATAGTAATATATGCTGGAGAAAAGTATAGTGCAACATATTTTTTATCCCCTATTATGGAAGAAAATTATAGTTTATTTGAAGAAATTGTGAATAAAATTTGGAAAAAGGAAAAAAGGAAGGAAAACAAATGAAGACATCTATGGATAAGAATATAAAAATTGGATTAATTTTAATAATTTTAGTTGGAGTAGCTTTATTATCAACAATTTGGTTTTTTAGTATTGAATCTAAAGTTATGCTATGGGAACCTAGACGCTTTTTACATGGCAGAATTCGTGAAGATATAGAAATGTTTTACATGATTAAAACAATAATTTCTTCAGTTAACATCGTGATTATATTAATTTTATTGGTTTTATATGCTAATATATATGCTAAAACAAAGTCGAACTTTACAATATGGTTAATGATATTTTCCTTAATTTTACTTTTTTACGCTTTTTCTTCAAATCCAATAGTGCATTGGATTTTTGGTTTTCACGCATTTGGTTTAGGGCCTTTTGCTATGCTTCCAGATTTATTTACATGCATTGCACTATTAATACTTCTATATCTTACTGTTAATTATTAAGTTTGCTAGCTTTTATACCTCCTTTTTATGAATTGCTTGCCCTATATTTCTCTTTGAGTATTAAAGCAAAATCAAATGCTAAACTTTAATGAAGATGAATTGCTACGGTAATTTTTCTATCATAACTTCCTATAGTTTCATAACGGTTTTAACATTATCTCCAAGTTTATTTCTAACTGTTATGTTTAAATAATAACATATTATGAGATTTTTAATATAAAACATTTAAATGGCATATTGAAGTAGGAACAGGTATGGGAGCAGCATTACGAATAAGTAATGAAAAGCAAGCGTATACATTGACGGATAAAGGAACTTGGATTTCCTTTAAAAATCAATTAAATAATTTAATGATTTTAGTGGAAGAAGATGTAATTTTAATGAATCCTTATAGTGCGATTTTAGTTAATCCTGAAGGGTTTCCTAAAAAGAAATTATAAAATGGCGATTGCTTTTGTAAAGTTTTTAAAATATTATATGAGGCGAAAAAAGTTGAATGCTATTCTTGAAGGTTTAATTAAAGCCTTTTGGTTAATAATTTCTTTTGATCGGGAAATTTATAGCATAATGTTTTTAACATTAAAGGTTTCTGGTACAGCCGTTGCTATTGGAGCATTAATTGGAATACCTATAGGAGCAGCTATAGGGCTTAAAGATTTTTTTGGAAAACATTTTCTTATAAGTATAATTAACACTTTAATGGGTCTTCCTCCAGTTGTGGTTGGATTATTTGTTTATTTGCTTTTTTCATATTCTGGACCTTTTGGTCCATTGCAACTTTTATATACTCCAACAGCTATGATTATAGCTCAATTAATTATGGCTATACCTATTGTTATTGGAATTACCATTTCATCAGTAAGTTCTGTAGATAAATCTATTAGGGATAAGGCTTTATCTCTTGGGGCTACAAAAATTCAACTTATGATTACAATTTTAAAGGAGGCTAAAATTGGACTTTTAACAGCTGTGATGGCTGCATTCGGCGGAGCCATATCTGAAGTTGGTGCAGTAATGATTGTTGGCGGTAACATTAGATGGGCAACAAGAGTTTTAACTACAGCTATTGTTACTGAAACAGAACTTGGAAAATTTGATGTTGCTATTGCACTTGGAATAATCCTGCTTTTACTCGCCTTTATAGTAAATTGGATATTAACGCAAATGCAATGGAGGGGATTAAGAAGATAATGATTTTTATTGAAACTCAAGATTTAACAAAAAAATATAATGAAAAATTTGCTTTAAAAAATGTAAATATAAAGGTTGAACGGGGAGAATTTCTTGCTCTTGTAGGTCCAAGCGGAAGCGGTAAAACCACTTTTTTAAGGCTTTTAGATCTTCTTGAAGAGCCAAGCAGCGGCCGAATAATTTTTGATGGTGTAGACACAGCTTGTTCTGAAAGGGAAAAGATAATGTTACGCAGAAGAATAGGAATGGTTTTTCAACAAAGCATAATGTTTAACACTTCAGTATTTAATAATATTGCTTACCCCCTTAAAATTAGAGGAATAAAAAATGGTATAAATGAAAAAGTAAAGGAAGCACTTACTTTAGTTGGTTTAAAAGGTTTTGAAAAAAGAAATGCTTTAACACTTTCAGGTGGAGAAATGCAAAGAGTTTCTTTAGCTCAAGCTTTAGTTTTTGATCCTGAACTTTTGCTTTTAGATGAACCTACAGCCAATTTAGATCCTAAAAACACATCTATAATTGAAGAGGTTATTTCTAAAGTTAATAAAGAGCATAAAGTAACAGTGATTATGGCTACTCATAATATTTCTCAAGCTGAACGCTTAGCTTTAAAGGCGGCTATTCTTTATGAAGGAAGAATAATTGAAATAAAAAATGCTAAAGAAGCATTTAATAAACCTTCAGTTAATTTAGCTTTTTTCACAAATGTTTGCAATATTTATTCTGGTCAAGCATATCCAATCGATGAAGGACTTTCATTAATTGATTTAGGTGAAAATGTTAAAGTTGAAGCTGTAACTCAAAAAAGAGGTCCCATAACCATCTTCATTAAACCTGAAGAAATTATAGTTTCAACAAAACCTATTCAAAGTAGTGCTAGAAACATTTTAAAAGGTAAAATAACTGAAATAATGAATTTAGAAAATAATCAAGTTAAAATTAAGGTAGATGCAGGAAAAGAATTTACAGTTGTGTTAACAAAAAAATCCTTTAAAGAAATGAATCTTAACCTTGAATCAGAAGTTTATTTAAGTTTTAAAGCTTCTTCAATTCATATTATTTAAGTTTTGAAAAGTTTTTTAATTGTTTTAGCATAAACCTTCCCTTTTTAGAAATGAAGGGAGCCCTGATGATTCTTCAGGCCCAACAATTACTTCCCAACCTGTAGCTTCCTCTATTTCCCATTTAAGTTTAGCTATCCCACCTGGAATAACTAATTTTCTATGAGAAACTTTCTCTTCAATTTTAGATTCTTGAATCAACTTTTTAATTGCTTCTGAAGAAAGTAAACCTCCAGCTAAAGCATTTAAAACAGACATTCCTTGAGAATCAAAAATTAAAACATAACAGTTTATACCAGCATTTTCTAAATCTCCAGTAACCAAATAATATGTTAAAGCGTAATTTGTTGTTAATATAACTGGTGAGTTTTCATTTGGTTTACCAATTTCATAAAGACCTGGTGAAACCGTAGCTGGAACTCTTGGATTAGAATATACGCTTTCTCTAAGAATAAATAATGGAAGCAAATTCTCTATAGACATTAAATTTAAAATTAATATGCTAGCATATCTAATTATCAGCATAGATGCTAATAAAGCTTCCATCCACGCTTCTTTTGCAATAAAGTTTAAAGCAGCAAGAATGGGATGCGAAAACTCTTTTATTTTAAATTCTATTCCACATCTTCTAATAGCTATAACATTTGAAAGAAGATTAAATGGTTTAATTGAGGGGGCGCCAGGATTAAGTAAAACTTCTAATCCATTTGCTTTTTCAGCCATAATTTTAAGCTCATTTAAATCGCTTGATTCTAAAGTTAATGGACATGAATAACGCTTTGAAATTTCAATAAAACTTTTTAAAGTATCAATTTTAGCTGAGCATAAAATTGGTTTTTCATCAGCTATTTCATCTACCCCAGCTTGAATTACTTTAGGATTTAATGAATAAAGAATTAAGGGTAAATCTGAAGTTTCCTTAATAATTCTAACCGCTTTCCTAAATTTTTCGCAATCTCCCGATTCTGAAGTAACAGTTATACTGTCAATTAAAAATTTTTCTCCAGCCCTTTCAATCTTAAAGTTTTTTATATACAATGCTTTTTCTTTAATTTTTTCCTCACTTAAAGAATCATTTATATTAATTGAAAAGATTGTTGGATGAAAAAATCTTAATTCATGCCTATAAAGAACACGTTCTCCACCAACAATTAATTTTCTTTTTCCAAATGAAACAGCTTTTATAGGAGGGGAAATTAATGCGGAAAGCTTTATTTTTTGTTCTTCAGTTAAATATGGGCATTCTTCAAATTCAGCTTCCCCCTCAATTAATTTTAAAGCAAAAGCCATACATGTTGGAACTTTGCATTCACCACAGTTTTTCTTAGGTAAAAGATTATAAACCATTATTGGAGATGGTTTACTCAATTTTTTTCCCCTAAATCAAAAAATGTTTTTAATTGTATTAAGGCTTTAGGATTCATCATAACTATTATGTTTGCTCCAGCAATAAATAAAGATAAAGCAGTGATTGATTCCCATAAAATTCCTCTAATTTCAGGTGAGCCAAGCCTTAAATCTTCAATCCATGCTTCTCTACAGGTTAAACTATATGGTGAAGCTCTAATACAAGCTATAGGAGCTTGTAAAGCTTTTTCATCCCCTTTTAAAGCATTTAACTTAAGCTGCTCAATAATTGAAATGGAATATTCTATTCCTAATCCTAAAGCAGCTGAAGTGGGATCCATAACGATTTGATCTATTGATAAACCTTCATTCATTAAACGTTCATTTAAGGATTTTTGTAGGGCTGGATCGCAATCAGTTTCAGCTGCAACTAAATGCTCATTTTTTAAAGCAGCTTCAACAATTTTTTTATAATTATTTGTTAATGTTGCTGAAGCTAAAATACATTTTTCACCTTTAGCAATCTTTGCAGCTTCCTCAAGAATTTCAGCATCTTTTTCATCGCTTCCAGGAGCGCATAAAATTAATGGTACCTCAATATCATTTAAAATTTTCTTTAATGTTTCTTTAATTTCAATCTTTGATTTAACTCCATAACTTGGATGTGCACTTATAAATTTAATAGCTAAAACGTCAGCTTGAAATTTTTCAATGCATAATTTAGCCCATTCAACAGGATCATTAACTGCTTCCTTTATTTCCATTAAAACTTGTTTAGGAACGTTTAATGGTTTATCTAAAACTTGAAGAGCTAAAATTGGTGGGTTTGTTTCCTTAGAAAAAAAAGGAAAGATTTTTTCGCCACCTACAATAAATGTTTTTCTTCTGGTTCCTCCTTCACTTTTAAGAGCCCCAATCTTAACTTTAACTATGCTTCCAGGATAAGGAATTTCAGGTACTTCAAATTTAACCTTTAAAAATTTATGCAAATCTTCCATACTTTAAATTTAACTATTTCTTATTAATTTAAAGTTTCTTCTTTAAATTTCGCTCTATTAAAATTTCATCAAATGTTAATGGCTGCAAAAACTTTAAAAGAAGATTTATTTAATAATAATTTATTGCTTAAGCATTTTAGCCTTTTTAATTAATTAAGGTTTAATTAACTTTTAAGTTGATTACACATGAAAGAAGGCAAAGTTATCTCGGTTTCTGGTAAAGGTGGTGTTGGAAAAACAACAGTTGCAGCTTTGCTTTTAAAAAATTTTATTAAAAATTCTGATAAAACAGTGCTTGTTGTAGATGCAGATCCAGCAACAAATCTTCCAGATGTTTTAGGAGTTAAAATTGAAAAAACTGTTGGTATGATTGTGGATGAACTTAAAAAAAAGAGTTTAAATGGAAATGCATTTACAATATCTAAAGAAAATCTTCTTGAAGCTTGGATTCATGAAATTTTAGTTGAAACTCCTCAATTTGATTTATTAGCTATGGGTAGATCTGAAGGTGAAGGATGCTATTGCATGGTAAATCATATGCTAACTAAAATTATTGATTCTCTTTCTAAAAATTACGATGTGACACTTATGGATATGGAGGCTGGACTAGAACATTTAAGTAGAAGAACGGATAGAGATGTTGATGTTATGCTTATTGTATCTGATTTAACTAAAATGGGTTTAATGACAGCTGTTAGAATTAAAGAATTAGCTAAAGAAGTTCATATAAACTTTAAGGAAATGTTTGTTATAGGAAATAGAATTCCAATAGGGTATGAAGAAAAATTTAGGAGTGAAGTTGAAAAGCTTGGGTTAAAAGTGGCTGGTTCATTACCTATAGATCAAAATGTTATAGAGTTTAGTTTAATGGGTAAATCTTTTCTTCTTTTGCCTGAAGATTCACCAGCCTTAAAGGCTATGGAAAAAATCATTAAATTTTTAAATCTTTAAAAACATTATAAAAATTAAGGTTTTTAAAAGGTTTTTAATTAAAACTTAAATTAAAGCTTTATTTTAGTACTAAATTGTTAAGTAAAATAAAAGAGTAAAAGCATAATTTAAGAGATGCTTATTTACATGAAGCAAATTAAAGAGTCCTGCGGTGTAATTGGAATTTACTCTAAAGAAGAATTGAATGTTTCCCCCATGCTTATTAGCGGTTTACAAAGCGAGCAACATAGAGGTCAAGAAGCATGGGGAATAGCTTTTCCAAAAAAAATTTATAAAAAGCTTGGATTAGTGATTGAAGCTTTTCAAGTTGAAGGAAACGAGTTAATAGAGGAGTTTAAAGGTAAAGCTGGTATAGGACATGTTCGCTATTCAACTAAAGGAGATACTACTTTAAATAATGCTCATCCAATAAGAGTTGGCGATTTTTCTATAGCTCATAATGGAACTATTCCAAACTTTAAAGAGTTGCTTAAGCAAGTTGAAAAAAACGGTTTAACACTTGATGCTTCAAAAACTGATACTGAAATAATGGCTTATAGGCTTCTTCAACTTTTAAAGGAAGAAAAAGATTGGTTCGAAGCTTTTAAAGCTTTAGGAAAAGAAGTAGATGGTGCATTCTCTTTTACTATAATATCTGATTCAGGAGAGTTAATTGCTGGTAGAGATGGTAAAGGATTTAGGCCTTTATGCATAGGTTGGGAAAACAATGATTTAATGAAAAGCATCTTTTATACAATAGCTTCTGAAAGCTGTGTAATAGATTATTTAAATGCTAGATTTAATAGAAATATGAATTTTATTGATGTAGAGCCTGGAACAATTATAAAAATTACTGATGAAGGCTTAGAAAAATGCAAATTTATTAATGAAAACTCGCATGCTCACTGTCCTTTTGAATATACTTATTTTGCTAATCCAAGTTCCTTTATTGAAGGAATAAATGTTTATCAAGCTAGAGAAAATTGTGGAAGAGAATTGGCAAAAAAATATAGAAGTGAAGTTGATGGAGATGTGGTTATTCCTGTTCCTGATACATCTAAACCTGCAGCTATAGGATTTGCTGAGGAAATAGGTTTACCCTATAGAGAGGGGTTAATGAAAGATAGATATAGAAGAAGGGGAAGCTTAAGAAGTTTTATTGAACCATCAAAAAGAGAAAGAATAATTAGAGAAATGATTCCTATAAAACCTGTTATAGCTGGGAAAAAAATTGTTGTTATAGATGATAGCATAGTTAGAGGAACAACATCTAGAGAAATTGTTAGAAGACTTAAAAATGCAGGTGCAAAAAAAATTCAATGGTTTGTAACTTTTCCACCGATTAGATATCCTTGCTATCAAGGAATAGATTTTCCAACTAGAGAAGAATTAATCGCTGCAACAGTATGCGAAGAAAATTGCAATTTAGATGAAGTTAACGCTAAAGTTGGAGAATATATGGGAGTAAATTTGCTTGGATACAATGATTTATATGGATTAAGTAGGGGGATTGGTTTACCTAAAAATGAGCTTTGCTTAGCTTGCACAACCGGCGACTATAGTTGTTTAAGGAATAAACCTGAGTTTAAGTCTAGAGCTGAATTAAAAGGGGAGTAATTTTGGAAAAAATAGGAATCTTAATAGTTGCTTATGGCGCTAGAGAAGCAGCTATTGCAGATGCATTTCTTAAAAGCGAAAATTATGCTGTAAATCTTTATATTGTTGATAAGCAAAGAAACCCATTTAATGTTAAAATAGCCAAAAAACATTTGGTTATTCAAGATTTAAATATAAAGGAAATTTGTAAATTTGCTAAAGAAAATGAAGCTGAAATAGATTTTGGTATTGTTGGACCGGAAAATCCAATTATTGATGGTATTAGAGATCTTATAGAAAAAGAAACAGGTATACCTATGATTTGCCCAACAAAAAAGTACGCGCTTGAAAAAAGCAAGGTTGAACAAAGAATTTTGCTTAAAGAAGTTTTTCCTGAAGTAAACCCTGAATTTAAAATTTTTAATCCTAAAGATTATCATGAAGAATCCAAACATAAAGTAATTGAAGAAGTTAAAAAATGGATTAATGAATTAGGTGGAGTAGAAAAAGCTGTTATAAAACCTGATAAACCAGGGTTTGGTAAAGGAGTGGGTGTTGGAGGCGAACATTTTTTTACTTTAAATCAAGCTATTGATCATTTTCTCTCAATTTATAATAAGGGAACTCAAGTGTTAATAGAAGAGAAATTGGATGGAGAAGAATCAAGTTTTCAAGCTTGGTGCGATGGAAAAACTTTAGTTCCCCTTCCAGAAACTAGAGATTATAAAAGAGCTTTTGATGGAGATATTGGAGTAAACACAGGTGGAATGGGATCCTATAAAAGCGAGAAAAATTGGCTTCCATTCATGAATGAAAGCGATTGGATAAAGGAAATAGAAATTGTTAAAAAAATATTTGAAAAGTTAAGAGGTTTTGAAGGAAATTCCGAATTAAGAGGAATGCCCTTTTATGTAGCTTTTATTCACACTAAAAATGGCCCTAAAATTCTTGAAATAAACAGTAGACCAGGTGATCCAGAAATAATTAACATTATGCCTTTATTAAAAGATGATTTTGTAGATGTTTGCTTTAAAATGATTGATGGAAAGTTATCCTCATTAAACATTGAAAATAAAGCATCTGTTGTGACGTATGCTGTTCCATTAACATATGGAAATTATCGAGTTAAATTTTCTGGAGAAAATTTAGTTGATTTAAGCGAAGCTTATAAAATTGCTGAAAAGTATAATGGTAAACTTAAAATTTACCCAGCTTCCATGGAGCTTAAAAATGGAAAAACATATGCTTTAAAATCTAGAAGCGTAGCCATAGTTGGAATAGGAGATACAATAAAGGAGGCCAGAGAATTATCGCTGGAAGGAATTAAAAATATAGATGGACCATTATGGAATAGATGGGATATAGGAAGTGAAAAACATATAGCAAATAGCATATCTCATATGAAAAGATTAAGAGAAGAGCTTTAAAAATGCTTCAAATAGGTTGGTTTTCATCTGGAAGAGATGCAGCTGCCAGAGCCTTATTTAAATCTATTCAAGAAAAAATAAAGAGTGGTTATATAAAAAATTCTAAAGTTGCCTTTGTTTTTAGCAATAGAGAACCTGGAGAATTTAAAGAAAGCGATATATTCTTTGAATTAGTAAAAAGTTATGGAGTAGATTTAATTTGTTTTTCCCATAGAAAATTTAAACCTGAAATGCGAAAGCAAGGGCTTGAAGAAACAAAAGTTAAAGGAGAAGAATCTGAAACTTTAAAAAATTGGAGAAGAGAATATGATAGGGAAATTCTTAAAAGAATTGAAAAATATTCTCCAAACCTTATTGTTTTAGCAGGTTATATGCTTATTATTGGAGATGAATTATGCAAAAAATATATTATGATAAATTTGCATCCTGCTCCTCCAGGAGGACCAAAAGGAACATGGCAAGAAGTAATTTGGAGTTTAATAAAAAATAAAGCAAAAAAAGCTGGAGCCACTATTCATTTAGTTACAGAAAAACTTGATGAAGGACCACCAATAACCTATTTTACAATTCCAATAATTAATGATCCTTATAGGGATTTATGGCAGGAAATAAGAAAGAAGGGTTTTGAAAAAGTTTTTCAAGAAGAAGGAGAAAACAATCTGCTTTTTAAAAAAATTAGAGCAGAAGAGGAGAAAAGAGAAATTCCATTATTAATAGAAACAATAAAAATGATTGCTGAAGGAAAAGTGAAAATTGAAAATGGTGAAGTATTTTTTAAAGGAAGAAAAACAAAAGGTATTTGCTTAAACAAGAAAATAGAGAAAGCATTGGAAAAGGAGAGATTTAATTGAAAATATTAATAACTGATGGGGAAGGACCAATAACCAAAAATGATAATGCTTTTGAGCTTTCAAGTTATTTTATTCCTAATGGAGAAAAATTTTTTACTGTTGTAAGCAGCTACGATGATGTTTTAGCTTATATTATTAAAAAACCAGGGTATAAAGCTGGAGATACATTAAAACTTATTCTTCCATTTCTTAAAGCATATGGAGCTACAGATAAAATTATAGAGGAATATTCAAGAAAAAATCTTCTTTTAATGCCTAAAGCTAAAGAAGCTTTAGATTACCTTAAACCTATAATGCCTATTTATATAGTAAGCACAAGTTATGAACCATATGTTAAAGTTGTTTGTGAAACTTTAAATTTCCCTTTAGAAAATGTTTACTGCACTAAACTGAAAATTGATAAATATAAACTTGATGAAAAAGAAATTGAAATATTAAAAAGATTTTCTATAGAAATTTCAAAAATGAAACCTATAAAAATTCCTGAAAAAGCTTCATCATTAAACGATCTTTCAAAAAAGGATAATGAAACAATAGAAAGGTTAAATCAGATTTTTTGGGAAGATTTACCATCTATGAAAGCATATGAAATAATAAAGGATGTTAATCCTATAGGAGGTTTTGAAAAAGCTAATGCTGTAAAAGAAATTTTAAATAAAACTGGATGCGACTTTTCTGATGTAATATACATAGGTGATAGCATCACTGATGTTCAAGCTTTAAATTTAATTAAGGAGAATGGAGGTTTAGCAATTTCATTTAATGGAAATCAATATGCCTTAAAAGAAGCTGAAATAGCTGTTTTAGCTTTAAACGCTATGCCAATAGCTATACTTTCAGAATTATTTTTAAAAAATGGAAAACAAGCTATTATTGAATTAATTAAAAATAAAGGAGAAAGCTTGAATCCTGAAGTTAAAAAAGCATGGAGTAAACTTAAAAATGAAGAGGCTAAGCTTGAAAAAATAGAAGAAAAAAATCTTTCTAAATTAATTAGTGAAAGCATGCGTTATAGAAAAAAAGTTAGAGGAGAAAAAATTGGAGAATTAGGATGAAAATTCAACTTAAATTTTTGATTATTTAAGCATTTAAAAATGTTGAGGCTTAAATTATGGATGATAAAATAAAAAAATTAGATTTAATTGGTATTGGCGCAGCCAATATCGATTTAATAATTAAAATTGATGAATTTCCAAAGCCTGATGAAGAAGTTAAAGTTTCAACTTTTCATATTTATGGTGGTGGTTCAGCTGCTAATGTTGTTACTGAAGCGTCAAGGCTTGGATTAAAAACAGGTTTTATAGGAAATGTTGGTGATGATTATTTTGGAAAATTTTTAATAAAAGAATTTAAAAGAGAAAACGTTGATGTTTCTAAAGTTAATGTTGTTTCTGGAGAAAAAACAGGGTTAGCTTTATGCATAGTAAACAAGTTTGGGGAAAGAGTGATAATGGCTTATGGAGGAGCAAATTCAAAGCTTTCATTAAAAAATATTGATGAAAAATATTTAAAATCTTCAAAAGCTTTATTTTTAAGCAGTGTTGAAGGACCTGAAGCTTTAAAAACCATGGAATACATATGTGAAGTGGCTGAAGATACTATAATATTTTTTGATCCAGGATGCTTATTTATAAATAAAGGGTTAAATGCTTTAAAAAAAATTATTTTCCACTCAACAATAGTGAAATTTAATGAGGTTGAATTAAAAAAGTTAACTAATGAAAATAATTTGGTTGAAGGAGCAAGAAAAATAAAGGATTTAGGTTCAAAAATTGTTTTAGTTACTTTAGGAGAAAAAGGTTGCTATGTTTTAACAGATGAAAAAGAATTTAAAATACCTACATATTCTCAGTTTAAACCTTTAGATAAAACAGGTGCTGGAGATGCTTTTAACGCTGGTTTTTTAACAGGTTTTTTAAAGGGTTGGAGCATAGAAAAAGCTGTTAAATTTGGAAATTTAATTGCAAGCATTTCTATAACAAGGTTTGGAGCACGCGCTGCTCCAAGCTTAAATGAATTAAAAAACTATAGTGAATCTAAAGAATTTTTAGAATTATGGTGAATTAAAATGGTTGCTATAATAATGGATGGAAAAAAAGTTGCTCAAGAAGTAAAGGAATACGTTAAGAAAGAGCTGGAAGTTTTTAAAAAAAGAGGTTTAACTCCTTGCTTAGCTACAATTCTTGTTGGTGAAGATCCAGCTTCTAAACTTTATATTAGAATGAAACATGAAAGCTGCGAGGAAGTAGGAATGAAATCTAAAAACTTTCAGTTTCCAGCAAATTCTAAAGAAGAGGATTTAATTAATCTTATAGAGGAGCTTAATGAAGATCCTAAAATTCATGGAATTCTTGTTCAGCTTCCGCTTCCACATGAAATTGATAGTTATAAAATTGTTGAAAAAATTTCTCCAGAAAAAGATGTTGATGGTTTAAATCCATATAATATGGGTAGAGTGGCCTATAAAAGATTTGAGTTGGCACCTTGCACTCCAAGAGGCATAATAACACTTCTTAAATATTATGATATTGATCTTGCAGGTAAACATGTTGTTATTATTAATAGAAGCGCGCTTGTTGGGAAGCCTTTAATGCTTTTAACAAGATTTGATCCATCTCAAATGCATCTTTTTAATGTAGATATAATGCTTTTAAATGAAGATGCAGTTGTATCAATATGTCATTCTAAAACAAAAGATTTAAAATATTTTACTCAGCATGCAGATATTTTAGTTAGTGCCGTTGGTAAAAGACCAGAATTTCTTATAACTAAAGATATGATTAAGCCTGGAGCAATCGTTATAGATGTTGGAATAACTAAAATAGCTGGAAAAGTTTATGGAGATGTAGATTTTGAAAATGTAAAAGAAAAAGCAAGTTATATTACGCCTAATCCAGGTGGAGTAGGCCCAATGACTGTTGCTATGCTTATATATAATACTTTAATTGCTGCCATTAATCAAGAAGGTTTAAAACTTAATGAAGATTTAATTGAATATTTAAAAAAAAGAAGGGAAGCTAAAAATGACTAAAGCATCGTTCACCTGTAAAAACCATGGCTATTCCATATTCATTGCATGCTTTAATAACTTCTTCATCCATAACCGATCCTCCTGGTTGAATCACACTTTTAATACCATATTTAGCCATTAAATCTATTGAATCCCTAAATGGGAAAAATCCATCTGAAGCTAAAACAGCACCTTCAAGCTCATTTTCATGACCTCTATCGCATGCTTTTTCAATTGCTAATTTAACTGCTGTAACTCTATCTTGTTGACCTGAACCAATAGCTATAGTATGCTTATCTTTAGCTATAACTATACCGTTTGATCGAACACCAATACAAACAAACCAGGAGAAAAGAAGATCATCAACTTCTTTTTCGCTAGGTTTTCTTTCAGTTACAACTTTAAAATCTTTTATTCCTCTAACTTTAGTTAAATATTCATCTGAAATAATTATTGAGCCATCAATTAAAGAATTTAATTCAAAAGATGGTGGTTCACCAGTAAATTTGCTTATTGCTTTTAAATCCTCCAATTTATATTGAACAATTCTTAAATTCTTTTTTTCTTGAAGAAGAGTTAAAGCTTCTTCAGCAAAGCTTGGTGCAGAAACCACTTCAATAAAGCTTTTAGACATTTCTTCTGCAGTTTCTTTATCAACCTCACAATTAAAAACCACTACGCCTCCAAAAGCAGCTTTGCTATCGCAATCCCTAGCCTTTATATAAATGGTTTTAACAGTATCATCTTTTTGAGCTGCAGCAAAACCTGAAGGAATTAAATGCTTCATAATAGCGCATGAATCTTCATTAAAATATTTTAAAATTCTTAATGCTCTATCTATATCTTCAATGTTTGTTTGGCTAAGTCCAGATTTACCGCTTTTTAATTCCTTAACGTTACTCCATAAACCTCCTTTTTTAATATATAAAGCGGCTCGTTGATGCGGGTTTGTTCCATATCTAAGCTTTATATTGCTTTTTTTAAGCGTTTTTTGCAATTCTCCAAAGCTTAAAATAAGTGTTTCTGGAAAACTTTCAGGAATCGCTTCATAATACATTTTTTTAAAATCTTTAATATTTTTTTCCATGTTTTTATTCAACCCCAAACCTTTTAATTAAATATTCTTTTATAGCTTCATCATATTTCCAAGTTTTAATAAAAGCTTCAATAGCCAATTTTCTTTTTGTAATTAAAGAAATTTCACCATTGTTTTGTTCAAGCTCTTTAATAATTAAATCGTATTGACTTGGATCAACCACAACTGTTACTCTTTCATTTAAAAAGCTTGCTTTAGCTGCTGCTCTTATCATAGCTGGACCACCTATATCAATATTTTCTATAATCTCTTTAAAGGAGACACCTTCCTTTGAAGCAATGTTTTCGAAAGGATATAAGTTAACAACTATTAAATCTATAGGTTTAATTCCAAATTTTTCCATATATTCTCGTTGAGCTTGATTTAATAAATCTCCAAGAATTCCACCATGAATTTTAGGATGTAAAGTTTTAACTAACCCTCCAGGCATTTCAGGATAACCTGTATACTCTGAAACTTCTAAAGCTTCATAACCTAACTCTTTAATTTTCTTAAATGTTCCTCCAGAAGAAATTATTTCAACGTTAAATTTAGATAAAACTTTCAAAAGCTTTTCTAATCCAGTTTTATCATAAACACTTATTAAAGCTCTTTTTATCAATTCAATTTTACCTGCATTAAATAAATAAATAAATAAATTTTTCTCCGTTTTTCAGCTTAAAAACCTTTATGTTTTAATCAGCCTAAAGTAAATTTCTATCATTTATAAATTCATGAAAGCTAAGAAAAGCAAAAGACTTTATGATTTAGCTTTTGCCACTTTATAAATATAAATAAGCAAATTATAGTTTTTTTATTAATCCTCTTGCAAAATTCCTAGCGTTTTCAATATCTGTTTCATCAGGCTTTCCTTTATTTACACCACCTATTAACTTCAAAAGACCAAAGGTATCCCAACCTAAACAATTAAATTCATCAATAATTTTAAATCCTTTTTTAATTAATTCTTCCCGCAATTTTTTATGAAATTTTTTACCATTTAAACTGCCGCTTGTAGAAAAAATAAAAGCCTTTTTTCCATCCGCCGCTTTTAAGTTTTTAACAAATTTAAATAAGCTTTTATGATGTTTAAACATATAAATTCCAGATCCAAAACCGATTAAATCATACTTTAAAATATCCTCTGCTTTTGCATTTTTCGCTTCTATTAAATCAGCATTTAAAACTTCAGCCATTGCTTGCGCAATCTTCTCTGTATTTTTATGATGCATAGATGAATAAACAATTAAAACTTTCATATCCTTTCACTTTTCTCCTTTAATTTTCCCTTATTAACTTTTATGCATTTTAAAGCTTAATTATCTTTGTGAAATTTACCAGTTAAAATTATCTTTTTTAATATAAATTTTCAATTTTATAGCTTAGGAAGCTTCATCATTTTCCAGATTCTCATCTTAAAGCACACTTGTAAATGAGGGGAAGGGGAATTTCTCCATATTAAAACCCTTTTTAATTTTTTGATTTTCTTTGATTTTTCCAATGGTTTTATGCATGAAGTTTTGATTTCTTTTTATAAAATTTTATAACTTAAGAGTGAAAAGATTTAAATAAAGCTAAAACAAGATTTTTGTAGATGAAAAGAATTGAAAAGTATGATTAAAGGAGTCGTTTCTATTCTGTTAATATGCCTTTTTTTGGGCATATGTATAAATATAGCTTATTCTGTTCCTCCTCCATGGAATATTACTTTGGTACCTAAAAGAGTAATTATAGCTCCTCCAATATGTTATGCTGCATTCACTATAATGGTAACTTCGACTTATAATGATAAGCCAATATATATTTATTTTGATGAGGAATTGTTGGGGCCTCTTAAAGGTAACGTGAGATTTATTGAATTAGAAATGAAAGGAACTCCATCAAACTATGAAAAGATCATAAGAATGGATGTACTTATGAATATAGAGACTCCTCCAGGCGAGTATCAGCTGAGAGTATACGCATATCCAGCTGGCAGCAATCCATACGAGTATCAAGTATATGATACTCTAACGGTTGTAATTGTGCAAACTGGGAAGTTTCCATGTCAAGAACCACCCGAGTATCCATACGCAACAACAATCATTTATACTACAATGGTTTACACTACTAGAGAACAGACGGTTACAACGATTACGAGAACCACTTATTGGTGGAATTGGTGGTATCGATGGCTTTGGAGACGCTGGTTTGGTTGGTGGAGTTGGTTTAAATGGCCATGGATAACTCAAAAGTCCTTCGACTTTGCATTAGAAGCTACGCCTACAACTCAATCTATAAAAGCAGGGCAGCAAGTAACCTTTACTGTTCATGTAATGCTCACCTCTGGAAATCCGCAGCCAGTAACATTAAGCGTTTCAGATATCTGCTGCGGCTCAACCTATTCCTTCAGTTTAACTACAGGCTCACCAAATTTCGCTTCCACCCTTAAAGTTATAACTTCAAGTTCATTAAAGCCTGGAACCTATCAACTAACCATAATTGGAAGTGGAGGCGGTAAAACCCATTCCACCATTGTAACACTATATGTAGCGGAGAATAAAAAGGAAAGCACTCTCACAGTTACGGTTACGCCTTCTAACCTTAAACTTGGTGAGCAAGTTTCTGTGGGCGGCGCTCTTTCTCCAGCACTTGCCACAACAATCGAACTCATCTATATAAGACCTGATGGATTCGAAATGGTTAAGCATATAACCATCCCCGCATCCGGTGTTTTCTCTGATATATTTAAACCTGAGATGCCCGGTTTTTGGGCAGTCAAAGCTAGATGGATAGGCGATAATGAACATTATAGCTGCGAAAGCATACCAGTAAACTTTACAGTTGAAGCTGTGCAGGAAAAGCCTTCCCCCTCGCCCCTGGAACGATTCAGCGGATTAATAATATTGATCATTATTATCACGTTAATATATGGAATAGCTACCGTAATACTGCTTCTGAAGCGAAGATCAAAGAAGTTAAAAGAAGCTTCAAAAAACTAAGTTTTATGATGCATGCTTTATGGAAATTCAACATTCCAAGCATCACCTAAATTACAAAATACTCTATCCCATTTGTATGTGCTCTAGACCAGCTACTGCCAGATGGATACGCTTATTTAATGGAACATTCGACGGCTAGGAGGAGGCCATTAGATGCGAGAATATAACAACAATAATCGGCTTTTTATACGTTCCATCAAATCTTATATCGATTCCATCATATTTCTATTTTATTCAGTAATTGCCTTGCATAACTAAATAAGTATTATATATGACTCCTCCTTCCGCATAAAACTCTACATAACTGCATTTTTTGCATCTATAACCGAATATTCTATATACGGTTAATCCGAAAAGCCCTTTACCAGGCTTCCAATATGGTGCGCAATCTCCCATGAAAAATCGCTTTCTAAAATCAACTTTTCTTAAATTAAAATTCCTTCATGATAAATTGCATTCTGTAAATGCAAGACTTATGTATGTAGATTTAACAGGTAAAAAATGGTTCTTTGAGCTTGAAAATGAAAAATGCTTTCCCGATAATAAACTTAAAAGCTCAGTTTACTCTAAACTTTTTTCTAATTATTAGGGAATATTTCGCGCATAGTTAAGATCAATTTGTTAAATTCTGATTTGAATCTAATAAGTCCCTTTTCATTCATGATTTTCTTTCTGCCATTCTCCAGCCAAACTTTATCAATTAAAAATTGAAGTTGACAAATTTAAATGTTAAGGTGAATCCAATATAATTCAAAAATAAAATCTCAATAAAAGACGCCTAATAGCCTAAAATAAGCTTAAAGAAAAGATTTTATATGGTGCTCCGGGCGGGATTTGAACCCGCGATCAGCGGCTCGATTGGCCTCTTAAAGGCTTAAAAGGCCTTTAAGATAAGGCCGCTATGCTTTCGATGCTTAAGCTTAACCGGGCTACACCACCGGAGCTTTTTTTATTTTTTAATTTTTAGAATGCTTAACCTATTTTTATATTTTACCATTCTTTAATTTAATAAATGATTTCAAAGCTGTCATATTCTCCTTTATAATTTTCCCATTTAACTTCTACTTTTTCAACTTTAGCTCCTGGAGGGCCTTTTTCACAAAACTTAATCATTTTTTCAACATCTTCTTTTTCTCCTTCAAAAACTGCTTCAACTCTTCCATCGCGTAAATTTCTAACCCATCCTTTAACATTATTTTTTAACGCGTTTTTTCTTGTTTCCCATCTAAAAAATACTCCTTGCACTAAACCGCTTATGAAAACGTGGGCTCTAACCTTCATTGATTAACTCACCTTATTAAATTTAAATTTCCTTTAATGTTTAAATATTTTAAAGGAGGGAATAAATTGAATTTAAAGGAAATTATTGAGGAGGCTATTAAAATTTATAATCATTTTAGAAGCCCTGAAGCTATTGCTAAGCTTATTGAGGTTTCCTTAAACCAGTTTACTGTAGAATTTAAGGGACCTTTTTGTCGATCTTGCGGTGTTTATGATTACTTTGAAGATTTAATTTATGAAATAAAAAGTTTAGTTTCCTCATTAAATATAGAAGTGGCTGAAGTTAAAGAAAATGAGGAGGGCTTTATTGTTATTTATAAAATTTTAAGTTGATTTTTAATTTTGTTAAACATTTCATTGTATTCTTCAGCTTTTTTTCTTGGATTTTCTGAATAAATTATGGTTCTTCCTACATTGATTAAAATGTTTTTTCCACCGTTTTTTATTGCTTTTTTAGGATCACCCTTTTGCATGCCTATTCCAGGAAATAAAATAATTTTTTCTTCACCTATAATTTCTCTAACTTTTTTTATGTCTTTACCAGTGGTATATTTACCTACTCCAACTATGCAACCATCCCCATTAAACGCTTTAACTTCCTCAGCTATCTTTAAGTAAACTGGTTTACCCTCAATTTTAGATTGTTTAAAATATTTTTTTGATTCAGGATTTGACATTAAAGTTAGAGTTAAAACGCCTATATTGCTGCTTTCAGCTTTTTTTATTATATACTTTAAGTTTCCAGGGAATGGATTTACTGTTATAGCATTATAACCCCAATTTTTAATATAAAATAAAGCTGCTTCAACTGTATCTTCAATATCACCTAATTTAAGATCATATATTGAAGCTAAACCAGCTTTATAAGCTTTGCTTGTTAAGGCTTGATGATGAATTGAAGAAAAACCTTTAACATATTGCTCATTAACTTTAATGGCAATGCAAAATTCTGAAATTTCATCAATTAAGTCTAAACAAAATTTTAATCTAGCTTCATTTTCATTTGCATTTATTAAATATTTAGTTGAAATAACATTTTTTTCTCTTTGAGCTGGTAAAGCTGGATCAAGCCCTACACAAAGCATACTTTTCTTTTCCTTAATGTTTTCAGCAATAAATTCTTTAAAGATTTTCAAGCTTACTACAACCTATTTAAAATCATTAAATTTTTTCTTTTTAAATATTTTAAAACTTATTTAAGATAATGAAATAAAATTAATAAGTTTGCATTATCGATAAAATATAAGTTCGCATAAAAAAAGGGTTTAAAACAATTCAGCTAAAAATTAAATGTAAAACTTTATTTTAAGAAACTTTGTGTTCCAACGGAGCTGGATGAAATTCAATGAAAGAGCTAATTCATAATGGAGTATTGGTTCCCAGCTATGAACCTAAAGGATTTTCTATAATGTTTAGGGGAGAAAAAATAAAGCTTACTGCTGAACAAGAAGAAATGGCGGTAGCCTGGGTTAAAAAACTTGGAACAAAATATGTTGAAGATAAAACTTTTGTTAAAAACTTTTTCAAGGATTTTGCTAAAGCTTTAAATTTAAAATGTAAATGTCAACCTGAAGATTTTGATTTCTCCGAAATAATTGCTTATGTTGAAAATGAAAAAAGAATTAAAGAATCTTTAAGCAAGGAAGAAAAAAAGAAGCTTTCTGAACAAAGAAAGATTATTAGGGAATTGAATAAAGCTAAATATGGATGGGCAATTGTTGATGGAGAAAAAGTAGAAATTGCAAATTACACTGTAGAACCATCTTCAATATTTATTGGTAGAGGCAAACATCCTCTTAGAGGCAAATGGAAACCTGGACCAAAGCAAGAAGATATAACTTTAAACCTTTCTCCTAACGCGCCTATTCCTGAAGGTAAATGGAAAGAAATAGTGTGGGAACCTGATGCGATGTGGATTGCTCGATGGAAAGATAAGTTAACTGGAAAAATGAAATATGTATGGCTTTCAGATTCATCACCATTAAAACAAGCTAGGGAAAAAGAAAAATTTGATAAAGCTAATTCTCTTGATGAAAAAATTTCTGAAGTTAGAAAGCATATATGGATGAATTTAACAAGCAGTGATGTTAAGCAAAGAAAAATAGCTACAGTATGCTATTTAATTGATAAATTAAAGTTTAGAGTTGGAGATGAAAAAGATGAGGATGAAGCTGATACTGTTGGAGCAACAACTCTTAGACCGGAACATGTTCAAATAAAACCTAATGGTAAAGTAGTTTTCAAATTTTTAGGGAAAGATTCTGTAAAATGGCGAAAGGAAGTTGAACTTCCAAGCCTAGTTATAAATAATTTAAAAGAGTTTATTGCTTCAGCTAACTCTTCCATTTTTGATGAAGTAAAATCTGAAGATGTTAATGCTTTTTTAAGCGAAGTCATGCCTGGTTTAACAGCTAAAGTTTTCCGAACATATCATGGAACAAAAATTGTTAAGGAATATTTGGAAAGTCAAAAAGTAAATCCTGAAGATCCAGATTATATAAAAAAATTTATAGCTAAAATGGCGAATCTTCAAGCTGCCATTGAATTAAATCATAAAAAAACTCCTCCAAAAAATTGGAGGGAAAGATTAAGAAAAAAAGAGGAGCGGCTTAAAGAATTAAAAAGCAAAAAACCAACTAAAAAACGTAAAGAAGCTATTAAAAAATTGAAGCTTCAAATAAAGCTTATGAAAAAAACAAATGAATATAATTTAACCACATCATTAAAATCATATATTGATCCAAGAGTTTATTATGAATGGTGTAAAAAAATCAATTTTGATTGGAAACTTTATTATCCTAAAAGTCTTCAAAAAAAGTTTTCTTGGATAGAAGCTGAACAAAATTAAAAAACTTTATTAATTTTTAAATTAAATTTTAATTGAGTAAATCTTGAAAGAATTTTTTAAAAGCTTAATTAAAGCTGCTGAAGCTTTAAAAAACTCTAGAGTTAAAGAGGCTTTAATAATTCATCATGATGAAGCTGATGGTTTATGTTCAGCTTCAATAATAAAAAAGGCTTTAGAAAGATTTGGTTTTAAAATTGAAACTTTATGCTTAGATAAACTTTTTCCAAATATAATTAAAACTGTTCAAAGCAAAGAAGAAAAAATAATTTTTTATACAGATATAGGTTCTTTTCATATCGAAAAAATTTCTCAATTTAATGAATTAAAAAATTTAATTATAATTTTAGATCATCATGATACAAAGCCTATATTTAATTCAAATGTTTATAATTTAAATCCAGAATTATTTGGTTTAAGCGGAGAAAAAGAAGCTTCAGCTTCTTCAACAGCTTACTTTTTTGCTAAAGCTTTAAATAAAGAAAACATGGATTTAGCTCATTTAGCTGTGATTGGTTCAGTTGAAATCCCTGGTGAACCAATTGGGTTAAATAAAATGGCTTTAGAAGATGCTTTAAAAAAGAATCTTGTTAAATTTTCTGGAAAAGAAATTAAAGTTTTAGGTTTAGGTGAGCCTATTTCAGTTAAAAGAGCTTCAACACTTTTATCTATTTTAGGTTCAGTAGGTTATTATCAAAATGGCCCTGAAATAGGTATATCAATATGCTTAAATGGTTTTTCAGAAGAATTTAAAAGAAAAACGCTTGAACTTGAAGAGAAACGTAAAAAAGCAAATGAAAAAATGTTAAATGAATTAAAGCTTAAAGGATTAAATCAATTAGAAAACACTCAATGGTTTTATGCTGGAGACATTTTTAATGGTATGGGTGGAAAAGTAATTGGAAGCTTTTGTTCTTACCTAAGCTTTCAACGAATTGTAAATCCTGAAAAATATCTTCTTGGAATGATGCCTATACCTAGGGAAATACCAAAGTTCGGTTTATTAAATGAAGAGTATATTAAGGTTTCTGGAAGAGCTCCAAAAAAGCTTGCGGAATTAATAAATCTTGGGAAAAAACCAGCTTTATCAAAAGTTTTACCTAAAACTTGCGAGTTTTTTAATGGATTTGGCGATGGACATTCTATAGCTGCTTCAGGAGTATTTTTAAAAGGAAAGGAAAAAGAATTTGTTGTTAAGTTTGATTCAGAAATAGAGAAAAATAAATAAAATAAACCTTTAATTATTCAAAACGCTTAATTAATGAATCAAGCATAGATGTAACGAGAACAATTGATCCCGTTATTGGGAAAATCATTGGAGAAATTAAACCTAAATTTATACTTGTTCTAGCTATTACAAAAGAAAATTCTCCTCTAGGAATCATTCTTAACCCCATTTTGTAACTTTTGCTTTTAAAACCTGTTATGTAACCTGCTGCAATAAAACCTAAAAGCTTTCCAGCAATGCTTGCTAAAATTATTAAAAGAATGGTTTTTCCAAATTTTAAAAATGAAAAATCTATAAGCATACCCATCGAAACGAAAAAAAGGATTATAAATAAATCTTTAATTGAACGAAGCTTTTCATGAATAAAACGTGCTCTTTTACCTACAAGAAACAATCCTGAAAGAAAAGCTCCAAGACCAGAAGAAAAACCTAAAAATTTAGAGAGAAAAGCAGCTGTTAAACATAAAGTTAATGCTAAAAGAAAACCAACTTCCTCGATTTCAATTTCATAATGACATATTTTATCTATTATTCGCGGTATTAAAAATTTATTTACTGCAAAAATTATAGCAATTAAAATTGCCGCTTTTAAACTCATAAATAAGAACTGAAGTATTTTTATTTCCTTTAAAATTAGCCCAGGCATTAAAAATAATAAAAATACTACAAATAAATCTTCAACAATTAAGATGCTTATAATCAATTTTGATTCAGAAACTTTAAATTCACTCATTATTGTTTTTCCAATTATTGCTGTGCTACTTATAGATAAGATTAAACCTAAAATAAAAGCTTCCATAAAACTCCAACCCAAAAATAAACCTGAAATTAAACCTAAAATAAATGATATTGAAATTTCACATAAAGAAAAAATTAATGTGTTTCCCCATAGCATGCTTAATTCTTTGGGGTTAAGCTCTAAACCTAATATAAAAAGAAGAAGAATTATTCCAAGCTCAGCTAAAACATCTATTAATAATGTATTTTTAATTAAGTTTAATCCATAAGGTCCAATAATCATCCCAACTATTAATAATCCAATTATTATTGGTAAACGAAAATAATTCATTAAAATGATTAATATAAGCGATGCTGCTAAAATAACAATTATATCAATTAAAAACTCCATTTTGCATCTTTAATATAAAACTTTAAGATTAAATTTAAATTTTAAACCATAAAACTTTAGAGTAAGATTTTCTTTTTAAAATTTTTAAAATCAAGTTTACTATTAGCTGGGAATGAAAATTGAATATAGCTTTATCCACAGACCTTTATGAATTAACCATGGCTCAAAGCTATTTAGAAAATGGTAAAACTAAACCTGCTGTATTTAGCTTGTTTATTAGAAGGCTTCCTAAAAACAGAAGTTTTCTTGTAGCTGCTGGTTTAGAAACATTGCTAGAAAAAATAAAAAATTTTAGATTTACAGAAGAGGAATTAAATTATTTAGAAAACTTAAAAATTTTTTCCAAAAACTTTTTAGATTATCTTGAAAATTATAGATTTTCAGGCGATATTTATGCTGTAAATGAAGGAAAAATCATTTTTGAAAATGAACCTTTAATTCAAGTTGAAGCAAATTTACCTGATGCTCAAATTCTTGAAACATTAATAATTAACATTATTCATTTTCAAACTTTAATTGCATCTAAAGCTGCTAGAAGCTTTATTGTAAGCGGAGGTAAACGCGTTATAGATTTTGGATTTAGAAGAGCTCATGGAATTGAAGCTGGTGTATATGCTGCTAGAGCCGCATATATAGCTGGAATAGATTCAACTTCAAATTTGGAAGCTGGAAAAAATTTTGGAATACCTGTTGTTGGAACAATGGCTCATTCCTATGTTATGGTTTTTGATTCTGAAGAGGAAGCTTTTAAATGTTTTGCTAAAAGCTTTCCTAAAATGCCAATCTTTCTTATAGATACATATGATACCTTATCAGCTGCTAAAAAAGTTGTTAAACTAGCTAAGGAAGGTGTTAAAGCCATAGCTGTAAGAATAGATAGCGGAGATTTAGTTAAACTTTCAAAAAAAGTTAGAGAAATTCTTGATGAAGCTGGCCTTAATGATGTTAAAATTATTGTTAGCGGAGGTTTAGATGAACATGATATAAAAAAGCTTATGGATGAAAAAGCTCCTGTAGACATATTTGCTGTTGGAACAAAACTTGTAACATCTGCTGATCAACCATATTTAGATATAGCATATAAACTTGTGGAATATGATGGAAAACCAAAATTTAAATTAAGCCCTGGAAAAGCAACATTTCCCTATAAAAGACAAATAATAAGACATTATCTTCAAAATGGAATTATGAATTATGATGAATTAGTAAGGTTTAATGAAGAAGTTGAAGGAGAAAAACTAGTTTTTAAAGTTGTTGAAAAAGGAAAAATTGTTTATACATTTAAGTCTCTTAGAGAAATTAAAGAAACTTTTCTTGAAGAAATAAAAAAACTTCCTGAAAGCTTAAAAACATTGGATGCCCCAACGCAAAAATATAAAGTAATAATTAGATAATAGACTTATTAAAACGAGTTGAATTAAATTGAATTTTAAAATTGTTAAAGCTGAATCTTTAAAATCTTTTTGCATTAAAGTTTTAAGAAAATTAAATGTTCCTCTTGAAGATGCTGAAATAACCGCTGATGTTATTGTTTCAGCTGATCTTAAAGGTATAGAATCGCATGGTATTGCTAGATTAAATCGTTATGTAAAAAGATTAGCAAATGGATGGATAAAACCTGAATCTAAAATTACAATTTTAAAAGAAACACCTATAACTTTACTTATAGATGCTGAAAACAGCTTGGGTCAAGTTGCAGCTTATAAAGCTATGAAGCTTTGTATAAACAAAGCTGAAAAAAATTATTTAGGAATTGCAGTTGTAAAAAATAGCAATCATTTTGGTATTGCAGGATATTATGCTATGATGGCTTTAGAAAAAGATATGATTGGGGTTTGCATGAGTAACGCTTCCCCGCTTGTTCCACCCACTTTTAGCATTGAACCAATGCTTGGAACAAATCCTATTGCTATAGCTGTTCCAACAAAATATGAGCCGCCGCTTGTTTTAGATATGGCTACAAGCACAGTTTCCATGGGAAAAATCGAATTTTACAAAAGGTTAAATAAACTTCTTCCTGCAGTATGGGCAATAAATGAAAAGGGAGAAGTTGAATTTAATCCAGAAAAAGTTATTAATTGCGCTTATAAATTAAAAAGAGGGGGGCTTTTACCTTTAGGTGGATTAGCTGAAACAAGCGGTTATAAAGGATATGGATTAGCTTTAATAATTGATGTGTTAACAGGGGTTTTATCTGGTGCAGCTTATGGACCATATGTTGGAGAACCAAACGATTCTAAACCATCGAATATTGGTCATTTTTTCGCAGCCATAAACATTAATGCTTTTATGAATATAAATGAATTTAAAGAAAGAGTTAATGATTTAATTAGCATGATTAAAAAAGCTTCTAAAGCTGAAGGTTATGATAAAATTTATATTCCTGGTGAAAAAGAATGGGAAATAGAAAAACAACGTAGAAAAAATGGTATACCAATTTCAATGGAGATTTTAGAAAACTTAGAAAATTTAGCTAAAAAATTTAACATAGAATTTTCCTTGTAAAAGTAAAAGTGTTTTATTTTATTTTCATCATATCTAATATTTTTTTAGCTTCAAGCTTTTTTTCTTTATTAACTTTAATTGAAACAATTCCTTTTTTTGGTTGTCCATAAAATATTAATGCTCCTTCTGGAGCGGAAAGAATTGCTGGTAAAGCTAAAAGATCTTCTTCTCCATCAATTATTATTAAAGCTTCATCTTTTTTTAATGCATCTTTTAAAGCTTGCCAAGCAGCTAAATTAATTGTTCCTTTAGGGTTTTTAACTCTAAAAATTGTTTCAGAATTAAAAGCGAATGGTTTAACTTTTTTTCTCATTTCTTTATTATCAATTATTTTAATGTTTGCTGGTAAACCAAGTTTTGTAAATTTTCTTGAAACAGCATCTCCAACACAAATAATTTTTTTAGGTTTTTTTGAAATTAATTTTTTTAATTGAAAATTTATTTCTTTTTGTGAGCCTGTTAAAAGATCTCCTAAAGGCTCCTTTAACTTCTTTCTTAAATACCTATTTATTTTAAGCTTAAACATTTTTATCTAACATGAAGAGCATATTTTCCAGCTATTTTAATACCTAGCTTTTTAGCTATTTCTGAAGTTTCAGGATTAATAACTATAAGAAGACCAGACCAATCATCACTTAAATCGGATGATTTACAATTTGGACATATAGGTCCAGAGCTTATTAACCTGCAATTTCTGCATGCTTTATCCAGTGGAGCTCCCTCCACTTACCTTTTTAACATCTTCTTTAATCCATTCTAGTTTTCCAAGAAATGGTTGCCTCATCGTTACACCTATTTTTCCTCCAGCTCCCCCCTTTGGAAAACTAACAGCAATTATTCTAACTCTTACTAAATCGCCTTTAGCAAGTTTTCTATGCGTTTCCTTTCCAATTAACTCTCCATGCTTTTCATCAAAAGATATGAAATCATCCATTATTTGTGATACATGAAGAAGCGCATCCTCAGGTCCAATTCTAATGAAAGCTCCAAAATCTGTAACTTCAATTACTTCTCCTTCCACAATCTCCTGAAGTTTAGGATAAAAAGTTAATAGTTTAAAGGTTGCTTTATGATATGTTGAACCGTCACCAGGTAAAATTCTTCCAACAGGATCTATTGAAACATCAGTTACTGCAATAACATAACCTAAAACTTCATCAACTAAATTTTCATATTTTAATTTAATTTGCTCAAGCGCCACTTTATTTATTGGATTACCAAATTTGCTTGGTGGAATTCTAACAACATCTTCAACAGTTATTAACTTAAACATTCTAGTACCCTTTTTTAAGTTTTCTTTTCATATTTAAAAGGATATTATTATGTTTTTCTATTTTTTACTTTAAATCTTCAGGTAAACAATAAATTCTATTTCCTCTTAAGGTTATTATTGGACGATTTGCCTTTCTTAATTTTCTTTTTAAATTTGAATCTAAAGTTGCTATAACTGCATTTAATTTAATTGAAGCTTCAATTAAAGCATCATCAACATTCATTTTGGAAGGGTTAAAATCTATCAGCTTGCATTTATTTAATATTAAATTTAAACCTAAGGATGCGTATTTTCCAGTTTTTCCCCCTTTAACGCTAAGTTTTTCAAGCTCTTTAATTATGGCTGGAATAGTTATAAATTCTATTTTAGCCAAAATTTTTTCTTCAATTTCCTTAAAAAGCGGGATTCTATTTTTTAAAGCAGTTAATAAAATGCTTGAATCTAAAATAATTTTGATTGTCAGCTTAGCAATCCTCTCATTCTATTTTACTATTCCATATCCTATTAAACGCCATCCTTCTCCTATTTTTCTGCTAATAGCTGCTTTAGATTTAGGCTCAATGCAAACAGGTTTTTTTAAAGCTATTTCAATTTCACTATTTCTTGCTGAAGTAACTATTCCTGAAGTAACTGTTGTTGCTATATTTAAAACTAAAGCTTCATTAGATTTAATTTTTTCTACACTAACCATTTCTTTTGTTCCAACAGCTTTTTCAAACAATGTTACCTCTAAAGTTAATTGAGTTAAAGGTTCAGGAAGCGCCCCCGCTTTTCCAACAACATTTCCAATTAAACCATCAGATTTAGTTAGGGATGGATCTAAATTTGTTCCAACCCCAACTAAACCGCCAGGTTTAGCTTCTTTAACATATTTTCCAGCTACTTGAAGGGATTTAATAACTGTATATAAAGGTTCATAAACACCTTTTTTTGTTTTAACTCCAGGCTTAATTTCTATTTCTTCATCAACATGAAATACTCCTTGAGTTATAGATCCGCCTATAACTCCTCCAACTAATTTTTCAGCTCTGGTTCCAGGCTTATTTACATCAAAAGATCTTAAAATATACATTTTTGCAGGTGCATTAACATCTCTTTTAGGAGTAGGAATATATTTTTCCATGGCTTCAATTAAAGCATCAATATTAAGTTTATGTTGAGCTGAAATAGGAATTATAGGTGCATTTTCAGCTATTGTTCCTTTAACAAAATTTTTTATTTCTCGATAATTTTCTAAAGCTCTTTCTCTAGATACAACATCTATCTTATTTTGTACAATAATAATATTGTTTATTCCAGCTATTTGAGCTGCTACAAGATGCTCTCTATCTTGAGCTTGAGGAAATTTAGCATCTGCTGCTGCAACAAATAAAGCGCCATCCATTAAAGCGGCTCCAGAAAGCATAGTAACCATTAAGCTATGATGCCCTGGACAATCTATAAAGCTTACCATTCTTAAAAATTCTGTTTCAGAACCGCATATAGGACATTTTTTCTGCGTACTATAGCAATCTGGCGGTGGGCATTTAGGACATTTATAAAATGCAGCGTCCGCATACCCTATCCTAATAGTTATACCTCTTTTTAATTCCTCTGAATGTTTAGCTGTCCAAATTCCTGTTAAAGCTTGAACTAAAGTGCTTTTCCCATTATCTACATGGCCTAAAGTTCCTATATTACATTCTGGTTGAGCAGATTCCTCTTTCAGTTTCAACATCACCTTTAATACCTTTATAAAATTTGGATAATCACTAAAAATACCATTAAGTTATATAAAAACATTTTAAAAATCTTTTTTAAGCATAAAAAGGTAATGAAAAAATGTCTCATAAAATAATTTGTTTAGGAATAGAATCTACAGCGCATACTTTTGGTGTTAGCATAGTTTCTGAAGATGGAAAAATTTTATCTGATGCAAAAGATGTTTATATTCCTCCAGTTGGTAAAGGAATTCATCCTAGAGAAGCTGCTCAACATCATTCGCAAATAGCTCATAAAATTGTTTATCAAGCATTAAAAGATGCTAAAGTTAAACTTAAAGATGTTGATGCTATAGCTTTTTCTATGGGGCCAGGTTTAGGTCCAGCTTTACGGGTTGGCGCCACCATCGCTAGAGCTTTAGCAACTTTTTTAAATAAACCATTAATTCCAGTTCATCATGCAATAGGCCATATAGAAATTGCTGCTTTAACAACAGGTGCAAAAGATCCTTTAACGCTTATTGTTTCTGGAGGCCATACAGCTTTAGTAGCTTTCGCTAGAAAAAGATGGAGGGTTTTTGGTGAAACAGAAGATATTACGCTTGGAAATCTTCTTGATATGTTTGCTAGAGAAATGAATATTCCTCCTCCTGGTGGAAAAAATGTTGAGAAACTTGCTGAAAATGGAGAAAAATTTATAGATTTACCCTATATAGTTAAGGGAAATGATGTTTCTTATTCAGGATTATTAACAGCTGCATTAAAACTTAAAAATGCTGTAAAGCTTGAAGATTTATGTTTTTCACTTCAAGAAGTTGCTTTTTCAATGCTAACTGAAGCTACTGAAAGATGTTTAGCTCATACAGAAAAAAAAGAGCTTCTTTTAACTGGTGGAGTAGCCGCTAATAAAAGGCTTCAAGAAATGCTTAAAAGCATAGCTGAAGAGCATAATGCAAAATTTTATGTAGTTGATCCAAAATTTAGCGGTGATTGCGGAGCTCAAATAGCTTGGGCTGGATTGCTTGCTTTTAAATATGGAGTAAAAATTAAGGTTGAAGAAAGCTTTATTAAACCTAAATGGCGGCTTGATAAAGTTGATGTTCCTTGGAGAAAAACGGGTTAAAGCTTATTAAAAAAGGTGCTGAAGCAAATCTTTATCTTGCAAATTGGCATGGAAAAGAAGTTATAATTAAAAAGAGAATCCAAAAAAAATATAGAATAAAAGCTTTAGATGAAAAAATTAGGCTTTATAGAACAATTCATGAAGCTCAAATAATGCATGAAGCTAAAAAAGCAGGTGTTGCCACACCAACAATATTTTTTGTAGATGAAATTGAAAAAGCTATAATAATGGAGTATATTAAAGGAGTTAGAGTTAAGGAGCTTTTAGATTCTTTAAAACCTAATCAAAGAATTAATTTATGTTTGGAAATTGGAAAAATAATAGGTAAACTTCATAAAAAAGGAATTATTCATGGTGATTTAACAACATCAAATATGATTTTTATTGATAATGAAAAAATCTTTTTTATAGATTTTGGTTTAAGCTTTTATTCTTTTAGAGAAGAAGATAGAGGAAGCGATTTGCTTTTAATGAAAAGAGCGCTTAGCAGTACGCATTTCAAGTTTTTTAATAAATGCTTTAAAAGTGTTGTTGAAGGTTATAAAGAGGAAATTGGAATTAAAGAAGCATTAAAAACATTAAATAAAGTTAATGAAATTGAAAAAAGAGGGCGTTATGCTGAACGCTAACAAAATTTTCATTTATATTTAATTTAATTAAAACGGGAAGATTTAAAAACGAAAATGATAAGCTAAAGTTTTAAGCTATTAAAATAAAAAGAAAGATTTTAATTTAAGTAAAGCATTTTTATAAAATCAAATTTTTAGGAGTTGAAAAATTGAAAATTAATCAAATTAAATCTGGAATGAGCGGAATAAATGTTACTGGGAAAATAACTGAAATTGGAGAAAAACGTTTAGTTTCAACTAGATTTGGAGATGCTTTTGTAGCTAAAGCTGTTTTAGAAGATGAAACAGGTAAAATACCTTTAAATTTATGGCGAGATCAAATAAATATGGTTAAAATTGGAGATGTTATAAAAATAGAAAATGGTTTTTCTAAAGAATTTAGAGGACAAACAGAATTAAATGTAGGTAGTAAAGGAAAAATAACTATAATTTCAGAGGATAAATAAGGTAAAAAGCAACTTTAAATAATTTTAACTTTTTGAAGAGGCATAATTTTTTGAACTTCTTTATTCACTAAATATAGTGGAGGTTCACCTTTTAAAACTGAAATTAAATTTTTCGCTGCTACCTCAGCCATTTTAAATCTTGTTTCTTTTGTAGCGCTTCCTATATGTGGAGTAACAACAACATTATCTAGCTTAAGAATTGGATGATTTGAATTTATAGGTTCATTTTCAAAAACATCTAAAGCTGCTCCAGCAATCCATTTCTCCTTTAAAGCTTTTACTAAAGCTTCCTCATCTATTACAGCTCCTCTAGAGGTATTAATTAATATGGCTGTTGACTTCATTAATTTTAATTGAGCTTCACCAATCATATGATAGGTTTCCTTAGTTAAAGGTGTATGAATAGTTACATAATCAGCTTCTTTAAGCAAATCATTTAAAGGTTTATAGATTAAATTAAATTTCTCCTCAATTTCTTTAGGTAATTTAGATCTATTAAAATATATTTTTTTCATGTTGAATCCTGAAGCTCTAGCTGCAACAGCTAACCCTATTTTTCCAGCGCCTATAATTCCTAAAGTTTTTCCATAAACATTTTCTCCAAGAAAAAGTGTTGGAGACCAACCTTCCTTCCATTCTCCTCGTCTAACATAGCTATCAGCTTTAACTATAAGCCTTGCAGCAGCCATTAAAAGAGCCCAAGTTAAATCAGCTGTAGCTTCAGTTAAAACTTCAGGAGTATTAGTTACATATATTCCTTTATTAGTTGCTTTTTCAACATCTATATGATCGAAACCTGCGCTCATAGAGCTTATTACTTTAAGGTTTAAAGCCGCATCTATTACTTCTGAATCTATCTTATCATTTAGCATGCATAATAAACCATAAGCTTCCTTAACATTTTTAATTAATTCTTGTTTAGGCGGAGGAAAATTTTCGCTCCAAACTTTTACTTCGCAAAATTCCCTTAAAATATTTAATCCATTTTCTGGAATATTTCTTGTTACAAAAACTAATGGCTTCATGATTAATTAACTCCTTAAAACACAATAGTATAAAGAAGGATTTTATAAGGATTATTTTTTATAATAATAAAAAAATAGGAGGGGAAAGCCTAAAATGAAGGAAAAAGTTTATATTAAAACTGAGCAAGCGCCTTCCCCTTTAGGAGCTTATTCTCAAGCTGTTAAAGTGGCTAATTGGCTTTTTATTTCAGGGCAGCTTCCATTAAATCCTTCTACAGGTGAATTAATTTCTAAAGATGTAGCGGAACAAGCTAAGCAAACTTTTGAAAATTTAAAAGCAATTTTAAAGGCTGCTGGAATGGGATTAAAAAATATTGTTAAAATCACCTTATATATTAGAAATCTTGAGGATTTCCCGATTATAAATAAGGTTTATGAAGAATATTTTAGAGAGGTTTTACCTGCAAGAAGCACTGTTCAAGCTTTTCTACCTAAAAATGCTGCTTTAGAAGTTGATGCTATAGCTTTTAGTTTTTAAAGTTATTTTTTATGGTGGACCCCAAATATCTATTTTTTCCCAAAGAGATTTTACAGCTTCCTGCCAATTTGTTAAAGCAAGCTTATAAAGCCTAGCATTTTCTATAGCTACTCCTCCAATGCCAGCTAAAAGATTTAAAGCTTCAATTTCATCATCCTCATATCTTCTATAGTTTTTATCATAAACTTTTAATACACCTATTACTTTACCTTTCGCCATTATTGGTGTTGCCAAAATTGATTTAACACCTTCTTTCCTTAACGATTCTTTATCATGAATTCTTTCATCTGTTAAAGCATCATAAATAACAGCTGTTTTTCCCTCAAGAACATCTTTAATTTCTTCAGCCACATTTATAGTTCCTTTAGCTAAATATTCTTGGCTTAAACCAATTGAAGAAGTAAGCTCAAGTTTTTCTTTAGTTTCATTTAAAAGCCTTAAGCTGCATCCTTTAGCATTTAAAATTTCAACAGCTGCTTTAACAATTCCATCTAAAACTTGCTTTTTATTTAAAGTTGAGGTTATAGCTTCAGCTATATTTAAAAGCTTTTTCATAACTTCTGCTTTTTTAATTAATTTTTCATTTAACCTTGCATTTTCTATAGCTATAGCACCTAAATTTCCTAAAGCTGTTAAAAATGTTAACTCAACATTTGAGAAATCTCTAGTTTTAGCTGTGTAACCTCTTAAGCTTCCTATAACTTCATCTTTAATCATTAATGGAACACAAACCATTGAAGCTATTCCTTCTTTTTTAGCTTCATCAGGATATTGAAGCATTCTAACATCTTTATTAACATCTTTCACTACTACAGGTTTACCTTTCATAGCTTCTTTATCAATTGGGCTTTTATCAACTTCAACAGGGCCTTTCCTTAAGTATTCATCGCTTAATCCATAAGCAGCTTCAAGCTTTAAAGTTCTTTTATCTTTATCCAAAAGCCTTATTGAAGCTGCTTTCAACCCTAAATTATCAACAGCACTTTTAACAATTAAATTTAAAATTGCTTGAAGGTTTTCAGCCATTCCAAGAGATTTAGCAATTTCATGAAGCATCCAGCAATATTGAAGCTCAATATTTTCCATTAAAAATTCACCATATAACATAATTATATTTTTAAAGATTTAAAGTTAACTATAAGCTAGATTTTAATTGATTAATAATGAAAATTTAAAATAGTGAATTAACGGGCCCGTCGTCTAGTTTGGATAAGACGCTGGCCTCCGGAGCCGGAGATCCGGGGTTCAAATCCCCGCGGGCCCGCTTTTAATTGGGTGCGAATCCCTTAAATACGAGGCCTCCTTCCTCTATTGTGAGCGGGGTTGGCTAAGAGGGGGAGCAAATACTCCTACATCTTTGAAAATGAGGCTCTTCAAAGGTGACTTAGGAACCTTGCTAGAGGTAGCCTTGGCCTAGTTGCATAGTTTATCCTCTCATCCTTAACCTTAATTGGTAAAATAAAGGGGAATTTTCTTTTGACGATATCTTTTAGGATCGAATGAGCTTATTATTAGGAAACTAACTATCCTCGGCTTGAACTTAGCGTAAATACCGTTGAAACTACTGAAGGCGTTGGCAAGAGTTTCAACATCTACTTACGTCAAAGGATTCTAATCTTGTGCAGAAGCTTTAAATTAGCGATGTGCCAAAATTATATTAAAGGTGACTTCATGTATTTAGATGAATTCAAAGCTAGGTTAGTGAAAGATTGGTCTGGAAGCTTGTTTAGCTTAAGCTCTATACGAAAAATCCATTCAAGGGCTAAGGAGTACTTGCACAGGTTGAGTAAGAACAATAGAGTAAGGCGCATAACTTGGGGTTGGTACTGGATTCCAACAAGCTATAGGGATGCTTGGGAATTCTTAGCAAGAGATAGAGGCTTTAAAGTGATAATCAAGCAGACTGCTGCAAGCATATGGAATTATGATTTCATTCATCGAGATGTCTTCCGCTTAGCTGTTAACAACCAATCCTACAAAAAGGCTTTAGAAGCTTTCGCTAAGAGCATGGGCTGGGACTTTGAGGTTGAGTATCATAAGAAAATCCCCTATGAATATGAGAAGGTTGATGACTTATTTGTTGAAACTTTAGAATCTTGTATAGTTAATTGCTTGACTGAATGGTCTTTCATAGATGCTTTCGCAACCTTATACTTTAGAAGAGAAGAGGTCGATTTCGATAAGTTGAGAAAGCTGGGAAGATGGAGAAGAGTGTCTAAAACAAACTTAAGAGTATGGACCTTGATAAAATATGGATGCAAGTTGTTCAACAAGCATCTTGAAAAAGAAATTTTCAAGTTTAAAACCATTGAGGTAAAGCAGGCTGATGTTAGAGAATTGGTAAACGAAGCTGTGGAGAAGGTTGTTGAGTTTGCCTAAAGCCATAGACTTAATGAAGAGAAGAGAGGAAGAAATTTTAAACAGCCTACTTTTTCTTTCAGAGAAAACTAAAGGCTTCACAGATCCTGAGCTAATAATGATTGGTGGTTATGCTTTAAGAGCTTTCATACCTTTCTCAAGGTTTACAAGAGACTGCGATTTTGCATTGATGAAAGGAAATGGCTGGAACATAGATAGGATGAAGGGATTTCTTCCTGAAGGTTATCTGGTCGAAGAGGAGCAGAAGCGCAACAATTACGGATTCTTGAGATGCATAAAGTTTGTCAAGCACAATAGAACAAGAGTAAAGGTTTCCATCGACTTTATGGAGGGAGAGATTAGGGGAAGAGAGGTAAAGGAGGTAATAAAGATCGACGGAGCTATGATCAGAAATAGAGCGTTCGCCTCAATACCTATAGCTGGTAAGCCCATTAAACTACCCGTTCCAAGCTACGTTGATTATTTCATAACGAAGGTTGTTTCGACTAGAGCATCCGATATAAGAGATATTGCAGCGTTAATTTGTGAAAACAGGATTCCACAAAATCTGATAGAAAGAGTTAAACAAATACTACCTTATCCAGAGATATTCTCAATAAAACTCAAGGAGAGGATAATCCCTGAGATTAGAAGGAAGACCTTCCTCGATAGCTGGAGAGGAATATTCGGAACAACAAAATACAACGAGGAAGATAGGAGAAAAGTAATAACAGAACTGGAAAAACTGATTAAAAGCAAAAACATTTTTCTTTCTTAAAAAAATCTCTTACAGTTTTTCTTTTTCACAAAGATTTCTGGCAAGGAGATGTCCCAAAACTCTATTAAGCAATTAAAAACAAACATGGTAATGCTGGATGTTTTTGCAGATAGTTACATTCCAGGGGGGATAATCATCGATAAGAAAAAGAGCAAAAGTGATCAAGTATTTTCTTCAAGACATCGTTAAGGGAATGAATAAGGTTCTCTGCATCTATAGTAAGCCAGGGTTTGTAAGACTGTTGTAACAAAGCATGTTTCGAACCAGCTTGATGATCTTGAAAACGCTTGCTCAATTTATCTGAACGCATCGCATCTAACTCCAAATCTAGCATTGAAAGAGGTCTATGAAGTTATTTGCGGTGAGGAAAAAGAGAAGGCTACCTTCACCTTTAATGATTGATGAAATTAGTAGGAAACTCCTTAAGAAAAGAAACTATGTTATTGCAATAACTCTAGACAACTTCGATAAGATGAATGGAGTTGAAAGCTTTCTTTGGAACATAGACAACCTTATGGAGAACTTTCCAAGAGTTGGCTTGATTTTGATATCGACAAGTGAGGCTGAAATTAAAGGTCTAGTCGAAAGAAGGCTTTTCTCAAAAGGTTAATAGAACTAAAGTTTGTTAAGAAAAATAATTCCTAGTGAATTAGCTTTAGGCTTCATATAAAGCTTGTATTTCAGTATATTAACCCACTTTAAGATTTTTTTGCTTATGCAAGAGTTGTTTTAATTTTTTAATAGGGTCTTTATGGTTATCCACCTTTAGATTTAAGCTTTTTTTGATTTTGGATGCTGTCACTAATGCTGCAGATTTTTCTCCTCTAATATCACCTCCAGCTTTTTTTCCAGCCTCTAATGCAAGAAGTAATTTTTCTTCAAATTCTTCTTTTCCATTTTCAAAAGCTTTCGCCATCTCGATAATTACTTCTTTGCTGGCAAGTAAATTTCCTGCAACTATATAGCATTTCCCTATAATATGCCCTTTAAAGTTGAAGTTTTCCTTTCCTGTAAAAGCCGCCTTTCTTCCCTGTATATCAATAATTATTACTTGTCTATGTTCCCTCCAAGGATCGCTTTTAAGCAATTTTTCTAAAGCTTCTTGCGGTGTATAACCCATTTCAAGTAATTTTAATCCTTTTATTCCATAAGAAATTTCCGTAAGACCTTGTGTGGCTATAGCACCTATACCTTCTTTAACATGAGGAACACGACTTCCCACATTTATATTTCCAGTTGCAGTAGCGACACCTACCGTTTTGGTTTCTTGATCTAATGCAACAATTGAGAAAGTCATAATCCATCTACCTTTATAAATATTTCATCTTTCACTTAAATCTAACTCATAAGGAATCTTCACAGAACTAATTGCATTAACCTACAAGAAGAGCTTGCACCTAATTAAATGCGAATGCACATAAACCTACTAAAAAACCATTTAAAAATAAATTTGATATAAAGCTAATATTTTCAAATTATTATAACTGTAGCTGAAATTGCTTATTTTTAATTCATAGTTTTACCTAACCAAAAATATAATAGAAATAAATTTTTTAAGGAATAATTTTGATTTTTTGGAGGAAATCAAAAAAATCAAAAATTTATGCGTAGAAAGCTTTTAAAAATCAAAGAAAATCAAAAATCAAAAGGGTTTTAATATGGAGGGGGACCCCCTCCCTCCTTAAGTTTTGTTTTTTCTTTATAGAGGGAAACTTTAGCTACGGTTTAGCTGCTAAATGAAGCTTTATTTTATAAAGCAAAAAACTTAATTTATGGTTTGATGTGAAGCTGCAGCTAAACGTAAATATGATTTAAAAATAACTTTTAAAGCTTGCTGAGCAAAATAAAAAGGTTAAAAAGCGAAAAACAAAAAAGTATAAATAAACTTAAAAGCATATTTTATTGAGAAAAATGGATGAAAAAACTCGTGATATGATTTGGTTTTTTGAGTTTATGCAAAAGAGAAAAAGAAAAAAGATTAAGAAATAATTAGGATATTTTATTTTCTTCCTTTATTAAAATTCTTAATATTTTGAAAAGAAAAATAAACAAATTGCTTTATAATCTGATTTTATCTATAAAATTTATTTAAAAAAGTTGATGTGACTTTAAAAATGCCATCATTTTCCTTAAAAATTACTCAATTAATTTTTGCTTTATTAATTATGTTTTTGCTTTTAATAAATGTTTCTTTAACGCCTATTAAGGCAGCTGCTTTAACAGAATGGATTGTTCCTGGTGCTTCTCCTCTTCCGCTTGATTTAACTGTAGATGATTCAAACAATGTTTGGTTTACAGAAAATAATAATGAAAAAATAGGAAAATTCACGCTTGATGGAGGTTTTACAGAATTTAAGCTTCCTGTTGGAAGTAGACCTTGGGGAATAGCTTGGAGTAAAGAAGATAAAAAAATATGGTTTACAGATGAATTTTCAGGGGTTATAGGTCAACTTTCTCCTGATGGAACATTAAAAAGATTTATTCTTCCACCTGAATATAAGGCTGGTCCAAAAGGAATAGCTGTTCAAAATAAAACTTTCATATGGTTTACTATGTATGCTAAAGGTTCAATAGGCTTATTATATATGGATGGAAAAGAATCTAAAATTAAAGAGTGGCTGCTGCCATCTAGAGCTGGAAAAACTCCAGGACCTATTGCTATAATTTATGTTGAAAATTCTGGAGTTTGGTATTTAGATTATGAAAGAGATGTGATTGGTAATATTCCTTCACCTTCAAGCAATTTAACATTAGAATGGTGGCTTCCTTTAGGAAGTCGACCTTGGGATTTAACTGTTGATTCCTTTAATCGAATATGGTTTACTGAATCTGGAAGAAATAAAATAGCTGTTTTAAATTATCCATTAAATGAAATTATAGAGTTTGAAGTGCCAACTTCAAATAGTGAACCTTATGGAATAACTAGTGATGCTTCAAATAAAATTTGGTTTACAGAGCATTCAACCAATAAAATCTGCTTATTTACACCTGGAATAAATACTTTTATAGAATTTGAAAGATTAAATGATGGTGTTCCATGCTTTATAACAGCTAGCAAGGATGGATTAGAACCTATTTGGTATACTGTAGCTTGGAATAAAATAGGTAAAATAGAAAGGCGATTCGGCATTATAACAAGTTTTGTAACATCAATTTCAACCGCTTCCCCTTCCACAATAACCATAATTCCCTCTAAACCATTTAATACATCAATTTTACAGTTTTTAATTCAGGAAAGAATTGTTGATCGAATTGAAACTTATACAACCTCAACCTCATATATTAAAACTGAAACTTCAAATGTTTTATTTACTTCAACAACGTTAACTTTAACCTCAACAATTATTCAAGCAGCTTCAACTTTAATAACTGAAACAACAACCTTATATGCTACAAAAACAATTTATATAGATACAACTATGGAAGTTTTAACTGAAACTTCTATTACAACTGTTTATTCAACAACTTTTCTTATAGAAACTACTGTAGCAACACCTATTCCAGGATACTCTAGCAAGGAAATTTTTATTGGAGTTTTAATAGGGATTTTAACGATTTTAACTTTAAAAATTAAAAATTCATTGCATAAACCTTAAATGGAGAAAAAATTTATGCAAATTAAATCTTATCCAATCTTCTTTTTTATTGGATTAAACTTGTTTTTCGGTTTACTTATAATTTTAAACGAATTGCATTTTACATTTTATCGATTTTATACACCTATGCTTATGAATCCTACTTTAACAACTTTAAAAATTGATTTTGCTTTTTGGTTGATTTCCTCAATAATAATCCTGGCAAGTTTATTTATAATCTTAATTAAAATTGAAAAAACTTTTAAAAAGGCTTTATTAATCTTAATTTTTTTATCCACGCTTTTAATGCTTATTCTTATTTTCAATTTTAAATTAACTTTTTTGATTTTAAATTTTTGGTTTGCTTTTTTACTTTTAGCATGCTTAATCAATTTAAAGCTTAAAATAAGCTGGCTTAAGCTTTTATCTTTAGCTGCTTCACCATTGCTTTTCTTAATCGCATTAATAACATTTCTTTCAAGTTTATTTTTGATTCTTCATTTAAGGAATATTTATCTTTTACCAATTGAGCTGGAAGGAAAAATATCGCTTTTAAATATTCAAATTTTTTATGCTTTATATCCGTTAAATAAATTTTTTCTTTTAGCTTTAATGTTTTTATGGGTTTGGTCTCCATTAACAAACTTTTTAAAATTAAATAATAAATTTGATTTTTTTAATCGCATTACATATATGCCTTTAATTTCTTCATTAATTTTAGGTATTGTTTTAATTGAGTTACCATATTTAACTAGAGTTGGATTTATAGGTGTTGATGCTCAATGGTATTTTAATGCTTTAAACCAAGTAACAAACTTTAAAACATTTTTATCTATGTTTATAAATGAACCTAGAAGTTTTTATTTAGCAATTTTATGGTTTATAACTTTTTTAGGTTTTTCTAAGGAAGCAGCTGTTAAAATGGGACCGGCATTTTTATCCATTATTCATATATTTGCTATTTTCGCGTTTATTAATGCCATTATAAAAAACAAGTTTTTAAGCGGTTTATCAAGCTTTTTAGCAGTTTTCTCTTTTCAAACAACAGTTGGAATGTATGCAGGTATATATGCAAATTGGTTTTCTTTATCAACAGCAATTTTAAGCTTAACCTTTTTAATTAAAGCTATTAAAGAAAAACTTAAATTTATAATTCCATCTATTGCATTCTTAATTGTTTCAATGTTTTCTCATCCTTGGACTGGCATAATAATATTTTTAATGCTAATTGTTTATGCCTTAATTAATTTAATTTATTCAGTTTTAAAAAAATTCAGGAAGGGATTAAAGGAAGCTTTATGCGCTTTAAGCTTAATTGCAATAAACTTAGCTTTAATTGCAATCGCATTTATAAAGCCTTTAGGGTTAACAGCAAGCTTTCAAACAGCAAACCAAATTTTGCAATCAATAAAATTTTCAAACATTTATTCTTTTCTAGAAAATTTAGATTTTGCATTAAAATTTTATGTAGGAGGCTTTTTTATAGCGCCCTTAATATATTTATTAGGTTTAGCTTCCGCATCATTAATATTTAAAAATAAAATTTTGCTTAAACTTTTTTCAGCTTGGTTTATAACAACATTGCCTTTTTTAATTTTTTCAGATTTATGGCTTAAATGGCGAATACTTTATTTAATGCCTTTTCAAATTTTAAGCGGTTTAGGCTATGCTTTTATTATGAAAAACATATGTAAAGCCTCTTTAAAATTTAAAATTTTATTTTCAACAGTTATTTTTCTTCAATTGTTTAATTATACGCTTCAATGCTTGCTTTTTATTCCAGAATATTAATTTTTAACTAAATTTTTTATTGCTTTTTTAAAGGCATTTATTGATGCTTCTTTTTTAACTTTAGGTTCAAGCCCTTTTCTTACTTCTGTTATTAATTCAAAATATTCTTCTTTATTTAAATTTAAAATTTGAATGGCTTTTTCCACAAATTCATTTAAAGAATTAGCTATTAATTCTTTAGGTAAAAACTCTTTTATACCTGTTTTATTTGATACAATAGGTATAGTTCCTAACATTACAGCTTCAGCTATGCTTACTCCAAAAGGCTCATAAATAGCTGGATGAATATATATTTTTGCTGATGAAATTTCCTTCATAAGATTTTCTTTAGGAATAAATCCTAAAGGCTTTATATAATCTGTTTCCTTTAAAGTTAATTCATAAGGTTTACCTATAACTAAAAGTTTAAAACCTTTAACTTTCTTGTTAATTTCTTTAGCTATTTTTGGAAGCAAATGCGCACCTTTAAACTTCCATAAACCTCCTAAAAAAAACACCTTTACAGCAATCTTTTTCATCAACCTGCTTATAGCTGAAAAATTCCTCTCTAACAAATGGATAAACAATAAAGTAATTTTTTAAATGACATGTTTGAAGCATATCATTCATCATCATTTTTGAATTAGCTATAACAAGATCTGAAAATTCAGTTAAATCTTTTAAAAGCGAATTTTTCTCTTTAATCATTTTATATGGAGTTATATCTGTGGCAAGATAAACCATTGAGGCATTTTTATTCATTTTTACTAAAGCTGCTTCAATTAAAGGAGCTCCACCCTCTGCTATTACAAGCTTAGGTGCTCTAAGCCATAAAAAGAAACCTCTAGTAATCCTTCTAGAACCTTTAATATAAGTTAACCATTTATGAATTCTGAAGTGAATAAATATGCTGCCTATCGCTTTCGCCCATTCAGCATGAACATAATGCGGTCCCTGATATATAAAATAAATAAACTTTTTATTCAACAATTTTATTTATCCCTTTTTAAACAAAAGTTATCTAAAGTAAATGAAAGTATAATTGTTTTTTTCTATATTTAAAAACTTAAATATTTTAGAAAGCTTTAATTAAAGATGTAAAGGCGATTAATTTTTGAGTATAGTGCCCAAGTTTCTTGAAGAGCTTAAAAGCAATGGTTATGCGAAACCCTTTTCTTCTATTAAACTTAAGTATGTAATAAAATTAATTAATGAAATAGATTTAATCGAAAAAGCAAGTGAAATAGCCATAAAAAACAAGATTTCCCTTTACGATTCCTTATATACCGCGTTAGCTTTAAAAGAGGGAGCAAAACTGCTAACTCTCGATACTATTCAAGCTCAAGCAGCTAAAGAATGGCATAGAAATCATCAAAGTTTAAGAAGCAAAAATAAAAGAATAGAAGAAAATGGTTTCTACTTTTTAGAAGTTATAGCTAGGTGAAAACTTTAATTGTAATCCATGTTCTTTAAGCAGCTTAAGGTTACATCGAAAGAAAGAGATTTACCTTCCTTAGCAAATAACCACCATTGATATCGATGTTCCATTTCATGATTTTAAAGCATTTCTTGAATGTTAACTACATTGAAACAATCCATATATGGAATTGCAACCTTAGATAAAAGACTAAAAAATGTGTTAGAGCATCTAAAGGGAATGGTTGATTTAAGAGGCAAAGGAATTTGAACACTTTGGCCCTACTGATTAATCAAATAATTCAAGGAAACTGCTTGGAGGTTATGCGAAACTTTCCAGATGAAAGCATACACCTTGTGATCGCAGATCCACCATATAATTTAGGTCAGCCATACCCTTTCGATAACCTAACAGATGAAGAATATGTAGCGTTCCTCTATCCAAAAAGGCTTGAGGTAAGGCTTCACTATAAAGCCCGAAGCAACCTGAAAGAATTATTATTGTGCCTGGATAATCTAAAATGGTAGTCTCCTTAATGAATTTAGGCGATATAGCGAATAAAACTTCGTTTGTGCCGTAGGCTTTCGCCGAGGCAACCCAATCCCTCAACTGCTCAACTTGATATTCGAGGATAAAAGCCAAGCAAGCAACTTCTAACACTAAAAATATTGTGAACCAAAAACTAAAAGGGTTAATGAAGCTTTTCCAAAATTTAACTGCATAGGTTTGGGGAGACTATAATTAAGGGATTTTTATGTTTTTGGTAAGTTTTAAGGATTGTTCATGCTTTAAAAAATATATAATCTGTAATAATGTGTTCCATATTTACTTTTATCTATATCCTTTGCAATTTGAAGAGCTTGATTTTCATCAATTCATTTGAATAAGCTATAAGCTTCACTAATTTTTCATACCTTCTTCTATAGCTCTTGCCT